>Ga0316620_10000294_pt1 | contig 19860 bp, 15 predicted proteins | sample OWC_Aug_M1_C1_D5_FD_207651 | JGI IMG/M metagenome (GOLD analysis project Ga0316620, IMG submission 207651) | Wetland soil microbial communities from Old Woman Creek delta, Ohio, United States - OWC_Aug_M1_C1_D5_B | ecosystem: Environmental > Terrestrial > Soil > Wetlands | place: USA: Ohio... | reverse complement strand
GAGCGAGCCAAGGAGCTGCTGCGGCTGGCGGCCTACCGCGAGGGGGATCTGGGCAACCTGCTCGCCGACGGCTCCCTGCGCATGGCCCGCCGCTTCGGCCATGGCTCGGAAGCCTACGCCATGCAGGTCAAGGGCCTCGATGTGGCGGCCTACAACTGCAAGTTCATCCCCGGCCAGGCGCTGGCCTTCGGGGTCGCCGCAATCGGCGCCCACCACAAAGAGGCGTGGATCATCACCTTCGAGCTCAAGCACACGACTCGCGACTCCTACGGCCCGGAGAAGGCGGCCAAGGTCATCGAGCTGCAGCGCATCCGGGGCGGCCTGTTCGAGTTCATCGTCGCCTGCCGCTTTCCCTGGATCGAGCTCGGCTGGAAGCTGGACAACTACCCCAAGTACTTCAACCTGGTCACCGGCCTCGACTGGACGCTCGACGACATGTGGCGCACCGCCGACCGCATTTACGCCCTGATCAAGCTCCACTACTTGCGCGAGTTCCCGGACGCCACCCGCCAGGGCGACTACCCCCCCGCGGTGTGGTTCGACCCTGCGAACGCCGACACCGACGGTCCCATCGCCGGCAAGGTCCTCGACCGCGAGCAGTACGACGGGCTCCTCCAGCACTACTACGACCAGCGCGGCTACGACCGGCGGGGCATCCCGACCCGGGCCACGTTGGAGCGACTCGGCCTCACCGACGAGGCCGCGACGCTCGCCGGAGTCGCCGAGCTGACATGAGGATCACGGTCAAGTTCATCGGGCCACTGGTCTACGCCGCGGGCTTCAGTGAAAAGGAGGTCGAGATCCCGGACTCTGCCACCGCCGATCAGCTCCTCGAGCTCCTCGGCATTGGCCAGGAACGGCCCAGGATCGTCACCCGCAACGGCCGGGCGATCGGCCCGGCCGAGGTCTTCGCGCCGGGCGACCGGGTGGTCGTCTCGCACCTCTACTCGGGCGGATGAGAGCCGTCCGCCGACAGTACCCCACGCGATGTCGCTGCGGCCGGTCCTGATCGATGGTGAGTGGCGGCCGTCCGCCGCGTCGGGGTCCTTCTCCGCGATCGATCCGGCCACCGGGACTCCCCTGCCGGACCACTACCCGGTCTCGAGCTTCGCCGACCTCGACCAGGCGTTGCACGCTGCCGCCCGCCTCGTCGACCAGCACCCCTCGCTCGACCCGGAACGGCTCGCCGGCTTCCTGGAAGCCTTCGCGGGGAGGCTCGAGGCGTGCCGCCAGGAGGCGGTGGCCATGGCCCAGCGCGAGACCGCGTTGCCGGCCGAGCCACGCCTCGGGTCGGTCGAGCTGCCGCGCACGACCGACCAGCTGCGACAGGCGGCCGCGGCCTGCCGCGACCGCTCGTGGTGCCGGGCGACCATCGACTGCGCCCGCAACCTCCGCTCCATGTACGGCTCCCTCGGCGGCCCGGTGGTCATCTTCAGCCCGAACAACTTCCCCTTCGCGTTCAACTCCATCGCGGGAGGCGACTTCGCCGCCGCCATCGCGGCCGGCAACCCGGTCATTGCCAAGGCCAATCCCGGCCACCCGGGAACCACCCGCATCCTGGCCGAGGCGGCCTTCGCCGCGTTGGTCGAGAGCGGCCTGCCGCTTTCCCTGATCCAGCTCGTGTACCACTTCGCCGACGACGACGGGCTGCGGCTCGCCGCTCATCCCATGACCGCGGCAGTGGCGTTCACCGGCAGCCGGACTTCAGGCCTCGCGCTCAAGGCAGCGGCCGATCGGGCGGGCAAGCCGGTGTACGTCGAGATGTCGAGCTCCAACCCGGTCGTCGTGCTCCCCGGAGCGCTCGAGGAGCGGGCAGAGGCGCTGGCCCGTGATCTCTTCGCGTCCTGCACCGCCGGCGCCGGCCAGTTCTGCACCAAGCCGGGGCTGGTCCTGCTCATCCGGGACGAACGCAGCGACCGGTTCCTTGCAGCCGTGCGCGAGCTTTTCCTGCAGCCACCTACGGGCATGCTGCTCGGCGAGGAGACGCTGCGCCGGCTCGAGGAGACTGTCCGCCGTCTGCGCACGGCAGGGGGGGAGCTCGCGACCGGCGGCGAACGGCTTTCAGGTCCCGGATTCCGCTTCGCCAACACCCTGCTCCAGGTCACCGGCGAGCGGTTCATGCAAGTCCCAGACGCCCTCCAGACCGAGGCCTTCGGCAGCCTCACGCTGCTCGTCCTCTGCCATGACCCCGGCGAGCTCGAGGCTGCCGTCCGCGCGCTCGAGGGCAGCCTGACCGGGACGATCTGCAGCCACTCCGCCGGCACCGACGACGCCCTCTACCGGACGATCGAGCCGGTGCTGCGCCGCAAAGTGGGGCGCCTGCTCAACGACAAGATGCCGACCGGAGTTGCCGTCTGTCCGGCCATGAATCACGGCGGCCCTTTCCCGGCCACCGGCCATCCCGGCTTCACCGCCGTCGGCGTGCCGGGCTCGCTCCTCCGCTTGGCGGCTTTGTGGTGCTACGACAACGTCCGCCCGGACCGCCTCCCTGCCGAGCTCGGGGACGCCAACCCGACCGGCGCGATGTGGCGCCTGGTGGACGGCGAGTACACGACCCGCAGCCTCTGACCAGGCGCGGAGCCGAGGCAACGTCAGCTTTCAGATCTCAGCTGTCAGCTTCCCCCGCCCGGCCCCACGAGCATCTCAGGTGGGGGCGGGAGCTTGAGGCTGACAGCAGATAGCCTGGAGCCGAGAGCCTGCAGCTCCCCCAACCTAGCGATACAGGCAGAGGTAGGCCGCGTCCGCGCTCACCTTGAGCTGGAACCTCACGCCCTTCCCGACCGTGAACGAGTCGCCGTTCCGGTACGTCGCCCAGGCGGCCGTTCCCGGCAGCTTGACCGTGAGCGTGCCGCTGACGACGGTCATGATCTCCACCGTCGCGGTACCGAACTCGTACTCTCCCGGTGCCATCACGCCGACCGTCGCCGGACCGTCGGCGGTGGCGAAGGCGATGGACTTCACCTTACCTTCGAAATACTCGTTGACCTTGAGCACCTCGTCCTCCTCCTTTGACCAGAAGCTCGACCACCAGGTTGGCCTGCAGATTGGCCACGATCGCCACGCGCGGCGCCATCGGGCTGATCCCGGGCGGGCACTGGCTCTCCTCGTCGCCGCAGATGAAGAGGCTCCCCAGCTTGCGGGTATGGAGCCTACGATTCCTGCCGTACCCGGCGAGACCCGAGGCCGCGATGACCGGCCGGTCCGGGTGCAGGGTGAGCCAGGCGTCGATCAGCATCCGCTTGGCCTCGGCTTGGTCGAACGCCTCGACTAGGACGTCGGTCTGGCCGAAGATCTCTTCCACTTCGGCGGCGGTGACCCGGACGTCGTGGACGACGCACTCCACGAAGGGGTTGATCCGGCCCAGATTCTCCTGCAGTGCCACCACCTTCGATTGCCCGATCTGCTCGACGAAGTACTGCTGGCGGTTGAGGTTGGAAGCCTCGACCCGGTCGCAGTCGGCGACGATCAACCGGCCCACCCCGGCCCGGGCCAACGACACGGCGACGTTCGAGCCGAGACCGCCAGCGCCGGCGATGCCGACCGTGCTCCGCCGGAGGGCGGCCAGGACCGCGGGATCGTGACCGGAGAAGAGCTCGTCAGGCGTCACCCCGGGGACCTTCATGGCTACGGTTCATAGCCGAGAAGCCGGGACGTGTCAAAGGGCCGGCCGCCTGCGGCCCGCGCTCGCGGGAATCGCGGGCCCCTCTGGATGACTTGTGCACTACCGGGCGGTGCGACGTCGCCCCTCTCACGAGCAGTCCGGAGGAATCCAATGCCCAACGCCATTGTCCCCATTCCAGCGCCGGTCAACGAGCCGGTTCGCGACTACGCGCCCGGATCCCTTGAACGGGCATCGCTCAAGGCGAGGCTGGGCGAGATGCTGGCCGAGGAGATCGAGATCCCGCTCCTGATCGGAGGCCGGGAGGTCCGCACCGGGGACACCGCCACCGCGGTCTGCCCGCACGATCACCGCCACGTCCTCGCCACCTACCACAGGGCCGGAGCGAAGGAGGTCGAGCAGGCGATCGCGGCCGCAGCCGAGGCCTGGAAGACCTGGTCGGAGATGGCTTGGGAGGATCGCGCGGCGGTGCTCCTCAAGGCGGCCGAGCTGCTCGCCGGGCCGTGGCGCGACACCGTCAACGCGGCCTGCATGCTCAACCAGTCGAAGAGCGCCTACCAGGCCGAGATCGACGCCGCCTGCGAGCTGGTCGACTTCTGCCGCTTCAACCCTCACTACATGAGGTTCGTCTACGAGCAGCAGCCGATCAGCGCCCGCGGTCAGTGGAACTCGGTCGAGTACCGCGCCCTCGAGGGATTCGTGTTCGCGGTCAGCCCGTTCAACTTCCTGTCCACCGCCGGCAATCTGTCCACCGCACCCGCCCTGATGGGCAACACCGTGCTGTGGAAGCCAGCCTCGTCCGCGGTGTTCTCCGCCTACCAGGTCCTCCGCCTGCTGCGCGCGGCAGGCATGCCGGATGGGGTGATCAACTTCGTGCCCGGCTCGGGCGCGGCGGTCGGTGGCCCGGTCATGGCTAGCCCGGCCCTGGCCGGCATCCACTTTACCGGCTCGACCTCGGTCTTCCAAGGCATGTGGAAGACGATCGGCGACGGCGTCGCCCGGTACCGTAACTATCCGCGCATCGTCGGGGAGACCGGCGGCAAGGGCTTTGTCTTCGCTCACGCCTCGGCGGACGTCGCCGCCCTCGCGACCGCGCTCGTCCGTGGCGCCTTCGAGTACCAGGGCCAGAAGTGCTCGGCGGCCTCGCGGGCCTATATTCCGAGGTCGATCTGGCCCGCGGTCAAGGACCGGCTGCTCGCCCAGATCGCCGACATCAAGCTCGGTCCGCCGAGCGACTTCCGTAACTTCATGAACGCGGTCATCGACCGCAGCGCGTACACCGACATCATGGGCTACGTCGACTACGCCAGGGGCTCGTCCGAGGCCACGATCCTGTGCGGGGGCCGGGGGGACGACGCGGTCGGCTATTTCGTCGAGCCGACCGTGGTCGAGACCACCAACCCCCACTTCAAGCTGATGGAGGAGGAAATCTTTGGCCCGGTTCTGACTCTCTTCGTTTACGACGACGCCCGCCTCGACGAGGCCCTCGCCCTGTGCGACACCACCAGCCCGTACGCTTTGACCGGGGCGATCTTCGTCGCGGACCGGGTCGCCGCAGTCAAGATGGCGGCCCGCTTGCGCCACGCCGCTGGCAACTTCTACCTCAACGACAAGCCGACCGGAGCCGTGATCGGGCAGCAGCCGTTCGGCGGTTCCCGCGCCTCGGGCACCAACGACAAGGGGTGCTCATTCCTCAACCTGACCCGCTGGACCTCGCAGCGCACGATCAAGGAGAACTTCGTCCCGCCCCGGCACTTCGCGTACCCATTCATGGGCGCGGAGTGATCGCGGCAGGCTGCACTCAGCCGTCAGCCGTGAGTCGTCACCGCCCCCTGCCTGCCGTCGCCGGAGAGGGCCTTCATCGGTCGCGGTGCTGCGCGATCGCCGTAACCAGATCCTCCGGTTCGCGCGTCGGCGCCACCAGCTCGCGCTCGCCGGCCGTGAGCGCGACGACCAGCTCGCGCTCGGCGTAGAGACGGCGCCACGACCTGGCAGCACGCGTCTCGGCGCCACCCACCCAGTCCACTGGTACCCGGTGGCGGAACGGGCCGACGCGCACCTCGAGCCAGCGCGTGCTCACCAACACCTCGGCGCGCCGGCAGCGCACCACCGCGGTCAGGAGCACGGCGCCCAGCGCTGCCAGCAGCGCCCCGGGCAGCTCGAGCGCGGTGTCGGCGCCGAGGACCATGAGCGCGACCCCACCGCCGGCGCCGAGCAAACCCACCGCCCATCCGGCGGCGATCAGGGCCCCGCGCGGCGACATGCCCTCGTAGTGGCGAGGGACCTCGTCGAGCTGCGGAGCCTGCTCACTGCGACGATGGATCTCAACCATGTACGGCGGTGGCTCCCGGATCGCAGTATAGCCCATGGCGGCGATCACGCTATGATCTCGGCGGAGGACAACGGCGATGGGAACGCTGTGGCTGATCAGGGGCGACTACGATGCCCCCGGCTGGAAGGCGCTGCGCGAGGACCTGAAGGCCGAGACTCTCGACGTCGTCCACCTCGACCCAAGGGTGTGGGCGCTGGTGCGGGCCGCGCACCCGCCCCAAGGCTATGAAGGCCTCGAAACGGTCGCGCCGCCGGATGGGATCTACGTCGACCCTCAGGGCAATCCGCTCTACCTGGTCGACTGCATGATGGTGAAAGACCCCCGCGAAGTCATCGCCGCCCTCGGCAAGGAGGCGGAAAGCCTTCTCGCCAAGCTCGGAGACCCGGACCGAGTCCTCGAGCTCATGGGCCGCGCGTTCTGAAGAAAGAGGATGACGGTGAGAAAGACCCTACTCGTCGCCCTGGTCATGGTTAGCTGTCAGATCCCCCTGATGGCGTGGGCTCAACAGGGCGACCGCTCGTGGGTCCTCCGAGGCGTCGTGATCGCTCCGGACGAGACGAGCCAGACGATCGCCGACACCGGGAGCCGGCTCGCAGTCGACAGCAGCGCCGGCGCCGAGCTCGCCTTCACCTACCTCGCGACCAGGTCGCTGGCCGTCGAGGCGGCGCTCTCGGTCACCCGTCTCGACCTCTCGGTGCTGGGTGGGACTGCCGACGGCCTCGACGCCGGCACGGTGTGGACGGCGCCAGTCACGCTGACCCTCCAGTATCGGGTCCCGCTGTTCAGCGACTATCACCCCTATGCCGGCGTCGGCGTCGCGTGGGGTGGATTCTTCGGCTATGAGCTGGCGAGCGACGTGGAGGCGGTTGGCCTGGTGGACATGGAGTGGCAGGGCTCGGCAGGGCTGGTCGCCCAGGCCGGCCTGGACTACGACTCCGGCGAGAAATGGTTCGTCAACCTTGACCTCGCCTATCTCGACCTGACGGCCGAGGTCGAGCTCCTCGACCACGGCCGCCACCTCTATGACGAGATCGAGCTCGAGCTTGACCCCTGGGTGATCGGGCTCGGCGTGGGGCACCGCTTCTAGGTCCGATTCCTGTCCCGAGCCCGAGCCCGTTACCGATGCCGTTGTCGAACCCGCGAGGCCGACGACGCGTCGACAGCGGGAACGGCAATGGAACCCGAGACGGGCCCCGGCAAGGCCCCCGCCCGCGCCGCAACCCCTTCCCCATCTGACGGATGCCTCGCCGTGCTATCCTATCCGCCGTGGTCTTCGTGAAAGCGATTGCAGCCGCGCTGGCGCTTTCGGCAGCGGCCTTTGTCGCCGTCTTCCACCTCATTAACTTGCTGATGGTGCTCCTGGCCTGGGTCGAGACTCGACGCCAACGATTGTGCAGCGAGCGTGCGATGGCGCAGATGGCGCTCGGGTCCGGCGCCCTACCCGGGATCACAGTCGTCATCCCCGCCTACAACGAGGAGGTGGCCATCACGCGCACCGTGCGCTCCATGCTCACGCTGCGCTACCCGAAGCTCGAGATCGTCGTCGTCAACGACGGATCCAAGGACCGCACTCTGGCCGCACTGCAACACGAGTTCGCCCTCGTACCCTGCAGTCGGGGCCCGCGCTCGACCCTGCCCACGCAGAGGGTTCGGGCCGTCTTCCGCAGCCTCCAGGACGACCGCATTCTGGTCATCGACAAACGCAACGGCGGCAAGGCCGACGCGCTCAATGCCGGGATCAGCTTCGGCGCCATGGAGCTGATCTGCGCGGTCGACGCCGACGTGGTCATGGACCCCGACTCCCTGCTCCACCTGGCGCGGCCGTTCGTGGAGGATCCACGCACGGTCGCCACTTCGGGGATGATCCGCCTCAGCAACGGCTGCACGGTCTCGGAGGACCTCCGCACCGTGACTCCGGGCATGCCGGGCCCGCTGGTAGAGGCGTTCCAGGTGCTGGAGTTCATCCGCTCCTTCAGCCTCGGGCGGCTGTTCTTCAACCAGGTCAACGCCCACCTCATCATCTCCGGGGCCTTCGGCCTCTTCAAGCGCTCGCTGATGCTCGAGCTCGAGGGCTACCAGACCCACTCCATCGGCGAGGACATGGAGTTGGTGGTCCGCGCCCACTCGCTGCTCAGGTCGCGAGGCGAGGACTACCGCATCGAGTTCGTGGCTGACGCCCTCCTCTACACCGAAGGACCTCTCTCCTACCGTGACCTCGGCAAGCAGCGGACGCGCTGGCATCAGGGGCTGCTGTCCACGCTCCAGCTCCACCGCAAGATGCTGCTCAGGCCCTCCTACGGCGCGGTGGGCATGTTCGCCTACCCCTACTTCTTCTTTCTCGAGCTGCTGTCGCCGTTCGTCGAGCTCTTCGGCTGGATGGGTCTGCCGATCCTGTGGGCCGTGGGATGGCTGGAGCCGCTGCAGCTGCTCCCGTTCTTCGCCGCGTCGCTCGCCCTCGCCGTGCTCGTCTCGCTGCAGGCCGTGCTCCTCGACTCGTCCATGTTCGGCTTCTTCAAGCAGCCGAGCCACCTCCTCAAGCTCCTGGCCTGCGCGGTGCTCGAGCCTCTCTACTACCATCAGCTCATGCTGTACTACAGGATCCGGGCCTTCCCGCGGTACTATGGGACAGTCCACCTCCGCGGGGGCTGGGTCTCTCCCAAGAGGGCGCAGAGCCAGCCCGAAGCGGGAGAAACTCCGGCCGGGGGATAGCGCGCGATGAAGGGATTCTCCCTCAAGGTATCGGTGACCAGGGGCGGTGAGAGCACGTTCACCCTCACAGTGGACAGCTTTCCCTTCACGATCGGCGCCTCGCCCGCCAATGACATTGTCCTCGATGACCCCACGGTCAGCAGTCAGCATGCCCGGGTCGCCGTCAGCCGCGGTAAGCTCCAGTTCACCGACCGCAGCACCAACGGATCGTACTTCCAGGGCAAGCGGATTTCGAGCCAACTCCTGGAGAGCGGCGACGTCGTCGAGATCCCACCCTTCGAGCTCCGCTTCGAGTACCGCTTCGAGGAAGAGGAAGAGAGACTGACCGCCTACCGTCCCCTCTCGGAGATGCTCACACCCGAGATTCAGGAGCAGATGGAGGCGGCCAGGCGGCAGAAGCCGGTGGCGACCTCGTCACCAGCTGGCGCAGGTCCGACGGCCGAGGAGGCGGCGCCTCCTCCCGCAACGCCGGAGCCCTTCGTGTCCGCGGCCGACGACGTGTTCGGACCCCTCCCCGAAGCTCCGCCACCGGCGCCGTCGCCCCGGCCCGCGGTTCAGGACCGAGCGCCGCTTGCCCACGACGGCGCGAGCACCGCCCGCGCCAAGCCCCAGGAGTCGGCCGCTGCCAAGCCTGCGGCTGCGCCCCCCCTACCGCCCCAGCCGCCGCTGCTCCGTGCCGAGCCGCCGGTAGTCTTCGAGCCCAGCGTCAGCGCCAGTCCACCGCCCCCGCCCTTGCTGGGCCGGGTCCCGCCCGAGCCGGTCCCGGCAGCGCCTGCTCCTCCCCAGCGCCGACCCATTCCGGAGCCGGTACGCACCCCGGTCGCGGCCGCGGCCTCTGCCAGGGGTGCTGACCTCGAGTCGACCGAGAGGCACCAGGCTCCGCCGGAGTCGCCGCCCGTGCGCCGCGTCGGCACCTCGGGCCTCGGTCCGCCACCCAACCCACCCCCGTCCGTGGACCGGGCCGGGAGCACGGCCCCGAGCGGCATGGCTGACGGCGTCGCCGGGGCGAACGCGAGCGCGTGCGGAAGCACGGGCCCCGATGCGGCCTCAGCGGCCCCCACCGCCGACCCCGAGTCATGCGAGAAGACGGGGGAGCTCAACGGCGCCGTGGAGTCGACCGTGCTCATCCCGATGGCCGCGCTCATGGAGGAGCCGCACGCCTGGCTGCTGGTGGTCGACGGCCCGGACGAGCTGCGCGGACAGACCTTTCCGCTACCCGAGGACGAGATCACGATCGGCCGCGGCGAACGCGCCGACTTCCGCTTCGAGCTCGGCAACATATCCCGCGTGCACACCAGGCTGGTGCCCAAGGGCAAGAACGAGTGGACGATCCGCGATCTCGGCAGCCTCAACGGCACGTTCGTCGGAGAGCGCAGGGTCACCGAGGCGACGCTCTCGCTCGACCAGAGCTTCCGGCTTGCCAACTCGGTCACCTTCTGCCTCACCCGCAGCCTGGAGAAGTACCGCGACGGCGTGCCGCGGCGCCCAGCAGCGCCGCCGCCTCCGCCGCTGCAGGCTCCCCCGCAGCCTAGCCAGCCGGCGCGTCAGGCGGCGCAGGAACCGCTCCCGCCACCCCTGCCAGAGGGTCCGGCCTCCCAACCTAGCGGGAGCGGCACCGTGTTGCGCGACGTCATGATCACCGCTGACCGAGGCGGCCCTCAAGAGGCGGTGCTCATCGTCCGCGTCTCCGGACGGCTCGACGCCTACAACTACACCGAGCTCGGCGAGACGCTCCAGCAGGCGATCGACAGCGGCGAACGGATGATCGTGCTCGAGCTTTCGCGGCTGGCGTTCATCGACCACACCGGGCTGGGCGTGTTGGTGCGGACCACCACCCAGCTCGAGAAGCTCAAGGGACAGATCCGTCTGGCAGGCGTGCGCAAGAAGCTCCGCGAGGCCTTCTCCCTGAGCAGGCTCGACGTGATGTTCCACGGCAAGATCGCCCAGGACGAGGCGTCGGCCGTTGCCGACATGTCCCGGCAGGCGTCGGGCAAGAAGCTGCGCAACCCGTTCAAGAGATGATCACGCCAGGAACCTCCCTCGGTCGGAGAGTCGGGTGAACGCCGAACCCGCAGTGGCCGCCGGGACCGTCGCGCAGGCCGCCTGGCTCAGCTCGTGGTGGTTCTGGGTCATCCTCGGCTTCCTGGGCCTGCAGCTGTTGCTCGCGTTCGGCCTGATCGTCAGCTGGGCCAGGAAGATCCTGCGCGAGCAGTCGCGCACACGCCGCATCGATGCCGCCCGCGAGCTGATCGGCTCCCTGCTCCAGGATCCGGGCGTCGCCGCTCGGCGCAGCTCGGCCTCCCGCGAGCCACCGGCGAAGTCGCCCGCACCGCGACGGGTCCTCCTCCTCGCCGAGGCACTGGCCCAGGTCGTGGAGGAGTCGATGCAGGGCGAGCCGTACCGCCAGTCGCGCGAGCTGCTCGCCGCGGCCCTGCGTCCCTCGCTCAAGAGCGTGCTGCGCCCGTTGATCGTCGAGACCCGTTCGCCGTGGGACCGGATCCGCGGCGCCCTGATCTCCCGTCCGCGCCTGGAGCGCGTCCTCAGCCTGATCGGGGTACTGCCCGACCCGGAGCTCCTGCCCGAGATACTCAGCCTGGCCAGCTCGCGCCACCGCAGGGTGGCCTGCAATGCCCTCCTCGTCATCGGTCAGGGCGCGCGCTACCTGCCCGGCGCGACCTTTCCCATCGCGGCCACCATCCGCGAAGAAACGCCGCCCAGTCGGATTGCCGCGCACTGGGCGCTGCGCCACCTCCTGGTGGGATCGCCGGAAATGATCCCACCGCTGATCCAGGACCCCGATCCGCTCATCCGCGCCGTGGCCATCGGCGCTGCCGAGGCGGTCCTGGCGACGCCCGCTCCGTCCGACGACGCGGCTCAGCTCTCTGCAGCCCTGGCGGCATCGACCCGGGACCCGGAGGACGGCGTCCGCCTGTCCGCGTGCCTGGCCTTGCGCCGCTGCCACCACCCGCAGCGCGTCGCCCTCCTCGGCCAGGCCTTGGGCGACCCGGCGCCAGGCGTGCGCAGGGCTGCCGCCATGGCCCTCGGCGAAATCGGCGATCCGGCTGCCGCAGAGCCCCTGATCGCCCGCCTGGACAAGGCCGATCTCGAGCTGCGAGAGGACCTCCTGGGCGCGCTGGGAATGCTGCGCGAGCCCCCGATCGGCCAGTGGCTGGCCCAGGCCAGGAGCGGGGACCCGCGCCAGCGCCGCATCGCGATCATGGCTCTCGGCACCCGCAGGGACCCGGCGCTGGCGACCACCATGATGGACCTGCTCGACGATCCCGAGGTCGAGGTCCGGCGCGAGACCGCGCGTAGCCTGGGGGCCATCGCGCGCGGTGCGTTTCCGGCCAGCGTCAGCCCCCGGGTCGTCGACAAGCTGGTCGACCGCCTGTCCCTCGAGGAGAGTCGCAGCACGCTGACCGCGGTTGCCCGCGCGCTCGCTTTCGCCGGCGACGCGAGCACCATCGCCCGGCTCCTGCAGCATATTGCGGACAGCCCGTCCTTCCTGCGCGAACAGCTCCTCGAGTCGATCGCTGTCATCGAGCTGACGCGGGCGGCAGCGTGACCGGCCGGGCCTCCAGGCCGGACATCTCACCTCGCTGCTACTGCGGACGCCGATCTGCCCGCCATAGCGGCGCCTTTCGGGCTCCGTGAGCGCCCCTTTTCGTCGGATTCTCGGCCCGTACTCCAAGCACTTGCTCCTCGAATCCGCCGAAAACTGGCATCTCACGGCGCTCCGAAATCCATCCGCCACCTATGCCCTGCACCGTCCTAGGGGGTGAAGAACGCGATGAGCTTGTAGTCCCCGGGCGGATCGATGACCACGCTCGGCTCCTGGGGAAGGGTCGGGTCGGACCAACCCACGAAACGGTGGCCGGGTGCCGGGCGGGCGCTGAGCGTGACCGGGTTGCCGCGGAAGTACACCCCGCTCCACTCCTCTGCCACCGAGATCGCCTCGAGGTCGACCCATCCCCCTTCCGGGGGCGACGCGCGCAGGGACAGCAGGTAACGGCCGCGCAGCCCGAACTTGCGCTGCAGGTGATCGCGGGCGGCGCCCGGCCGCCGGTCCACCCACTCCCTGAGCTGGCGGACCCGGGCCCACCAGTGCCACGCCGGACGCCCCCAGCGGGCGAAGTGTCGCGGGATCTCGGAACTGATGTCGTCCTCGATTGCCGTCGCCAGGGCGTGGACCCGCGACGGCGACAGGGCCGAGTTAAGGAGATCAGCGTAGCGGTTGGCGAAGCTGCGCCGGAAGCTCTCGTTCTCGAGCAGGGACCGCAGCAGAAAGGTGGACCAGGGCGGGTTCGGCCACTCCGGCCCATCCGGATCGGTCGCGAAGGCGAGAGTATCGTGGTCGGCGGCGGCGGCGAGGCCAAGGCCGAAGTCGGTGTCGAACAGGATCCACCGCCAACGTCCCCCTCCGCCGGTGGACCGCCACAGCTCGACGTTGTTGCCCGGCCAGTCGGTGTTGGCGAAGAAGATCTGCAAGATGGAGTAGGTGGCGAACTGGTCCACGTCCATCATCGACCGCACGACGTCGAGGTTGGTGTCCTCGGCGAGCGAGCTGCGCTCGATGAAGCGGATCATCTCGCGGAACTGGCGGCTGCTCCCGCGCACCGGCCAGCCGGTACCCTCGACGAGGTTGATGGCCTCCGGGTCCAGGCCGTGGTGCGCGGCCAGGAACTCGTGGTCGTGACGCTCGCGCAGGTTGAGCATTCCCCAGTAGTCGCCGTTGAGATACACCACGGCCGGACGGAACGCCTGGCCGTCCACCCCCCAACCGCTGGCGATCCGGTGCATCAGCCCGTCCCGAAACTGTGTGCGGCACCAGTCCTGGCCCGAGTTTCTGAGCACGAGCCCGCTGAACTCCTCGACCTCGGAGTCCGGGAACACACGGTGCTGGAGGATGCTCACGCCCCAACCCCCCCGGAAGTTGACGCGCAGCGACGCCTGATCGCGGTCCACCGCCCCCCCGCCGCCGTGCACCTTGAGCCCGGCATCGACGTCGACCGCTGTCGACGCCCCACCCTCCTCGAACAGCTCCAGGTGCACCGGCACCTCGCGCTCGCTCCAGCGATTGGCCGGGACCAGGATCCCGCTGCCCGGGTCCCACAGGTTGCTGGCCTCGGTCACCAGGGAGACCACCGGCAAATCGTGCGGCTCGGCGATCACGAAGGTCCGGGTCGCGATCCGGCTCTCGAGCAGGCCCGGCGCGAAACCCCGGGCGCGAAGCACCGTGGTCCTGGCGATCCGGATCGGCCCCTCGAACGCCTGCGAGTCGGGGGTCGGCTCGCTGCTGTCGAGGGTGAAGCGCACGGTGGAATCGGGGCTCGCGCCGGCCAGGCCGACCTCGATCGCGTCCGAGTAGAGCCCTCCCGGCAAGCTCAGCTCGGGGGTGGCCGCATGGCCCGCCAGCACCTGGCCCGGATTGGGGGCGCCGGGCGTGGGCTCCGCCAGCAGGCCCCACTCTTCGCCACCGTCCCCGGCGCGGCCGTACGAGACGCCGAAGAAGAGGCGCGGGCTGTCGACGGCGTCGAGGATCTCCCCGCCGGGCGACGACAGCACCACGCTCTCCCCCTCGGCGTCGAGCCGGAAGCTGGTCCGCAGTCGCGGCAGGCACCTCACCAACTCCTCGGCGGCTCCGCGCGTCGCACCCGGGGGGGCAGTGCGAGAGCCCAGGGTCAAGAACGGGATCAGGGTGAGGTCGTCGTCGGTAGCCGAAATGTTGTGCACCTCGATCGCGAGCAGGTTCTCGCCCGCCACGAACACCGACAGGTCGTCCACCCACCAGTGCTCGGGGTCGAGCCCCCGGTACAGAGCCGCCTCGTGACTGAGCTGGGCGGGATCAGCGGGTGATGGCGGCACTCCGGGACGGCCGATCGGCGAGCGGGCAACCTCCTCGCCGTTGACGTAGGCGACGAAGGCGTCGTCGTAGTCCACATGGAGCAGGGCGGCGATGATCGACCCGGGATCAGCAATCGAGAACTGGATGCGAGCGTAGAGGGAGAGCTCCTTCGGCGTCTCGGTGGCGTCGTCGCCGTCACCGAAGCCGAAGCCGCTCGGGCCCCGGCTCCACCAGCTGTCGTCCAGGGACGGGCTCGCCCATCCTTCGGGGAGCGGACTGTCGCCCGGCAGGTAGGCCCACACATCTCCCCGATCGATGACTGTTTCCCAATGCCCGACCCCAAGGCTCGCGCCCGAGGCGAAGACCACGAGGTGCGCGCCCGCCTCGATCACCATCGGCGGGAAGGTCCACTTGCGCGGCTCGTCGCGCTCGTCCGACAGTCCGCAGTCGGTGAGATCGACGGGCGACGGCCCGCGGTTGTAGATCTCGATCCAGTCCGGAGCCTCGCCATCGATGTCGAGCACGGTGTCGAGATTGGCGCTCGCCACCTCGTTGAGGACGACCTGTGGCGCGACCACGGCCGGCCAGGCCGCCAGCAGGATGGCCAGCAGCCTCACCCGTCCGTGCCCCTGTGACGAACCGCGGCCGGGCCGCCCGGGCCGGCCAGGAACGGGCCCCGGATCCGGCCGACCGCCGCCTGCCCCGAGGGCGCGCCCCAGCCAAGAGGCCGGCGCGATCGGGTACGGAACAGGCTGCCCCATGCGCCGAGATTCTACCCCGCGGATCAGGCCAGAGTCGCCGGCGGCCATGCCCGCCGGGCATGCCCGGCGGCGGAGCGAAGCGCGATCAGGTCGCCGGAAGCGGGTCGTCCCATGATAGAGTGCAGAAAACCCCATCTCAGGAGGCGGACATGAAACTCGTTCCGCGGCTCGTGTTCTGGCTCGGCATCGTCTCGCTCGGACTCGGCATTATTCTGAAGCTGGTCTGGCACTTCGCTGACCCGGTGCGGGGACCCTTCGGGCTCGTGCCGGGGAGCTTCATGTTCTTCTCCCTGGTCAGCTTCGTCGCCGCCATTGCCTACTGCGTAGTGTTCATCTTCATGCAGAAGACCGAGTGACGGCTCGACGACGGCGGGCCGGGGACGGCACCGATCCGCGACTCGACCGGCCGATTCGCCGGCGCGCGAGGGCGCCCGCAGGGCCGGACCGCCTGGGCTGCCTCGTGCCGCGCACCTGGAACCACGGTTGCGGAAAGCGACGCGAGAGCGCTATTCTCGAACCATGGCGGAGGAGGGACGGCGCGTCCTGGTAGTCTGTGAACGACCGGCCATGAGCGAGCGCATTGTCGCCATCCTGCCCGCACCCCAGTTCGACCTACACTTCGCCCCCGACGCCGCTGAGGCCGCCAGGCTGGCCCGCGACCAGTTCTTCGAGCTCATGCTGGTCCAGTACCCGGCTCAGGGTCTGCACATGCGGGAGTTTCTCGACGAGATCCGCTGCCGGCGCTCACCCTGCCGCTACTCGATCGTCGTCTTCTTCTCCGACCCCGAGGTCCTGGCCAAGGCGGAGAAGTTCCGCGCCACCAGCGACTGCCAGATCCTTGACGCCTCGATCGACGACGAGACACTGAGGACGGCGATCCTCGAGTTCCTGCTCTACAACACGCGCCACCCGCTGTGCGCCCAGGTGCGGCTCGAGAGCTTCGACCCGGGGCTGCCTGACGTGCTCATGACCGAGACCGTCAACGTCTCCATGTCCGGCATGCTGGTGCGTTACGAGAAGCCGGTGGTGATCGGCAGCCGCTTCGTCTTCTCGTTCGAGCATCCCGGTCTGGCCGATCCGGTGCGGGGAGTGGCAACGGTAGTCCGTTTCTCCCGACTCGCGGTGGAGTCGGTCCGGGGTTTCGCGGCCAGGTTCGTGAGCTTCGTCGGAGAGGATGGCGAGCGTTTCCGGAGCTTCATCGCCGAGCAGCCTCCCCTGCAGCCGCGAACCTGACGCCTGCGCTTCACCATCCGGCGGCAGCGCGGAGCTACGGGAGGCGGCGATCCCTGCGGTTTATGGCACCGTCGCCGACCAGGCGCTCGTGTCGCCAGACTCGAAGCCGTCCGCGAAGATGGCATCACCGCCCAGGTACACGTTCATCTGGTTCTTCTCGTCGTCGGAGGGCGTGTCGCCGTCGTAGCTGTCGAGCAGGTCCATGTACGGGAAGGCACCGCCGGGCCACTCAGCTGCGGCCGAGTTCTGGTTGGTGCGGGTGGCGTTGCGGAACATGCCGGCGCGGGCCGCGGACACGTCCTGCCACGGCCAGGGTATGGCCGGGTAGAGCACGTACTCGGAGGCGTACCAGTCGAGCGCAAACGGATCCCTGCTTGCGAGCAGGACGTCCTGGCGGTTGGCGTTGCCATTGTAGTTGTCGTCGGCAACCCAGATCGCGTCCACCAGGTTGAGGTCCGGTACCCGAATCCGGGCCAGCTGCCGCCCGAGAAGGCCGTAGCTCTGGTTGACGCCACCGGCGTACCCCCAGAAGTAGTCGTGCATCTCGCCCCAGGAATCCGCCCCCGGGAACCTGCGGTCGGTGTCGAAGGTGGTGATGAAGCCGATCAAGTTCTTCCAGGCGATGGTGCCGCCGGCCATGCCGTGGGCCTTGAGGACCGGCAGGTTGACGAGAACCAACGACCCGGCGTCGTAGGTCGAGCCGGTCCATACGCCATAACGCATGCTCACATAGGTGCCGCCCTGAGTCCGGAACTTGGGGTAGGAGAGCTCGTCCGCACCGCTCGCGTCCGGGTCCTCGAGCAGGATGTAGGCGTTGGCCATGTTGCCGTGGGCGTACTCTCCGGCGGGGTAGCCAGCGCCCCCGACCGAGCCTCCGCTGATGAGGGAGTAGTTGAGCGGATTCCAGTCGAAGATCGACACGGGATAGCCGAGGCCTTGGAAGGCGGTCACGACGTCCTGGATCGACTGCTCGCGGTCCTCGGCGTTGGCCGGGGTCCAGTTCCACCCACCGGCGCCCGACTCCTGGATGTTCTCGGCCACCACGACCTCGCCCGTGAAGCCGTCCGGGTGCTGCAGGATCCTCCACACCAGACCCTTGAGCACGTCGGTGTTGGTGGCGAGTCGTCCGACTCCGTCACCCGTCCCGTTCTGCGCCCACTGGTTGTTGATCTTGACGATCACGACAGCGTCTGGGCCGATGAGCCCGTCGGGCTGGCTCGACGTCCGGTGCAGAAACTCCCCGTGGGCCTCCATGACGTCGAGCAGCTGGTCCACTCCGGCGTCGCTCAGGGCATAGGCCGGGTCGTCGCACGGCGGCGTCGCGGGTAGGGTGCCTCCGTCGAGGCTGCACTCCGGCACCGGCACGTTCTCGACGGCAAAGACATCGGAGATGGCCGTGGGGCTGGTCCACGACGGCAAGCCACGGACACCTGGGGCTGAGGCCGTCGACGGCCGAACGCCACTGCCGGTGAGGGCAACGACCAGGACCAGGGTCAGACCGAGCACTGCGGCCGTGGTCAGCGTGGTGTGCCGCCTGAGGAACCGGTACAGCCCGGCCAGACCGAGGACCGCCACAGCATGCCCGAGGAACGCCATGCCGCTGACGGCCGCGGCCTGCTGGCACGGGTAGGCGAGGCGGCGCGGGTTGCTGCCGCTGCGCACGAGCAGCCAGAGCAGCGAGCCAAGTCCGAGCAGCCAGAAGGCGAGATTCACCCGACGGTGACGACAGTGGGGAAATCCTGTCATTCCAGCCTCCACGAAGTGGGCACGAGCCTCCTGTTGGCGGGCTACCTGCTACTACCGAGAAGTGTAGCATCCGGGAATCCGACGCGGGCCCGGGATGCAGGCGTACCTCCTCCACCTCCCAGAAGGCGTCGTCGCCTTCTTCTTCGGAGCGGTCCGCCGAGAATGCCTTGCGAGCCGTCGAGCACCCTGTTGCATCGACGTCGCGCGCTCCGCCGGCTCGGCCCTGCGCCTACTCGCCGAGGAGCTTCCGGTAGCTGCCGTAGTGGTGGATGGCAAAGCCGGCGAAGGCCGGTTCGTCGAGCAGCCAGGGCTCGGCCTCGGCCATGACCGAATCCAGCCGCTCCGGTCCCAGACTGGCGAATGAGATGCGGGAGGCCGCCACCTCCACCGACCGCTCCACCGGCCACACCAGGACATCGGCGGTTCCTCCTCCGTCCCGCGCAGCCGCGGCCAGAAACCCGTCCAGCTCGCCGACGCGCAGCAGGTGCAAGCTCGCCCGCCCCTGGCGTGAGAGCGACGCCACGACCTCGGCATCGCTCCCCAGACCCTCGGGCGCCCCCCGTGCGGGCGCGCCCGAGAACTTCAGGTAGCGTTCGACGGGCAGGGGGTGAGTCTCGAGCCCGACCAGGATCTCCGTGCCGCGCTCGGCGGCATCGGCGAGCTCGCCCGCGGCATGGGCGAGGACGCCGTCGGCGCCGTCGACCGTAGTGCGGTAGTCCATGATGCCCATGTTGTCCACCATGGCGAGCAGATGCTCGGCCGGATTCGCAGCCCGGCCGGCGTACCGCACCGACATCTCTTGTCCGGTGTCCTCATCCCGCGCGTCGTACCAGAACGGAATGTCCACGCCGACCTCCAACCCGGCGGCGTGGGCCTCCCGGGCGAGGCCGTCGACGGCGGTCAGGAACCAGCCCAGGATCTGCGACCGGCGCGAGCTGCCAAAGCCAGGCAGAAGGTAAGGCTCGATGTCGTAGTGGACGCCGTCGAACCGTTCCTCCTCGGTCACTGCGGCGTTGTAGGCGGCGATGCTGCGCACCCCTTGGATCACCTCCTGGTGGCGAGCAGGCAGGGCGTACTCACAGGCCCCGTCCAGGGCGTGCACACCGACATCGCGCCGGTGCATGTCCGCGACCAGGTGCCGGAGCCTACGCCGCACCGCGCGGTCTGCACTGAGCACGGTCGGCGCGCCCGCCTCGCGCGGGATCTGCAGGAACACGTCGCTGAAACCGTGTCGCGCGAGGAAGTCCACCAGCTTTCGGCGGGCGGTTCGCCGCTCCAGGATCTCCTCGGTGTCCCACACCCACAGCGCCTTGCGCAGCGCTGCACGCCCTACCCGCGCCCGCTCCGGGGCAGCAGCCGGCAGCTCGAGCCTGGCGCCGGCCCGGCACAGACCGAGGCCGGCGATAGTGAGCTCCCGGCTCCCCGCAGCGGTGCACTCGAAGGCCAGGGAGGCGAGCCGTCCGGTGTCGAGGGCGGGCGGCAGCGAGTCGAGTCGCAGAGTCGCCTGTCGCCAGCCGTCGACCGGCTCGCCATCCCCGATCATGTCGGCCAGGTCGCCGACTGGCGCCGAGTCCTCAAGGCGGTCGAGACGCTCGTCGGCCAGCGTGACCTGCAC
>Ga0316620_10000291_pt1 | contig 19922 bp, 14 predicted proteins | sample OWC_Aug_M1_C1_D5_FD_207651 | JGI IMG/M metagenome (GOLD analysis project Ga0316620, IMG submission 207651) | Wetland soil microbial communities from Old Woman Creek delta, Ohio, United States - OWC_Aug_M1_C1_D5_B | ecosystem: Environmental > Terrestrial > Soil > Wetlands | place: USA: Ohio... | reverse complement strand
AGGTTGCGGGAGCGAGCGAGTAATCGGCCGGTGCACGGGGCCTCCGAAGGTGGAGAGCTGCGAGAGCTCGGCACCCTCGCTGGTCGAGGCCCTGGTGGAACGTCGCAGGTGGATGGGGTAGCTTCGATCCACGGGGTGCATGGTGGCGGGATGGCTGATCCTCCTGGTGGGGCTGGCCGGGCTGGCCTACAGCCTGCTCGGCCAGAGCCTGCTCCCCGGTTTCGCGTCCGCGGCGGTGATTGCTTTCCTCTTGCTCGCGGTCGCAGGAGCTCGGGCGGTGCGCCAGCTCGCCTCCCGCGAGGTCATCGCGCTTCCGGTCCTGCTCGCGTTTGCTGCCGGCCTGGGCCTGGCCGACGGCCTCCTCTGCCTGTGGTTCCTGGTCTCGGCCGGGCTCGGTCACTCGGCGTCGGCGCACGAGCTGGCAAAGGTCAAGTGTCTCCTCTCCTTCGCGCTGATGGTGGTGGTACCGACTGCAGCCCTGCTCCTGCGCCGCCGCTACCAGTGCGCCCGGCCGGAACGGTTCCAGGTTGGCGCGGGGGCTCCGCTCCTGTGGGCGACTCCGCGCAGCTGGGTCGCTCGGACCGCCCTGGTCGCGGCTCTCGTTGCGCTGACGCTTCCCGTCCCGTTCTACGGCGGCTGGCCGCCTCTGCTCCTGGCGGTTCGCCTCAACAGCCCGACCGTGGCCGGCTGGCTCATCGACCTGGGAGCGGACGTCGACGGCTGCGACCGCCAGGGGTGGACCCCGCTGACCGCCGCGGTGGAGCAGGGGAGCGAGGCGATGGTCAGGCTCCTCCTGGAGCGGGGGGCGGAGGTCGACTGCGGGGCGGATGCCGTGAGCCCGCTGGTGACGGCGGTGAGCAGGGGCCACGTCGATCTCGTCGGCCTCCTGCTGGAGAGAGGTGCGGACCCCAACCAGAGCAGCGTCTTCGGCCCGCCCCTGATCATCGCCGCACGAAGCGGCAACAGTGCCATCGCACGGCTGCTGATCGCCGGGGGCGCGGACCTCGAGTCTCGCGATGCGGCTGGCCATACCTGCCTGATGGTGGCGCTCGGCTACCCCGAGCTGATCGCCCTCTTCATCGCCAAGGGGGAGGACGCGAATGCCCTGTCCGGCGTGGGCAACGTCTTCATCCCAGGCGACCGCGTGACGGCGCTGATGGTGGCGGCTCGGCTAGGCTACCAGCCGGCGGTCGAAGCGTTGCTCGCGGCGGGCGCCGACCCGGCGGTGCGCAGCGCCAGGGGGATGACGGCCGGCGACTTTGCCGAGCAGGGCGGCCACCACGAGATCCTCGAGCTGCTCGCGCTGTCGGCATCGACCCGCTGACGTCTCCACCTCCCGCACATTGTTCTGGGCTAGACTCGTTGCTGGACATCTCAACAGGTCTGGCCCTGGGGACGGCGCCGAGAGTGCAGCTTCCCCGCAAAGGAGGACGAGAATGCGAGCACTGACCCTCAGCGATCGTTGGACGAACGTCTGCGCGCCTGCACGCTGTGCACGGTGGCTCGGCGGCCTGGCCGCCGTGGTCGCTCTCCTACTGCCGGCGCCGGCCCACGCCCAGGTGGCGGCGCCGTTCCTCAGCTTCCCGGGCCCCGAAGGCGGTTACGTCGAGGTGGCGCACGACCCGGCCCTCAACCCGACCAGCGCGATCACCGTCGAGGCCTGGGTCTACCTCACCAGCTACACTTCCTACCAGGGAGACTCGTGCCCGTCTCTGGTCGGCAAGGACTGGACCGAGTCGTACTGGCTCGGGCTGTGCAGCGGGATGCCGCGCTTCTACCCCACCGGCGGCGTCCCCGCCGACGCCACCGGTACCGTGCCTTTGAGCACCTGGACCCACATCGCCGCGACCTACGACGGGACCGTCGTGCGCTTCTTCATCAACGGCGTGGCGGCCGGCACGGACGAGTCCAACTCGGGCCCGCCGACCGCGAGCGACGACGCGCTGCGCATCGGCAGCGACGCATCGTACGAGGAAACCCCGCAGGGCTTCGTCGACGAGGTGCGGCTGTGGAGCGTGGCCCGGACCGAGGCCGAGATCGCGGCCGCGATGTCTACCCCCATCGCCACCCCCCAGGAGGGGCTGGTCGCGGTGTGGCCGTTGGACGGCAGCGCTGAGGACCCGGTCGGAGGCCACGACGGCACCCTGGTTGGCACGGTCACCTTCGTCTCCAGTGTGACCGCCGACTGCAGCTTCTCCTACGTCGTCGCCGCCGGCGGTCACCTGCCCGGGACGCCGCCAACCCAGTGGGTCACCGACCTCAGCCTGCTCAACCCGGTCCCCGACCTCGCCACCGTGACCGTCTACCTGCTCGCCCGGGACCAGGACAACTCGGACCCGGCATCGACCCGGGTGAACATCCCGTTCATGACCTCGGCTCTGCTCGCCGACGTGGTCCTCGAGCGCTTCGGCGAGTCGGACCTGGCAGCGGCGTTCCGGATCTGCTCCAACACGCCGCTGGTGGTCACGAGCCGGACCTACAACCAGGGCGCCACCGGCACCTTCGGCCAGGGTATCCCTGGGGTTCCCGAGATCTACGGCCTCCAGCCAGGCATGGTCGGCCTCATCTGCGGCCTGCACGAGAACGAGGCGTTTCGCACCAACGTCGGGTTCACCAACCTGTCGCTCGAGCCCGCCACGGTTGCGGTCACGCTGTTCGACGCCGAGGGCACCTGGCTCGGCGACCGGGAGTACACGCTGCCGCCGTTCGGTCACAGTCAGCCTGGTCGGCTCTTCGCCGAGGTCACCGACCAGGCGGTCACCAACGGGTGGCTGAGCGTGGTTGCAACCGGGTCGCCGATCCTGGCCTACGCGTCGGTGATCGACAACGTCACCGGCGACCCGACCTACATCGAGCTGCGCTGAGACCGGCCACGTCGCCTCCCCGTGCTACGCTCGAGGTGCCGAATGGAACGTGTGCGCCCCGGTGACCGAGCAGGTCGTACGTGAAGGCCAGAGGTGGAGGATAGCCGCGCTGGAGTGGCCACGACGGTGAGGCAGTCCGCGACTCTCCAGCGCCGGCTCGTCCTGTGGGGGATCTGCCTGACCTGGGCGGTGGGCGGAGTCGTCGGGGCGGAAGGCTGGCGTCTGATAGCCCTCACCGTACGGGGCGAGGCCGAGGCGCGGGTGCGGGACGCGGTGCGGGTGGCGTGGCGCATGCTCGACCTCGAGCTCGACCGCCTGGCGCCGGCGGAACAGGGGACGATCGAGCTTTCCGCCACGGAGGCGGCCGGGGCGCCGGGGCTTGTCCAGCTCGTGGCGGCGTCGCGGCGCACCGGGCAGGCGCGAGGCTTCGTCCTCGTGCCCGAGCGCGGGCTGTGCCTGGCCGCGGCGCTGAGCGACCCCGGGAGCGATGCCGCGAGGGTGGTCGTGCGCCCGTTGCGGGGTGAGAACCGGCTGCCCGACCAGATCCGCGACGTGGTCTTCGGGACGGCAGCCGACGGTCGCTCCGAGCGCGCCACCTTGACCCTGTTCGAAGGCGACGTCCGCATTGCGACCAACGTGGTCACGGCGGCCGGCGAGCGGGCGGTCGGAACCCGGGCCGCGCCCGAGGTCGCCCGGCGCGTGCTGGGCGAGGGGCGGCCCTGGAACGACCGCGCGCGCGTGCTCGACCGCTGGACCATCACCAGCTACGAGCCGATTCGCTCGGTCGGCGGGGAGATCGTTGGCATGCTCTACGCGGGCCTCGACGAGGCGCCGTACGTCGCCGCCGGCAGGCGCAACGTCGCCGTCTTCCTGGCCTCGATCTTCGCCCTGACCGTGGTCGTCTCGGGCCTCGTCTGGTGGCTGGGACGGCGGGTCGCCAGGCCGCTCGGCGCGCTGACCCGGGCGGCGTCGGCGCTCGGAGAAGGGGACCACGAGCAGATCACGGTGGCCGCCTCTGACCCGGCGGAGATCCGGCTCCTCGGCGAGACCTTCAACTGCATGGCCGACCAGATCCGCGCCCGCACCACCGAGCTCGAGCTCAGCCGCGCCGCGGCCCAGAAGGCGCTCGACGACTACCTCGAGGTGCTCGGGTTCGTGGCCCACGAGCTCAAGAGCCCCCTCGCCGGCGCCCAGATGCAGCTGCGCCTCATCGCCGACGGGTACGCCGGCGAGGTCCCGGCCGCCCTCGGCCGACCGCTGGCGGCGCTCGGTCGCGCCGTCGACTACGGTCACGAGGTCGCGCAGAGCTTCAACCAGCTCAGTCGGGCCGAGAGCGAGGGCTTCCGCGCCCGACCGCGGCGCGTCGCGGACTTCGTCGCGGAGGTGATTCGACCGGCGCTGACGGACTTCGACGGTGCGGCCGCCGCTCGCGGCATGAGGCTGGTTCTCGACGGCGAAGGGGGGAGCGTGGAGGTCGACCCCGACCTCATGCGAGTGGTGATGGACAACCTCATTGGCAACGCGGTGAAGTACGGGCGCGACGGCGGCGAGGTGACGGTGACGGCCCGGCTCGACGACACGGCGCTGCGGGTCGAGGTGCGCAACCAGGGCGTGGGCGTGCCCGCGGAGGCGACGGCGAAGCTCTTCTCCAAGTTCTACCGCGTCCAGGACCCGGCGACGAGCGCGACCAAGGGCACCGGCGTCGGCCTCTACCTGGTCCGTCGCTTCGTTGAGCTGCATGGCGGCACGGTCGCGGTGGACGGTGAGTACGGGTCGTGGGTTGCGTTCTCGCTCACCATTCCCCTGCGGCCGGCTGCCGGGCGCGACTACGGCGTGGCGTACGACCAAGCGTCGGTGTCGCCCGACTCGAAGCCGTCGGCGAAGAGGGGGAGGCCGAGGTCGCCGGCCGGGTAGAGGTTCTGGGCCACCACGTCGGCGTTGGAGTAGTCGCCCCGCTCCCAGACGTAGGCGGCGAAGCCGGCGGGCGAGAAGCTCCCGTCCAGGCGCGAGTGGCCGATGGCGGCGGTGGCGATGTCGATCGTCGACGAGGGCCAGACGAAGCCGCCGGCACTGTCGAGACGCGCGACGTGGAGCCGGTCGTTGTTGTAGGACAGGTTCTCGGACCAGGCCACCAGCGCGTCGCTGGCACAGGCCAGGGTGGTGATATTGGCAGTCTGGTTGGCTCCGAGCGGGACCACCTGACGACCGCCGTCGGTCCACTGCCGGGCACCGCTCGCGTCGAGCTTCTGGCCGTAGACCCCCCAGACCGTCTGGTACTCGTCCGCCTCGGTCCAGAACACGTAGGTCTCGCCGGTGTCCGGGAGGAAGGCCGCGCTCGGGCTCACCCGGACCCGGCTGGCTGTCGTCGCCACCTCGACCCCGTTGTGGGCGAATGCCTCACTGCCGTTGGCCAGGACGCGCTGTACCCGGCACTGCAGGGCCGGCGAGGAGCTGTACCAGGCGAACACCGCTCCGCCCGCCCCATCAGTAACGAAGGGCGGGAAGTTGCCGTACTGCAGGGTGCCACCGTCGAAGACGGGGACATGCTCCGCGGCCCACAGCAGCGACCCGTCGCTGCCCAGCTTCTGGGCCAGCAGGGTGCGTGCGCTGAAGGTGACGAAGGAGAGGATGGCAGTTCCGGCTTCGCTGGCGTGCAGATCGCTGACGAAGTAGGAGCCGGTCGTCGGGTGGAAGAGCACTCCGGCCCCCCACAGCGGCGCGCCGCTCGGGTCGAGCTTCTGGGCGACCATGTCGTTGTCCTGGCTCCAGGCCACCACGATGTCGCCGTCGCTCGTCCCGGTCACCGCCGGTGGCCCGAAGAAGGCGGTCGCCGAGGACGCCACCTGGACCCCGGCCGAGCCCCACGGCATGATCCCCGCCGGGCTCACCAGGGCGACCGTCACCGACTCGGTGCCGCCGCGGTCGTCGTTGAAGGCGAGAAGCGCGTTGCCGGCGGTGTCGATGCTGAGGCCGTAGTCCTGGGTCGAGCTGTAGCTGCGGTCGGCAACCAGGATGCCGTTGTGAGCCCAGAGCTCGACGCCGTCGGCGTCGAGCCGCTGCAGGTAGACGTCGTAGCCGCCGGCCGAGTTGTCGAACCAGCTGACGTAGAAGCCGCCGTCACCGGTCGGCGCCAGCTTGGGCTGGACCTGGGCGTCGGAGAGATCGGCGATCGCGAGGTTGACCGCCGGATCGCTCGACCACTGTCCCCAAGCCGCTGGCGCGACCGCGAGCAGCGTCACGACAACCATCGCCACGAGACCACGCGTCCGTACCATGTGCACCTCCCGCCCGGGCGCGCAGGCAAGAACCACGACCATCGGCGGATGAGCGTGCCCCCCAAGCTGCCCGAGCAGCTCCAGTGTATCAGCGTCGCACACCTCGGGGCCGTGCTCCCGGATCGTCCTGGCCTGAGCTCGAGGTCGAAGCTCCACGGCGCATCTCCCGACCGCGAGCGGAGGACGCCGACCCATGACGTATGTCCAGCCTGAAACCGGAGCCCCTGTCGTTCGTAGGTCCAGCGGAGGTCACAATGCGCACACCCTTGCTGCGTCCGAGCTCTGTCGTCGCGGCCATTCTCGTGCTGGTCCCGGTGCTGGCCGCGGCCCAGCAGAGCGAGCCGCCGTGGAACCCCGAGCAGAGCTTCTACAGCTCGACCTTGCACGCCACCAACCGTGGCATCGCGTACCTGTGCGAGAAGGAGCAGGGTGGGCTGGAACGGATCACCGGTCTGACCGCCGACCAGCTGGGGTGCCTGCAGGCCAAGTGCCACGTCCGCACCTGCGACACCTGCCACCGCGTCGACGTCGAGGGCAAGGCCACCTTCTCGGTCAGCCAGGCGCGCAGCGAGGAGGCATGCCGGCGTTGTCACCCGGTCGCCCCGGACGATCCGGACGTGCACTTCAAGGCGGGCATGAAGTGCATGAGCTGTCACACGCCGCGGGAGATCCACGGCGACGGCACGGCCTACAGCACCTACCAGCAGCCCGGAGCCCTCGAGACCCGCTGCGAAACCTGTCATGGCTCGATCAGCCGCTCGCCCAGCCACACCGTTCACGGTGGCAGGCTCGACTGCACGCCGTGCCACGCCCGCGAGCTCGTGACCTGCCTGAACTGCCACGTCGAGACCCGCATCAAGGAGAGGAAGGATGTCCAGGTCGAGCTCAAGGACCTGTTCTTCCTGGTCAACCACGAGGGTCGGGTCACTCTCGGCAACCTGCTGTCGTACGTCTACCAGGACAAGACGATGATCACCGTGGCGGCGTACTTTCCCCACTCGATCCAGAAGGAGGGGCGGCGCTGCGCCGCGTGCCATGGCACGGAGAACGTCAGACAGGTGGCGCAGGACGCCTTCACCCTGGCCCGCTTCGAGAACGGCGCGGTGCAGGGCGCCGCCGGGGTCGTCCCGCTGGTCGAGGGGATGCGCTGGGACCTGCCCTTTCTCGACTGGTCGAACGGGACCTGGGTGCCGATCGCCAATCCGGCCGCGCCGCTGGTCAACACCCCCTTCTGCACCCTCCTGACCCGCGAGCAGCTGGCCAAGCTCGAGAGGCCGCGTGGTTGACAGGTGCCAGGGCCGCTGCCATTGACAGCACCGGTTCCGGCTGGGCAGCCGAGTGCCGCCCGGCTCCTGTCGTATCGAGGTTCCTCCCTGCAGGAATGCAGACGAAGGTCGCGCTCGAGGCTGGCGAGCCCATTGGCATGAGCCTCTTCGGATTGCCGGGCGCGCCCTTGAGTCGGTCTCGCCTGCGTTCCGAATCTCAACCCCGTGCTACGCTCGGAACGGCCCGACGATGAGCGCGTTCACGATCAGCGACTACCTTGCCCAGGAGTGGCGGCCGGCGCTCGGCTGCACCGAGCCGGCGAGCATTGCCCTGGCGGCTGCCACGGCGGCGGCCGAGGCGCGTGGGGAGGTCCGGGCGGTCGAGCTGGTGTGCGACCCGCGCATGTACAAGAACTGCTTCGCGGTCGGCATTCCGAACAGCGGCCACCGCTCGGGCATCCTGTGGGCGACCGCGATCGGCAGCCTGCTGCCCGACGCGTCGGTCGGGCTCGAGGTCTTCCGCCAGATCACCCCCGACATCCTCGCACGCGCCGGCGGGCTGGTCGAAGGCGGGAAGATCGCGGTCCGCGTCGACCCCGCGCGGAGCCGTCTCCACGTCGACTGCACGGTCCGCCGCGCGGACGGCGTCGGCCGGGCGGTGATTTCGGGCGAGCACAGCCGGGTGGTGCGGGTGGAGCGGGACGGCACGCCGGTCCGCGTCGTCGCCGAGGGCGAGGCCGGCGGCGGCCACCTCCTCCGCCGGGAGCTCGCCGAGGCCGGCTTCGCCGAGCTGATCGACCGCTCGAGGTCGCTGATGCCGGCCGACCACCAGCTCCTCCGCCGCGGCGTCGAGCTCAACGCCGCCATCGCCCACCACGGCCTGCGGCTGTTTCCGGAGCGCTTCCAACGCCGCGGCGGCGAGACCCAGACCTTCATTTCCCACCTCGTCTGCGGCGGCGTCTACGCCCGCATGTGCGGGGAGGACTTCCTGGTCATGAGCCTGGCCGGCTCGGGCAACAAGGGCATCGTGTGCTCGGTCCCGCTCGCCCTGTGGGGGCGCCTGCTCGGGAAGACCGAGGAGGAGATCGACGAGGCGTTGGCCCTCGCCTGCCTGGTCACCTCGGCGACCACCTGGCACCTCGGTACCCTGTCCGCCGTGTGCGGCTGCTCCAACGCCGCCGGCATCGGACTGGCCGCCGGGCTGGTCGCCCTCGAGGGCGGCAACGGGGAGCAGGTCTCCCTGGCGGTGACCAACATGGTCGGCAACGTCGCCGGCATGGTCTGTGACGGGGCCAAGATCGGCTGCGGGCTCAAGGTCATGACCGCGGTCGACGCGGCCTACCGTGCAGCCTCGCTCGCCCTGTCCGGCATCGGCATCCCGGCTTCGGACGGGATCGTCGGCAGGGACGGCGCAGCCTCCCTCGCCAACCTCGGCCGCCTGGCCGGGGCGGGGATGGTGTCGGCCGACGGGGAGATCCTCCACATCATGGCCGACAAGCTCGAGCGGCGCTGACCGCTGGGCCCTATGTGAAGGGGGAGCTTCGGACTCTGGCTAGTCCCCGGAGCTCCGATCGAGGCGGAAGTGGATGGTCAACGTGATCGCCATCTCGACCGGCACCCCGTTGACCGTGGCCGGCTGGTAGTGAACCTTCAGCGCCGCCTCGTGTGCCGCCCGGTCCAGGCCGTAGCCGACGCTGGGGCCGACCGGATCGGCCCGAAGCACGCGGCCGTTGGTGCCTACCACCACCCTAAAATCGACCGATCTCTCTATGCCGAACCTCCTGGCCATCTCGGGATAGCGGGGCTCGACCCTCGAAACCGGGAGCGGCGGGACGACGACCGACTGGGGTGCCTCGTCTCCCGGGACGTCGACGGCGCCGTCCTCGGGCGCAGTCCCCGCGCTCGGTGTGGGCCGATCCGTTTCCCCCACCACCACGACCGGCGTAGCCGGTGGCGACGCGGCTGTGGCGGCGTCTCCTCGCGTGCGCCCGTCCCTGGCCTCGGCCTCGAGCTCCCGGATCTGGGCGACCAGGCCCTCGATCTCGCCTTGGTACTGGCGCTGGTGGTCGGCCGACTGGCGGTTCATCTCCTGGGTGAGCGTGCTCAGGTGGGCCTCGAGGACGCCGATCTGCGCCAGCAGCTCCTCCTCGCGCGACGGCGCTGAGCTCATGGTTGCGTCGCGGTCGGTCGGGAGCCCGGGGGAGGGCTCCACGAGCTCGACCGCCGGCGGTCGTGACTTGATGACGACCACATAGGTGATGGTGGCAGCCAGGGCCATGGTCACGAACACTGCCAGCGCGGTCCACAGCGGCTTGCGGCCGGGGACGCCACGCGGCCCGCGGCGCCTGTCCTTGTCCGCCAGCAGGAGCCGGTCCGCGTGCTGCAGGAGCTCCTGGCCCCAGCGTCCCTCGCCGGGGAAGGTCGCGGCGCCGAGGCTGAAGGAGACGGTCACGGCCACCGGCTCGCCGGACTCGATGCAGGAGAAGCTCGAGCCGGCCAGGGCCTCGCGGGCGCGCTCGGCGAGCTGGTCAGCGACATCTCGACCGGCGCCGGGCAGGACGATGACGAACTCGTCGCCGCCGTAACGGATCACGATGTCGTCGCTGCGGAAGTGGCGGCGCAGGACCTCGGCGGTGGCCTTGAGCACCTCGTTGCCGGTGAGGTGGCCGTAACGGTCGTTGACGTCCTTGAAGCCGTCGAGGTCGATGATGATCAGGGTCAGGGAGTCGTGGGCCGCGAGCAGCTCCTGCCACCAGGACTGGAACAGGGCTGACAGGAGGCGGGCGTTGAAGAGGCCGGTGAGGTCATCCGTGTAGGCCAGCTCCGAGCGGGCTTGGTTCAGGAACTGGTTCAGCGTGTGACCCATCAGCCGAGGTCTTCCTTGCCGCTACGGTGAGACTCCGCAGAGCGGGGGCCGGTTCCGGCCGGGAGTGTACATCATCCGCGGTCGCGACCCGCCAAGGTGCCCGGCCGGACCTCTAGTCCTCGGCGAAGAAGGTGGAGAAGAAGTACAGCACCGCGGTCACGTCGCGCTTGCCACCGTGGCTGCCGCAGCAGTTGGAGGCGCTGCCCCAGATCGAGCCGTCCCTGCGGATGATCCCGTCCGACTCGATACGGCCGATGATCGAGCCAGACCGGCGCAGGTTGCCGTCCTCTTCCACCTCGCCGACGATCGAGCCCGCGCTGCGGATAGTCCCGTCACTCTCGATTTCGCCGACGATGGAGCCCGACCTGCGTACCGTGCCGTCGGGCTCGATCTCGCCGACCAGGCTGCCGTCGATGCGAATCTGGCCATCGTCCTCGATCCGCGCCCACAGCGAGCCGTCCTGGCGGATGTCGACCTCGGCCACGGCCGAAAGGGGTATGGAGACGGCGACGACGGTGGCGACCAACAGGGTGCGGGTTGCTGGGCTCATCCTCTGGACCTCGCTCTGCGCTTCCCGCACCATTGTCGCAGGGCGCCGCTCCGAGCGCAGCAGCGGAACGGCATGAGTCCTTGCGTGCAGCCTCGACACTGGGATAGGCTACGACCGAGACGGTTCCGGAAGAGGCTTGGGTCGGTTGCAGTCGGGGGCCGGACGCCTCGACCGGGAAGGGGGAGAGCATGGCAGCGAAGGCAGTGAAGTGTGCAACGACGGCGCTGCTGGTCGTGGCGGTGATGCTCGCCTTGGGCTGGCAGCCCGTGCTGGCGCAGGAGACCGAGGGCGCACCGCCGGAGCAGAAGTCGGCCGCGACCGAGGCGGCTGCTGGTGAGCAGGCAGCTGCCGCGCCCGAGGCCACGCCCGGCGAGCTCACCCCCGAAGAGCAAAAGCAGCTGGACGAGCTGGTGGCCGAGCTGACCGACGAGGTCGAGCTCGTCGACGCGGCCTGGCGCGGCGACCTGGAAGGTGTCAAGCGACTGCTCGCCGAGGGCGCCGACCCCAACCAGCGCAACATCCTCGACTCCACCGCCATCATGTACGCGGCCGAGCGCGGTCACGTCGACATCGTCAAGGAGCTGCTCGCGGGCGGAGCCGACGTCAACGCCGTGTCCGAGCTACTCAAGCAGCTCGAGCAGCTGCTCGCCGAGAGCGAGCAGGCGGCCCAGGCCGAGGGTGGAGGCGAAGGGAAGGCCGAGGGCCAGGGCAGTGGCGAGGCGGTCGCCGAGCCGGCCGAGGCGCCTGCGGCCGCGGCCGAGCCAGCAGCTGCAGGCCCGCCCAAGGGCTGGTCCGCCGTGATGCGGGCTGCGGTCGCCGGCGAGGTCGACGCGGTCAAGGCGCTGATCGCGGCCGGGGCCAACGTCAACCAGCCCAACGAGAGCAACTACACCTCGTTGATCCTGGCTGCCCGCGAGGGTCACGAGCTGGTGGTCCAGGAGCTGCTCAAGGCGGGCGCCGTGACCGAGGCACGCGACGACTTCATGGGCGCGACCCCCATCATCCACGGGGCCATGGCCGGCGATGTGGACGTGGTCACTCAGTTGCTCACGGCCAGGGCCGACGTGGACGCGGCCGACCAGTACGGCCGCACCGCCCTGATGTGGGCAGCGCGCAAGGCCCATCCCGAGGTGGTCAACGTGCTCCTCGCCGCTCAGGCCGACGTCAAGGCCACCAGCAGCACGGCCGAGACCGCGCTGTTGCAGGCCGCCACCGGTGGCAGCCTGGAAGCGGTGCAGGCGCTGCTCAAGGCCGGCGCCGACGTCAAGGCTCCCGAGAGCGAGTACGGCTGGAGCCCGCTCATGCGCGCCGCTTCCTGGGGTTACCTGGACATCCTCAAGGAGCTGCTGGCGGCCGGCGCCGATCCCACGGCGGCGGCAGCGGACGGCGAGACGCCGCTCATGGTCGCGGTGTACTACGGTCACACCGACACCGTGAAGGCTCTCCTGGCTGCGGGCGTGGACGTCAACGCCGCGGCCGCGGACGGTACAACGGCTCTCGCTAACAGCCCCTACGGAGAGGAGGGCGACGAGATCTTCGCCGCCCTCAAGCAGGCCGGCGCCGCTGGTGAGCGTCCGCTGCCCCCGCCCGAGCCCGCGCCGGAGGCTGCGGAGCCGGCTGGCGGCGAGGTGGCGGCGCAGCCGGCAGGGGAGCCGGCCAAGGCCGAAGGCGATCAAGCCAAGGCCGAGACCGACCAGCCCAAGACCGAGGGCGGCGAGAAGAGCGCGGGCGGCGAGTAGGACGGAATCCGCGGGGACGCGCCTCTGCGCGCGACCCTGGGCTGATCCCTTCGCGCTCAGGACAGTGCTGCAGCCGCGTCCGCAGCTGCCGCCGTGGCCGGGGTCGCGAGGCGCCGCCGAGGTGGGCTGCTATGCTGAGGGGGCCGGAGCGGGCAGGAGGTGGACATGACGCGACGGACCCTTTGCGTGACTCTGATGCTCGTGATCGGGCTCGGAGCCCTGGGGCTGGCGTCCCAGGGGCGCTCCTACTCGAAGCCGCTCGGCTCGGTGTGGGACGAGGCGGTCAAGGCGGTACGCGACGCCAACTACTACGTCAGCGACTCGAACCGCGACGAGGGCTGGTTCGTTTTCCACACCCGCCGCAAGGGCGGGCACGAGATCAAGGTCCAGCTGCAGGGCAATGCGACCCAGACCTCGGTCAAGGTCGGCGCCCTCGACCCGAGCGAGGACGAGGACTGCGAGGACCACGTCGCCGACTACCTGGTCGCGCTCGACAAGCGGCTGGACTGAGGTCGCCGGGGCCCTCGCGCCTGCCGGCGCGAGGGCGATGGAATCGGCATGGGTGGCCGCCGCGAGCGGCCGGCTGACCGCTCCTCAGTACCCTGCCGCCATGCCGTCCTTGCGCGACTCGCTGGCGCCGGCATAGACCCCGGTGTCGGGGTCGCGGCGGATGGCCTGATAGCCGCCGAACACCGCCGGCTCGGTGTCCTCCAGCCGGTGGCCCCGCCGCCTGAGCGCCCGGCGCACCTCGATCGGCACCCCGCTCTCCAGGTGGACCGTGCCGCCTCCGGTCATGACCGTGCCGGTGGGCTCGGAGGAGCCCTCGTGGTGGAGCCGCGGCGCGTCGCCGGCCTCCTGCAGAGTCATGCCGAAGTCGACCAGGTTGAGCACGATCTGGACGTGCCCCTGGGGCTGCATGTCGCCCCCCATGACCCCGAAGGCCAGGTTGGGGCTGCCGCGCTCGCCGAGAAAGGCGGGGATGATGGTGTGGAACGGCCGCTTGCCCGGCGCCAGGGCGTTGGGGTGGTCGGGGTCGAGGGAGAACAGGCAGCCCCGGTTCTGCAGGCCGAAGCCGAGCTCGGGCACCACGTAGCCCGAGCCGAAGCCGGTGTAGTTGGACTGAATGAGGGACACCATCTGGCCGCGCGCGTCGGCGACCGCAAGGTAGGTGGTGTCGCCGTGGCCGAGGTGGGGGTTCCCGGGGTCCACCGCCCGCGCCGCCCGGGCCATGTCCACCAGGCGGGCCCGCTCGCGGGCGTACGCCTTGTCGACGAGCGGCGCGACCGGCACGTCGGCGAACGTTGGGTCGGCGTAGAAGCGGGCGCGGTCGGCAAAGGCCAGCTTGGTCACCTCCACCAGCAGGTGCCAGAAGTCAGGGTTGTCCCGGCCCATCCCGGCGATGTCGAACCCTTCGAGCATGTTGAGCATCTGCAGGGCGGCAATTCCCTGACCGTTGGGCGGCAGCTCCCACAGCGTGACCCCGCGGTAGGTCGTGGAGAGCGGGGTCACCCACTCGCTGCGGTGGGTGGCGAGGTCCTCGGCCGAGAGGAACCCACCGACCTCCTTCGAGTACGTCACCAGGCGCTCGGCGACGGGGCCGCGGTAGAAGGCGTCGCGACCGCCGGCGGCGAGCAGCTCCAGGGTGCGCGCCAGGGCGGGGTTGGCGAAGGGCTCGCCGGCCCTCGGGGCCCGGCCGCCGGGCATGAACACGGCGGCGAATCCGGGTTTGTCCGCGAAGCGGGCGACGCTGCGTTGCCAGCCGCCGGCGATGACCTCGGGCACCGGCGCGCCTTCGCGGGCGGCGGCGATGACCGGCGCTAGCAGCTCCGCCATCGGCAGGCGACCGTAGCGGGCGTGCAGCTCGAACCAGGCATCGACGCAGCCGGGCACGGTCCAGGCGTAGGGCGAGTAGGGCGGAATCGTGCCGTCGGGCTCCGGCGGGACCTTGTCGATGGTCAACCCGGCCGGGCAGCGCCCCGACCCGTTGAGCCCGGTCAGCTCGCCCGCGGCCGGGTCCCAGACCATGGCGAAGAGGTCGCCGCCGAGGCCACAGGCGGTGGGCTCCATGAGCGCCAGGGCGGCGTTGGTGGCAATGGCCGCGTCCACCGCGCTGCCCCCCCGCTTGAGGACGTCGAGACCGATCTGGACCGCCAGCGGGTGGGCGGCGGCCACCATGCCGTGTCGGGCGTAGGTGGCGGACCGGGTGGCGAAGGCGCGGCCCTCGGGGCGGTCCGCTGCGGTGACGACCGCGACGGCGGTAAGGAGCAGGGCGGTGAGGAGCAGGGCGCGCATGACAGCCTCCTGTCCTGACGGTACCACCGGCGGTCGGGATTGGGCACAGTTCGGTCGTGCGACGAGACTCCTTCCGTGGCAGTCGGGGATCGAGCTCGCAGTCGGCGCCGCGCCCCCACGATGCCGACTTGCCGGCACGCATGGTTGCTCGAGCCCCTGGTGAGTCGCGTCTGGTGCGGCTGCGCCTCAACTCGCTCCGCCTGCTCGCGCCTCCATCACGGCCCGCCGTGCGCGCCGCGCCGCGGTCGAGCTGCTGGCCGATGGGCACTGCACGGCGGTTTCCACGCGCAATTGCTGGCTCCAAGCGGCCCGCGCTCGGGTCAGGGCAAGGTGAAGCTCCAGGCGTCAGTGGTGCCGTCCTCGAAGCCGTCGCTGAAGATCAGCGTCTCGAGCTGATTGAAGAACACCGCCACTGAGGTGTCGCCGGAGAAACCGAGGATCACGTCCGGCATGCCGTCGCCCGAGATGTCGCCGCAGGCTGCGGCGGTGCCGACTGCGCTCGAGTCGTAGGTCCACGACGGCGCGCTGTCGAGTGTCCCGGCCCGGTTGAGGTAGAGGTGGGCTTGACCGTTGGAGAAGTGGATCTCCAGGAGGTCGGCGTCCCCGTCCAGGTCGACGTCGCAGAAGCGCAGGTCGCTGTGCCCGAAGTAGGTCGCGGTCGAGGACCAGATCACGGCCAGGGAGCCCTCCGTGTTGCCCCAGAGCTGGGTCGGGTCGTGGCCGAGGGCCAGGTCGGGCCAGCCGTTGTGGTCGACGTCCGCCCATGCCACCCCCTTGTCGGTGTCGGTGGTGCCGGTCGTCCACACCGGGTCGGTGCCCAGCGTTCCCTCCACGTTGCGGTAGATGCCGCTTTCGAAGTTGGCCCACTTGGACACCGCCAGGTCCTCCCAGCCGTCGCCGTCGTAGTCGGCGAAGGCGAGGAAGTTCTGGATCGAGGTTTCGGACGACTGCCATCCGGGAAAGGTGCCGAGGATGCCTTCGGAGTTGAAGAACACGTACATCGGCCGGTAGGGGTCGCTCGAAGAGTTGCCCTGGTTCGCGGTCACCAGGTCGACGTCGCCGTCGTGGTCGAGGTCGAAGGGGAGGGCGTAGTTGGTCCACGTCGCATCTGCCGACAGCCAGCCCGGGGAGGTGCTGGGGCCACCGGGAGCGCCGAAGTAGACCACCGACGGGTCGTAGCCGAATCCGCCGTTGGCGCACACCACGTCGGGGTACTGGTCGAGGTTGATGTACGCCACGTGGATGTCGCCGGTGTGGCGCTCGTCGGCCGAAATCCACGACGGCTCGGTCTCGAGGGTGCCGCCGATGTTGCGGTAGATCAGATTCTCCCAGTCCGGGTAGGGCGGGTAGGAGTCGGAGTGGTAGCAGCCGACCACCACGTCCACGTCGCCGTCGCCGTCGATGTCGGCGGCGTCGAGGCCGCCAACCTGCACGCGGCGGAGGTTGGACCAGTCGGGCGTGGTGAGGAACGGCACCTCGTCGGTCCGGAAGCTGCGCGGCGTCTCGTCGCGTGCGAGAACCACCCGTTCGAGCCCGTCGGAGGAGACCTCCACCCGCTGCTCGTCGCCGGCGGCGCCGATCACCGCGCAGGCGCTACCTCCCAACATCATCGCGATCGTCACCAGGCGCCGCATCGTGACCTCCCCGGGTGTGACCGAAGCCAGGACCGCCCCTGCCAATGTGGTGAGTACGTCGCCCGGCGTCAAGGGTTGTCTCAGCCGGCCTTGCGAAGGTTGGTGGTCGGGACCGAGACGGCAGGCCGTGAGTGCCCGGCCGCCGGGCGTGCGCCGCCGCGGAGCGGGGATCGGGGGGTGCTGCCAGCTTCCACTCCGGGTAGGTGCGGGTCTCGTCCGCGCCCCCGGGCGTTCAGAGGGTAGGGAGAGCCGCGCCTGGCCGACGCCCCAGATGGCGCCCGCGAGCTGAGCCGACGTCTGGAAGGGATGCCGGTGCCGCCCGCTAGCTCTTGCTCTGCGTCAGGTCGCTCTTGGCCAACCGGATCTTGTCGGCGATGGCGTCCGAGACCCGGTACACCCAGGACCCGTGGAAGGCGTTGAACTTGGCCATCTCGTCGGCCCGGGCCAGGGTGTCGGCCTTCTCCTCGAGCTGGGCGTCCGACTCGTCGCGGCTGACCATCACCCGCTGCACCGTGTGGTAGCCGGAGATCTGGAGGTAGGTCTCCTCGCCCCGCTCGGCCAGGGCCAGCCGGTAGCCCGATCCGTCCTTGAGCTCGACTTCGAGCTTGGGTGAGAAGCGGAGGCCGGCGACCGCCGGGTCATCGGCGAGAAAGACGTCGTCGTACCTGAGGAAGCTGAGGACGCCCTTGATCTGGTTCATTTCCGACGCCTTCTCCTCGCGGCCGCCAGGGACGCCCTGCAGCTTGAGGCCGTCCTCGCCGGCCAGGATCGCGAAGTCGGCACCGGTGATGCGGGCGACGTCGTCGCGTTTGACGTCGACGATGTCCTTGTCGAGATACCCGTCCTTGGTGGCGTTGAGGCTGGGCCGGCTCGAGGTGAGGAAGACCGTTCCCGACTCGTCGTCGACGCGGCGCACGAAGGCGCCCGACCCGTTCTCCGGGCTGGTGCCGACCAGGAAGTGGACCATCTCCTTGTCGGCCGGGTTGGAGAGCACGACCTCGGTCGTGTCCTTGCCCCCGGGGACGAGCCCGAGCTCCTTGTGCAGCTCCTCTCCGCTGCCCACCTCCTTGTCCAGCTTCATGTCGAGGAGGCTGCGGATGAAGCGGTTGACCGACTCGTTCTTGGCCGGGTAGCCCTTGGCCTCGACGACGGTGAAGCTGTCCTCGCCGCGCTTGAGGGTGACGCTGTCGGCGCCGTGGGTGATCTGGATCTTGGCGATCTCGTCCGGGTTGAGGTTGGCCAGGAAGGGCTGGCCGCGCTCGAAGCGCTCGGCGCGGGCCCGGCCCGAGCGGTAAGCCCACGCCGACAGGATCAGCAGCACGATGGCGATGATGGCCAGGTTGCGATTGACCTTCATGGTTCATCCCCTCCGCGACTTGCGCTCGCGCGACTTGCGCCGGATGAAGAGCGTCATGCCCATGATGAAGACCAGGGAGGGCATCAGGCCCATGATCGAGAAGCGAACCGATGCCTCCTCGTTCTCGAGGGCGGCGCGCTTGGTGTTGCGGATCTGGCGCAGCTCGCGGTTGGCCTCCTTGATGCGCTCGTTGAGGCCGTCGACCTCGTCCTGGAGCTTCTTCTGGAAGAGGGCCGCGTTGCGCTGGGTGAGCTCGCTCTGCTTGGAGCGCACCTGCTCTTCGAAGGTGGCCAGCTCGGCGCGAATCTGCTTCTCACGCTCACGGGTCTTGGCGTCGGCCTTCTCCTCGATCTGGTCGAAGAGGACGAAGGGCCGTCGGATGGAGCTCTTGGCGCGCACGTTCATGAGCTCCTTGGCCCCGAAAAGGTAGTCGACCGAGTTGAGCAACAGCTTGTGGTTGTCGTTGACCGCGATCGGGCCGAGGAAGCTCTGCTGGAAGGCGACCTGATTGGAGATCAGATCCACGTCGGAGAAGAGGATGACCGTCGACTCCCGGCGCTGGTCCTCCGGGATCGCTTCCTTGGTGATCATTTCCGCGTCCGCGGGCGGCGGCAGCTCGATCCCGGGCGGCAGACCGGCCGGAGGCTCCGGCGTGTAGCTGGCGAAGGTGGCGCCGTTCGGGAAGGCCGAGCCGAGCTTGCCCGAGATCAGGCAGGCGAGGACCACCGGCTTGTCGCCCGGGTCGAAGGCGTCGACCAGCTTGGCCGGGTCGTTGGCGTCCATGAACACCAGCCCCTCGCGCCCCGGGAATCCGGGCTTCATCTCGAGCGAGTTGCCTGCGGCGGTGGTTGTGACGAGCGGCGTGACCACGACACCGGGCTTGGGCTCGATATCGAGCCGACCCGCGAGGAAGAAGCGCAGGTTGTTGACCCCGCGGGTGATGGGATTGTCCTGCGCGAGCGTCTTGGCGCGCGTCTCCTGGTCGATGACCATGTCCACGATCACCTTCTCCGCGCCCGAGGTGCGGCTCACCTGGCGGCGCATGCCGAGCTCGAGGTCGGCTGCCACCGCATCCTCGGGGCGGGTCACGCCCCACGCCTGGGCGAGCTTGCTCAGGTTGGAGGCCGGCTTGTACTGCATCGCCGCCCACGGTTGCTGCGGGTTCTGAGGCGGCTGGTCGTCGAGGGCGAAGGGGTCGAGGAAGACGAGGGCGTTGCCGCCGGTCGAGACCCACTCGTCGAGCGCCCACAGGGTCTTCTCGGGCAGGTTGCGGGGGTGGACGACGAGGACGAGGTCGTAGTCGTCCTTGGAGATGTGGTCCGTGTCGGGTTCGATCTTCTTGACCTCGTAGCGCTCCTGCAGCAGCTTCATGGCGACCCAGGGATCGGGCGGGCGCCTGCCCTGGGCCTGCATGAGCTGGCGCATGTAGGGGTCGTCGTCGGGCATCACGTCGAGGCTCGACAGCACGCCGATGCGCTTGCTCGACGGCCACAGCAGGGAGTGGATGCGGCGCGAGATCTCGTACTCGATGTCCTCTTGGCGGTCGGGCCAGAGGAACTCGATCACGTCCTTGGAGCCGGTCAGGGTCTCGAAGACGAGGCCGAAGTAGAACTGGTCGCCGTGCTGGTTGACCGGCTTGCCCTCGAGCCCGTAGTCGGCTGCGTCCTGGGCCTCGTCGGAGTCGGGTAGGGGATCGATGAACTGGAGGCGGATCTTGCCGCCCGAGGCCCGCTCGTACTCCTTGAGCAGGGTGCGCACGTAGTCCTCGTAGACGATGAACTCCTTGATGAACCGGGGCAGGGACTTGCCCACGGTGAGCGAGAAGTAGAGCTTGATCGTGATCGGCTTGACGCCCTCGGAGCGCATGCGCTCGAGGATCTGGTGGCTGCCCTCGGTCAGGGAGTAGAGGCTGTCCTCGGTGACGTCGGCGCGGGCGCCGCGCGTGACCTGGCTGGTGAGGTGAATGGCGAGGACCGCGACGACTGCGATCAGGATGACGGTGACGAGTCGGTTGAGCTTCATGGCCGACCCCCTACGAGGCCTTGGTCTGGTTGAGGACGAACATCCCCATGACCAGCCA
>Ga0316620_10000290_pt1 | contig 19933 bp, 18 predicted proteins | sample OWC_Aug_M1_C1_D5_FD_207651 | JGI IMG/M metagenome (GOLD analysis project Ga0316620, IMG submission 207651) | Wetland soil microbial communities from Old Woman Creek delta, Ohio, United States - OWC_Aug_M1_C1_D5_B | ecosystem: Environmental > Terrestrial > Soil > Wetlands | place: USA: Ohio... | reverse complement strand
TGTTCGTTTCGGGGTCGGCCCCATTGCTGCTCGAGACTTTCGAGGCCTTCCGCGAGCGCACCGGACATACGATCCTGGAGCGCTACGGCATGACCGAAACGGGCATGAACACCTCCAACCCATACCGGGGCGAGCGCCGGGGGGGCACCGTCGGTTTTCCGCTGCCGGGCATCGAGGTCCGCGTCGCGGGCGAGGACGACCGGCCATTGCCCGCCGGCGCGATCGGCCAGATCCAGGTGCGCGGGCCGAACGTGCTGCCGGGCTACTGGCGCATGCCGGAAAAGACCAAGGAAGAGTTCACCGCCGACCGCTTCTTCAGGACGGGCGACCTTGGCCAATACGATTCCGAAGGCTATCTCAGTATCGTCGGGCGCGCGAAGGATCTGGTGATCTCGGGCGGCTACAACGTCTACCCCAAAGAGATCGAGATGCTGCTCGACGAGCTGCCCGGGGTAGAGGAATCGGCGGTCATCGGCGTGCCGCACCCGGATTTCGGCGAAGCCGTGGTCGCGGTGATCGTGCCGAAGAAGGGTGCGGCGGTTTCCGAGGATGCGGTGATCGCCCACGTCAAGGGCAAGCTCGCGAACTTCAAGGTTCCCAAGCGCGTGCACATCGTCGCGGAACTGCCGCGCAACGCGATGGGCAAGGTACAAAAGAACGTCTTGCGGGAAAATCTCAAGCGCGCGTAGCGCAGCGACGACGCTCGCCTACCAGAGGCTGGCGAGCATGTGCAGCGCCAGCGCAAACAGCAGCAAGCCGAACACCATGCGCAGCCTGCGCACCGGCAGGCGATGCGAGACGCGCGCGCCCCACGGCGCCGTGACGACGCTTGTTGCGACGATGAGCCCGAGCGCAGGCAAATAGACGAACCCCAGGCTGCCGGAGGGCAGCCCCGGCGCGCTCCAGCCCGAGTAGACGTAGCCGAGGGTCGAGGCAAGCGCCAGTGGAAACCCGATCGCCGCAGCGGTCCCGATCGCGCGCTTGAGCGGAACGTTGCACCAGGTCATGAAGGGGACCGTCATGAACGCCGCGCCGGCCGCGAGGAAGCTGGCGAGAAAACTCACTACCGCGCCGGTGACCCCCAGGCCGAGCGGCCCCGGAAGCTGGCGCGTCGGCGTAGTGCGCAACTCGAAGAACATGTTGCTCGCCGCGTAGAAGACGAAGGCCGAAAAGAATATGGCGAGCGGCCGCGACGGCACGGCACCGGCGACCAGGGCTCCGAGCAGGGCGCCCGCCGCCAGGCCCGGTAACATGCCGCGCACGACGCGCCACTCGACGCCGCCGCGCACATGGTGGGCTCGAACACTGGAGGCCGAAGTAAATGGGATCGTCGCCATGGCCGTGGCGAGAGACAGGTGCATCAGGTGGTTCGCGGGAAAGCCTTTGGCGGTAAAAACGAATACCAGCATGGGCACGGTGATCATGCCGCCTCCGACGCCCAGCAGGCCCGCGAGGAATCCCACGGCGGCCCCGATCGCCAGGTATACGGGCCACCACTCGATCATGTTTCCCCCAGCAAGTGAGCAACGAGCTCCACGAACCCGGCGCCGGCGGCAGCGCCCGTCACGTACTTCGGGGAAGAAGGCAGATGGCCCTCGAAGCGCGCCACGTTCGCCACGCCGACGGAGTGATCGAAATAACCGAACATCGGCGCGTCGTTCGGAGAATCGCCGGCGAACACGAACTCACGCTGGCCCGCGTCCAGGTCGACCGCGAAGCGCTCGGCGAAAAGCATTCGTGTCGTCGCCAGCTTGTCGTAGTCGCCGAACCAGCCATTGACGTGGATCGAACTGATCTTCGCGCGCAGCCCGGCTTCTCGCATCATGTCCGCGATTCGCTCGGCGGCCGCCAGCGGAAGTGCGGGGACATCCTCGCAGAAATCGATCGCCAGGTCGGTGTCGCGGTAGGCTTGATCCGCGGCGAGCGCGCTGCCCGGCACGGTGGCGAGGATGCGGCGCGCGATGGAATCGAATTTGGCGCGGTTAGCTGCGCGTACGGTGTCCGCATCGCGGTAGCGCCTGCGCAACCTGCGCTCCGCCGCGTCGTACCAGAAATAGAACGCACCGTTTTCCCCCACGACCGCGTCCACGGGCCACATGCGTGCAATGTGGTCGCACCAGCCGCCGGGTCGGCCGGTGATCGGCACCACCAGCCGTCCGGCCCGTTTCAGGCGCGCCATTGCGCCATAGGCTTCCGCCGTCAGCCGACCGTCAGTGGTGAGCGTGTCGTCGATGTCGAACAGCAGGCCGCGGAGGCGGCCGGCGTCGCGTAGCGCGGCGAGCGGTTTCATCGGCAGGGAAATCAGACGGCGGATTCTAGCGCCAAGCGATCGGAAAACGCGCGCTGATCGCGACGCCGTCGCCGGCGGGGAGATTCTCTGCGGCGATCGATCCGCCGTGGAACTCGGCGATCAGCCGCGCCACGTAGAGCCCCAGACCGAGGTGCGGCGCCGCTCCCCCGCGCCGCTCGCCGCGTACGGAGACCATGGACTCGAATAGCCGTCCCTCCATGTCCCTCGGCAGAGTCGTGCCTTCATTCGCAACCGTGAGCACTGCGGCGCCACTCGATTCTTCGAGTGTGACGCGAATCGGCGATCCGGAGCGGCTGAAGTCCACGGCGTTTTCGACGAGCTTGTCGAGCAGCTGCGCGGCCAGATCAGGCGAACCCTCGACATCCATGCGGCGATCGGGAAGCTTGAGAGCGAAGCGCGCATCCGGATAGGCAAGCCGATAGCCCTCTACGCATCCGCGGACCACCGGAGCAAGGTCGTAACGCTCTCGCTCGACGGCGCGCAGGCTCTGCTCCAGCCGCGATGCCTCCATCATGCGTTGCAGGATGGTGGTGAGCCGTGCCAGCCCCTCCTCCGCGCGGGCGATGTAAAGACGCGATTCGCCCGGTTCCTCGGCGAGCTCCAGGTTCTCGAGCGAAGAGCGCACCACCGCGATCGGCGTTCGCAGCTCGTGCGACAGTCGATCCGCCATGCTCTCCAGATAGGCGTGGTACTGCGCGAGCCGCGACAACATGGCCGAGAAGCTGCGCGACAGGTCACCGATCTCGTCGCCCGCGTCCGACCCCGCCGCGATGTGCGTGATGCGGCCGCGTGCGTCTATGGCCGATTCCGCCTCGTCGCGCAAGCGGCGGATGCGGTGGGAAAGCCTCGTCGCGTACGCGATCAGAACCGCCCCGACGCCGGCGAACGCGGCTAGTGTCAGTGCCAGTAGTCGCTCAAGCGCGGCGCTGCGCAGCGAAATGATCGGATTGGTCGTCTCCTCGGCGACGACGGCGCCGGCCACCTCGTCGCCGGCCCAGATGGGATAGGCCGCCGACAGCACGACGGCGCGGCCATCCGGCGTGCGCCGTATGCGGGTGCCGGGAGTGCCCTGCAAGGCCGCCGTGATGTCGCGGCTCGTGGCGAGTACGTCGTCGGGCAGGGCCTCCGCGAAATCCTCCCTCGGCCGGGGCACCAGCCAGCCGATCGCACGCCGCCACCATGCCCAAAGAACGCCTTCATCCTCGGTCGGAGTAGGTTGCTTCAGGCTGCCCGCGAGCGCGAGCACCTGGTAGCGCCGGTTCACGACCCATACGCGAGAACTCGCGCGCTGCACGCCGCGCAGAATGGCGGCGATTTCCTCCTGCGCGGGGCCCGCCTCGATCGCCGCCTCTCGCGCCAGGGCCACATCCCCGCCCTGCCCGATGGTGCGGCCTTCACCTTCGGCGAGCTTGCGAAGCTCGTCCTCGGCTTGGCGCCGCATGGCGTCGTCAACCTCCGGAACCGCAGCCAGCAGTTGCGGCCGGTCGTGCAGCGCGGTGGCCACCGCTCGAGCCGTGGCGAGCAAGGCACGCTCCTGTCCCTCGAGCAGGAACCGCTCCATCTCGCCGACGTACAGCCAGCCCGCCCAGGGCAACGCAAGCAGCGCAAGCGATACCAGCGCGAGCTTGGCACGCAGGCTGATCCTGAGGCGCACCAAAAACCTCAGGCTCTCCAGCGATAGCCCATGCCGTAGGCGGTTTCGATTTGGTCGAACGCCGGATCTACGGAGAGGAACTTGCGCCGCATGCGCTTCACGTGGGAGGTGACGGTCGCGTCGTCGACGACCAAGTTCGCCTCGCGCATCAGCTGATCGCGGTTCTTGACGTGACCGGGAAACTTTGCAAGCGCATGCACCATCCAGAACTCGGTCAGCGTCAGCGCCACCGGATGGCCGCTCCAGCTCACGCTGAAGCGCTTCAGATCGAGGGCCAGGGGACCGCGCTCAATTCGGTCCTCGCTCGCCTGCGGCTCGCGTGCGATATCGGCGCGCCGAAACAACGCTGCGATGCGGGCGACTAGATGCGGCAAGCTGACGTCTTTGGTGAGATAGTCATCGGCGCCCAAGCGCAGCCCCGCCACGACGTCGAAATCGCTGTCGCGCGCGGTAAGGAAGATGATCGGCAGCGCCGCTGACATCGCGCGCAGCTCTCGACACAGCGCGAACCCGCCATCGGCGTCGTCGCCAAGGCCGATGTCGATGATGGCGAGGTCCGGCAGGCGCGACTTCATGGCGGCGAGCGCTTCCGCACGCCCCCCATAGGCCGCGATCTCGTAGCCGTGCCTGCCGAGCGCGTCGGCGTAATTGGCCCGAATGGCGGGATCGTCCTCGATGATAGCGATGCGGCGCGACATGGCAACGAATATAGCCGATCGCTGCGCGCGCGGCGCCACCTGCCACGAGATTGCCAGAATTGCTCAGCGGAGCGCCACCACCGCGCCGCGCCGCCGCCCCAGATAGCGCCTGTAATCGCACTCGGGGATTGCGTGAACTGGCCGACCGACGGAGGCGCTGTGAAGAAGACGGGAAAAAGGAGCCTGGCTGGAAAGATCGCTCTCGACATGATCGTCTTCGTGGCGCTCGCGGTCGCCATGGGCGTCGCGGCCGGCGTTGCGCTCGCGGGCCTGACGCTGGTATTCGCCAGCCAGGCGGCCGCGGCCGAAGCACCGCAACAGGGCACCTTGCTCTTGCGCCCGCGCGCGGCTGGCGAGGCGCTCAACGCGCCGTTACTTTCGACCGCCGTGGCGTTCCAGGTTTCGGGGATGGTGGCGCGGGCGCACGTGGTGCAGACGTTCCGCAACCCCGGCGACGATTGGTACGAGGGCGTCTACGTGTTTCCGCTGCCAGAAAATGCAGCGGTCGATCGCCTGCGGTTGCGGATCGGCGAGCGCACGATCGAAGGCGAGATTCAGGAGCGCGCCACGGCACAGCGGACCTATGCCGCGGCGCGGGCGCAGGGCAGTCGCGCCGTGCTGATGGATCAGGAGAGGCCCAACATCTTCACCACCCGGGTCGCGAACATCGGGCCGAGAGAAACGATTGTCGTAGAGCTCGAGTACCAGGAAACGCTGCGCTACCAGGACGGGCGGTTTTCCCTGCGCTTCCCGATGGTGGTCGGTCCGCGCTATATCCCGCACGGCGTAACGGACGCGGCACGGATCACGCCCCCGGTGCTACGCCCGCAGGAAGGCCACGCGCCGGTCAATCCCGTGTCGATCCGGGTCCAGCTCGACGCCGGCGTGCCACTCGACGAGGTTTCGAGCCCTTTCCATCAGGTGGACATCAAGACGCTCGGCGAGGGGCGGCGCGAGATTACGCTCGCCGAGGGCAATACGCCGGCGAACCGCGACTTCGTGCTGCGCTGGGCGCCGCGTCGCGCAGCGGCGCCGCAGCTCGCCTGGTTCACCGAGAAGCAGGGTGAACGCTATTACGCTCTCCTCATGCTGATGCCGCCCGCCCCCGCGTCCGGGACGCGGTTGCCGCGCGAGGTGATATTCGTGCTCGACACCTCAGGCTCGATGGCCGGCGCGTCGATCCGCCAGGCACGCGAGGCGCTCGTCCTCGCGCTGGAGCGCCTCGGGCCCCAGGACCGCTTCAACGTCATCGAATTCAACTCCACCGCGCGCGCGCTGTTCTCCGCCGCGCGCGAGGCGTCCGGGGCGCAGGTGCGCCGCGCGATCGACTGGGTGCGAGGGCTGGAGGCGCGCGGCGGCACCGAGATGTCCGCCGCCCTGCAGCTCGCGCTCACGGGCCAGGACCGGAGCGCCGGGGTGAGGCAGGTGATTTTTCTGACCGACGGGGCGGTTGGCAACGAAGAGGAGCTGTTCCGCCTCATTCACGACCGGCTGGGCGATTCCAGGCTGTTCACCGTCGGCATCGGCTCGGCGCCGAACAGCCACTTCATGCGCAACGCTGCCGAGCTCGGCCGCGGCACATTTACCTACATCGGACGAATCGACGAGGTCGGCGACAGGATGGTCGAGCTGTTCGCCAAGCTCGAAGCCCCGGTGCTGAAGGGTGTAACGCTCCAATGGCCGGATGCGGCACACGCCGAGTCGTGGCCCGCGCGAATTCCCGACCTGTACGCCGGCGAGCCCCTGGTAGTGAGCGCAGCGCTCGAGCAACTCACCGGCGAGTTGCGCATCAGCGGGCTGCGCGCCGGCCGGGTCTGGGAAGGCCGCGTGCCGCTTTCGACCGGCCAGAGCGGAGCGGGCATGGCGTCGCTATGGGCACGTGCCAAAGTCGCGTCGCTCATGAACTCGTTGCGCGAAGGTGCCCCATCGGATGCAGTACGGGGGCAGGTAATCGCGCTGGCCAGCGCGCATCGCCTGGTGACACGCTACACCAGCTTCGTTGCCGTAGAGCGAGCCCCGGCGCGACCGCCCGAGGCGCGGCTCGAGCGCGCTGAAATGCCAACCAACCTTCCCGAGGGCTGGGAGTACGAGAAGGTGTTCGGCGAGTTGCCGCAAGGCGCCACCGACAGCCGCTTCGCGCTGTTGACCGGCTTGGCGTGCCTGCTGCTCGCCGCGGCGCTGTTCCAGTGGCAGCGGAGATTGGCGTGAAGCGCGACCGCGAGCTCTGCCTGGGCGTGGAATGCGCCTGGCCGGAGGCACAATCCGGGTCCGCCGCGACGCTACGGCGCCGAGGAGCCGGTCGGCTCCAGCTGATCCTGGTCGCGCTCCTGCTGGCCCTTGGCGGCTGGCAGTTCGCGCGCGGGGCCTGGATCCAGGCCAAGGCCTGGCTCGCCCAGGTGCTCATTGCGCAGGCCTGGCAGCGCGCGCTCGCCGGCGAGCGAAACGCCAAGCCGTGGGCTTGGGCCGACACTTGGCCGGTGGCGCGCCTGTCGATACCGTCTCTCGGCATCGAGCGCTACGTGCTCGAGGGCTCGGACGGCGCCGCGTTGGCGTTCGGCCCGGGGCATCTGCGCGGCACCGCACTGCCAGGCGAGGGCGGCAACAGCGTGATCGGCGGCCATCGCGATACCCACCTCGCGTTCCTGCGCGCCTTGCGTGCAGGGGACGAAATCGTGGTCGAAACGCGCGACGGCAGGCGCCTGCGCTACGTGGTGCGCGATGCGCGGGTGCTCGACCGGCGCGACTTGTGGATCGCAGGCCAGGAAGGGCCCGCGCGCCTTACGCTGGTGACCTGCTATCCGTTCGACGCACTGCGCGCGGGCGGCGCGCAGCGCTACGTGGTATCGGCCTACGCCATCGACGAACTCAAGAACCGCGGCGGCGAGCGCGCGGATCGGACTAGCCACCTCCTCTAGGGCCGATCCCCGCTCGCGCGCTTCGGCAGGCGCTCAGGCGCCATAGCTGCCGACGATCGTGACCGAAGAAACGTTCTGGCTCGGGAAGCCGCCGAGGTTGTGCGTCATGCCGAGCACGGGTTCGGGTCGCTGGCGCTCGCCGGCGCGGCCAGATAGCTGCAGGTACATCTCGTAGAGCATGCGCAATCCCGAGGCGCCGATCGGGTGTCCGAAGCACTTCAATCCACCGTCGATCTGGCACGGAATTCCGCCCGAGGCGTCGTAGAAGCCATCCAGAACGTCGCCGATCGCCTTTCCCTCTGCGGAAATGCCGAGGTCTTCCATGGTGACCAGCTCGGTAATCGAAAAGCAGTCGTGCACGTCGAACATCGAAATGCGCTTTCTCGGGTCGTCGATGCCGGCCTCGCGATAGGCGCGCTTGGCGGCGACGCGCGTGGTGGCGAAATACGAGCCGTCCCACTCGTCGAACTGCACCTCCTGGCCATTGGAGACCGCGAGTTGCAGCGCCTTCACCGCGACCAGGTCCTTCTTTCCCAGGCCGCGCGCGATGTCGGGCGTGGTGACGATGGCACAGGCCGAGCCGTCGGACACGCCGCAGCAGTCGTACAGGCCGAGGGGGTCGGCGATCATCGGCGCGTTCATCACGTCGTCCTCGGTGATTCGGTTCCTCAGGTGAGCTTTGGGATTCCTTGCACCGTTGTCGTGGCTCTTCACCGAAATGTGCGCCATCGCGCGCTTCAGGTCCTTGGCGTCGACGCGGTGTTTTGCGCGGTAGGCCGCCGCGAGCTGCGCGAAAGACCCGGGTGCCGAAATGTTGGCCCAGAAGAAGTTGTTGAGCCCGCCGCGGCCGCGCTGGGGCAGACCACCGTAACCGGTGTCCTTGAGCTTCTCCACGCCGAGCGCGAGCGCGATGTCGACTGCGCCGGAGGCCACCGCATAGACCGCCCCGCGAAATGCCTCGGTCCCGGTGGCACAGTAGTTTTCGACGCGCGTCACCGGAATGTAGGGCAGGCGCAGTGTCATCGCCAGCGGCACGCCCGACTTGCCGACGTGCTGCTCCTCGATCGCCGTGCCGAACCATGCGGCCTCGATCTGATTGCGCTCGATGCCGGCATCTTTCAGGCCTTCCTCGAACGCCTCGACCATCAGGTCCTCGGCGTTCCTGTCCCAGCGCTCGCCGAACTTCGAGCAGCCCATGCCGAGGATCACCACCTTGTCGCGGATGCCGGTCGCCATTTCGGACCTCCTACTGGTTTGCTGCCGGTGCGGCCTTCCAAAAGTATCGCACGAAGCCCCGGACGGCATCGTGCTCCTTGATGCGGAACATCATGCGCATCGGCATGCCGACCTCGACCTTGCCGTCGTCGACGTCCGCAAAATCCGCCATCATGCGGCCGCCGCCGTCGAACTGAATCATGCCGTAGTAAGCGGGCGGATCGGGGCTGTAGGTCAGGACGTCGGCCGTGTATGACATGACCTTTGCTCCCAGCTCGGTAAACGGTTGGTCGTCCTGAGAATCCAGGGCATTGCATTGCGGGTTGACGCAATAGCGCCCACGCGGGAACTGCAGCGTGCCGCATTTTCGGCAGCGTCCGCCCACCAGCCCGGTCACCATGTCCCGGTTGCGGTAAAGCGTCGACAGCGGCGTGCCCTGGTCGACCTCGGCGCGCATGCCGCGATCGAGCGTGATGTGGTCGTTGAAAGCAAGGAATCGCTCGTAGTTGGACTCTTCCTTGCGCCGCGCGAGGGCGCCCTTGACCCCGCCGCGCGGCGGGAGCTTCGAGACCGCGCCCGTCACTTCGAACAGCAGCGCGTCGCAGCCCTGGCCGAACGCAGCGAGCAGGATGAGGTCGCCCTGCTTCGATTCCTCCAGTGCGTGCGCCAGCATCAGCAGCGGGTGCGCGGCCCCGGTATCGCCGCACACGGCGGCGAGGTTGTCGCGCACCGCGCCCTCGGCGAGGCCGACGCGCTTGGCGACCCCGGCCGCGACACGCGGCAGAGTGCACGGCATGCAGAAGTGCGTCACCGCGCCCGGTGCCGCGCCACACGCCTCGAACAGGGCCGTAAGCGTCACAGGCACGATCTTCAGGTAGCCCTCGTCGCGGACCCAGCGCTCCTCCCAGGCGTAATCGTGGGGGCGGTCGTGGCCGCGATACTGATGCACGAAGTCGACAGTCTCGCTATGCGCCGCAACCAGGCGCGCGATCGGCGTGCCGCGCCCGAGCAGCAACGCCGCCGCCCCGTCCCCGTAGTTCATTTCCTGTACGCTCGCCGCCTTGGCGAGGCGGTGCTCGCCCGCCGCCAGCAGCGTATTGCATCCAGCAGCAAGTGCGCTGGAGAGCGCCGAAGTCCCGGCGCGCAAACTGCCGGTGACGTCGAGCACGCGCAGCGCCGAGCCAAGGTGAAGCGCGCTGGCCACGATGCCGGCGTTCTGCCGATCGTCGTAGGGATGCGTCGTCGATGCTAGCATCAGCTGTCCGATCGCCACGGGCGCCAGACCCGCGAGGCAGTCGCGCGCCGCCTCGACCGCCATGGTGACTGCGTCCTCGTCCCAGTTGGCCATCGCCCGCTCCCCTTTCGCGAGGCCGCGCAGCGCGGGATTGAACCAGGCGTTCGCCGCGGCGATGCTCTTGCGCTGCAGCCTGCGCCGCGGCAGATAGGCGCCGTAGGAAAGGATGCCGAAATCGTCGCTCATGGATTTAGCGGATCGTGGAAAGGCCTTCGCTGGACTTGAAGCGCATTATGCCGCAGCGGCGCTTGACTTCGCCCGCAGCGGGCGGAACACTCGCCACGCCTTTTGAAACGGCTTCGGCCACGGTACAGAGACGTGTTCCACCCCTGCCATCACGCCGCGCGCACGCCGGATAAGGCCGCCTATGTCATGGCGCGCTCGGGCGAAGTGGTCACCTACCGCCAGCTGGAGGGCCGCTCCAACCAGGGAGCCCGCCTGTTCCGCGCCATCGGCCTCGGACGCGGCGATCACATTGCCCTGATGATGGACAATAACGCGCGCTATTTCGAGATCTGCTTCGCAGCCCAGCGCGCAGGGATCCTGTTCACCGCGATGAGCACGCGCTTGTCGGTGCAGGAAGCCGAATACATCCTGCGCGATTGCGGCGCGAAGGCGTTCGTCGTCTCGGCGAGCCTCGGAGCGCAAGCGGCTGCGCTTGCCGAGCGCGCGCCGCATATTGCGCGCCGCTTCGCGGTCGGCGGCACGCTGACCGGGCACGCATCATGGGAGGCGGCCGTCGCAGGGCAGCCGACCACGCGCATCGCGGACGAAAGCGCCGGCCGCGACATGCTTTACTCGTCGGGTACCACGGGCCGCCCCAAGGGGATCAAGACGGAGCTCCTCGACGGGCAGATCGATGCGCCCACGCCATTCATCAACCTCGCGCAGAAGCTCTACGGTCTGGGTCCGGATTCGGTCTACCTGTCGCCGGCGCCGCTCTATCATGCGGCGCCGTTGCGCTTCAACATGACGGTGATGCGCTGCGGCGGCACCTCGGTTCTGATGGAGCACTTCGACGCCGAGGAAGCCCTGCAGCTCATCGAGAAACATCGCGTCACGCACAGCCAGTGGGTGCCAACCATGTTCGTGCGCATGCTCAAGCTGCCGCGCGAGGTGCGCGAGCGCTACGACCTCGCTTCGCTCAAGGTGGCGATCCATGCCGCCGCGCCCTGTCCGGTGCAGGTGAAGGACGAGATGATCCGCTGGTGGGGGCCGGTCCTGTACGAGTATTACGCGGGCACCGAGGGCAACGGCTACGTGGCGTGCACCTCCGAGGAATGGCTGGCCCACAAGGGCACGGTCGGTCGCGCACTGCTCGGTGAGGTCCGCATCCTCGACGACGAGGGTGGCGTGTTGCCCCCCGGGGGGACGGGCACGATTTATTTCGCGAATGGCCCGGTATTCGAATACCACAATGACGCTGCCAAGACCGCCGCCTCGCGCAGCCGGGAGGGCTGGTCGACGCTCGGAGATGTCGGCCATGTCGACGCCGAGGGCTATCTGTACCTGACCGACCGCAAGGACTACATGATCATCAGCGGCGGCGTGAATATCTACCCGCAGGAAGTCGAAAACCTGCTGGTGACCCATCCCAAGGTCGCCGACGTAGCGGTCATCGGCGTTCCAAACGAGGACCTCGGGGAGGAAGTGAAGGCGGTCGTGCAACCGATCGACTGGAGCGACGCCGGTGCGGCGCTGGCCGGAGAGCTGATTGCGTACTGCCGGGGCAATCTCTCGCACATCAAGTGCCCGCGATCGATCGATTTCGATCCGCAGCTGCCGCGCCACGCGACCGGAAAGCTGTATAAGCGCCTGCTGCGGGAGCGCTACCGCCCCGCCGCCCTAGGTCAATGATGGCGCCGAACCGCGACGACGCCTCGGCCGAATTGCGCGCGGAAGTTCGCGCGGCCGAGAACCTGCAACGTATAGGCCGCAACGACGAAGCGGTCGAGGCCTACCGCAGCCTGATGCCAAGACTGGGGCGCAACCCGTCGGTCCTCGCGAACTTCGGCGAGGCGCTGCGCCAATGCGGCGAGCTCGACGAAGCCGAGAGCGTGCTGCGGCACGCAGTCTCCCTCGGCCCGGACAAGCGCGTCTGCCGGTTGAACCTCGGCATGACCCTTCAGGACCTCGGCCGGTTGGAAGAAGCCGTCTCGGCGTACCGGGAAGCCCTGCGCATCGACCCGAGCTATGCGGAGGCGCGCTGGAATTTGTCGCATGTGCTGTTGCATACCGGGGCCTACGAGGAAGGATGGGCGCTGTACGAATCGCGCTGGCAGATGGAACGCTCTCGCAGAGACCGCCGACACGGCGACCATCCGCGGTGGGCTGGCGAGCGGCTCGACGGCGGGACGCTTCTCCTCTGGAGCGAGCAGGGCTTCGGCGACACCCTGCAATTCGTCCGCTACGCGACGCTCGCGAAGGAGCGCGCGAGCCGGGTCGTGCTGCACGTCCAAGCTCCGCTCGCATCGCTGTGCCGTCGCGTCGCGGGGGTCGACCAGGTGATCGCCGACGGCGAGCTGGCGCCGCCGTTCGACGCCCAACTCCCGCTTCTCAGCCTGCCTCTGGTGCTCGGAACGACGTTGGCAAATGTCCCGCGCAGCGTGCCGTATCTTTCACCCGATCCGCACAAGGTTGCCGCCTGGCGCGACCGGCTCGAGCGTCGCGCTCTCAACGTCGGGCTCGCCTGGTCGAGCACGGCACGAGGAACGGACGACGAATCGGTCCGCGACAGCATTCTGCGCAGCGTTACACTGACGCAGCTCGCGCCGCTTGCCACCCGCGGCGCCGCCTTCTACAGCCTGCAGAAAGGTCCGGCTGCAGTCGAGGCGCGGAAACCCCCGCCGGGGATTACATTGCACGACTGGTCGGAGGGGCTGCACGATTTCGGCGATACCGCGGCGCTCGCGGCCGCCCTCGATCTGGTGATATCCGTCGACACCGCGGTCGCGCATCTGGCCGGAGCGCTCGGCATACCGGTGTGGGTCCTGCTAAGGCGCACCGTCAACTGGCGATGGCTCCGCGGCGTGGACACGTCGCCCTGGTATCCGACGATGCGGCTGTTCCGGCAGGAGGACGTCGCCGACTGGGGCCCCGTGATCGCTCGGGCCGCCGAGGCCCTTCATCGTACTGCGCGGGGGCGTCGACCGGCGCGGCGCGGCCTGCTCGCCTTCCTGACCGGCCGCAGCAGCTAGGGCGAGTTACCTGCGCAGCTTGCGGATCGCCGCTAGCTGCGCCGCCAGCATCGAGAGCTCCGCTTCGACGGTAGCGACTTCCTGCTTGTCCTTGGCGTTGCGGCGCGATTCCTCGGCTCGCTTTTGCGCCTCGAGCGCCTTGGCCTCGTCGAGGTCGTGGCCGCGAATGGCCGTATCGGCCAGAACGGTGACGACCTGCGGCTGGATCTCGAGGATCCCGCCGGCGACGAAGATCAGCTGTTCCTCGCCACCGCCCGCCGGCGTAATGCGCACGGTACCGGGCCGGATGCGGGTGATGAGCGGCGTGTGCCGCGGGTAGACGCCCAGCTCGCCAACCTCTCCGGGCAGCACGACGAACTCCGCCTCGCCCGAGAAGATCGACTCTTCCGCACTGACCACGTCGACGTGCATGGTGGTTGCCATGTGGGCTCGCCTTATTGGAGCGTCTTCGCCTTCTCGAAGGCTTCCTCGATCGTGCCGACCATGTAAAACGCCTGCTCGGGCAGGGCGTCGCACTCGCCGTTGACGATCATGTTGAAGCCCTTGATCGAGTCCTTGAGCGACACGTATTTTCCGGGGGTACCCGTGAAGTTCTGCGCCACGGTGAACGGCTGGGAGAGGAACCGCTGTATCTTGCGCGCGCGCGCTACCGCCAGCTTGTCCTCCGGCGAGAGCTCGTCCATGCCGAGAATGGCGATGATGTCGCGCAACTCCTTGTAGCGCTGCAGCGTCGCCTGCACCGCGCGGGTGGTGTTGTAGTGCTCCTCGCCGATGGTGTTCGGATCGACCTGGCGCGAGGTCGAGTCGAGCGGGTCGACCGCCGGGTAGATACCGAGCGACGCGATGTCGCGCGACAGCACTACGGTCGCGTCGAGGTGGCCGAACGTGGTCGCCGGCGACGGATCGGTCAGGTCGTCCGCTGGCACGTACACGGCCTGTATCGAGGTGATGGAGCCGGTTTTCGTCGAGGTGATGCGCTCCTGCAGCCGGCCCATCTCCTCCGCGAGCGTCGGCTGATAGCCGACCGCCGAAGGCATGCGTCCGAGAAGTGCGCTCACTTCGGTGCCCGCGAGCGTGAAGCGGTAGATGTTGTCGATGAACAGCAGGATGTCGCGCCCTTCATCGCGGAACGATTCCGCCATCGTGAGACCGGTCAACCCCACGCGCAGCCGGTTGCCCGGCGGCTCGTTCATCTGGCCGAACACCATCGCGACCTTCGACTCCTGGAGATTGTCGAGCTTGATGACCTCGGCTTCGATCATCTCGTGGTAGAAGTCATTGCCTTCGCGCGTCCGCTCGCCCACGCCGGCAAACACCGACAGCCCGCTGTGCTTCGTGGCGATGTTATTGATGAGTTCGAGCATCGTCACGGTCTTGCCTACGCCGGCACCGCCGAACAGGCCGATCTTGCCGCCCTTCGCGAATGGGCAGATGAGATCGATCACCTTGATGCCGGTTTCGAGCAGCTCGACGGACGGGGAAAGCTCGTCGAACTTGGGCGCGGACTGGTGGATAGAACGGCGCTCTTTCGTGTCGATCGGACCACCTTCGTCGATCGGGCGCCCGAGCACGTCCATGATGCGGCCGAGCGTCCCTTTTCCAACCGGCACCGAGATCGGCGCACCGGTGTTGTTGACCTTCATGCCACGGCGCAGGCCGTCGGCCGAGCCCATGGCGATGCAGCGCACGACGCCGTCGCCGAGCTGCTGCTCGACCTCAAAGGTCAGGCCCTGTTCGGCGAGCCCCTTCTCGCCGGTGTCAGCGAGGGTCAGCGCGTCGTAAATCTTGGGCATCGCTTCGCGCGGGAATTCAATGTCGGTGACCGCGCCGATGCACTGTACGATGGTGCCTTGTGCTTGTGACATGACTTTTTCCTAGAGCTAGATTCCGTTACACGGCGGCCGCGCCGCCGACGATTTCCGAGAGTTCCTTGGTGATCCCCGCCTGCCGGTTCTTGTTGTAGATCAGCGTGAGCTCGTCGATTAGCGTGTCAGCGTTGTCGGAGGCGGCCTTCATGGCCACCATGCGTGCCGATTGCTCGGAGGCCATGTTCTCGGCGAGTGCCTGGACGATGATCGCCTCGATGTAGCGCGTCAGCACTTGATCGAGCACGGTCTTCGCCTCGGGCTCGTACAGGTAGTCCCAGCTGCCCTCGGGCGCGCCCATGCGCTCGCCGGTGAGCGGCAGCAGCTGCTCCATGACCGGCTCCTGCTTCATGGTGTTGATGAAGCGCGTATAGACGATCATCACTCGGTCGACGCGGTCCTCGACATAGCCTTCGAGCATCACGCGCACTGCGCCGATCAGCTTGTCGAGTTGCGGCCGGTCCCCGAGCTGCACCGCCTCCGAGACGATGTTCGCCCCGAGGCGCTGCATGAACCCCAGACCCCTGTTGCCGATGCAGCAGACCTCAATTTGTTCGCCCTGCGCCTGCCACTCCTTGTAGTGATTAAGCGCCATTCGCAGCGCGTTGGTGTTGAGACCCCCGCACAGCCCCTTGTCGGTGGTGATGAGGATCAGCCCGACACCCTTGACCGTGTCACGGGCCATCAGGAACGGGTGCCGATATTCCGGATTGGCATGGCTGATATGCGCCGCCACATTGCGGATCTTCTCGCCATAGGGTCGCGTCGCGCGCATGCGCTCCTGTGCCTTGCGCATCTTCGACGCAGAAACCATCTCCATCGCCTTGGTGATCTTGCGAGTGCTCTGCACACTCTTGATCTTGTTGCGGATCTCTTTGGTGCCCGGCATGGCGCTTACCCCCGGCTCAGAACGTGCCGTTCTTCTTCCAGTCCTCGATCGCGGCCTTGAGTGCCTTCTCGTCATCCGCGGTGAGGTCCTTCTTATCCTCCATGCGCTTGACTAGATCGGCGTACTTGTCCTTGATGTAATCGCGCATCGACTTTTCGGCGGCCAGCGCCTTTTTCACATCGATATCGTCGAAATACGCGTTGTTCACGGCGAACAGCGTCAGCGCCATCTCCCAGACCTGAAGCGGGGAGTACTGCGGCTGCTTCATGAGCTCGGTGACCATGCGCCCGCGCTCGAGCTGCTTGCGCGTGGCTTCGTCCAGGTCCGAGGCGAACTGCGCGAAGGCCGCGAGCTCCCGGTACTGCGCGAGCGCCAGGCGGACGCCGCCGCCGGTGTCGCGGCGCTTCATGATCTTGGTCTGCGCCGCACCGCCCACGCGCGACACCGAGATGCCGGCGTTGATCGCGGGCCGGATGCCGGCGTTGAACAAATCCGACTCGAGGAAGATCTGGCCGTCGGTGATCGAGATGACGTTCGTCGGCACGAACGCCGTCACGTCACCCGCTTGCGTCTCGATGATCGGCAGCGCAGTAAGCGAGCCGGTCTTGCCCTTGACCTTGCCCTTGGTGAAGCGCTCGACATACTCTTCGTTAACGCGCGCGGCGCGCTCGAGAAGGCGGCTGTGCAAATAGAACACGTCGCCGGGGTAGGCTTCGCGCCCTGGCGGGCGGCGCAACAAAAGCGACACCTGGCGATACGCCCAAGCCTGCTTGGTCAGGTCGTCGTAGATGATGAGCGCGTCCTGGCCGCGATCGCGGAAGTACTCCCCCATCGTGCAGCCCGAGTAGGGTGCAATGTACTGCATTGCCGCCGATTCCGAGGCAGAGGCCGCGACCACGATGGTGTAGTCCATCGCGCCATGCTCTTCCAGCTTTCGGACTACGTTGGCGATGGTCGAGGCTTTCTGGCCGACGGCGACGTAAACGCAGAACAGGTCCTTGCCCTTCTGGTTGATGATGGTGTCGACCGCGACCGCCGTCTTGCCCGTCTGGCGGTCACCGATGATCAGCTCGCGCTGCCCGCGGCCGACCGGCACCATGGCGTCGATCGCCTTGAGTCCCGTCTGCACCGGTTGCGACACCGACTTCCTCCAGATCACGCCCGGCGCGACCTTCTCTATGACGTCGGTCTCCTTCGCGTTGACCGGGCCTTTGCCGTCGATCGGCTGGCCGAGCGAGTTCACTACTCGTCCGAGCAGCTCGGGGCCGACCGGCACGGACAGGATGTTGCTCGTGCACTTGACCGTGTCGCCCTCGGTGATGTGCTCGTACTCGCCGAGAATCACCGCGCCGACAGAGTCGCGTTCCAGGTTGAGCGCCAGGCCGAAGGTGTTTTTCGGAAACGCAAGCATCTCGCCCTGCATGACGTCGGACAGGCCGTGAACGCGGCAGATGCCATCGGTCACCGACACGACGGTGCCCTCCGTGCGCATCTCCGCGCCGGCATCGAGTTTCTGAATCCGGCTCTTGATCAGTTCCGATATTTCGGACGGATTGAGTTGCATGAGGATTCCTTGGTTGCTAAGCCTTCAATGCGCTCTCGAGCGCGCTGAGCTGCGCGCGCACGGAAGCGTCAATAACCTTGTCGCCGATTACGACACGTACGCCGCCGATCAGCTCCTTGTCCAGGTCCACACGGGTGCGGACCCTACGGCCTGTGTGCTTTTCGAGCAGCTTGGTAAGTTCAGATCGCTGCGCGGCATCGAGCTCGAACGCAGAAATAATCTGGGCTTCGACCACGCCTTCGCGCTCGTCCTTGAGCGCCTCGAACTGGACCCTGATCTCGGGCAGCAACTCCAGACGATTGTTCTCCGCCAGCACGCGCACCAGGTTTTCCGCTTCGCCAGTCAGCTTTCCGGCCAGAACTGAAATGAACACGCCCGCCACTTTCGGCGCCAGCATGTTCGGATCGGCAATGACCGCTTTCACCCTCTCGTTAGCGGCGACCTCTGCCAGTGCGGCAAGCATGGTGGCCCACTCCGAGAGCTTGCCCGACGAGTCGGCGATCCGGAATGCCGCTTCCGCGTAGGGCCTTGCGATGGTGCTGCGTTCAGCCATGGATCAGAGCCGCGCCTTGATCGACTCGAGCAACTGTGCGTGCGCCTTCGCGTCGACTTCGCGGCGGAGGATCTTCTCGGCACCAGCGACCGCAAGCGACGCGACCTGCTCGCGCAGTTGCTCGCGGGCCCGTGAGACTTCCTGCTGTATGTCAGCCTTGGCGGCGGTCTTCTCGCGCGCGCCCTCGTCACGCGCCGCGAGCTTCGCTTCCTCGATCAGCTGGGCGGCGCGCTTCTCCGCCTGGGCAACGATGTCGGCTGCGCGCCCACGCGCTTCGTCGATCATCTGCCCGGCTTCCCGCGTCGATATTTCGAGCGACTTCCTGCCCTCTTCGCCGGCCGCGAGGCCGTCGGCGATCTGCTTCTGCCGATTCTCGATGGCGCGCAGCAACGGCGGCCACACGAACCGGACCGTGAACCAGATGAACAGCGCGAAGGCGGCGGCTTGCGTAAACAAGCTCAGATTGATGTTCATGCCTGCCCCTCACTTCCTGATGAATAGGTCGCGTCGCGCCTTACTTGATGACGCCGAGCAGCGGGTTGCCGAACGCGAAAAGCATCGCGAGGCCGACCCCGATGATGAACGACGCGTCGATCAGGCCGAGCAGCAGGAAGACTTTTGCCTGCAGCGAGGCGGTGAGCTCGGGCTGGCGCGCCGCGGCCTCGAGGAAGCGGCTGCACATGATGCCGATGCCGATGCACGCGCCGGCGGCACCGAGCCCGATCATGAGGCCAATGCCGATCCCGGTGTAAGCCTGGATCATCGCCAGCATTTGAAGCTTTTCCATTTTAGTTTCCTTTCAAGAGCGAAAACGGGGTAACCGATGAAAATCAGTGATGCTCGTGCGCCATCGAGATGTACGCGACGGTGAGCATCATGAAGATAAACGCCTGAATCACCACGATCAGGATGTGGAAGATTGCCCACCCGAGCCCGAGAACCGTGCCGAAGAAGGTTCCCACCAGCCCGGTGGCGGCCCACACCCAGAGCAGCAAGAAGATGATTTCCCCGGCGAACATGTTGCCGAACAGCCGCAGGGAGTGCGACAACGGCTTCGACACGTACTCCACCAAGTTGAATGCGAAATTCGCCGGCCACAGCAGTGGGTTGGACCCGAAGGGCGCGCAGAACAACTCGTGAATCCAGCCGCCAAGGCCCTTCGATTTGATCGAGAAGTAAATCATCAGCGCCCAGACCGATAGCGCCAGCGCGAAGGTCGTGTTGACGTCGGCGGTCGGGACCGGGCGCCATTCGGGCAAGCCGAGCGCGCCGAGTCCCTTGGAGATGAAATCGACGGGCAACCAGTCCATAGCGTTCATCAGCAGCACCCACACAAACACCGTGAGCGCCGCGGGTGCGACGAACTTGTTACGGTCGCCATGCGTGAACATGCCCTTCACCTGGTCGTCCACGAACTCGTAAGCAAGTTCGACGAATGCCTGTCGCTTGTTCGGTACCCCGGAGGTCGCCCCGCGCACCACCCACCAGAAGAACCACACGCCCAGCACACCAAGGATCACCGACGTGACGAGCGAATCGACGTGGACAGTCCAGAAACCCCCCTCGCCGACCGACTTCGCAAAGAACGTCAGGTGGTGCGCGATGTACTCGGAGGGAGTGAGCTGGGCACCGGCAGACATGGCTATGACGTAATCGACCTTCGACTTTTCATTCAACGCAGCCTACCGGCCGCGTACCGCAAATGCCATGGTGAAAATCAAGGCCGTCACAATGAACGTCCCGAGGAAGGCGAGCACCACGACCCCCTTGTAGGCCGC
>Ga0316620_10000288_pt1 | contig 19991 bp, 21 predicted proteins | sample OWC_Aug_M1_C1_D5_FD_207651 | JGI IMG/M metagenome (GOLD analysis project Ga0316620, IMG submission 207651) | Wetland soil microbial communities from Old Woman Creek delta, Ohio, United States - OWC_Aug_M1_C1_D5_B | ecosystem: Environmental > Terrestrial > Soil > Wetlands | place: USA: Ohio... | reverse complement strand
GCGCGATACTCCTTGAAGTCGTAATCGAGGGAGCCGTAGCCCCTGGTGAGGGACTTGAGGCGGTCGAAGAAATCGAGCACGACCTCGTTCAGCGGCAGATCGTAGGAAAGCACGACATGGCGCGGGGAATAATGCATGTTGGTCTGCGTGCCGCGCTTTTGCTCGCAAAGCACGATCACCGGCCCGACGTACTCTTGCGGCACGAAGATCGTGGTCGAGATGACGGGCTCGCGAATCTCGGCGATCTTGGACGGGTCCGGAAGCTTGGCGGGATTGGATACCTGCTCAACCGCGCCGTCCTGCATCAGAACCTCGTATACGACGGAGGGCGCCGTGGTGATCAGGCTCATCCCGTACTCCCGCTCCAGGCGCTCTTGCACGATATCCATGTGCAGCAAACCGAGAAAGCCGCACCGGAAGCCGAAGCCGAGAGCCTGGGAGACTTCCGGCTCATAGTGGAAAGACGCGTCGTTCAGGTGAAGCTTTTCAAGCGCGTCGCGGAGCGCTTCATACTGGTTCGCTTCGACGGGGTACAGTCCGGCGAACACCTGTGGCTTGACCTCCTTGAATCCCGGCAGCGGCCTGGAGGCAGGCTTATCGGCATGCGTCAGCGTGTCGCCGACTTTTGCTGCGCGCAACTCCTTGATGCCGGCCACGACGAAACCGACTTCTCCGGTTGCAAGCTGCTCGCGATCCGTCGCCTTGGGGGTGAACACCCCGACCTGTTCGCACAGGTACGAAGCCTGGGTGCTCATCAGCAGAATCTTGTCCTTCGGACGAAGGATCCCGTCGACCACTCTCACCAGCATCACCACGCCGACGTAGTTGTCGAACCACGAGTCGATCACCAGCGCCTTGAGCGGTTGGTCGGCCCGGCCCGCAGGGGCCGGTACCCGCGCGATGATGGCCTCCAGAATATCCTGCACTTTCTCACCGGTCTTGGCGCTCGCGCGGATCGCGTCGTGAGCATCGATTCCGATCACGTCCTCGATTTCCTGGATCGCCTTGTCGGGATCCGCGGAAGGAAGATCGATTTTATTGAGCACTGGAATGACCTCGACGCCCTGCTCGATTGCCGTGTAGCAGTTGGCCACCGTCTGGGCCTCGACGCCCTGGGTCGCGTCGACGACCAGCAGCGCTCCCTCGCATGCCGCCAGCGACCGGCTGACTTCGTAGGAAAAATCGACGTGCCCGGGCGTGTCGATCAGGTTCAGCAAATAAGTTTCACCATCTCGCGCCCGGTACTCGAGCGCGGCAGTTTGCGCCTTGATGGTGATTCCACGCTCCCGCTCCAAATCCATCGAATCGAGCACCTGCTCGGCCATCTCACGTTCGGACAGACCACCGCAGATCTGAATGAACCGGTCGGCGAGCGTCGACTTGCCATGGTCGATATGCGCGATAACGGAGAAATTGCGGATGTGGCGCTGCGCCATTATGAAAAAGGGTGCCGCGGGCACCCTTCTGGAGAACGGGCGCTATTTTACAGCAAGGCGGTCCGACAGAGCCTGTATGTCGAGGAAATAGTGGCAGATTTCGCGGCCGTCGGGTCCGACAAGAATCGGTACATGCTCCCCGTAGCGTCGCTCCAGCTCGGGGTCGAGATCCACATCGACGATTTCCAAGGTGAAACCGAGCTCGTGCCGGAGCCGCGCAAGCGCCCGCTCCATGTCCTCGCAGAGGTGGCAATAGCGGCGCCCATAGAGCGTAAGGCGCACGTCAGCCGCTCCGGTTAGCCTTGCTCCGACAGTCCCGACACCGTAACGAAAGCGGTACTGTTTCCGCGCCGCACCTGCAGGGTGATGACCGCGTTCTTCTCCAGCCCGTCGAGCAACGCATTGAGCTGCGCAACGGACTTCAGCGGGGTCTGTTTTCCGCCATGCACCAGGGTCAGCAGCACGTCGCCGCGTTGGACCTCCGCGCGTGCATCGGCGCGCACCTCCGCCACCACCAGGCCGTGCTTCAGCCCGAGCTCCTTTCCCTGCTCTGGAGACAGCTCGGTGACCACGATTCCGAGCCGGTTGGCCGCGACCTCGGCCGGCTTCGGCACGGGTGGCGCTCCCGCCGTCGCAAGGCGCTCCTCTTTCAGCTCTCCCACGGTGATCGAGAGCCGCTTGTTCGCGCCCTTGCGCCAGATATCGAGCGAGACCTTCGAACCCGGCGGCGTGGCGGCGACGATGCGCGGCAAGTCCATAGAGGATTCAACCGGCTTGCCATCAAACGCGAGGATGATGTCGGTCGCCTCAATGCCGGCCCGCGACGCCGGACCGCCCTTCTCCACCGAATTCACGAGCGCGCCGCGTGCCCGGTCGAGGCCGAAGGAGGTCGCCAGATCCCGGGTGACCTCCTGGATCACGACGCCGATTCTTCCGCGCGATACCCGTCCCTTCTCACGCAACTGCTTCTGCACATCCAGCGCGACGTCGATCGGGATGGCAAATGAAAGCCCCATGAAGCCGCCGGTCCGGCTGTAGATCTGCGAGTTGATTCCCACTACTTCGCCACGCATGTTGAACAGGGGCCCGCCAGAATTGCCGGGATTGATCGCGACGTCCGTCTGGATAAACGGAACAAAGCTTTCGTCAGGAAGCGACCGCCCTTTGGCGGAAACGATCCCGGCAGTGACCGTGTTGTCGAATCCGAACGGCGAGCCGATTGCCACCACCCACTCGCCAACCTTGAGGCGTGCCGGGTCGCCGAACTGGACAATCGGAAGCCCGGACGCGTCCACCTTGATCAGCGCAACGTCCGTACGCTTGTCCGCGCCGATCACGCGTGCCTGAAACTCGCGCTTGTCGGTGAACCGCACGTCGATCTCATCCGCGCCTTCGATGACGTGTGCATTGGTCAGGATGTATCCGTCCTGGGTAATGATGAAGCCGGAGCCCAAGGAGCGGCTCTCCGACCGAGGTCCCGGGCCCGGAGGGGAGCGGTGAGGCATGAAGCGACGGAAGAATTCGAGCAGCTCCTCGTCCTCGACGCCCGGAATCTGCGGCAAGCTGGTGCTCCGGATTGCCTGTTTGGTGCTGATATTGACGACGGCGGGCCCTTGGTTTTCCACCAATCGCGTGAAGTCGGGGAGTTCGCGCGCCTGCGCAAATCCCTGCCCTGCTGCAACGAGCATGCACAGCGCAATTGCGCCTTTCAGCACTTGCATTCGCATCGCCTTCCTTACCGACTTTGTGGATTCGAGACGGATTGCCTCGGTTCAGCGGGACTGACGTACTTTACGGCCTCGGCAATGCGTTGAACACTGGTTGCCGGTGCCTCGCCGACTACGGTGATGAGGTGGTTTGCCACCTCGCGCGTGAAGATATTGATGGCCCCGACATTCGCCAGCCCGGTCTGGACGGGCTTATCCCGTTGCCCGACAGGCTCGATGAACACGGACACGGCCGCAAGGCCATCCGAATACACTACCTGTTCCATAGGCAACGACTTGTGCAGCGTCCTGACCTCCACGATTTTTCGAAACCCTGGCAAGTTGGCCTCGATGATCCAGCCTTGCTGCTCGAGATTGGCCGGTTTCACGTCGGTGTCTTCCACATGCCAGCTGCGCGTGGTGGGCCACGGCTTGACCTTGTCGCGCGTCACGTGACCGATCGTAAGCTCAGTGAACGTGAACTGCTCGACGGTCTCGCCCTTATCGTCGAAGGTGAGCGCCTTGAGTAACATCCCCGTCTTCGCATCGGCCCATAATCGGTACCCGTATCGCAGGTTGTCCTTGGGGGTGAGCACGATCGCCTGGCATTCATAGCCGGCGATACGCCGACTCTCTCCCTGCGTCACCGTGTAGTTCGCGGCAAGGTCGCTGATTTCGCCTCTCAGCACCGCCGGGAAACTGCGCCGGCCAGGACGCCGGTCCACCTTTACCGTTTGGCTATTCGGGAGATAGCACCTGACGGCATCATCCGTCCGCAGGATCTCTCGCGGGACGCCATCGAGCACCTCGAGTTTTTCAATATTTCCGTGCGGATCGGCGAGGCGCGTGATTCGGGAAGTTTCGCTGTGGCCGCCTTGCTGATAGACGAAAGTCCCGGTGTAGGACAGATCCTGCGTCGCCTGGTAGATCTTTCGAAGCCAATCCAAGGCTTCCGGTGAGCTCTGCGCCTGTGCCGGTCCGCCCGCGCCGGCGACCAGAACAAAGAACGTCGGTGCCAGCACCTTCCAGGCGAGCCTCCGGCTCATCGGTTCGCGCCTCCAACGGCCTCGTCCGAAACCGTGCGTACGTACGGGGCCATCCCCTGCAAGGTAATGCGCGGCGAATACGCCTGGTGCGCCAGCAGGTAGTCATTCGTTGCGCTTGGGAGCGGAATCCGGGCCGGGACCCGCGTCTTTGCCGGCACGACTACAGGCCCTGCCGGAGGCGACGCCTGTGCGGTGACCGCTGCCGGACCGGCCGGCGCGACCGCGTCTCTCGGGGCATACTCGAGCCATCCCACCAAAGACACCGCGGCGACGCCGGCAGCCGCGGCAAGGCTCAGCCAGCGGCCACGCTCCCACCGGCTCGCGGCGCGCGCGGGGGCCAGCACGGTCGGCTCGCCCGCGAGGCGCTCGGCCAGGCGGGTGTTGAAGTCCTTCGACACCACGCAACAATCGTGCATTGCATCACCGATCAGGTGATAGATCCTCCAGCAATGCAGCGCTTCGTCGTCGCGTGCGAGGGCGCTCAGCGAATCCGAAAGCTCGTGCTCGTCGAACTCGCCGTCCATCAATGCCGAGATTTTTGCTTTCATGGCTCTACCACCTCTTTTCCTTGCCGGTATCGAGCAGCGGCCGAAGCCGTTCCGCGATCGCCTCACGTGCGCGGAAGATCCTGGACCTCACGGTGCCTATCGGGCAATCCATGATCCGCGCAATATCCTCGTAGCTCATTCCTTCGATCTCTCGCAGCTCAATTGCGGTACGCAACTCCTCCGGCAACTCTGCAATCGTTGCGTTCACCGTCGCGCCAATTTCATTGGACAGCAATAAGCTTTCCGGCGTATTGATGTCCCGCAACTGCTCTGCCTCCTCATACCCCTCTGCCCCGTCTGCCTCGATTTCGGTAGACGTCGGCGCACGCCTTCCAAGCGCCATGAGGTAATTCTTGGCCGTATTGATCCCGATCCGGTACAGCCATGTGTAGAACGCGCTGTCGCCCCGAAAGGCCGGCAGAGCCCGGTAGGCCTTGATGAACGCTTCCTGCGTCACGTCTTCTACCTCCGCCGGATCGCGTACGAACCGGGAGAGCAGTCGCGCCAGCTTGCGTTGGTACTTTTCGACTAGCAGCCCAAACGCGCGTTTGTCACCGCGCTGGGCCCGCGCCACAAGCTCCCGGTCAATGTCCCGCCCGGTCATGTTTCGGCACTTATCGCCGAGGATTCCGACCGGCGGACCGCACCCCGCCCCGCCACCCAATCGCTACGTCTATGTGCCACAGACAATTGCCCTTGCAAATAGTTCGGTGCACCCATGTCGACCTGGTCACGTCGGCAGTTGCTCCGGCGCCACGCCTGGGGCCCGACCCCACATGGCCCAGAGCCTAAGCCTGCGGAACGATTCGACGTCGAGCATGTCGTACGCGACCACGATGGTGCGCCGCGTCCCGTGGCGCATGGAAACGATCACCGCGAGGCGGCTGACATATCTACGGGCGGCAGCCTGCACTGCCGCTTCAGCTCCATTTCGGGTGATTAGACGCATCGTTTGCGGCCCTTCGATCAGCAGGGTGCGAATGGAATTCCGGTGACGCAGCAATGCGCGATCCCAGGCCGTGGCCACGCCCAAGCCCACCAAGAGTGCGGCCACCGCCACCCCCGCCAAGCCCGGCAGGACCATCGCAACGCAGCACGCGGCGGCGACATGCACAGCGACGACAAGCAACGCAAACCCCGGCGATGGCGAAAGATCGAGCCGTAGCGTCCGCTCGTCGCTCAACTGCGTGCGAAAACGAGGGTGCCGTTGGTGCCGCCGAATCCGAACGAATTGGAAAGCGCGATGCGGATGGGCAACTTGCGCGACACCTTCGGCACGTAGTCGAGGTCGCACTGGGGATCGGGATGCTCAAGGTTGATCGTTGGCGGGGAAACCTGGTTCAACGTGGCGAGCGCCGTGAACACCGCCTCCACACCCCCGGCCGCGCCAAGCAGGTGGCCAGTCATGGATTTTGTCGAGTTCACGGCGACTTTGGCAGCATGCTCCCCGAGCAGGCGCTTGATGGCAACGGTCTCGGCGAGGTCTCCGAGTGGCGTTGAGGTGCCGTGGGCGTTGATGTAATCGACCTTGCCTGCCTCGACTCCCGCGTCCTTGAGGGCGTTGCGCATGCAACGGTACGCGCCGTCTCCATCTTCGCAGGGCGCAGTCATGTGGTACGCATCGGCCGAAACGCCGTAGCCAGCGAGCTCACAGTAGATCTTCGCTCCGCGCGCTTTGGCGTGCTCAAATTCTTCGAGCACCATGGCGCCTGCGCCCTCGCCGAGGACGAAGCCGTCTCGATCCTTGTCCCACGGCCGGCTTGCCGCGGCGGGATCGTCGTTACGAGTCGAGAGAGCGCGCGCGGAGGCGAATCCTCCTACCGCAAGTTCCGTTACCGTCGACTCGGCGCCCCCAGCAATCATGACGTCCGCGTCGCCGTAGCGAATCGACTTGGCCGCTTCGCCAATGCAATGCGTTGACGTGGTGCACGCCGTCACGATCGCGAGATTTGGCCCCTTGAGTCCAAGCATGATCGAGAGATGGCCGGCAATCATGTTGATGATCGTGCTTGGAATAAAGAACGGCGAAATGCGTCGGGGCCCGCTCTTTAGCAATTCGTCGTGGGTAGATTCGATCATCGGCAGCCCGCCGATACCCGAGCCGAAGTTCACGCCGGCACGCTCGGCGCCGTCGGGGGTCAACGCGATACCCGCATCGCGCCACGCCTGCAGTCCGGCCGCCATGCCGTAATGAATGAACGTATCCATGCGCCGCGCTTCCTTCGGCGACAGGTACTGCGACACATCGAATCCTTTGACTTCGCCGGCGATCTGGCTCGCCAGGCGTGACGGATCGAATCGAGTGATGCGCGTGATGCCGGATTTTCCGGCAAGCACGTTGCTCCAGGCTTCCGATACGGTGATACCTACCGGCGAGACAATCCCGAGCCCGGTGACGACGACTCTGCGACGAGACACCTTCGCTCCTAGCGGGAGACGCGCACCGGATTCGCGCGCGCCCCCGGTTCCTCAATGGGGATACTTAGCCCTTCTGGTGGCCTTTGATGTAATCGACGGCCTGCTGGACGGTCGTAATCTTCTCCGCCTCTTCGTCCGGAATTTCGGTCTCGAACTCCTCCTCCAGCGCCATCACCAGCTCGACCGTATCGAGGGAGTCGGCGCCCAGGTCGTCGACGAACGACGACTCGTTCTTGATCTCGGCCTCGTTGACGCCGAGTTGCTCGGCGATGATTTTCTTGACACGTTGTTCGATATTTTCCATCTGCTGCTCCTTCCCTATGGGGCCAAGCGGGCCCGTATTCTACCAAAAGGATCGTTTCCCCCTGCTACGGGAAAACGCTTTCGCTACATATACATGCCACCGTTTACGTGCAGGACGGTCCCGGTTAGATAGTCGCCGGCGGCCGACGCCAGATACGCGACTGCTGCTGCCACGTCTTCAGGGCGCCCCAACCTGCCGAGCGGGATCTGTTGCAGCAGGGCGCTGCGTTGCCCCTCGGTCAGCGCCCGGGTCATATCTGTATCGATGAATCCCGGCGCAACGCAGTTCACGGTGATATTGCGGCTGCCGAGCTCACGCGCGAGGGATTTCGTCATTCCGACAACGCCAGCCTTCGCAGCCGCGTAATTCGCCTGCCCCGGGTTCCCGGCTGCACCGACCACCGAAGTGATGTTGATGATGCGTCCCCAGCGGGCCTTCATCATGCCGCGCATCACAGCCCGCGAGAGCCTGAATACTGCCCGCAAGTCGGTTTCGATCACTTCGTCCCATTCGGCATCCTTCATGCGCAGGGCGAGGTTGTCCCTCACGACGGCGGCATTGTTGACCAGAATCAGGATGTCGCCGAACTCTTTCTGTATGGCATCAACGAGCGCATCGCATTGCGCCGACTCGCGTACGTTCAGAACGCGGCCGGCGCCCTTCGTTCCCGGTCTGGTCAGTGCCTCACCGATCGTGGTGGCACCCGCCTCACTGGTCGCGGTCCCTACCACCGTCGCGCCGTTCTTTGCCAACTCCAGCGCGATGGCGTGTCCGATTCCGCGCGTAGCGCCGGTGACCAAAGCAACTCTCCCGCCCAGCATGCTCACGCCCCCTTCAGGCTTGCGAGCGCCTGCTCTATCGACCCCCGGTCGGTGAGCGAGGCCGCTTGCAGGCTTCCGTCGATGCGCTTGACCAGGCCCGTCAGGACTTTGCCTGGACCGCACTCGAACACATGCGTCACGCCCATTTCCGCCATGCGGCGAATGATCTCGGCCCAGCGCACGGGCGAGGCCGCCTGTCGCACCAGCGACTCCTTGATCGCCGCCGGGTCCTGCGGCAGCGCCACATCGACGTTGTTGATCAGAGGCACGGATGGCGAACGCATATTCAGTTTTTCGAGGTAGCCGCGCAGCCTTTCTGCCGCTGGCTGCATCAGGCTCGAATGGAAAGGGGCGCTTACCGGCAATGGCATGGCGCGCTTCGCTCCCCTCGCCTTGCAGGCTTCGATTGCGCGCGACACGGCCGCGCGGTGCCCTGCAATCACGACCTGTCCCGGCGCATTGAAATTGACCGCCTGCACGATTTCACCCTGGGAGGCGTCCGCGCAGGCTGCACGCACATTGTCGTCGTCCAAATTGAGAATCGCCGCCATGGCACCTTGTCCTTCCGGCACGGCTTCCTGCATGGCTTGGGCGCGAAACCTGACCAGCGGTAGGCAGTCGCGAAACGCGATTGCGCCGGTAGCGACCAAGGCGGTGTACTCCCCCAGACTATGACCTGCGACCACCTCCGGTTGCGGGCCCCCAAGCGCGAGCCATGCGGTGTACGCCGCATAGCCGACTGCCACCATGGCGGGCTGGGTATTGATCGTGAGGTTGAGCGATTCCGCCGGGCCTTCGTCCAGCAGTTTCAGGAATTCAGCACCGAGCACTTCGGCCGCCTCGCCGAGCACCCGCTCGATCCCGGGCAGCCCCGCGTAGGCTTTCATCATGCCCACCGCCTGCGATCCCTGGCCGGGGAAAACCATTGCGAGCTTCATCGATCCCGATCTCTCACATCGTCACCACGGCGGCGCCCCAGGTGAATCCGCCGCCGACGCCCTGCATCAGCACGCGATGCCCCGGGAGGATCTTGCCGGCCCGCACCCATTCATCGAGCGCGAGCGGCACGGATGCGGCGGAAGTGTTGCCGTGGTGGTCCACCGTCACGACCAGCCGATCGGTCGGCAGGCCCAGTTTCTTGGTCGTCGCGTCGAGGATTCGCACGTTCGCCTGATGCGGAATCAGCCAATCGATGTCTTCGAGTCGCATCCCCGCCAAGGCCACTGCCTCACGTGCCGACTCGTCCAGTACCTTCACAGCGAAACGGAACACCTGGTTCCCGGACATTTGAAGGTAAGGCGATCCCACGATGCGTCCCCCGCAGACGTTGCCCGGCACCGACAGGATGTCCGCATGGCTCCCGTCGGCGTGCAGCACCGTCGCATGCACGCCGGGGCGCTCATCTCGGGCAAGCACGACCGCGCCAGCGCCATCGCCGAACAGCACGCAGGTGCCGCGGTCGTTCCAATCGAGGATGCGCGAAAACACCTCTGCGCCCACGACGAGAGCACGCTTGTACGCTCCTGACCGGATGAAGCAATCAGCCGTGGCGAGCGCGTATACAAACCCGCTGCACACGGCCTGAATGTCGAATGCCGGGCAGCCCTTGATCCCGAGCTTGGCCTGCAGCAGGCACGCCGTACTAGGAAAAATGTAATCGGGCGTCGAGGTCGCAAGCACGATCAGATCGATGTCGGACGCTGCGACGCCCGCCGCCTGCAGGGCATGACGACTAGCCTCGAGCGCGAGATCGCTGGACGTCTGGGACTCGTCGGCGATGTGACGCTGCACGATCCCGGTTCGCTCCCGGATCCATTGGTCACTGGTATCCAGGCGCGCCGCGAATTCATCGTTGGTAACGATCCTCGGGGGCAGATAGCTCCCGGTGCCGACGATGCGGGAATAGATCATTCGCTTGCGGATTGGTACTGATCGGGCGAAGTCGATGGATGCAGCTGGGCCATTCGTTGGGCGATGCGATGCGGCACGTTGTTGCGCACTTCCTCGACCGCGCGTCCTATGGCCTGCTCGAATGCAAATACATCTGCGGAGCCGTGGCTTTTGATCACGATGCCGCGTAGGCCGAGAAGGCTAGCCCCATTGTAGCGCCTGTGATCCATGCGACGTCTGAACGATCGAATGACCGGAAGCGCGAAGATGGCTCCCAGCCTCGTCACGAAATTGCGCTTGAACTCCTCCCGCAGCGCCGCAGTGATCATCTGGGCGAGTCCCTCCGATGCCTTGAGGGCCACATTTCCGACGAAGCCGTCGCACGCGACCACGTCTGTGGTGCCCTTGTAGATGTCGTCGCCTTCGACGTTGCCGTGGAAATTGAGCCCGCTTGCCCGCAGCAGCTCGGCGGCCTGTTTCACCGCTTCATTTCCCTTGATGTCCTCGGCCCCGATATTCAGCAGGCCGACGGTGGGTCGCTCCTTGTGCTCGACGGCGGCGACCAGCATGGCTCCCATGATCGCGAACTGCAGCAGGTGCTCGGGCGTGCAGTCGACGTTCGCTCCAAGATCGAGAACATAGGTATGGGTGCCCCGCATGTTCGGTAGCACGGTTGCGATCGCGGGACGGTCGATTCCCGGGAGCGTTCTAAGTACGAAGCGTGAGATCGCCATCAAGGCCCCGGTGTTCCCCGCGCTCACGCAAGCGTGCGCCTCGCCGCTCCGGACCAGGTTGATCGCGACCCGCATCGACGAATCTTTCTTGTAGCGCAGGGCCGTAGTCGGCGGCTCGTCCATGGCGACCACCTCGCTTGCATGGTGGACGCGTAGTCGTGGAGTAGCAGCCGCGCGACGGGCCGAGAGCTCCGCCTGGATGGCGTCCCGCGGCCCCACCAGCAGCACATCGACATCGGCATGCCGCCGCTGGAATTCGAGCGCAGCCGGTACCGTCACGTGAGGCCCGTGATCGCCCCCCATGCAGTCAACTGCAACCGTGATTTCCATCAGGCGCTGGACGCACCGGCACCGCGCCCGCAGCAGGCGCGATGCGTGGCGACGAACCTATTCGCCCTTGGTCTGTACGACCTTCTTGCCGCGATAATGGCCCGTCGGGCTCACGTGGTGGCGCAGATGCACCTCGCCGGTCGTCGGCTCCACCGCAACCGTCGGTTGCGCGAGGAAATCGTGCGCGCGGCGCATGCCGCGCCTGGACGGGGACTTCTTGTTTTGCTGAACTGCCATGTTGAAACTCCTCTCATTTAAGTCTTCCGCTGCCGGGCACCTCCTGTGCCCAGCATGCTTTTAAGCTCCGAAAACGGCGAGCTCGCGCCGCCGGTTCGCGGTTTTCCTTGCGTATCGCATCGCTCGTGGCGCGGCGCATACGGCACCGCTAGCAACAGCTCATCTTCCAGCAACTCGCCGACCTGCATGGCCTCCCCCGCGACGATACGGTCCGGCTCCTCAGCATCGTCCGGCAGCGAATCAATCTCGCCTTCGGACCGCGCCAGCACCAGCGTCGTATCGACACTCACCGGGAAATCGAGCGCCTTGAGGCAACGTTGGCACATCAGCTGCAGTATGCCGTTCAGCGTCAGGCGCAATGCAGGGCGCCCGAGCATGTCATGCACACCCTCTGCCGAGTACTCGATCGTTCCGTCGGCCGACGCGAGCTTGTCGCGCAGTCGCTGGAAATCGCTGATCGCCCACGTGCCCCTGAGCTTTGCGCCGGCCGCTGCAAAGTCATAGCCGTTGATAAGCGGCCGATGCGGCATAAACGTGAAATGCTATCATTCCATAAAAACCGTGTCAAAACAAAGCCATGGCCGGACGACGTCAACTGGTCCTCGCATCGACCTCAATCTACCGTAGGGAACTGCTGCGGCGCCTCGCGCTGCCCTTCGAGTGCGCAGGCCCCGAAGTGGACGAAGCGCCTCTGTGGCAGGAATATCCGTGGGATACCGCGCTGCGCCTGTCACTCGCCAAAGCGCGCGCCGTGAGCAGCCGCTATCCGGACGCTCTGGTGATCGGGTCAGATCAGGTCGCCGCCTGCGACGGCAAGCTTCTGGGAAAGCCCGGGACCCACGACAACGCCTTCGCGCAGCTTAAGAGCTTGAGCGGTCGGGCGGCCGATTTTCATACCGCGGTCAGCCTTCTCGATTCCCGCACGGGAGAGGCGCGCTCGCACGTAGTCCGGTGTCGGGTAGTCTTCCGTGAGCTGGGCGACCGGCTGATCGACACTTACCTGCGTCTGGAGCAGCCCTTCGATTGCGCCGGAAGTGCGAAATCCGAAGGGCTCGGCATCGCGTTGATCCAGCGTATCGAGACGGAAGACCCGACCTCGCTCATCGGGTTGCCGTTGATCGCACTCACGACCATGCTCGAACAGGCTGGATTGCCCGTGCTCGGTTGATGCCGCCAGCGCTTTACGCCATCCCCACGCCTCTCGGCGGCATTCCGGCGGACGCATTGCCGCAGCCGGCGTTGCTGACCATCCGCTTGCTGCGCGACTTCGTCGTCGAGAACGAGAAGTCCGCGCGCGCGTTCCTCGCGGCGGTGGAAATGCCGTGTCCGCTGCGCGAACTGCGCTTGCGGCGACTGGACGAGCACACTTCGGTCGGGGAGATCGGTGCGCTGCTCGCGCCGCTGCGCGAGGGGCGCCCGCTCGGCCTGCTCTCTGAGGCCGGCTGCCCCGCGATTGCCGACCCCGGCGCCGCGCTGGTGGCCGCTGCGCAGCGGGAGGCGTTTCGCGTCGTCCCTCTGATCGGACCCTCTGCGATCGTGCTTGCCTTGATGGCCTCGGGGCTCGAAGGCCAGCGCTTTGCGTTCTGCGGCTACCTGCCACGCGATGCGGGCAGCCGCGAGCGTCGAATCCGGGATCTTGAGCGCAGATCGAGAAGCGAACGCGAGACCGAGATTTTCATCGAAACGCCATACCGAGGCGATGTGCTGATCAGCGCACTGCTCGCCCACTGTGCACCTTCCACGCATTTGTGCATCGCGTCCGAGCTCACCTTGCCAGGTGAGAACATCGCGGTTCGGACGGTGGAAGAGTGGCGCCGCGCGCCGCCGTCGCTCGGGCGGCGGCCCACGGTGTTCCTGCTGCAGGCCGCCTAACGAATCGTCGGCGTGTAGTGGATCGCAAGTTCGGCCAGCGCGCTCGCCGCGCCAGCGCCGAAGCGCCGCGCAAATTTCTCGGCGAGGTTCTCCTTTTGCGTGTAGTCGACGATTTCGTCGGCCTTGATCACGTCGCGCGCAACGTAATGGAGGGTGCCAAAGCCGTCCGCGAGGCCCAGTTCGACGCTCTTCTGGCCCGTCCAGATCAAACCGCTGAACATGTCGGGCGTTTCCTTGAGCCGCTTGCCCCTTCCTTCGCGCACATCGTCGATGAACTGCTGGTGAATTTCGTCCAGCATCGCCTGGGCAAATTGCTTCTGGGTGGGGTCTTCGGGCAGAAAGGGGTCGAGAAAGCCCTTGTTCCTCCCGGCGGTCAGCAGCCTGCGCTCGACGCCGAGCTTGTCCATCAGACCGGTGACGCCGAATCCGTCCATGCGTACGCCGATCGAGCCCACGATGCTCGAGCGCGTAACGTAGATCTTGTCGGCAGCGGAGGCGACGTAATATCCACCCGACGCGCAGATATCCTCCACCACCGCGTAAAGAGGAACGTTCGGATATTTCTTGCGCAGGCGTCTCATCTCGTCGTAGATGTTCTGCGCTTGAACCGGGCTGCCCCCCGGGCTATTGATACGCAGCACCACCCCCTGGGTATTCTTGTCCTTGAACGCCGCGCGCAGCGCCGCTCCGATCTTCTCGGCGCTTGCATCGCTCCCGGGTGCGATCAGGCCGTCGAGCTCGACGAGACCTGTGTGCTTGCCGCCGGTGACCTCCACCGACTTCTCGCTCCAGCCAAACGCCAGCATCAACAAAATCGTGAGGTAGGCAAAGCCAAGCAGCTTGAAAAAGATGCCCCACATGCGCGAGCGCCGCTGCTCCCGCAATGCCGCCGTGGCGAGTTTCTCGATAAGCCCGCGCTCCCACTGCCCGCCATTGTCAGTCATCTGTAAACCCCAGGAAGTAAACCCTGCCTTCGCGCTCTTCTATGCGGAGCGCGACCAGCGGCGCGCCGCCGCACGGTCCGCCGAGACAGCTGCCATTCGCCGCGTCGTACACCGCGCCGTGCGCCGAGCATATCAAATCGCGTCCGTCGGCGTCGAAGAACTCACCCTCCCGCCAATCGAGCTCCAACGCGACGTGGGCGCAACGGTTCAGATAGCCGCGCACGTTTCCATTGTGACGCACCACGAAGGCAGGCACCGTTTCGCCGAAGTACTCGACTTGAAAGCGCACCCCGCAGCCGTGGTCCGCGAGCTCGCGCGAGGCGCAAATCAGCCGTTGCGGATCAGCCAACGGTCGAGATCGCCGATGCTCGAAACGCAGGCTACGGGCCGAAGCGCGCGCAGCGCATCCTCGGGATGCGCGCCGTAGGTCACCGCGAGCGCGTCGACGCCCGCGCGGCGCGCCATCTCCAGGTCGTGCGAAGTGTCGCCGACCATGAGCGCGCGTCCTTGCTCGATGGACAGTTCCTGCATCAGCTCGCGCAGCATCGACGGATGCGGCTTGGGATCGGTCTCGTCACCGCAGCGCGAACACTCGAAGTGAGCCCCCAACCCGCTCGCCGCAAACGCGCGCTCGAGTCCCTTGCGGCTCTTGCCCGTCGCAACCGCGAGCCGATGCCCGCGCGCACGCAAACGCTCGAGCAATTGAGGCACCCCGGGAAACAGCGCCATCGAGTCCTCGCGCGACAGGAAATGCCGACGATAACTCTCGGCGAATTCCCTGTAGCGTTCGCTGGGTAGCTCAGGCACGGCGTGCCGCAGCGAGTCCTCAAGCCCAAGCCCGATCACGTGGCTCGCACGTGCCCGGTTCGGCACCGCGAGCCCGAGATCCCGGCTCGCCTGCTGGATGCACTCGACGATGGTCGCCGCCGAGTCGATCAGGGTGCCGTCCCAGTCGAAGATGATCAGTGCGTAGCGCCGCTCAGTCGCCATTGGGGAGCGCCCCGAGCCTTCGCTCGATGAAGTTTCTCATTTCCGCCGGCAGCGCCGCTGCCAGGCGCAGGCGCTCGCCGGTCGCCGGATGGCGCAGGGCGAGCCGCCGGGCATGCAGGAAAAGGCGCTTCGCGCCCTCTTTTGCCAGGGCCCGATTCAGTTCGAAGTCGCCATACTTGTCGTCTCCGATGACGGGGTGGCCCGCATGCGCCAGGTGAACGCGGATCTGGTGCGTGCGCCCGGTCAGCAGGCGCAGTTCGAGCAAGCTTAGGTCCTCGCTCACCAGAAGCGGCCGGACCGCCGTCGCCGCCTCCTTCCCGTCGGCCCGAACGCTCACCCGCCGCTCACCGCTCGAGGTGACATGCTTGTGCAGCGAATCCCGCAGTTCGCGGGCACCGCCGCGCCAGCGCCCGGCGGCCAATGCCACGTAAACCTTTTCCACCTCCCCTTCTCGCAGCATCCGGTGAAGCTCGATGAGCGCGCTGCGCTTCTTGGCGATGATCAACAATCCGGACGTATCGCGGTCCAGGCGGTGCGCGAGTTCGAGAAATCGGGCCTGCGGGCGCGCCGCACGCAGCGACTCGATGGCCCCGTAGCTGACGCCGCTGCCACCGTGCACCGCCACGCCGGACGGCTTGTCGACCACGAGCAGAGCCGCATCCTCGTAGACCACCGGCAGCGCGATCGGTTTGGCAGCAGGCTTCGAAGGGCGATCCGCGATGCGGACCGGCGGAACGCGGACGCGATCACCCGCACGTAACCGGTAGTCTGGCTTGACCCGGGAACTGTTGACGCGAACCTCGCCGCTGCGCAGCACGCGGTAAACGTGACTCTTCGGTACGCCTTTCAGGCAGCGCATGAGGAAGTTATCGATGCGTTGCGCTGCGCTTTCTTCCCCCACTTCCAGCAGAGTCGCCCGAGCCTTGCTTAAGTCATTCATTTTCCGTATGATCTCGGGACTGCTTCGAGTTGCGAGGCACAGGTCCGAGTCAGCGCCCAGTGCGTTTCCAGAGGATCTGCAACCCGCCTCCTGCCCTGCTGAAAGCCGGGCCTGACGCAGCGGTTAATTTCGCTCACCGGAAGTAGCGATAGTACTAGAAGCGCGCGCAGTGGGTTTTTCCCACGGAAACGCCCGCACCCCTTAAGGAAGGGTGCACGGATTCCGGCCGCCGCCGGCATTTCGCTTAACCGACATGCTCTGTCGCTGAACCGAAATAGGGCTTTGACTGGTAGAAGACTAGGAGAATCCTGACCGACGACCGCCGGTTCCCCTGCAAGCGCAGGAGAATTGGAAGTGAAGCGCATGTTATTCAACGCGACGCAGCAGGAAGAACTGCGCGTCGCCATCGTCGACGGCCAAAGGCTGGTCGACCTCGATATCGAGTCTGCATCAAGGGAGCAACGCAAGAGCAACATCTACAAGGGCGTCATTACCCGCATCGAGCCCAGTCTCGAGGCCGCCTTCGTCGACTATGGCGAGGAGCGCCACGGGTTCCTGCCCTTCAAGGAAGTGGCGCGCAGCTACTTCCGCTCGGACGTCGATGTCGGCCGGGCCAGGATCCAGGACGCCCTCAAGGAAGGGCAGGAACTGATCGTCCAGGTCGAGAAAGACGAGCGCGGGACCAAAGGCGCCGCGCTGACCACGTTCATCAGCCTCGCCGGCCGCTACCTGGTGCTTATGCCCAACAACCCGCGCGGCGGCGGCGTGTCGCGCCGGGTCGAGGGCGAGGATCGCAACGAACTGCGCGACACCCTGGACCAGCTGCAGCTCCCCGAAGGCATGAGCGTGATCGCCCGAACGGCGGCGATTGGCCGCTCGGCCGAGGAGCTCAATTGGGACCTCAACTACCTGCTGCAGCTTTGGCACGCGATCGAGGCCGCGGCAAATGACCGCAGCCCGGGTCCGGACGGCAAGTACGTCGCCAAGCCGTTCCTCATCTACCTCGAGTCGAGCCTGGTCATCCGCGCCATCCGCGATTATTTCCAGCCGGACATTGGCGAGATCCTGATCGATACCGAGGAGATCTACGATCAGGCGCGAGCATTCATGCAGATCGTGATGCCCGACAACGTGGGCAAGGTCAAGTTGTACCGAGATGACGTGCCCCTTTTCTCGCGCTTCCAGATCGAGCACCAGATCGAAAGCGCCTATGCGCGGCACGTCAACCTTCCCTCGGGAGGCTCGGTGGTCATCGATCACACCGAAGCGCTGGTGGCAATTGACGTCAACTCTGCGCGCGCCACCAAAGGCCACGACATCGAGGAAACGGCGTTTCGCACCAACCTCGAGGCCGCCGAAGAGGTCGGCCGACAACTGCGGCTGCGCGATCTCGGTGGGCTGATCGTGGTCGATTTCATTGACATGGAATCGCAACGGAACCAGCGCGAGGTTGAAGATCGCTTCCGCGAGGCGCTGCGCCACGACCGCGCGCGCGTGCAAATCGGCAAGATCTCGCGCTTCGGCCTGATGGAGCTGTCCCGCCAGCGACTGCGGCCTTCGCTGGAGGAAACCGCGCACATCAATTGCCCGCGCTGCAGCGGAACCGGCTTCATCCGCGGCACCGAATCGACGGCGCTGCACCTTCTCCGGATCCTGCAGGAGGAGGCGATGAAGGAGAACACCGGCGCCGTGCATGCCCAGGTTCCGGTGGATGTCGCGAGTTTCCTGCTGAACGAGAAACGCAGCGAGATCCAGAAGCTCGAGGGGCGCCTCAAGGTCAACATCGTGCTCGTACCGAACCCGCACCTCGAAACCCCGCACTACAAGGTCCAGCGCCTGCGACACGACGAGCTGAACCAGATGGAGCACGTTCCCGCAAGCTACGAGCTGGTCGAACAGCCCGAGGAGCCCAAGCTCGGAGCTGAGGCAGAGCCGCAGCGAGAGCGCCAGGAAGCGGTAGTCAAGGGCATCACACCGGCGCAACCCGCTCCGATGGCGGCCGAGCCCGCCGCGCGCGAGCCACGCCCCCAGCCCGCACCGCCGGCCGTGCGCACGCCTTCGCCGCTGGTGAAGGCTGAAACTCGTCCGGGCATCATCGGCCGCATACTCGGCTGGTTCAAGCTCGAGCCGACCGCGGAAACGCCCGCAGCCGCCGTGCCGCAGCCTGGTCCGCGTGAGCCACGTCGCGAGCAGCCGCAGCGCGGGGAGCGGCGCGAGCGCCGACCGGAACAGCGACGTGGTGGAGAACGTGGTGACCGTGGCGAGCGTGCTGAGCGCGGCGGACGCCGCGAGCAACGCGAGCGCGGCGGCGAGCGGCGCGAGGCGCAGCAGCATGGCAGGCTCGAGCAGCAACGCGGCAACGGCCAGCCGCAACAGCGCGGCGAGCGGCGCCCGGAGCAACGTCCCCCGCGTCCGCCTCAACAAGCACAGCAAGGCGAGGCCCGTCCGCCCCGGCAGGTGCCGCCCTCTGGTGCGCCCGAGCGCGAAGGCGAGGAGCAGCGCCGAGGCCGTCGCGGGCGACGCGACCGGCATCGCGAGCGTCGGCCAGAGCAGCCGATGGTTGCGGAGACCGCGCCCCTGGTCGCGCCGATGCAGGAGCTGACGGCTCCCGCGCAGGCCGAGCCGATCGCCGTTGTCACGATGCCATCGCCGCCCGAGTCTCCTGCAACGATGCGCGTCGAGCCGGCGGCTCCGATCCACGTCGAACCGCAACCGGACGCGATCGTCGTCCGCGAGGCGCCGAAGTTCGAGCCGGAGGTCGAGCAGCCGAGGCGCGAGGTGCGCAGGGAGCAACCGCCCGCTGCACAGGCCCCCGCTCCCAGAGTCGATCCGCAGGCCATGCTTGGCAGCAGCGGGCTGGTGATGATCGAGACCGATCCGTCGAAGGCCCGCAGCGTCGCGCCCGCGCCCGAGCAGCCCATGCCGCTCGGACGACCGCGCCGTGAGCGCCAGCGACCATTGCCCGCCGAACCGCTGGTGCAGATCGAAACGCACAACAAGTAGGGTTGGTTCGCGTCGCAGGTGAAAAGCCGGCCTCGGGCCGGCTTTTTTTATTGGCCGAAGCGGGAGCGACACAGGTACCGTGCACAAGATCTGGCTTAAGTCGTACCCTGCCGGCGTGCCCGGCGAGATCTCGCCGCCTGCCTATGCGTCGCTGTGCGAGCTGCTCGAGCAGAGTTGCGAGCGGTTTCGTGCCAGGACGGCGTTCACCAACATGGGCGTCGCCCTGAGCTTCGCCGAACTCGAGCGCCTGTCGCGCGATTTCGGCGCCTACCTGCAGAAGGAGGCCGGGCTGCGCCCCGGGGAGCGGATCGCGATCATGCTTCCCAACCTGCTGCAGTATCCTGTCGCAATGTTCGGGGCGCTGCGCGCGGGCCTCGTGATGGTGAACGTCAATCCGCTGTACACGGCGCCGGAACTGGAGCACCAGCTCGCCGACTCCGGGGCGACCGCGATCGTCGTGCTGGAGAACTTCGCGCATACGCTCGAACGGGCGCTCGCGGGGACGCGCGTGCGCCTGGCCATCACCACGCAGCCGGGCGACCTATTCCCCGCGGCCAGGCGCTGGCTCGTGAACTTCGCCGTGAAGCACGTCAAGCGCCTGGTCCCGCCGTGGCGCATCGATGGTGCCGTCGGCCTGCGCGCCGCCCTCGCCCGCGGCGCGCGGCACGAGTTGCACAGGCCGCCACTCGTACCGGACGACATCGCCCTGCTGCAGTACACCGGAGGCACCACCGGCAGCCCGAGAGGCGTGATCCTCAGCCATTCCAACATG
>Ga0316620_10000287_pt1 | contig 20012 bp, 14 predicted proteins | sample OWC_Aug_M1_C1_D5_FD_207651 | JGI IMG/M metagenome (GOLD analysis project Ga0316620, IMG submission 207651) | Wetland soil microbial communities from Old Woman Creek delta, Ohio, United States - OWC_Aug_M1_C1_D5_B | ecosystem: Environmental > Terrestrial > Soil > Wetlands | place: USA: Ohio... | reverse complement strand
GCTGCGCCAGCCCGAAGATCTCGGGCAGGATGTCGAATGCGACGACCCCCAGTAGCACGCCCGCCGTGAAGCTGAGGAGGTAATGCAGCCGGTCGCGAAACCTGAGCGCAAACAGGCCGCCGGCAAAGGTCGAAAAGAAAGTGGCGAGCGAGAGCAGCAGGGCGTTCATGGGCTGGGTGGCGATAGTATCGCGGGCCGCCCGAATTCGCTGGCCGCCGGCAATGCGACAATCGGCGCTGGAATCCAGCGCCATGCCCTCCCCCGCACGCGACATCCCTGACCGCCGGCTGCTCGGCCTGGTCGCGGCCGCCATCGCCGCGATCGTTGCCTGGTTCGCCGTGCGGCCGTGGCTCGCGCCCGCTTGGCGCGAGCCGGGCAGCCCGGCGCTCTATCTCACCGGCATAGCGGGCGTACTGCTCCTCCTCGTGCCCGCCGCGTTCGCGATCGCCAAGCGCGCCGGCGGAAGCCGCGATCCGCGCGCCTGGTTCAACGCGCACGTCGTCTGCTCGCTTGCCGGAGCGGTGCTGATCGCGGTGCACTCAGGCGGGTTCCTGCGCCGCCCGCCGGCGCTCCTGCTCGCCACCATCGTCGCGCTCGCGGCGATCGGAGTCTGGGCGCGGCTGCGCGGATCACGCCGTATGGCGGCGACCTTCGCCTCGAAGACCGGCCGGTTCGCCGTCCCGGACGACACTGCGCGCGGGCGTCTGAGGCGGCTGATGGCCGAAAAGCGCGTGCTGCTCAAGGATCTGGATGACAAGGCGAATGAGGGAACCTTCTCGGTCACGCTAGCGCATTTGCTGCGCCGCCCGCGGCTCGCGCTCGCCTACCGGCGGCTTGCGCGCGAGGAGTCCGTCCTGCTCGGCACGCGCGCCGCGGTGGGCGCGCCACAGGCCTGGTGGCGGCCGCTACACATGGCGCTCGCCTGGATCTTCGTGCTCGGCGTCGCGATTCACGTCCTGACCGTGACGTTCTTCGCCGGCTACGTCGCCGGCGGCGGGCCAATTACGTGGTGGCATCTCGCCGAGTGGGGGGCGGCATGGTGAGCAAAGGGACGAATGCGCGCCTCGCGCTGATGATCGATCTCGAGCGCTGCACCGGCTGCAAGAGCTGCGAGGTGGCCTGCAAGCAGGAACATCGTCTCGGGCCTGGCGAATACCGCAACAAGGTGGTGTGGAGCGCAGGGGTCGACGATCCCGCGCTCGCCTTTCTCACGCTCGCCTGCCAGCACTGCGAGCGCCCGGCGTGCCTGCGCGCCTGTCCGGTCAATCCGAAGGCGATCGTCAAGGACCCGGCGAGCGGCGTCGTACGCGTGCTGGAGGACCGCTGCACCGGCTGCGGCGAATGCGTCATCGCGTGCCCGTACAGCGCGATGGGGTACGACCCCAATGGCCACCATGCGGTGAAATGCGACCTGTGCGCGGAGCGCCGCGCGCAGGGGCAGACCACGGCCTGTGCGAGCGTCTGCCCGACGCGTGCGATCAGCTTCGGGGCGCGCGAGGAGTTGCTCGCGCGCGCCGCGGCCGAGGGCCGTATCGCGCGCGACAACGACCATTTCCTGCTTGGGCCCGCGACGGTCTACCTCGAGCGGATCGTGCCGCAGCCCACGGCGCAGCGTCCGGCGGCTGCCGGCGGCGCGCAGCTGCAGGTCGTGCCCGCATTTCCCTACGGCAGCGAGAGGAAAGACGCCGAGGCCGATCGCGTCGAGCCGGGCGGCTGCAACATCTGCTTCAACTGCTGCAGTACCAAGTTCCACTTCCGCGGCAAGGAACTGGTCAAGATTACCGGCAACGACGACGATCCGCTGCTCCAGGGGCGCGTGTGCCCCAAATCGCAGCTCACGCTGCAGCTCTATCGGAGCCCGCACCGGCTGCTGTATCCGCAGAAGCGCGTCGGCGAGCGCGGCGAGGGGCGCTTCGAGCGGATATCTTGGGAGCAGGCGCTCGACGAGATTGCCGAAAGATTGAAGAAGATGGGGGAATCTCATGGCAGAGAGGCCCTGGCACTCTTCATCGGTACGCGCACCGGAATGCTCGACTACCTGGGCTACACGCGTCTCTTTGCGCAGCTCTGGGGCACCCCCAACCACGAGGGAACCGATCCGTTCTGTGCCAGCGGCAAGAACGTCGCCTACGAGCTCACCCAGGGCCGGATCGGCTCGGGCAACAGCTACACCGCGGCGGACATCGGCTCGGCACAGATGTACCTGTACCTCGGGGACAACCAGGCCGAAACGCGCCCCGTTTACTTCGGCATGGTGAACGACTGGCGCCTGAAGAACGGCGCGCGCATGGTGGTGGTCGACCCGCGCCTCACGGTTACGGCGAGCAAGGCCGACCGCTGGCACGCGATCCGACCGGGGACCGACATGGCGCTCGGGCTGGCGCTATGCCACCACATCCTCGCGCACGGCTTGCACGAGGCGCGCTTCTGCGCCGAGTGGATCGTCGGCTTCGAGGCCTGGCGCGACTTCATCTTCGAGCGCGGCTATACGCCCGAGTGGGCCGCGCCGATCACCGGCATCGCGGCCACCGAGATCTGCAGGCTCGCCGCCGAGATCGCCGCGGCCGACGGCTGCGTCATCTTCGCCAGCCGCGGCATCAACCAGCACACCAACGGCACGCAGACCAACCGCGTGCTGATGTTCCTCGCCGCCATCACGGGCAACTGGGGCCGCCGCGGCGGCGCGTTCTTCAACATGAGCCACGGCACTCCGATCGCACCCAATGCGCCCAAGGAGCGCCGCCCCGCGTTGCGTCGCCCGCGCGTGCGGCGCAGCCCGACGGGCTGGACCGAGGCGATGCTTCGCGGCAAACCGTATCCGATCAAGGCGCTCATCGCCTGCAACAACCCGATGTCCCTGTGGCCCGGGCAGGACGCCGCGCGCGCCGCGTTCAAGGCGCTCGACCTGCTGGTGCATATCGAGTTGTTCGCGAACGAGACCTCCGCCTACGCCGACTACGTGTTGCCCGCCGCGACCGGCATCGAGAAGGGCGAGATCGGGCGCGGCAACGACGACCGCCGCATCGTCTGGATCGACAAGATGATCGATCCGCCGGGCGAGGCGCGCGCCGACGGCTGGATCTGGGTGGAGCTTGGCCGGCGCCTCGGCATGGGTGACGTGCTCAAGGAGGCCTACAAGGACCCGCGCGTGTTCTGGGACGAAATGTGCATCGACAACGAATTGCTGCGCGGCGTGACGCAGAAGCGGCTGCACTCGGTGCCGTATCGCTGGGTGCGCCAGCCCGTGGCGAGCGAATCGGCACCCGAGGTGGACACGCTGTACCTCGAGGGCACGAGCGCCGCGGGCGCGGCTCCCGGCCGCCGCTTCCCGACGGCGAGCGGCAAGCTCGAGTTCTGGACCGCGGAGATGGAGGAGAAATTCGCCTCGCTCGGCCTCTCGGCGCTGCCGGAGTTCTACGCCGAGCGCGAGAGCCTGGTCGACCTGCCGTGGGTCGAGCTGCTCGACTCCGACGCAGACGCGGGCGTGCTATCGCCCTTCTGCCGCCCGGACACTGCCGCGGCGCGGGCGCGCATCGTCCCGCCCTCCCCCGACGCACCGGCCGCGCGGCTGCGCGCGCTGGGCTTCGACACCGAGCTGGTGACCGGGCGGCCGCCGGCCGCGCACTTCCACAGCCTCACGCACTACTTCTGGCAGGCGCAGGAAATGTGGCCGGACCTGTACTGCCAGATGCATCCCGACAAGGCCGCGCGCCTCGGCATCGCGGATGGCGAGCGGGTACGCATCGAGACCGCCCACGGCGCGATCGAGGCCGTGGCCTGGCTGCACGCAGGCATCCGGCCCGAGGCCGTGTTCGTGCCGATCGGCTGGGGCGAGCGCCAGCCGTACCATCCGTGGCGCTCGGTCAATTTCCTGACCGACAAAACGCAGCGCGACCCGGTCTCCGACCAGACCAACCTCAAGGCACTGCTGTGCCGGGTGTCCCGCGCCTCCGGATGAGGCGCGTCCGCTAGGACGCGGCGGCGCCGCGCCGGAGCAGCAGCTGCTCGAACTCCCCCGCCTCGAGCGGGCGGCTGTAGTAGTGTCCCTGCCATTCCTCGCAGCCAAGTGCCAGCACACGCTCGAGCTGCGCGCCGGTCTCGACGCCTTCGGCCACCACCGCGAGGCCGAGGGTCTTCGCCATGGCCGTGATGGTACGAACGATGCTCTCGTCCGCGGGATGCGTCTCGAGCTCGTGCAGGAACGAGCGGTCGATCTTCAGCTTGTCGATCGGCAGTCGCCGGAGGTAGGCGAGGCTCGAGTAGCCGGTACCGAAGTCGTCGATGGCGCAGCTCACGCCGAGTTCGCCGATGCGCCGCAGCGTCTCGACGTTTTCCGAGAAATTCGACATGAGCACCCGCTCGGTCAACTCGAGCTCGATGCGCGAGCCGTCCACGCGGTTCGCTTCCAGCGCCAGGCGCAGGCGCGACGCGAACTGCTCGCCCTGGGCCAGCTCCGAGGCCGACACGTTGAGCGCGAACCACAGCCGGCCCGGCAGGGTCTGCTGCCAGGCGCCGACCTGCGACAGGGCGCGCTCGAGCGTCCACTCGCCCACTGCGCGGATCAGGCCGCACTCCTCGGCGAGCGGAATGAACTCCTCGGGTAACAGCAGCCCGCGTTCCGGGTGCTGCCAGCGTACGAGCACCTCGGCGCCCACCACCCTCCCCCCAGCCTGCGGACGGCCCCGGATCACGGGCTGGTAGTGCAGCAGCAGCTCTCCGCGCGCGAGCGCGCGGCGCAGCTCGTTTTCCGTCCTGAGCCGTTCCGTCGCGCGCTCCATCAGCGCCGGCGAGGCCAGCCTGAAGGTACCGCGGCCGCTTTCCTTGGCGTGGTACATCGCCAGGTCGGCCGTCTTCAGCAGTTCCGGAAAGTCGCGCCCGTCGTTGGGATAGACGCTGATGCCGATCGACGCGGAGACGTTGAGCGTGCGGCCCTCGATCGTGAAGGGCCGCGCCAGCACGTCGAGGATGCGCTGCGCGACGATTGCGGCGTCCTCCGGTCCCTTGAGCCCGTTCCACACCAGGACGAATTCGTCGCCTCCCAGCCGTGCCAGCGTGTCCTCGCGCCGCAGCGTATTGGACAGCCGCTCGGCGACCGCGCGCAGCAGCGCGTCGCCCGCCTGATGGCCGAGGGAGTCGTTCACGAGATTGAAGCGGTCCAGATCGAAAAGCAGCACTGCGAGCCGGGCTCGGCTGCGCGCCGCCGCCAGGATCGCCTGCCCTCCCCGGTCCGCGAGCAGCAGCTTGTTCGGGAGCCCGGTGAGCGCGTCGCGGGTGGCGAGGAACTCGATGCGCTCCTCGGCCTGCTTGCGCGCCGTGATGTCGGCGCCGGTGCCGCGGTAGCCCTTCAGCCGCCCGCCGGCGTCGAGCACCGGCACGCCGCTCACCGACTGCCAGATTGCGCCGCCGGTCTTGGTGACCGACCGGAACACCAGGTCGCGAAACGGCTGGGCCTCGCCCGTGCGGCGGGCAAACCAGTCCTCCAGCCCTCGCGCCTCGCCGAGCGCCATGAAGTCCTGCGGCCTGCGGCCGAGCATCTCGTGGCGCAGATAACCGAGCACGTGCTCGACGCGCGCCGAGAGGTAGCTGTAGTGCCACTCCGCGTCGGTCTCCCAGACGTATTCACCCGCCGCCTCGACCACGTCGCGGAAGCGCCGCTCGCGCTCGGCGAGCTCCTCGCGCGCCTTGCGCTGCTCGGAGATGTCGCGCACCACCGACTGCACCACCAGCCGGCCGTGCTCGAGGTAGGACACCCCCGCGGCTTCGACCAGGACGTCGCTGCCGTCGACGGCGCGCAACCAGCGCTCTTCGAAGCGCGTGCTGCCCGGCCCGGCAAGCAGGTACTGCAAGCGCTCGCGGAACCGCTCGCGTTCCGGCTCCAGAACGAACTCCTCCAGCCGCAGGCCGATCAGCTGGCGCGGCGCCCCGGCCCTGAGTATCCTCGCCGCGGCCTGGTTCGCGTACTCGACGATGCCGCCGCTGTGCACGATTACGCCGTCGGGCTGCAGCTCGATCAGCGAGCGATAGCGCTCCTCGGCCTCCCGCATCGCCTGCTCGGCGCGCTTGCGAGCGTCGATGTCCGCCGCGGTGCCGGAGATGCGCCGCGCGCGCCCGTCCTCGCTGCGCTGCGTGACGCGTCCCGCGGCATGGAGCCACCTCCAATCGCCCCTCGCATCGCGCACGCGGTACTCCGCGTTGAACGCCGGGCTGTCACCTTTCAGAGCCTTGACGAAGGCGTCGCGCATCGCCGCGCGGTCCTCCGCGTGGACCTCCTCCAGCAGCTCGTGGTTGTCCGTGACGTCGGCGACGGGCTTGCGTCCGAGCAGGTGCATCCAGCCGGTGCCGAAATGGGTCGTTCGCGCCTCGAGATCGCAGTCCCAGGTGGCAAGATTCCCGCCTTCGAGCGCGAGCTCGAGATGCTCCTTGGCCTCGTTCAGGGCGCGTTCCGCGCGCCGCTGCTCGGTCACGTCGCGGCCCACGCCGCGGTAGCCGAGAAAATTGCCCTCCGCATCCTGGCGGGCCTGCCCCGATACGATGTGCACCACGCGCGCGCCGCGCTGGTCGGAGCGGGCGATCTCGAGATCGAAGAACGGCTGGCGTGCCTCGATTCGCGCCAGGTAGTGCTCGAGCGCGCCGGGCTCCACCTCGACTCCCGGCGCCTCCCAGAAACGCTTGCCGTACGCGGCGCCCTGGCCGAAGATCATCATCACCGGCGCGCCGCCGCTCAGCCAGGTGATGCGGTGCTCGGCGTCGGATTCCCAGAACCAGTCCGCGGTCAGCGACGTGAGGGCCCGGAAGCGTTCGCTGTCGGAGCGCAGGGCCTGAATCTCGTCCTCGCCCCTGCGCAGGCTGCCCTGCACGAGCACGAAGATGAAGCCTCCACCGACCAGGGCGAGCAGCGCAGCGTCCAGTGCGGCGCGCCCATCGGGCGACAGGTAGGTCGAAAGCGCCAGATTGATGGCCAGCACGACCGGGCCGATGATCGCGAGGTACAGGAGCACGCCGCGCAGCAGCGGGTCGCGCCTTGCGTGCGCGATCAGTTTCCGGACCCGGTGCACGGCCCGCTCAGCGCGCGGCGGCCGCTTCATGCGGCGGCGGCGCGACCTTGAGCACTTCGTCGATGGTGGTCAGGCCCGCGGCGACCTTCATCGCCCCGCTGATGCGCATGGGCTTCATGCCTTCCTTGTACGCCTGATCCCGCAGTTGCGCCACGTCGGCATTGGCGGCGACCAGGTTCTTGATGGCGCTCGTGCAGATGAGCGTCTCGTAGATGCCGACGCGGCCCTGGAAGCCGGTCATGCGGCAATCGAGGCAGCCTACCGGCCTGTACACCGCGGCCGGATGCCTCGACTTCCACGGCGCGACCAGCGCGTCCCAGGCCGCGCCGTCCTCGGCACGGCTCAGTTCGACCTTGCGCTTGCAATGCGGGCACAGGGTTCGCAGCAGCCGCTGCCCCATGACGCCGTTGACCGTCGCGTTGAGCAGGTACGGCGCTACCCCGAGCTCGAGCAGGCGCGTCACCGCACTCGGCGCATCGTTGGTGTGAAGGGTGGAAAGCACCAGGTGGCCGGTCAGCGCCGCCTGGACCGCCATCTCGGCGGTCTCCAGGTCGCGGATTTCGCCGACCATGATGATGTCGGGATCCTGGCGCATGAGCGCACGCAGGCCCTCGGCGAAGCCGAGCTCGATCGCCGGCTGCACCTGCATCTGGTTGAACAACGGCTCCACCATCTCGATCGGATCCTCGACCGTGCAGACGTTCACGTCGGGCGTGGCAAGCTGCTTGAGCGTCGAATAAAGCGTCGTCGTCTTGCCCGAGCCGGTGGGCCCGGTCACCAGCACGATGCCGTTCGGCCTCTCGGTCATCTCCTTCCAGCGCTGGTGGTCCTCCTCCGTGAAGCCGAGCTCGCGGAAGTCGCGGATCAGCACTTCGGGATCGAAGATGCGCATCACGAGCTTTTCGCCGAACGCCGTGGGCAGGGTAGACAGACGCAGCTCGACCTCGGCGCCATCGAGCGTGCGGGTCTTGACCCGCCCGTCCTGCGGGCGGCGCTTCTCCACCACGTCCATCCGTCCGAGGATCTTGATGCGGCTGGTCATCGCCTGCAGCACAGCGACCGGGATCTGGTACACCTGGTGCAACACGCCGTCGATGCGGAAGCGCACGATGCCGACTTCGCGCCGCGGCTCGATGTGGATGTCGCTCGCACGCTGCTCGAAGGCGTATTGCCACAGCCAGTCCACGACGCGCACGATGTGCGCGTCGTTGGCGTCGAGCTGCTTGTTGCCGCTGCCCAGTTCGACGAGCTGCTCGAAGTTCGACAGGTTCGAAGCGCCGGCGGCGTTGCGACTGGCGCCCTTGATCGATTTCGCCAGGTTGTAGAACTCGACCTGGTAGCGCTCGATGTCCGCGGGATTGGCGATCACGCGCTTGATGCCGAGCTTTAGGATGGCGGAGAGCTCGCGCTCCCACTCGCGCACGAACGGCTCGGCCGTGGCGATCACGGCCTCCTTGGCGCTCACACCCACCGGAAGGATGCGAAACCGCGTAGCGTAGGCGCTCGACATCACCTCGGTCACCGCCGAGAAGTCGATCTTCAGCGGGTCGATGTGCAGGTATTCCATGCCGACGCGCTTTGCGAGCCACTCGGCGAGGAACTCGAGCGTGAGAAGATGGCCTGCGGGCCCCGCGCTCTTCCACTTCTGCTCGGCGATGATCACCAGCGGATGCAGGTTGCCGCGGTAGTAGCGCCGTTCCTTCTTCAGCTGCTCCGCGGCTGCGGCGTCCAGCAACTGGTCCTCGACCAGCCAGTCGACGACTTCGACCAGCGTCAGCCGGCGCTCGGTCGCTGGGGTCTGAACCGCTTGCTGCATGGGGTGCCCTTCATTGCACGGAACACTATACCTTAAAGCTAGAATGCGCCATGTCGTCTGCCCCCCGTCGTGCAAGCGCGCTTGCGCAGGATGTCACGCTGCGCGAGGTCTGGGCCTGGAGCATGTACGACTTCGCCAACTCCGGCTACACGACCGTCGTGATCACGGCGGTATTCAATGCCTATTTCGTGGCCGCAGTCGCCGGCTCCGCGCCCTGGGCCACCTTCGCCTGGACGGCGGCGCTGTCGGTGTCGTACGCGGCGATCGTCGTGACCGGTCCGCTGGTGGGCGCCTGGGCCGACGCGCACGCGGCGAAGAAGTCCTTGCTGCTCGCCACCACGGTCGGTTGCGTGCTGTTCACGGCCCTGCTCTGGTTCGCCGCGCCCGGAGCGGTCGCCCTCTCGCTCGTGCTCGTGATGCTGTCGAACTATTTCTTCGGCACCGGCGAGAACCTCATTGCGGCGTTCCTGCCCGAGCTCGCCGACTCTGGCGCCATGGGTCGCGTTTCCGGCTGGGGATGGAGCTTCGGCTACCTCGGCGGCATCGTCGCCCTGGGCCTGTGCCTTGCTTACGTCAGCTGGGCACAGGCACGCGGCCAGCCCGCCGCGTCGTTCGTCCCGGTGACCATGCTGATCACCGCTGGCCTGTTCGCGCTCACGGCGGTACCCACGTTCCTCTTCCTGCGCGAGCGCGCGAAGCCCCAGCCGCTCGCCGTCGCCGGCGCGCTGCGCGAGGCCTGGGCGCGCGTGCACAACACGCTGCGCCACGCGCGGGAGTTCCGCGACCTTCGCCGGTTCCTGCTCTGCACCGTGTTCTACCAGGCAGGCATCTCGGCCGTCGTCGCACTGGCCGCGATCTATGCCGAGCAGGCGATGAAGTTCACCACGCACCAGACGATCACCCTGATCCTGGTGGTCAATTTCACCGCCGCGGCCGGCGCCTTCGCGTTCGGCTACCTGCAGGATGCGATCGGCCACGTGCGCACGGTGGCGCTGACCCTCGTCGGCTGGATCGTGATGGTCGTCATCGCCGGTACCGCCACCGGCGCAGGAGCGTTCTGGCTCGCCGCCAACATCGCCGGGCTGTGCATGGGATCGTCGCAGGCCGCGGGTCGCGCCGTAGTCGGTTATCTTTCGCCGGCTCCGCGCCTGGGCGAATTCTTCGGCCTGTGGGGCCTCGCCGTAAAATCCGCGTCGATCTTCGGCCCGCTCACCTACGGTGTCGTGACTTGGGTGTTCGCGGGCAACCACCGCCTCGGCATCTTCGCCGTGGGCCTGTATTTCGTGATCGGGCTGGCGCTGCTCGCCGGGATCGACGTCGAGCGCGGACGGCGCGCAGCGCTCGCGGCCTGAGCCGCCTACTCGAGCACCGCCTCCATGGTGATCTTGGCGTTCAGCAGGCGCGAAATCGGGCAGCCGGCCTTGGCGTTGTTCGCCGCCTTGTCGAACGCGGCGCGGTCCGCGCCCGGCACCTTCGCCCTCACCACTAGATGTATTGCCGTCACCGTGAAGCCGGCATCGGTTTTTTCCAGCGTCAGGTTGGCGGTGGTCGCGATGCTCTCGGGCTTGAGATTGGCCTGCCCGAGCTGCCCGGAAAAGGCCATCGAGAAGCAGGCGGCGTGGGCGGCGGCGATCAACTCCTCGGGATCGGTCTTGCCGCCGGACTCGAAACGGCTGGCGAAGGTGTAAGGCGCGCTCGAGAGGCCGCCGCTTGCGGTGGACACCTGGCCGCTGCCGTCCTTCAGCCCCCCTTTCCACACTGCGGAACCCTTGCGTTGCATGCGGACCTCCTTTTGATGAAATGAGACGCGGTACGCTATTATCCACGCCCCTCTCCCAAACGCGCAAAGGAGCCAAGCCATGACGATCAAGGTCGGCGATCGCTTGCCGGACGGCGTTCTGTTCGAATCAATCGGCTACAGCGACGAGAACCACTGCCCGGTGCGGCCCGGCCAAGTCAAGGTCGCCGATGTGGTCAAGGGAAAGCGCATCGCGATTTTCGGCTTGCCGGGCGCTTTCACTCCGACGTGCTCGGGCAAGCATCTGCCTGGCTATCTCGCAAACTACGATAGGCTCAAGGCGAAGAAGGTGGACGAGATCTGGTGCGTTTCCGTCAACGACGGCTACGTCATGGCCGCCTGGGGGCGCGATCAGAACGTCGGCACCAAGATCCGCATGCTCGGCGACGGCAACGGCCAGTGGACAAAGGCGCTCGGACTGGATGTCGATAGCAGTGCCGGCGGCATGGGCCTGCGCATGCGGCGCTGCTCGTTGCTGGTAGATGACGGCGTCGTCAAGCAGGTCAACGTCGAGGAGCCCGGCAAGTTCGAGGTGAGCAACGCCGAGACGCTGCTCGCGCAGCTCCGCTAGACGCCGCTTGCCGCGATAGCCACTGCCTTCGACCGGGCGACGTTCGTCGCCGGCCTGCGCGCCGCGCTGCCGGTGTTGTTCGGCGTCGTCCCCTTCGGCCTGACCACCGGCATCGCCATGGTGGCGAGCGGCATCGCGCCGCTCGCCGCGGTCGCGATGTCCTTGCGCTGCCGCCTCGCCTGCCTCACGATCGCTGCCGGCATGCTGGCGCTGCACCTCATTTCCCGTTTCGCCTCGGCACAGGCATGACCCGCGCCCTCGCGCGCTTCGCCCTCGCGTGGCTCGCCGCCGCGCTCGCGACCTGCGCCATTGCCGCCGATGCACCGCTCAAGGTGGTGTCGATCGAGGGCGTCACCGAGCACCGTCTCGACAACGGGCTGCGGGTCCTGACGCTGCCTGACCCGTCCGCGGACACGGTGACGGTGCACCTCACCTATCTGGTGGGCTCGCGTCAGGAGAGCTACGGCGAGACGGGAATGGCGCACCTGCTCGAGCACATGCTGTTCAGGGGCTCGAAGGGCCATCCGGACGTGAAGAAGGAACTGACCGAACGCGGGGCACGCTGGAATGCCACCACGTCCAACGACCGAACGAATTACTTCGAGACAATGCCGGCCGGGCACGGCGAAAACCTCGAATGGGCGATCGGCATGGAGGCCGACCGCATGGTGAACTCGTTCATCTCCAGGGCCGACCTCGACAGCGAAATGACCGTCGTGCGCAACGAGTTCGAATTGCGTGAGAACAATCCCGGCTCGGTGCTGTTCGAGCGCGCCGTGCAGCTCGCCTATTCTTGGCACAACTACGGGCACCCGGTCATCGGCGCCCGCTCGGATATCGAGCATGTTCCCATCGAGCGGCTGCAGGCTTTCTATCACACGTGGTATCAGCCGGACAACGCGGTGCTGATCATCGCCGGCCGCTTCGACGAGGTTGAGGCGCTGCGCGTCGTTGCGCGCGATTTCGGTGCCATCCCGCGGCCGTCGCGCAAGCTACCCGTGCTCTACACGGTCGAACCTCCGCAGGACGGCCCGCGCAGCGTGACGCTGCGCCGTACGGGCGACACGCCGCTGGTGTCGGCGCTGTATCACCTGCCCGCGGCGACCCATCCGGATTATCCGGCGCTCGACGTGCTGGTCGCTGCGCTCGGCAACCGGCCCTCCGGACGGCTGCATCGGGCGCTCGTGCAAAAGGGTCTGGCGAGCTTCACCTGGGCGTCGGAGCAATCGCTGCACGACCCCGGTTTCGCCTATTTCGGCGCCGGTCTCCCCAAGGGGGCCCCGATCGGCGCGGCACGCGACGTGCTGCTCGCCACGCTGGAGGGTTTCGCGCGCCACCCGGTGCGCGCCGACGAGGTACAACGCGCCAGGACGGAGCTGCTCAACGACTTCGAGAAGGCGCAGCTCGACACCGGATCCATGGTGCGGGTCCTGTCGGAGTTCTCCGCACTCGGTGACTGGCGCCTGTTCTTCCTCTATCGCGACCGGTTGCGCGCCGTGACGCTTGCGGACGTGCAGCGCGTGGCGACCACCTATCTCAAGCCGTCGAACCGGGTTCTCGCCGTTTTCCAGCCCACGAAGCACCCGGACCGTGTCGCGATTCCGCCGACGCCGGACCTGGCCGAAGAGCTCGCCCAGGTGCACGGCGGCGAGCAACTCGAGGCCGGCGAAAGCTTCGATCCCACGCCCGCCAACATCGAGGCGCGCGTGATCCGCAAGACGCTCGCGAACGGCATCCGTGTCGCGCTCCTGCCGAAAAAGACGCGCGGCGGCAACGTCGTCGCGCGCCTGATCCTGCATTGGGGCGACGAGGCGAGCCTGATGAACCGCGATACCGCCTGCAGCCTCGCAGGCAGCATGCTGATGCGCGGGACCCTCCGGCACAGCCGCGGCGAGCTGCGCGACGCATTGGAACGATTGAACGCCAGCGTTTCGGCCGGCGGCGACGGTGCGCGAATCGAGGTGCGCCGCGCGCAGCTCGACGAGACACTGCGCCTGGTGGCGGAAATGCTCGAGGAGCCGTCGTTTCCGCGCCAGGAGTTCGCGGAGCTGAAGAGCGCCGCGCTGACCGGCACCGAGGCGCAGCGCAGCGACCCGACGGCAAATGCGAACCTGTGGCTGTCGCGCCACCTCGCGCCCTACCCGAAGGGCCATCCGCTGTACACCGCGACGATCGACGAGCAGGGGGAGAACCTCCGGGCGGCGAACCTGGAGCAGGCCAAGGGTTGCTACCGCGACTTGTACGGCGCGACCGGCGCGGACTTCTCCGCGGTGGGCGACTTCGATCCCGCCGAGCTGGAGCGGCTGATCGTGAATCTATTCGGCGGCTGGAAGAACCCCAGGCCGTTTGCGAGGGTAGCCTCGCGCTATTTCGATAGCGAGCCGGTGCGGCGCGAAATCCGCACTCCGGACAAAGCGAATGCGGTTCTGCGCGCCGGCCTCACCCTGGAAATGCGCGACGACGACGCGGACTTTCCGGCCATGGTTCTGGCGAACTACCTGCTGGGCGGCACTACCACCGCGCGCATTCCACACCGGGTGCGCGAGAAGGAGGGCCTCTCCTACAGTGTTTACACGTCGTTCTTCGCCAGCAGCTTCGACAAGGTGGCGGGCTTCGGCGTATCGGCGATCTTCGCCCCGGCAAACCGGGAGCGCGTCGAGCGTGCCGTACGCGAGGAGCTGGAGCGTGCGGTGCACGACGGCTTCGCGCCGGATGAAGTGGCGAGCGGCGCCAAGGCGCTGATCCAGGCGCGCCGGCTCGAGCGCCGCAACGACCGGCAGCTGGTCAGCCGCCTCGCGGATTACCTGTACAAGGGGCGGGATTACTCCTGGGACGCCGCCCTCGAACAGCGCATCGCCGCCCTCACGGCCGACGAAGTCAACGCGGCCCTGCGCCGCCACATCGACCCGGCACGGCTGTCGGTCGTCGTCGCCGGCGACTTCAAGTAATCGCGGTTATTTCTTCTTCAGCAGGTCGCGAATCTCTTCGAGCAGCACTTCCTGGCGCGGCGGCGCGGCCGGCGCCGCCTCCTCCTTGCGCTTCAGGCGGTTGATGCCCTTTACGGCCATGAAGATCGCGAACGCGATAATCGCGAAATCGAACACCGCCTGCAGGAACTTGCCGTAGGCCCAGACGACCGCCGGCGCCCCGCCGGAGGCCTCCTTCAGCGTCACCGCCAGGTCGGTGAAGTTGACGCCCCCGATCAGCAAACCGAGCGGCGCCATGACGATGTCGCCGACGAATGACGTCACGATCTTGCCGAAGGCTGCGCCGATGATCACCGCCACTGCGAGATCGATGACGTTGCCCTTGACCGCGAATTCCTTGAACTCCTTGAGCCAGCTCATTGGTCGATCTCCCGTTCAGTCGATTGGTCGATACTCCACCCGAAGAATCTCGAGTTCCTCTATGCCTGCGGGAGTCGCCACCCGCACCACGTCCCCCTCGCGGGCCTTGAGTAGCGCCTTGGCGACCGGCGAGATCCACGAGATGCGGCCACGCGCCGTGTCGACCTCGTCGGTCCCGACGACGGTCAGCTCGCGCTCCTCCCCCGAGCCGGAGCGCAACGTCACGGTCGCGCCGAAGAATACCTGGTCTGTATCGCGTCCGGCGGACGCCACGATCTCTGCAGCCTCGAGCCGCTTGATCAGGTAGCGCACGCGGCGGTCGATCTCGCGCAGGCGTCGCTTGCCGTAGATGTAGTCGGCGTTCTCCGAACGGTCGCCGTTTGAAGCCGCCCAGGATACCGCGCGCACGACCTCGGGGCGCTCCACCTCCACCAGCCGCTTGCGCTCGGCGTCGAGCCGCGCGTAGCCCGCCGGCGAGATGTAGTTCTTGGTCCCGACGGGCGCGGCCTCGGGCGTCTCGCCGAGATCGTCGTCGTCCGTGATTTCGCTTTCGCGCAGAAAAGCCTTCGACATGATGTGTGAAATTCTACCTCTGCGTCGCCACTGCGAGCGGCGACTTGCCACCCCGGCGCCAACTACGCAGAATTGAACGCCCCGACCCGAATTGCCTGACACCCGCGACGAGATGCGACTGGCCATGCCGAAGATCGATTTCCTGACGCGCGTCCGCATCCGCGAGATCACGCTCATGGTTCTCATCACGCTTACCGCCATACTCGCAAACCTGCCGCGCGATTACCTCGAGCACAGGCTCTCGATCAATCCCGAGCTGCTGATCGCGGTGCTGGGCTGCACGGTGATCATCGGCCTGTTCCTGTACTTGAAGTTCTTCTTCTTCCTCGCCGTGGTGCTGCTCATCGCGGGCGCCAACATGCCCGATCAGATCGCGGAAGGGCTGCACATTTCGAAGCTGCCGCTGCTTCTGGCGCTGGTCGCCCTGGTGGGAATCTCGCTCGTCAACTCCATGGTGAAGGTGCTGCCCACCGGCCTGGGACCGAAGGCGAAGGAGCCGAGCGCGGAGGCCGTGCGGGCGCTGTTCTACGCGGTGGAGAAGGGAAATCCGGACTACGCGCGGAAGGTGCTGGAGATGAATTTCGACCCGAATCTGCGCCACAGCAGCGGCTACACCAGCCTCGCCTACGCGGCGATGAAGGGCAACGTGCAACTGGTCAAGGTGCTGTTGCACCATGGCGCCGATCCAAGGCTCACTACACGGGACGGTGACACGCCGGTGGAGGTGGCCCTGCGTTTCGGGCACGGCGAGGTGGCGGACCTGCTGCGCCGCGCGCGCCGCAGTTTGGAGCCGCGCCCCTGAGCCGGGCCGCGGCTCGACGGCCGCGAATACTGTATACTTATCCAGTACAAGGGGTGGCTTGGGGCGCCGGTTTTGCCGCCGCCCAGAGCATTGGTGTCGCGCGCGTGAACACGTTTCGGAATCAGGGGTCTGCCGCTCGGCGGGCGCTCCCGAGAGGCCTTCCGTCGCGCACCGGTGAGCCCCCATATCTAGTGGTCCGCAATTCCATAATACCGAACAGGTTGTGTTTTCAAGGTTTTAGGGGGACCATTTGATCCAAGTTACTAAATCAATATTTCGGCACCCAATCCCTTCGGCTCACGGTTATCCTGTGCGCCTTCGTACAAACTAGAACCGGGAGACAACGAGCATGAGCACCGACCAAACCGGCACGCAAGTTAGGCTTGACGCCCGGGCGGACCTGGCGCCGCAGGAAATCTCGCGCGACACGCTGCTCGAGAAATACGCCAAGGGCAAGGAGGCCACGATCGAGGAAGTGCGGCGGCGCGTGGCGCGCGCCCTCGCGCAGGCCGAGCCGGAGGACAAGCGCCCACATTGGGAACGCCGTTTCCTGCAGGCGCTGGAAGATGGATTCATCCCTGCCGGACGCATCAACTCGGCCGCCGGGATCCAGCTGCAGGCCACGCTCATCAACTGCTTCGTGCAACCGGTGGGCGATTCGATCAGCGAGGTGGTAGAGGGCAAGCCCGGCATCTATACCGCGCTGCGCGAATCCGCCGAGACCATGCGCCGCGGCGGCGGGGTGGGCTACGACTTTTCCTCGATCCGGCCCAAGGGCGCGGAGGTGAAGGGCACCCACTCGCGCGCCAGCGGCCCGGTCTCCTACATGCGCGTCTTCGACCAGTCCTGCGAGACGGTCGAATCGGCGGGCGCGCGCCGCGGTGCGCAGATGGGGGTGCTGCGTTGCGACCATCCCGACATCGAGGAGTTCATCCACGCCAAGGACCAGGGCGAGCTCACCAACTTCAATATCTCGGTCGGCGTGACCGACGATTTCATGCTGGCGGTGGAGAAGGACGAGGACGTCGAGTTGGTGCACAAGGCCCGGCCGTGGCCGGAGAACGGCGGCTACCAGCGCGACGACGGCCTTTGGGTCTACCGCAAGATCCCGGCGCGCCATCTGTGGGAGCAGATCATGCGCTCGACCTACGACCACGCCGAGCCCGGGATCCTGTTCCTCGACCGCATCAACCGCGACAACAACCTGAACTATTGCGAGACGATCGAGGCGACCAACCCCTGCGCCGAACAGCCGCTGCCGCCCTACGGCTGCTGCTGCCTTGGCTCGATCGACCTCACCCGCTTCGTCAAGCAGCCCTTCGGCGAGAAGGCCGCATTCGAATTCGAGCGCTTCGCCCGCGTGGTCGAGGTGTCGGTGCGCATGCTCGACAACGTGCTCGACGTCACCGCCTGGCCGCTCGAGCAGCAGCACACCGAGGCCATGGCCAAGCGGCGCATAGGGCTGGGCTTCACCGGCCTGGGCGACGCGTTGATCATGTTGCGGCTGCGCTACGACACGGACGAGGCGCGCGCCATGGCGGCACGCATTTCCGAATCGATGCGCGACTCGGCCTATCGCGCGTCGGCGGAGCTGTCGCGCGAGCGCGGGCAATTCCCCCTGTTCAACGCCGACCTGTACCTCTCGGGAACCAGCTTCGCGGCGCGCCTGCCCGAGGATATCAAGGCCCTGATCCGTAAGCTCGGCTTGCGCAACAGCCACCTGCTTTCGATTGCGCCCACTGGCACGATCAGCCTGGCGTTCGCCGACAATGCCTCCAACGGCATCGAGCCGCCGTTTTCCTGGACCTACACGCGCAAGAAGCGCATGCCGGACGGCACGATGAAGGAATTCCCGGTCGAAGACCACGCCTGGCGGCAGTACAAGGCACTCGGCGGCAACGTCGAGAGGCTGCCACCCTACTTCGTCACCGCGCTCGAGATCAGCGCGCGCGCGCACGAACAGATGGTGGCCGCGGTCGCGCCCTACGTCGACACGAGCATTTCGAAGACGGTCAACGTGCCCGAGGACTACCGCTACGAGGACTTCCAGGATCTCTATTTCCTCGCCTGGAAATCCGGATTGAAGGGGCTCGCCACCTACCGCCCGAACAAGGTCCTGGGCGCGGTGCTGAGCGTCGAGAAGCCGGTGGAAGCGCCGCAGGACTTCCGCAGCGACGACGTCAACCGGCGAATTCAGATCAAGACGCTGCCGCAGCCGGTGCTCGCCAGCTTGCGCTGGCCGGGCCGCCCGGATCTGGCGGAAGGCAATCCGGCATGGACCTACATGATCGAGCACCCGCAAGGGCATTTCGCGGTGTTCGTCGGCCACGTCCAGAACGGCAGGCCGCATGCGTTTGAGGTCTGGGTGAACGGCAGCGAGCAGCCGCGCGGGCTGGGTGCCCTCGCCAAGACGCTGTCGATGGACATGCGCGCCGACGACGCGGGCTGGCTAAAGCTCAAGCTCGACACGCTCGCCAAGGCGGCAGGCGACGACGCGTTCGACATGCCTTTCCCGCCGCACGGCGAGCGAAAACGCATGCCCTCGATCGTGTCGGCCTTCGCCCAGGTGGTGCGCTGGCGCGTCGAGCAACTCGGCGCCCTCGCCGAGGGCGGACCCACGCACGTGCTCGACACCATGTTCAGCCTGAAGGAGCCCAAGACCGGCACCGACGGCACCATGTCCTGGACGGTCGACGTGTTCAACCCGAGGACCGGCGACGACTTCGTGTTGGGGCTGAAGGAGATCACGCTGCCCGACGGTCATACCCGGCCCTACTCCATGTGGCTCTCGGGGGAGTATCCGCGCTGCCTGGACGGCCTGTGCAAGATCCTGTCGCTCGACATGCGCGTGCTCGACCCGGCCTGGATCGGAATGAAGCTGAGGAAGCTGCTCGACTTCCCCGAGCCGCTGGGCGACTTCATGGCCTTCGTGCCCGGCAGCAAGAGGCAACAGACCTTCCCCTCGACCGTGTCGTACCTGGCGCGCTTGATCCTGCACCGCTACGCCATGCTCGGAATCCTCGACGAGAAAGGGGTTCCGGTGCAGCAGATGGGCATCCTCGAAGCGCCGGAGAAAAAGGGCCAGGCGCCGGTGATGCAGGGCGGGCGCTGCCCCGAGTGCGGCAACAACACCATGATCCGCAAGGACGGCTGCGACTACTGCACCGCCTGCGGCTACGTGGGGATCTGTGGCTAGAGGAAGCTCTTGACCCAGAGCAGGCCGGCGACGCTCTTGGCGTCGGTGATGCGGCCGTCGCGCACCATGGCGACGGCCTCGTCGAACGGCACGTCGAACACCTCGAGGAACTCCTCGTCGTCGAGCTTGGCTTCGCGCTTCGTCAGTCCTCGGGCGAGGAACATCTCGATCGACTCGTCGGTGTAGCCGATCGAAGTGTGGATCACGCCCAGGCGCCGCCACTCGGCGGCGACGTAGCCGGTCTCCTCGAGCAGTTCGCGCTTCGCCGTCTCGAGGTGAGGCTCCCCGGGCTCGAGCTTGCCCGCAGGAAGCTCGATGAAGTCGCGCCCGTGCGGGTAGCGGAACTGGCGCTCGAGCACCACGCGCCCGACGTCGAGCAGCGCCACCACGAGGACCGCTCCCGGATGCCGGATGTACTCGCGCACCGCCTCGGCACCATCGGGCAGGCGCACCACGTCGCGCCGCACGCGCAGCAGCCTGCCGGAGAACACCTCCTCGCCGGACAGGAAATGCTCGGTCAGGTCCTTCTTCGACACCGCCGGCGCGCGCGTCCTACAGGCCCATGATGGCCGAGAAGCACAGCGCCATCAGTGGTTGCGGCAGGATGCCGAGGAGGAGCAGCGCCAGGCCGTTGGCCGACAGCAGCACGCGCATTTCGCGCGGACCCTCGATCGGGGTCGTTACCTTGGGCTCGTCGAAGTACATGAGCTTCACGATGCGAAGGTAATAAAAGGCGCCGATCAGCGACAGGATGACGGCGACCACGGCGAGCCACACCTGCCCGGCGGCGATCGCGGCCGAAAGCACCGCGAGCTTGGCGTAGAAACCGGCGGTCGGCGGGATGCCCGCCAGCG
>Ga0316620_10000286_pt1 | contig 20041 bp, 13 predicted proteins | sample OWC_Aug_M1_C1_D5_FD_207651 | JGI IMG/M metagenome (GOLD analysis project Ga0316620, IMG submission 207651) | Wetland soil microbial communities from Old Woman Creek delta, Ohio, United States - OWC_Aug_M1_C1_D5_B | ecosystem: Environmental > Terrestrial > Soil > Wetlands | place: USA: Ohio... | reverse complement strand
GGACGAGGGCGGCTACGCCTACATCGCCTGGCGCTGGCTCCACGGCGAGCTTCCCTACCTCACGAGCTTCGACCAGAAGCCGCCGGGGATCTACGCGGCCTATGCCGCGATCCTGGCCGGCGTCGGTCGCTCGCCGGCGGCGCTCCATTGGGGCGCCGAGCTCTGGACCCTCGGCACGCTGGCGCTGGTCTTCGTGCTCGGACGCCGGCTCGGCGGGACGGCGGTGGGAGCCTGCGCGGCCGCGTTCTGCGCGCTCCTCACCAGCGAGCCCACGCTGCTCGGCAACGCCGCGAACACCGAGATCTTCATGCTGCTCCCGCTGGTGGGAGCGCTCCTGGCGGCGCTCCTCGCCCGCCAGCGCGACTCGCTCGCGGCAGCGGCGCTCTCCGGCGCGCTCTCGGGTCTCGCGCTGCTCTTCAAGCAGACCGCGCTCTGGAACGCCCTCTTCGCCGGAGCGCTGGTCGTCGGGGTCTCCGATCCAGCGGGGCGGGCGGCGCGGCGCGCCCTCGCCTTCGCGGGAGCCGGGCTCGCGGCGACGCTCGCCCCCGCCGCGGGATTCGCCGCCGCCGGTGCCTTCGCCCCCTTCTGGGATTGCGTAGTCGGGCACAACCTCGCCTACGCCGAGAGCGTGCCGCTGGCGCTCTATCCGAGCGCCTTCTGGACGACCTTCGCGCGCACCTTGCGTCCGCTCGGCGCCCTCTACGCCCTGGGGGCGCTCGGGGCCAGCGCCGGCCTCGGCTCCGCCGACACTCCGGAGCGTCGGGCGGCGAGGATCGTGCTCGGCTTCACCCTGGCCTCGGCCGCCGGCGTCGCTACCGGCGGCTACTTCCGCCAGCACTACTACCTCCAGGCAGCGCCCGGCCTTGCGCTGCTGGCGGCCCTCGGCCTGGCCCGGCGGCTGCCCGAGCAGACGGGGCGTCGCGTCCCGATGGGCCTGCTCGCCTGCGGCGGAGTCCTCGCGCTGGCGCTCTCGGCGGCGCCCTGGTACTGGCTCCCCGGGTCGCCCGAGGCGAAGGCGCGTCGGCTGTATCCGGGGAACCCGTTTCCCGAGTCGGCGCGAGTGGCGACCTGGCTCTCCGAGCACACGCGCCCGGACGATACGGTGTTCGTCTTCGGGTCGGAGCCCGAGATCTACTTCCTGGCGCAGCGTCGCGCCGCGAGCCGTTACATCTACGTGTATCCGCTCATGACGACCTTTTCCGACACGCCCGAGCGACAGCGCTCGGTCTTGGCGGAGCTCGCCGCCGGGCCGCCCGCCGCGGTGGTGACGGTGACGTCGCCCGTCTCGTTCCTGCGCCAGCCGGCGACCTCGCCCGAGCTCTTCCTCGGGCTGCGCGAGCGGCTGCTGCGGGACTATCGCCCGGTGGCGCGCGTGCCCGTGCAGGCGCCCGAGCGGCTGGAGCCGATCTCCGAGGACGAGGGCGCGCGCATGCTGGCGCTGCATCCGGGCCTCGGGGAGCCCGAGACCTGGGGCTCCCTCGCGGTGTGGGAGCGCCGCCGATGAGGAGCCCCGGCCGACTGCCCGGGCTCCTGGCCAACCTCGCGCTCTCGCTGGCCTCGCTCGTGGTCTTCGTGGCGCTCGCGGAGGGAACGGCGCGGCTGGTCGACCTGCGGCCGCGCAGCGGCGGCGCCCTCGCCAACCCTGCCTGGCTCGGGGAGCGCTGGCTCGTGCCGCGCAAGGACTATCGCGAGCGGCTCGCCGACGCGGGCTTCCTCTCGCGCTACTACGAGCTCTTCCAATGGGACCGCTTCCTCTTCTACCGCCTGCGCCCGGAGCGCAGGCTCGACATGATCGATCCCCTGGCGCCCGGCGCCGCCGAGGGACGCGCGAACTGGACGGTCGAGACCAACGCCGAGGGCTTCCGCGGCGCCGAGTTCGCGCCGTCCCCGGCAGCGGGCCGACATCGGATCGTGTCGCTCGGCGACTCCTCCACCTTCGGCTGGGGCGTGCCGGCGGACGAGGCCTACCCCGCGCGGCTGCGCGAGGCCCTGGCACGCGAGATCGGCTGGCCCGAGGAGCGGGTCGAGGTGCTGAACCTCGGCGTCCCCGGCTACTCGAGCTTCCAGGGCCAGGTGCTGCTCCAGCGCACGGGCCTGGCGCTGCATCCGGAGGCCGTCACCTGGGGCTTCGGCGCGAACGACGGCGCCTTCACCGGCGAGTCGGACCGCCTGGCCTACGAGCGCCGCCGAGGCTGGAGCGGCGCGCTCCTGGCGGCGCTCCACACGAGCCGCGCCTTCGAAGCCTTCGAGGCCTGGTTCGACGTGGCGGCCGCCCGGCTGGCCCGGACGTCGGTCGAGCCGAAGAGCGAGCGCAACGTCGCGAGCTACGCCGAGACCGCGCGCAACGCCGCGGAGGCCGTCGCGGCCGCGCGAGCGGCGGGCGTGCCGCTGGTGCTCGTCGCCCAGTGCATGCGCGGGCCCGCGGCGGCGACCCTGGCCGAGGTCGCACGGGAGACGGGGACGCCGTTCCTCGATGCGACGGCCCTGCTCGACGAAGCGGTGCCCGGGCTCGCGAATGGCGCGGCCTACGCCGAGCTCCGCGCGCGCGCCGCGGCGCGCTACGGCGAGAGCACGCTCGCCGCGTCTCCCTACCTGCTGGCCTTCCTGCCGGACGGCTGCCACCCGAACGCGTGGGGTCACGAGGCCATCGCCGAGGCGCTGGCACGGAAGCTCGCACCGGTCCTGCGCCGCGACGCGGCGAGCGCGCGCTGATCCGGGGCCCGAGGCCCCTCGTCCGACTACTCCGGCGCCACGCCGAGCTCCGCCGCCAGGCGTCGCCGCAGCTCCTCCGTCGGGTTCGCCACGAAGGCGGCCGCCAGGTTGGCCGCACCGACGCCCTGCTGCTCCACGCGATCGATGCGCCAGGGCCGCGATCCGTCCCCGCGCACCAGGTGGAAGATCTGCTCGAAGGCCGGCGCGTCGACCGGCTCGATCCGCACCGTCACCATTGCGTGTCGATCGTCGTCCTGCCGGGACGTCGCGACGTGCCAGGCCAGGCGGGCGAGCTCGTCGCGGAAGGCGGGCTTCACCTGCACCGAGAGCCAGGAGACGCGGGCCTCCTCCGGCGTCGGCGGGGCGGCGGGGGGCGCGGCCGGCGCCGGCGCGCCCTCCCGCACTCGTTCCTGCCAGCGCTCCACCTGCGCGCTGGTGGCGAGGTGGAGGCCATGCCGCTGCTGAAAGCCGGGCGTCACGCGCGCGATGGCGCGCAGGGGATCGCGCCCGAGGCTCCGCAGATAGCTGGTCACCACCTGGGACGGATCCGCCGCGGGCCGCGCGCAGGCGACCCCGAGGAGGAGCGACACCAGAAGGAGACGCCTCAAAGGCCCCACCAGCCGCGCCAGGTGACGAGGGTGCAGGCGAGGGCCAGCGCGAGGAGCGCACCCCGCAGCCCCGCGCGCCGTGCGCCGCTGGCGGCGCCGAGCCCGAGGGCGAGGCAGGCCGCGGCGGGCAGCGCCGCCGAGAGCAGGTAGCTCGCCTTCACCGCGGAGTAGGCCGGGAGGACCCAGGTGTAGCGCAGCAGGGCCAGCGCCAATCCGCCCGCCAGGGCGAGCGGCGCCAGCAGTCCGCGGTACGCGAGGGGCCGTCGCAGGACGCGGAGGAGCCCGGCCAGGGCGAGGCCGGTCGGCAGCAGTCCGCCGAGGGCGAGCCCGGCCTCTGCCGCGAGGACCCGGGGATCCGCGGCCGGAAGGAAGTGCTCGTGGGCGTCCGCCCAGGTGCTGGCGTAGAGCATCCCCGGGACGGAGCGCGCCATCCCGGGCGCCTGATGGACGGGGGCGAGGAGCGCGGCGGCCGGGAACGCCAGGTAGTCCGAGAGGTGGCGCTCTCCGGGCGGCTGGGAGCGCATCTCCGCGCGCACCGCGGGCGAGAGCGCGCCGCCCGAGACCACCACCAGCAGGTTTCCGCCGCTCGCCCGGAGGAGCCGCGCGTAGTGCGGCGCCGCGGCGAGGAGCGGCAGTCCGACCACCAGCGCGAGCGCGGCGGCTGCGGCGAGGGGCCGCCGCGCCAGCCACGCGACGTAGCCGAGCGCGCACGCCGCCACCGCCGCCAACGCGGTGGACTTGGTGAGGAGCGCCCCCGCGAGCCAGAGCCCCGTCACGCCGGCGTGTCGGAGGACGCGATCGGACGGCGGGGGCTCGAGCAGGCGAGCCAGGGCTCCCGTCACCAGGAAGGCGCAGAGCGCTTCGTTGCCGAGCATCGAGGTCGAGAGCACCACCACCGGCGTGCAGAAGACCAGGAGCGCGACCAGCGCGGCATCGTCCGCGGCGGCCTGCCGGTAGAGCGCGCGCCAGATCCAGAGGGCGAGCCCGACACCGGCGAGGAGCGAGATCAGTCGCAGGCCGACGTGCACCGGCACCGACTCCGGAAGGACGTCCCACACCAGCGCCCCGAGCGCGTAGTAGAGCGGCGGGTGGAAGCCACCCCAGCTCGTCGGCTCGGGGAGCCTCCCGGCGTGGAGCGCCACGACGTTCAGCGCGTGGCCCGGCCCGTCGAAGTCCTGGAGCGGGGGGAGGCTCGCCACGTCGTGCACCCGGCCGACCAGGGCGAGCGCGCCCGCGCCGGCAGCGAGCGCGCTCCAGACCCCGGGCGGTGCCTTCGCGACGGCACCGGCCCCACCCGCGCTCATCCGCCGTCCTCCTCGGGCACGACCCCGCGCGCGCGCAGCCGGGCCGCCGTCTCACGTGCCCAGTCGGCGTAGGGATGGTCGGGCGCGAGCCGCGTGCCCACCTCCAGATCGTAGAGGGCGGCGCCGAGCCAGCCCTCGGCGAGGCGCACGCGTCCGAGGAGCAGCCACACATGCCCCTGATAGCTCGCCGGGCGCAGCGCGCGGCGGTAGGCGTCGGCGGCGCCAGCGAAGTCACCGCGCTTCTCGCGTTCTGCGCCGAGACCGATCCAGCCGATGCGGCCCTCGGGATAGGCGACGGTGGCCGCCGCATAGAGCCGCTCCGGCTCCGCCCAGAGCCGCGCCTGCTTCGCGCTCACTGCGGCCAGGCCGAGCAGCGCCGCGCCGATGGCGGCGATCGCGGCGGAGCGCGCACGCGGCGGCGCGTGTGCGAGCGCGCAGTCGATGCCGCAGGCGACTGGCGCCAGGAGGCCCGGGAGCGCCACCAGCAGGTAGCGATCCGCGAAGACGGTGGTCATCGGAACGAGCTGCATCACCGGGAGCAACGCCGCGCCCCACCAGCTCGCCGCCAGCGCGAGTCGTCGTTCGCGGACGATGCACCAGCCGGCCGCCACCGCAGCGAGCGCGACGCCCGCCGCCGGGAGCAAGACCCGAACGTCGCTCCAGCGCGGCGGAGGCGGCGGGTCGACGCCGAACAGGGGATCGAAGGGGAGCAGTCCGAGCCGCAGGTAGCGCCAGAGCACACCCGGCATCACCCGCGCTGTCGCGGCCGGCGAACCTCCGTACCAGGGCACGACACCGCCCTGTGACTGCTGCGCCTGGACGCCCAGGATCAGCACCCCCGCGGCGAAGAGCCCGAAGCACGCCAGGGCCGGAAGCTCGCGCAGGCGGCGCCCGGGCGGGGCATGGGTGAGGAGCGCCACGCCGAAGACCCCGGGCAGGAGCACGAAGGCCGCCTTGGCGAGCAGCGAGAGCGCCGCCAGCGAAAGTGCGGCGGCCAGGCGAGCCCCGCTCGGCGCGATCAGGTGCACCAGCCACCGTTCGAGGGCCAGCAGCCCGAAGAGCAACGCCAGAAGCGTCTTCGATTGGCTGATCCAGGCCACGCTCTCCACGGCGGCCGGGTGCAGCAGCAGGAGCGCGCCCGCCAGCAGGGCCGCGCCACGGCGCAGGCCCGCGCGCCGGGCGGCGGCCGCCAGCGCACAGGCGCAGCCGGCGTAGAGCAGCAGGTTCACGATCCGGTAGCCGGTCGGGTCGGCTCCGAAGAGGCGCCACTCCCCGTACAGGAACTCGTGGTGCACGGGCGCCCAGTTGCCGACCAGGCGCGCATCGGCGAGGCGGGGTAGCGCCTCGGCAGCGGGAAGCCGGAGCAGCGGGTCCTCTTGGATGTAGAGAAAATCGTCGGAGAAGAAGCCCGCGCGCAGGCTCGGGGCGTAGACGGCGACAGCGAGCACTGCGGCCGTGGCGTAGATCAGGAGCCCGCGCTTGACGCCCGCGGCCGTCGCGCTCACGATGCCGGGTCCTCCGGGAGAGGCGACGGGAAGGCCCCATGAGCTCGCTCCACGACCACGCCGTCCGGCGCCTCGCGGGCCCCGACGCCAGGCTCCTCCCGGCGCCGCCCTGCCCCGTGTGCGGAGCCAAGGAGGGCCGTGCGCGCTACGGGATCGAGGGCTGGCCCTCGCCCCTCGTCGTCTGTCCCGATTGCGGCCTCGGCCGCCTGGCCGAGCTGCCCGGCGCGGCGGAGCTCGCCGGCCTCTACCCCGACGCCTACTACGGCGACCCGGGCACCAAGTTCCGGCCGCTCCTGGAGTCGCTGGTGCGCCGCATCGGCGCGCGCCACATCGCGTTCCTCGCGCGCGGCCTGCGGCCCGGCGCACGCGTGCTCGACGTCGGCTGCGGCCGCGGCGTGCTGCTCTCGCGGCTCGCGGACCTCGGCTTCGAGGTGCACGGCGTCGAGCTCAGCGCGGCGGCCGCGCGCGGTGCCGATCCGCGCGCGCACATCCGCATCGCCCCGGACCTCGCGGGCGCCGGCTATCCCGACGCCTTCTTCGACGAGATCGTGATCTGGCACGTGCTGGAGCACCTGCGCGACCCACGCGGCACCCTGCTGGAGGCCCATCGGCTGCTGCGACCCGGCGGCCGTGTCGTGGTCGCGGTGCCGAACTTCGCCAGCGCGCAGGCGCGCTGGGCCGACGCCGCCTGGTTTCACCTGGATCTGCCGCGCCACCTGTTCCACTTCCCGCTCCCCGCGCTGCGCCGCCTGATCGAGGCGACGGGCTTCGCATGCGAGTCGGAGCACCACTTCTCGCTGCGACAGAACCCGTTCGGCTGGATCCAGAGCTCGCTGAACCGCCGCGGCGACCTGCCGCGCAACGGCCTCTACACCTTGCTGCATCGCCGGCCGCCCGGTGAGCCCCCGCCCTTCGACGCGCGGATGCGGCGGCGGCTCGTGACGGCGGGCCTGCTCCGGCTCCCGCTCGCCGTCCTGCTCTCGGTGGCCGAGACCTTACTGCGAACGGGGGCCACGGTGCACGTGGTCGCGCGCCGCGTCTGAGGCGGTGCCCGGCGCCCACGGGTAGACTGGCACGCCATGCGTTGGCCGGAGCTGGAGGCGGAGGCGGGCGGCGGTGCGGCGGCGGCGCTCCCGGCCCGCAGCATCGCCGCGCTCTGGGGCGCCTTCACGCTGCTGGCGCTCGGCGTGGAGCGCGCCGCGCTTCGCGGTCCCTTCGTCTCCGACGACATCGGATACCTGGTCTCGAACCCCTGGGGCCACGAGCTCTCGCTCGCCAATCTGCGCGCGATCTTCGATCCCTACGGCCCCGTCGCGTCGTGGACCGCGAACTGGGCGCCCGTGCACATGCTGGCGCACGCCCTCGAGTGGCAAGCCTTCGGACCGTCGACCCTCGGCTATCACGTCGTGAACGTCGTTCTACATGCATTGGTGTCGGCCTTGCTGGTGCCATTCCTGACCTCCGCGGGCCTGCCGCTGGTGGCGGCGCTGGGAGGGGGCCTCTTCTTCCTGCTGCATCCGGCCAACGTGGAGGCGGTGGCCTGGATCACCCAGCTGAAGACGCTCCTCGCCACGGTCTTCGCGCTGCTCGCGCTGCTCGCACACCCGAGGCGCCCGGCGCTCGGCGCCGCGCTCTTCGGCCTGGCGCTGCTCTCCAAGGCCCAGGCGGTCTTCGCGCTGCCGGTGCTGGCCTGGGGCGAGCTCGAGGCGCGGTGGCGCCGCGGCGAGGCGCTGCGGCTGCGCTGGCTCGCCGTCTGGGCGGGGATCTTCCTGCTCTACAGCGCGCCGCAGCTCGCCGCCTTCGAGGGGCTCGGCGATCCGGGGCTCCCGCTCCATCCCGACCCGGTCGTGGCGGCCCGCACCGTGGTGGCGATCGGCGCACGCTACGTGGCGATGGCCGCCACGTCCTGGGGCGTGGCGCCGTTCCAGGATCCTCCGCGCGCGCTCTCGCCCGTCGACCCCTGGTTCGTGGCCGGCCTCGTCGTGGGGGCTCTCGCGCTCCTTCGAATCGCGTGGACGCTGCGGCGCGGGAGGCCCGAGGCCGCCTTCTGGATCTGGGCCGTCGCGGCCTACGCTCCGGTGAGCCAGCTGATCCCCTTCCTCTACCCGATCGCCGACCGCTACCTCTACGACGTGCTGCCGGGCCTCGTGGGCGTGGCGCTGCTGGGCGGCCGCGACGCCGCGAGCCGGCTCGCGCCTCGCGTCCCCCCGCACCTCCATCCGACGCTCCGCCGTGTCGGTCTCGCCTGTGCCTGCGTCGCCCTGGTGCTCTTCGCCGGACGCTCGGCGAGGCTCGCCGGCCTCTGGCGCTCGGATCTCGCCCTGCTCGCCGAGTCCGCCCGGGCCTACCCCGCGGGTCTCTCCGCCGATCTGCTCCGCGCGCGCCGCGCGGCCCAGGCGCGGGACGTCGAGGGAGTCGTGGCGGCGCTCCGTGCCGCCGAGGATCGGGGCTACGACCAGTACATGGCGGTGGCGAGCGACCCGGTCTACGCGCCGGTCCGGAACGATCCGCGCTTCCGGGCCGTGCTGTCCGAGCTCGCCGGCCGCTGGCTCGAGGCGGTGGCGCCGCGCGGCTACTCGCTGCCGCACGAGCTGCGGACGGTGGCGGATGCCCATGCCGTGCGCGGCGAGTGGCGGGAGGCGGAAGCGACCCTCGAGCGTGCGCTCGAGAAGGCCGGGCCCGACGAGCGCCCGTCGCTGGAGCGGGACCTGGAGCGCGCCCGCCGGGCGCGCGCGGCCCTCGAGCGGGAGGACGGCGGGGATGGCCCGGGGCGCTGAGCGCCGGGCGCGCCCCGCAGCGGCCGCCCCGCCGGCGGAAGCGCCCCTCGGCGCGACGCCTCGACGGATCGCGGCCGTGTTCGCGAGCTTCCTCGCCCTGGCGCTCGGGGTCTACGCCCCCGCGCTGCGCGGCCCCTTCATCTCCGACGACCTCCACTACGTCGCCACCAATCCCTACGTCCACGCGCTCACGCTCGAGAACGTACGGGCGATCCTCGGACCGTGGAGTCCGGCCAGCATCTTCGTGGTGAACTACACCCCCGTGCACCTGCTGCTCCACGCACTCGCCTGGCAGGCCTTCGGCGATCACGTGCTCGGACACCACGTGGTGAACGTGGTCTTCCATGCGGCGGCCTCGAGCCTGCTGGTGGCGCTCCTCGCGGGCTCCGGCCTGCCCTTCGTCGCGGCCCTCGCCGGGGGAGCGCTCTTCCTGCTCCACCCCGCCAACGTGGAGGCCGTGGCCTGGATCTCGCAGCTCAAGACCACCTCCTGCATGGTGCTGTCCCTGATCACCCTGCTGCTCTTCCCGCGCCGGCCGGCCCTCGCGACGCCCTTCTTCTTCCTGGCGCTCCTGGCCAAGCCGACGGCCTGCTTCCTGCTGCCGGTCGCGGCCGTGCTCGCCTGGTGCCGCGCCGGGGAGGGCCGGACGGGGCGGCGCATCGCGTGGCTCGCGCTCTGGACGATCGGCTTCGCCGTGCTCGCGGTGGCGCAGATCGAGGTGAACCGACGCAACGGCACGCCCGACCTCCCGCTCGAGCTGGATCCGGCGCTGCGCGTGCGGACGGCGCTCGCCATCGCGGCGCGCTACCTCGCGATCTCGGCCAGCTCGATCGGCGTGTCCGCCTTCCACGAGCCGCCGCGCGCGGTCTCCTGGCTCGATCCTTGGTGGGTGGCGTCGGTGCCGGCGCTGACGCTCCTCGGCCTGCGCACGCTCTCGACGCTGAAGGCACGGCGCGAGGAGGCCGCCTGGTGGGTCTTCGCCGCGAGCTCCTTCGTGCCGGTGTCGCAGATCTTCCCCTTCCTCTATCCGATGGCGGATCGCTACCTCTACTTCATCCTGCCCGGCCTCATCGGCGGCAGCCTCCTCGCGGGCCGCGATCTCCTGCTGCGGCTGCACGCGCGCGCGCCGGATCTCGCCGCCGCGGCCGTGCGCCCCCTCGCCATCGGCGCGCTCGCCCTCGCGCTCGCCTTCGGACTGCGCAGCCACGCCCGTGCCGCGCTCTGGACCAATCCCCTGCTCCTCCTGGCCGACGCCGGCGACCACTATCCGGATGGCGTGGCCGCGAACCTGCTGCGGGCCCGGCGCGCGGCGCAGATCGGCGACGTCGATGCGGCGGTGGCGGCCCTCGACGCGGCCATCGCCCGCGGCTTCAACCGCTTCGAGCAGCTCGAGGGCGACCCGGCCTTCGCGCCGATCCGCAGCGATCCGCGCTTCCGCGCCCGGGTGGCACGCATGGCCGACGGCTGGATCGCACGGGTGGCACGCCTCCCCGATCCCACCCAGATGGAGCTCCACGTGGCCGCCCAGGCCAGCCTGGCGCGCGGCGATCTCGACGGCGCCGCGCGCCTGCTGGAGCGGGCAGCGAGGCAAGAGGGGCCGATCGGCGACATCGTGCGCGCGGACCTGGCCGAGGTGGAGCGGCGCCGCGCCGCGGCGAGCAGGCGCTGATTGGCGTCGACGGCCGCCAGGAGACCCTCCGCTGCGGCCGTCGTGCGCTCCGCGCCGCGGCGCGAGCGATGGACCCTGCTCGCCGCGTGGCTGCTCTGTGCCACGCTCGCGCTCGCGCTCGCCGGGCGCAGCCTCGACGTGCCGGGCCTCTACTACGACGAGGCGATCCAGGCGGGCCCCGCGCTGGACTTCGTGCGTGGAACGCCACGCGGCGCCCACGCGCCGGGCGTCGAGAGCGTCTCCCTCGCCGGGCGGCCCTTCCCCTGGATGACCCAGGCCTACATGGGAGCGCCGAAGAGCCAGCTCCTGATCCCGAGCTTCGCTCTGTTCGGGGCGGGGAAGCGCGTGCTGCGCGCGACGACGCTGGCCTGGGCGCTCCTCGGCATGGGCCTCGGGATGGTCTTCGTGTGGCAGCTCTGCGGCCTGGCGCCCGCCTTCGTGACGGGCCTCCTGCTGGCGACGGATCCGAGCCTGCTCTTCGTGGCGCGCCACGACTGGGGCTCGGCCTCGCTCGCCTTCGGGCTACGCTGCGGAGTGCTCGTCTGCGCGATTGCGGGCTTGCGGAGCCGTCGGCGGTGGCGCTGGTGGCTGGCCGCCGGTCTGCTCGCAGGCCTCGGCCTCTACAACAAGGTGGACTTCGCGAGCGCCCTGGCGGCCCTCGCGCTCTCCCTGCTCGTGGTGGCCGGGCGTCCCCTGCTGCGCACCCTGCGACGCGAGCCCCTCGCCGCGGGCGCCGCCGCGCTCGGCCTCGTCCTCGCCGCGGCGCCCCTCGCCCCCTCGCTGCAAACGGTTTGGAGCGTCTCGCGTGCGTTCGGCGCGGCCAGCGCCGCCCACACCGGTGACCTGGCGGAGAAGGGGCTGGTGCTGCGCACCACGCTCGACGGCTCCTACTTCGAGCGCCTGATGCGTGCGGGCGGTGACTTCGCCCGTCTCGGCGACGTGGACGCGGCGGGGGCCGACGGGCTCGCTGCCGCCACGCTCGTGTGTGCTCTCGGACTCGGGCTGCTGGCACTGCGTGGGGCCTGGCGGAGCGATCCGGCGGCACGGATCCCGGGCTTCCTCGTGCTCGCCGCCGTGCTCACGTTGGCGGCGATCCTGGCGACGCCCCATGCCGTGCGCATCCACCACTTCCTGGCCCTGGCGCCGCTGCCGCATGCGCTGGTCGCGCTCGCCGCGACGCACGCCTGGAGCGCGGCCGGAAGCGCCGGTACCGCCGGGCGACGTGGGGTCCGCGGCGCAGTCGCCGCCGTCCTCGTCGCTCTCGTGGCGAGCGGGGCTCACGAAGCGCAGCACACACTCGCCTTCCTGCGCTCGAGCGGAGGCCGCGGTCTCTGGTCCGACGCGATCGACCGCTTCGCGGCCAGCGTGAACGGCGTGGCCTCGCGCGAGGTGGTGACCCTCGACTGGGGCCTGGCGGAGCCGCTCCGCTTCCTGACCCTGGGCCCGCGGGTGGAGGAGCCGATCTACGGCTTCCGCGCGACCGAAGCGGGTGGAGCCGCCTGGCGACACGCCGGAACGTCGGACACCCTCTACGTGGTCTGGCAGGCGCCCTTCGCCCTCTTCGGCCACCAGGACAAGTTCCTCCGCGCCCTGGCGCGGCTGCCGGCCGGGGTCGTGGAGCTCGTGCCCTGGCGCGACCGTGCCGGGGAGACGGTCTTCCTGGCCGCCCGCGTGCTGCGGCCCCACGTCGTGACCTACTTCGGAGACTTCGCGATCCGGCTCCTGCCCGACGACGGCGGCGCGACGCCCTAGCTAGGGCGTCACGCCCGTGGCTCCCCCGCCGGCGTCGCCGGCCGCCCGCTCGCGCGCGGCGCGCGTAACCGCGAGCTCGCCGCGCACGGCCGCGCTCTCGGGGCCCCCGGCCTCGAGGGCGCGCTGGAGGAGGCGCTCCGCATCCTCGTACTCGCCGAGCACGAGGTGCGCCTGGGCGAGGCCCCGCAGCTCGCGCTGGGTCGGGTGCACCAGATGGGGCTCCTGCTCCGCCCAGCGCCGCGCGAGCTCCCGCACCACCGCCTGGAACTCCGGATCGCGACGCACAGGTGCGTAGGCCGGCGCGGCCAGGAGCTGGTCGTAGCGGTCGAAGCCCCGCAGCGCCGCGGCGCGGAGCTCGCGCACGGCGGCCGGAGCGTCGCCGCGCCGCCCCGCCGCCTCGGCGCGCAGGACGTGGGCGACCAGGCCGTCGGGGGTGTGGGCGGCGGCATCGGCCTTCACCCACGCGGGCGCGCGCCAGAGGCGGGCGCGCTCGTGGGATCGCAGCGCGAAGAGCACGAGGAGCGGCAGCAGCGCGAGCGCGAGGCCCCGGGAGGCGAGCGTCGCCCGGCGGGACCCGCGCGAGGCGCCGTCGAGGTCGTGCAGGAGGCTGCCGGCCCAGAGCAGGACGCCGCCCACCAGGCCCGGCAGGATGAAGTAGAGGTAGCGGTCGGCCATCGGGTAGAGGAAGGGCACGAGCTGCGACACCGGAGCGAAGCCCGCCGCGGCCCAGATCCACCAGGCGGCCTCGGGCCGCCGTGCCCAGGCCGTCTGGAGCGTACGCGTGCCGAGCACGAGCGTCGCGCCGAGGCCTCCGAGCCACCACGGGTCGAGGGGCGAGAGCGCGGGGGGCGGCTCCTGGAAGGCCGAGACACCGTAGCCCGTGGCCGCCATCGCGAGGTAGCGCATCCAGAAGGCGAAGAGGCTGCGCAGCCGCACCGCTGCCTCGGGATGGAGCGGCGGCACCACGAAGCGATTGCCAGCGAGGAGCGGGAGCTGGATCGCGGTGTAGACCCCGAGGAGGACGGCCCACGCGGCGAGGCCGAGCCAGGCGCGGCGAGAGGCACGCTCCCCTCCCGCCCGGGTCCAGCACAGGAGGACGGCCACGGGAAGCGCGAAGGCGGCGGTCGGCTTGGTGAGGAGGGCAGCGGCGAAGAGCAGGCCCGCGAGGAGCGGCCGGCGCCGGCAGCTCAGGAGGGCCGCAAGGCAGAGGAGCATCGCGAGCGTGGTCTTGAGCTGCGAGATCCACGCCACCGCCTCCACGTTCGCGGGGTGCAGCAGGAAGAAGAGTCCTCCTCCGAGGGCTGCGAGCCGGGGCACGCCCGAGCCCTCGAGCAGGAGGGTCAGCAGGGCGGCCACTCCGGCGTGGAGCAGCACGTCGACCACGTGGTAGCCGAAGACCTCGGGGCCGAAGGCGCGCCACTCGAGCGCGTGCACCAGGAGATGCAGCGGAGCCCAGTTCTGGGTCTCGCGCGCCGGCGGCCCGGCGGGGTCCAGCAGCACCTGCAGGTTCTCCACCGTGAGCGCCTGCACCCACGGGTTCTCCGGCAGGTACATCCGATCGTCGGAGATGAAGGCGCCGCCGAGCGCCGGGCGGTAGACCGCGAGGGCGAGGAGGGCATAGAGGAGGCCGAGGGCGAGGGCGAGCCGCGCGCCGCGGGGCCCGGGCGTCGCGCTCGCCGTCCCCGCCGTACCGTCGCGCATCCGCTCCATGCCGCCTCCGCCTCCGCGCCGCCCTTCTTGTACCCGATCGGACGCTCCCGGCGCCGCGTCCCGCGCCCGCCTATCCTGGGGACGCGCCGGCACGCGCGGGCGCCGTCTCGCTCGAGGGAGGAGTTGTCGCGCCGGACCCTCCTGTGGATGCTGCCGATCCTGCTCGTGGCCTGCAGCCGCGGGCGGGACGCGGCCCAGCCGACGCCCCCGCCCGCCGCCGCGCCGGCTCCGGCGGGCGGAGCGGTCGCACACGCCCCGGCGGCGCCCGCACCGCCGCCGGCGGGAGCCCCGGGCACGCCGCCGGCCGCCCCGAGGTCGTCCGCCCCGCTGCCCGACACGCCTCCGAGCTGGAGCTTCGACGCCTCGGACCAGCAGATGCAGCAGCTGATCCAGTACGCCCTCGACACCACCGGATGTCGGATCGACCAGCCCGACTGCCCGGGCCTGGCCGAGCAGCTCCGGGGCGGAGGCGACCGGCTCGCGAGCTACCTGATCGACCAGTACCGACAGGCCGGGCAGGACCAGCCCGCCTCCCAGGCGCTCCTCGATCTCGCGGCGGGGACCCGCTCGCGGGCCGCCTTCGAGTACCTGGAGGACCAGCTCACGCATCCCGAGCGCGCCGGGCCGGAGGGGGCCCGCCAGGCCGCGAATGCACTGGGGGCCGCGCCGGAGGTGGCGACCATGAGCATCGTGATCCGCGCCTGGGACCGATATCCCGACGACGTGTCGCTGCGGATGGCGCTGGTGGACGCCTGGGAGCGCGCCGCGCTGGCCCAGCCCGAGCGGAAGCAGGACGGCGTGCAGGGCCTGCGTCTCCTGACGACCGACCCCACGCTGACTCCCGAGCTCCGCGGCTACATCGCACAGGCCCAGGTGTGCCTCGAGCTCGGACGCGGTTGCCCGACACCGTGAGCCGGCTGGAGCAGGCGGCTCGCACCGGCGCGGCGGCGACGCTCGTCCTGGCGCTGCTGCTGGTGGTGCAGCGCGTGGCGTTCTCCCCGGCCGGCCGCGTGATCCTCCAGGACGGCGACGCGCCCTGGATCGAGGTCGCGCTTCCCGTCACGGCCGAGGTGCACCAGTGGGGGCGCGAGAAGCCCGAGCGCACGGAGTTCCGCACGGGCTTCTTCCTCGAGACCGTCCCGGCCGCGGCGCGGCTTCGTCTGCGCGCCTTCGGCACGCTGGCACTGCGCGTGAACGGCGTCCCGGCGGCGCTGCCCGCCGAGGCCGCACGCGAAGGGCGACGCTGGCAGCGCTGGGTCGAGACGGACGTGGCTGCCGCCTTGCATCCGGGCGCGAACGAGCTCGCCGTCGAGGTGGCGAATGCCCACGGCCCGGCGCTCCTCGCGCTCCGCCTGCAGGCCGGCGGGACGACCGTCGCCACCGGCTCGGGCTGGGAGGCGCGGCTCGACGGCGGGCCGCCCCTCGGCACCGTCCGGGCGAGCGACGTGCGCCCGCTGGCGGAGAGCCTGCGCGGCGAGCGCCCGCTCGCGGCGCTCGCAGCCCACGCGGGCTGGCCCCTCGCCGGCTTCGTGCTCGGGGCGGCCGGATTCCTGCTCCTGCGCGGACGCCTCGGGGCCCGGGCCCCGGTCGCGCTCCTTGCGCTCGCGACACTCGCCTGGATCGCCCTCGGGGTGCGGAAGCTCGTCGGCGTCGATCTCTCCACCGGCTTCGATGCGCGCCACCACCTGGCGTATCTCGAGATCGTGCGACAGCAGGGGAGGATCCCCCTCGCCACGGAGGGCTGGTCGACCTACCACCCGCCCCTCTTCTACCTGGCGAGCGCCGCGGTGGCGGCGCTCGGCGGCTGGATCGGCGCGCCCGAGGCCTGGAGCCTGAAGCTGCTCCCCTTCGCCGCCGGCCTCGGGAACGTCTTCCTCGCGCTCGGGCTCGCGCGCCGCCTGCTTCCGGGCTCCGCCCGCGGCGCCGCGGTGGCGGTGGCCTTCGCCGGGGTGCTGCCGATGAACGCGGTGGCCGCGGCCTACTTCTCGAACGAGGGCCTCCACGCCTTCCTGGCCGGCGCGGCCCTCCTCGTCACCGTCGAGTGTCTGTTGGCGGAGCGGACGTCGTCGCGCCGGCTGGCCCTGCTCTCGACGCTCCTCGGCCTGGCGCTCCTCACCAAGTTCACGGCGCTGGTGGTGGCGGCGCTCTCGCTCCTCTTCGTGGGCGCACGCGCCCTGGCCGAGCCGGCCCGGGGAGGCGCGCGGCGCGCGGCCGAGCTCGCGGCCCTCGCGCTTCCGATGCTCGCCCTCGCGGGCTGGTTCTACGCCCGCAACGTCCTGCACTTCGGGACACCGCTCGCTGCCAACTGGGACCTCCAGGGGCCCAGCCTCGCCTGGTGGTCGCCTCCCGGCTTCCACACGCCCGCCTACTACCTGGGCTTCGGCGCCTCCCTGGCGCATCCCTGGCTGTCGGGCTTCCACTCGTTCTGGGACGCCCTCTACTCGTCGTTCTGGGGCGACGGCTTCCTCGGCGGCCGCGCGGCGGTGTGGGCGCGGCCGGGGCAGTGGCGCTGGAGCTTGATGGAGGCGGGCTACCCGCTGGCGCTCCCCGCGACCGGGATCCTCCTCGCCGGTCTCGGGCTCGCGGCACGCGACGCGCTGGTCGATCCCGAGCCCCGCCGGCGCGCCGCGCTCGCCTATGTGCTGGCCGTCCCGGGAGCGCTCTTCTTCGGCATCTTCTTCACCACGCTCTCGCTCCCCTACGTCGGACAGGCGAAGTCGTTCTACGCCCTGGCCTCGGCCCCGGCGCTGGCCTTCTTCTTCGCGCGCGGCTTCGAGGCCCTGGACGACGCCCTCGCCCGGCACGGCGGCCCGGCGGCCCAGGCGGCACTCCACGGCTACCTGGGCGCGCTCTGCGTCGTCCTCTACGGAGGGCTCGCGGGCTAGAGGTGGCTCAGCCAGCCGGCGTGCTTCGGCTCGCGGCCCGCCACCACGTCGAAGAATGCGGACTGGAGCAGCTTCGTCAGCGGGCCGCGGCGGCCGGCCCCGATCCGGCGATGGTCGACCTCGCGCACCGGCGTCACCTCGGCGGCGGTGCCGGTCAGGAAGATCTCCTCGGCGATGTAGAGCTCGTCGCGCGTGATCGAGGCTTCCACCACGGGGATGCCCTTCTCGCGCGCCAGCTCGATCACCGTGGCGCGGGTGATGCCGTCCAGGATGGTGGCCAGGGGCGGCGTCTTCAGCACGCCGTCGCGCACCACGAAGACGTTCTCCCCGCTGGCCTCCGAGACGAAGCCCTGGGTGTCGAGCATGATCGCCTCGTCGTAGCCGTCGAGCAGCGCCTCGCGCTTGGCGAGGATCGAGTTCACGTAGTCGCCGCAGGTCTTGCCCTTGGTCAGCTTCGCGTTCACGTGATGGCGTGCGAAGCTCGAGACGCGGGCGCGGATGCCGAGCTCCATCCCCTCCTCGCCCAGGTACTTGCCCCAGGGCCAGGCGATCACCGCGACCCGGATCGGGTTGTCGGCGGGATTCAGCCCCATCACGCCGTCCCCGATGAAGATCAGCGGACGGATGTAGCCCTCGGCCAGGTGATTGGCACGCAGCACGTCGAGGATCGCGTCCTGGACCTGCTGGGGCGTGAACGGCACCTCCATCAGGTTCACGTGGGCGGACTCGAAGAGACGGCGCACGTGCTCGGGCAGCCGGAACACCGCGGAGCGTCCGTCGTCCGTGCGGTAGCAGCGGATCCCCTCGAACACGCCGAGGCCGTAGTGCAGGGTGTGCGTCAGCAGGTGGACGGTCGCGTCGGCCCAGTCCACCATGCGCCCGTCGAGCCAGATCTTCTCCCCGGTGACCCGCGGCCTCGCTCCCGCCATCTCGCCCCTCCGCGGGCTCGCTAGCGGCGGAGCAGCCGCCGTACGAAGCCCTTCTCCTTCTCCTTGCGCATGTTCATGAGCCGCAGCTCTCGCAGCGCCTCCACGCAGTCCGGCTGGATCTGGACCGCGCGGGTGAACATCTTCTCGGCGGCGAAGCCACGGCCTTCCGCCTTGTAGAGGCGGCCGAGGAAGAGGTAGGGCTTCTCGCGGTCCGGCGCCAGCTTGGCGCCCCGCTTCACGTGCTCGAGGGCCTCCTGCAGCATGGTCGGGTCTTCGGGATGGCAGAGGTAGAGCACCCAGCCGTAGTGCGCGTGGTACTCGCCCTCTTCCGGGTAGCGCTGGAGCGCCGCGCCGAAGTGCCCGAGGGCGACGGGGTAGTCGCGGCGCTTCAGGGCCGCCTCGCCCTTCTGGAACTGCAGCTCGGCCTGGAGCGCACGCTCGCCCTCCTCGCGCGCCGCGGCGTCGCGCTCGCCGCGTCGCTGCTCCAGCACGTAGAGCGTGCGGCGGCGCGCGTCGCCGAGCGCTTCGTAGGCGTGCGACACCAGCCCGAAGATCTCCTCGGCCAGCCGCCGCACGGCCTCGTTGGCCCCGCTGAAGCGATCGGGATGGAAGCGCTTGGCCAGCTCGACGTAGGAGGCCCGCACCTCGTCGTCGTTGCAGCTCTCCGAGACGCCGAGGATCGCGAAGCAGTTCTTGCCGCGCAGCCGCTCCGCGGTCTGCGCGAGCTCGACGCGCAGCGCCTCCTCCGCGGGATCCGCGCGGGGCGGGAGCCGCGTGCGCTCGGGCGCCGGTGCCACGCGCGGTCGCGCGCGCGCCGCCGGGGGCGGCGTCGCAGCGGGCGCGGCGGGCGCGGCAGGTGCCGCGTGGGCCACGGCCGGCCGCGCCGGGCGTGCGGGACGCTCGGACGCCGCGCGCAGGCCCGGCGCGCCGCGCAGCTCCACCAGCTCGAGCGTGATCAGGCCGTAGAGCGCGCGGCGCGCACCCTCGTCGAGCGGGCCCAGGTCGCGCAGCGGCTGCGTGCCGTCGAGCGCCTGCAGCAGGGCCTCCTCGTGGGGCTCCAGCCGCAGATCCTGGAAGCGGTAGAAGGGGCTCTCCCCGGGGTGTGGCCAGGCGCCGGAGTTCGCGGAGAGGAAGGCGTCCACCCGCTGCAGCGGGAGGCGTCCGCGCACGCCGCGCAGGATCAGCTCCGCCGGGCCGCGCTCCACGGCGATCGCGTTCCCGCCTTCCATCCGCTTGCCCGTCTCGAAGGAGAAGCGGCCCGAGGTCCACTCGAAGGCCTCGAAGAGCTTCTCCTCCGCCTGCGCGCGCAGCGCGGCCGCGATCTCCTCCTCGGACACGATCTGCATCGCCACCAGGATCTGGCCCTGCATGCCCTCGCCGCGCCTCATGCGCTGGAGCGACTCCGTGAGCTCGGGCTGCGAGATCCGGCCGAGGCGCACCAGCAGGTTGCCGAGGCATTCGTTCACGAGGTTCGACTTCACCGACACCGGATAGCCGTCGCGGACCTGGATCGCCTTGCGCTTCTTCCCGCTCGCGAGCTGGAGCAGGCCGCTGGCGCGCAGGCCGTGCAGATGGTGCAGGAGCTGAGGGAAGGAGATCTCCTCCAGCGAGCCGGAGAGCCCGCGCGGCGCGTCGCTGGAGCGGCCGGCGTGGCGTGCCACGGCCGCCAGGAGGTCGTCGAGCGGAATCGGCTTGGTGAGGATCGCGCCGGCCTCCAGGCTGCGCGCGCGCTCGAGGTAGGAAGGGGTGGTCGAGCACGCGGTGAGGATCAGCACCGGCACCTTGGCGGTGGGGTAGCTCGAGGCACGCAAGGCGCCCAGCACCGAGAAGCCGTCGCGCTTCGGGAGCATGAGGTCGAGCAGGACGAGGTCCACGGCCTCGTCGCGCAGCCGCGCCAGCGCCTCCTCGCCGTCGTGCGCGAGCCGGACCTGGTAGCCCTCGCCGCCGAGCGCCTTGGCCAGGATCTGGCAGAAGCTGCGATCGTCGTCGACACAGAGAACGGTCGCCCCCACCTGAGCCCTCCCGCCGGTAGTGGGTTTATCGACCGGCATCGCCCTCGGACTTGACGGGCGTTTCGGGCCATCGCGAGGCGTCCGGCGTGGGGGCGTGACGACCGTCACGCCCGCCGGCGAGAGCTGCACGTCCGCTGCGCGCCGGCTGCCGGACAGCTGCGCGGGCGTTGCCGCGCGC
>Ga0316620_10000285_pt1 | contig 20047 bp, 17 predicted proteins | sample OWC_Aug_M1_C1_D5_FD_207651 | JGI IMG/M metagenome (GOLD analysis project Ga0316620, IMG submission 207651) | Wetland soil microbial communities from Old Woman Creek delta, Ohio, United States - OWC_Aug_M1_C1_D5_B | ecosystem: Environmental > Terrestrial > Soil > Wetlands | place: USA: Ohio... | reverse complement strand
TGACATCGTCCAGTGACTTCATGGTGGCGAACAGTCGCTCTTTGATGTCCGTGGCCGGGCGGACTCTGACTGTGAGTTCTGTGCACACTCCGAGGATGCCCTCGGCCCCGAGGAACATTCCAGCTAGGTCAGGTCCAAGACATTGGCGCTCGAACTTGCCCGCGCTCGGCCACGCGGCCGAACCGGTCTGAACAACATCACCGTTCGGAAGCACCATCTCGAGACAGATGACGTCCTGATTTCCATGGAAGCCGAACTTGGCTGTGGAGTGAGGACCGCCTCCTGCCTTCATCACAGACCCGCCCACTGTCATCGCAGGTCCGCCTGCCTCGCTGCATAGGTACGTCAAGCCCTTCTTTCTCAGTTCGTTGTCAAGCTTGAACCAAGTGCAATTCGGTTGTACTGTCGCTGTCAGGTCGACCTCGTTTATCTCTAGAATCCTGTTCATTCTGCCCATGTCGAGCATGATTCCGGGCTGCTGAGCCAGACATGCGTCCCAGTGAGACGTGCCGCCTCCCCTGATGTAGACAGGCACATTCTGCTCGTTGGCGAGATTCAGGATTTGCTGTATGTCCTCTCTGGTTTCCGGCATCACAACGTGAGTTGGCAGTTTCTGACTGGCAGGACTGAGGTCTCTCGAATACGGAATCAGATCGAAATCGCGATCGGTAACACGCTGAGGACCCACAATGTCGGCCAGCATCCTTGTGATCTTTGATGCGTCGACCATGTCAGTTTGCTCCGATGCAGCAATCAGCAGACCTGACCCGTACCTTTAGCTACAATTAAGGACTCCGGTCAGGTTGTTTAACACGCCTATGCTACTTCAGCTTCTTCGCGCGTCGCTTGATGATCTCTTGCATCCTAGCCTCTATGTCTTTGTCGATCGGCGGAATCTGGTGAGTCTCAAGGACCTTCTTGACCTTCTCTCTTGCTCTTTGGACTATGTCCTTGGATCCCTTGGCCTCCCAGTCCGGTCTCGATGTCCTGTCTGTCACCCATGGTTGCCAGTGCTCATCTCTCAAGTGCTTCTTTGTGAACTCAAGCGCCTCGTCGCATGTCAAGTGATTCATGTCGTGGCCAACCTTCGCTATCACGTCCACAGCAAGGGTCTCCTTTGTCACCGTGATTCCGCGAGCTATCCGCTTGATTGCTCCACAGATATCATGACTGATTGCGAATTGCTCGTACGAGCCCGTTATCCCTGCCTCGACAATGCCGTAGACCGCATCATGTACTACATCTGCGCCGGCAAGCGTAGCGACAAGAGCGTTCATCATGTTCTCATACGCGGCCTGAGCATCAGGAACCTTGGAGTCTATGACACCGGCGGCTCCGTAGTAGGGTATGCCATAGTAATGAGCCAGTTGGCACATGGCTGCATGGATGAGGCCATCCTCTGGCGATCCAAATGCGGCGGTCCCATGCCTTTGGTCCAGTATGGTTCCACAAGAGCCCCACATGATGGGTGTGCCCGGCCCGGCGAGCTCAGTCAAGACTACGGCAGCATGATTCTCAACTGTCCCTTGGACAATGAGGCCTGCGAGTGTGACCGGACCGCTGGCGCTGGCCAAGGCACCAGTGCTGATATCGAAAGGTATCCGGTACTTCGCACACTCAAGCATCATTTCGACAATCTCATATGTGTACTTCAAAGGTGGGACGTTGTTGAACCCTGTGTCGATGAGGTGTGGTTGCTTGCGAAACTCCTCCTCGCCTCCAACAAATGCCTTCGCCATCTCAATCACGTCTCGCCATCCTTCAGGAGTGATGGCTAGGAAGCTACAGTGCTTCTCGGTGTTCTTCCACATGGAGAGGGCCATCGTCTGCTGTAGGACATCTTGGGTCACATCCTGAGGCATGATGTTGGGCTTGACATAGTCAACTGTATCGAAATAGTCCGACAGACGAGTGAACTCGTCCAAATCCCGCACTGTAGAGAGCCTGCGTTGACCAGTCTGAAGGTCATTGACGTAATGAGCACCAAACGCATTGGTGAGGACAGAGTTGCCGCCTCCAATCACGAAATTGCACTTCGGGTTGCGTGCCGTCATCTGATGCCTGCTGGGACACTTCTTCAGGGTTTCTCTCAGCAGATACTCAGGTATCTTGACGACTCGCTTCTTGTCGTCAACAGAGGCACCCGCATCCTTCAGTGACTTCAGTGCACCATCGTGCTGTATCATGACACCTACGCGTTCCATGACTTCCATGGCAGCAACATGCAACATGCGAATCTCATCGCGGTTCAACAGTTCGTACACTTACCTACCTCCCTGTAGTCCTATTTCTTCTTCGCGACCAATGCCCTCGCCAAGTTCGCAGCAGTGGTCGCATCTCCCGCCCACCCGTCCGCCCCAATCTGAGCGGCCCACTCGTTTGTCGTGGGCGCGCCGCCAATCATGACCTTAGTTCTGAGGCCTGCCGCCCTCACAGCTGCAACGGTTTCTTTCTGCTTGAGCATCGACGAGGTCAGCAATGCAGAGAGACCTATGATGTCCGCATCAAGCTCCTTGGCCTTCTCTACGAACACCTTGGCAGGTATGTCTTCGCCGAGGTTCACCACCTCGAAGCCATTGGCCTCAAGCATGGTCGCGACGATGTCCTTCCCAATCGAGTGAATGTCTCCCTCAACTGTACCCATGATCACTTTGCCCATGGTCTTGACCTTGCTGTGGGACGCCTTGATCACTGGTAGCAGGACTGACATGCCGGCTTTCATGGCCTTTCCGGACGCGATCAGTTCCACGAGGAAGACCTCGCCCTCGCCGAACTTGTCACCAACCTCTCTCACACCCTTCGCGAGCCCATTCGCGATGGCATCCAGAGGTGGGACCTTTGCTTCAATAGCCCTAGTTGCGGCTGCCTTTGCTCGCTCTGAGTTGCCCTGAACGACAGCGGCCCGCAGCTCTTCATAGATTGCTGATGACATACAACGTACCTCTGAAGGTGGCGGCACATGAGCCAGCCGCAGTTAAAGAACCGGGCTTATATCTGAATCGCCATTCCTCGGACGCTTTAAGTTGACGCTTGTTTAGCAAGAAAAGAAAGAAGAAGGAGACGGGCGGCAAGCCCATCTCACTTTACATTCTACTCCGGCGAGAGAGATTTGTAGATCGAATCGATCTCTATATTCTTCTTGCGAAGCCTATGTGCGTAGAACAGGAACCATAGGGCGGAGAAGCCATATTGCGCGCACATGGAGACTGTCGCCAGGAAAGCCACACCCTGACAGAAGCCTATCAGTACGAAGAGCGATAGTGGCAGGGTGATGATTGCCAGCAGAGACATGACGGGGACTCCGGCAATCTCCGATTGCTTTCGAATGCTTCCCTCATAGAGTGGCCGATTCAGGAAGGGCAGAGACAGCCCGGCCATTGACTGCACTATCATCTCGATGCCCCACAGTGCTATAATGGACGTGAGAGTACCAATCACGGCACTCATGCCGGCCATGTATAGGAAGGAGAACGGAGCACCAAACAAGAAGTAGTAGAGAATGGCGTACGTTGGCGTATGGTACCTGGAGAGCTTACCGAAGAATGCAGGCATCATACGGTCCAGGGAGAGTTGGAAGAACCCTCTTGTGACCCAAGCCATGTTGATCGGGGTCGCTGTCAATCCGATTACCACAGGCGACAGAAGTATCCACCCAGAGATTATCGGGTTTGCAGCTAACACTGCCGTGAAGCCTCCAAAGCTGCCAGAGAAGAACGGCGTCAGCGTCAATCCGGGGTTTCCAGGATACCAGCAGTAAGAGAATCTGGTCGTGAAATCGCCGAATGTTCCTTGGAACAGAGCGGCTCCTCCTGCCAGCATCACTGAGAGAATGATACCTCCCACGACCTGTGTGAGGACTAGGTTCTTCGCAGGATCCGACACCTCACCGCCGTAGAGAAGTATGAGGTACGGCCAGACGATTGCAATGGGCCAGATAGTGCCGAGTAGCGTCGCTTCGATGGTGAATGCCGAAGGAAGGAAGCCACTTGCTGTGGACACATCTATAACCTCTTGATAGGCACCCGCTTGCCAGATGGAGTCCCATCGAGTGCTGACCGCTGATGCCGGTGTCATGAGCAGGACCACGATGGCCATCAACCAGCCTACAGTCGAGAACAGCCCTCCGGCAGCCTGCAGCCTCGGCTCAATCTTGAACAACGGTCCGAGATAGGCGATTACGGAAAAGATTCCCATAAGGGCTATCGAAAACGCTACCAGCACCATGGGGCTCTGAGATGAAAGAGCAACACCCATTGCTGACAGGCCGGCATCGTCGACCGCAGCGCCCCACTGAGCGAAAGCGCTGCCGAGGATGACTAGTAGCATGTAGAACTCGCTCGTCTTGATGATCGGGTTCGCGATGATACCACGCCAGACAGCAAGTATGCCGGTGACTGGGTTGAAACCTCTAGCAGAGATCTGATAGAGACCCGCCGAACGCGGCATTGCCATCGAAAGCAGTGTCATCATCACAGTGTAGATCATCATGAAGAACATACCTATTCCCCACGTCAAACCTGCGATGATACCGGGATACATGTCTTGCAGAATTCCTGCAAACATCCACTGCCAGGTGCCCAGACTTGCACCGATCACAGCAAAAAGAGATGTCCATGTACCAAAGTACTTCGTAAGTCCTGACGTAGGCCTGAGAAACAAGACCTGTGAAGACACTTCGATTCTTAGACCTCCAAGAAGGAGCTCAAGCCCCGCCCTAGGGGCCAGCCTACTAATAAGACTTTGCCCCGGCGGTTAATGTGCTTTAACAAATGCGCAGTCGTCGTTCGCCAGAAGCGCCCGCTAGGGTGTGACTCTGACCAAGTAGTATTTTCTCCACGGTCTGGGTTTCTTAACAACTTCTATGTTCTGATAATCGAGCAGAGCGATCCCGACGAGTTGCTTCTCGGGGGATTCATCGGTGATACTCAGGTACCTTCTGAGTTCATCAATCAGCCCTTGGACGGCATCACGCACATCGAGTGCACGTAGCTTCTGCGCCTCCGGGTTCTGCACGAAGTAAGCATCCACTCTCTTGCCAATCCGCTGGCCAATAAAGAACCTAGAGAGTAGGCCGATAATCATGGTGGAGAAACCAAAGACCGCCGCATAGGGGGCGACGGTTCTGACAATCTCCAGTCCGGGAGCGAATATGCCAGCGAACAGCGTGACAAACATCACCGGGACTGCGATCTGATACAATGCCTCAAAGAGGTTCTGCAATCTCGCCAGACGTATAAGACCTGGAATGTTCCCTGTTATACTGGCCATCTTGATTAGCTTTCTCTGCAGATCCTTCCAGTTCTCAGCGAATTGGCGTCCGAGGTTGCCGCCCTCAACAAGAGGAATTACCCAGCTAAGGTCATAGTAGACGTGGCTTCTGTAGGCGTCTACGGCGTATATTACCTTGCGAATGTCTGTTGGGTCAATCTTGGCGACTCTGCGGTCTTGTATCTTCTCATCCTTGCCGCGCTTCCTCGTTCCTTCGTCAAGCATGTGCACACACGACCTATTGGCTATCTGTTATGCTGAGATGTTAAGCACTTCAACCTTGTCGCCTGGCCTCTTTGGCAGGTCCACAAGGAACGCATTCAACATGCCCTGTTGATAGACTGACCCCGAGTTCACGCATAGGGTTCTGCCAATGTACTCGATTCCTGCAGACTCATGAATATGGCCGTGTAGTCCCAACAATGGCTGGTGCTTCTCAAAGAGTTCCCGCACAGCCTTGCTCCCGACAGGGACCATGTCCACGTTTCCGAATCTGACCCTGACCGATTGCTTGTCATCCAGTTTCGGAGCTAGATCGATTCTTGTCCCATACGGAGGTGCATGGAAATTGCAGATCAGGTTCTCGTAGCCTTCCACACGGTCGAACTCCTTCTGGAGCCTAACCTTCAGCTCATCATCTGGACACTCGCGCGGCGTCTTCCAAGGCGTCGTGTTAACCCACTCGCAACTTATCATGGGGTGAGTCTCGTCTACCTGAACCACCCTCTCGAGAGGATAGATCACCTTGTCGCTCGCTCTTATCAGGTCATCAATCGCAGGATTATCATCATTGCCGGGATTCACTATGACCTTGACCCCTGCAGGAATCCGCTCCTCAACCAGCTTCAGCCAGTCCCGCATCCGCTCGACCATGAGTCTGACGAATAGCTCTTGGGCCTTGTCTGGTTTCGCCTGAAGCTCTTCAAGCTCCGTCTGGGTTGTCAGGAAGGTGTAGAAACCTCGTCGCTCGTAGAAACCCTTTGCCCGTTCAAGATCTTGAGGAGACTTGTACCTCTCCTTGTTGCCGTAGGGCGAAGACCACCAAACACCGGGCTTCTCTTCCACAATCGGAACAAGAGCCTTTCCTGTGAGATCGCCCGCGAGCATGACGACTTCACACTTGTATGCCTCGCTTGCCTTGGCCATCTTTTTCAGGACGGGTACGCTGCCGTGAGCATCACACGCAAAGAAGATTCTAGTCAAGAGGTGGCCTCTCCGGTAGCCGCTGGTACGAGATATTTAAGTATTTGGAACTCACGCAGGTCGAGTGCTTAAACTACGTCGGGATCGATTGTGACATGCGAAACAACATAACATCTCAACACGACTTCGTATCCGAGGCCGTAAGGGTCGTCGAAGAGGCTCAGAAGCACGGTGTGATTCTTCGGATGATGGGTGCCACCGCAATCAGGCATCACTGTCCAGCTTTTGCTAGCCTTCACACATCCATGGGACGTCAGATTTCCGACATTGACTTCGTTACCTATGAGAAACAGAGTTCAAAGGTTGAGAAGCTTCTTCAGACTTTGGGCTATGTCATTCGCCCGATGTCGTACAGCTTCATTCAGGGCGGCAGGTTGATTTTCGAGAACAAGGACAGCGGAACACACGTGGATGTCTTCATGGACCGGCTCTCGATGTGCCACACAATCGACTACACGACGCGACTAGAGGTGGACTATCCCACCGTTCCTCTTGCCGAGCTCCTTCTCCAGAAGATGCAGATAGTGAAGCTAAGCGAGAAGGATGTGATTGATACCACCATCCTGTTATTGGAACATGATGTTGGCCGGACCGACAAGGAAACCGTGAATCTTGACTACATTGCTGGAATGCTGGCTCAGGATTGGGGATTCTGGTATACTATTAGAACAAACCTCGTCAAGGTGAAGTCCTTGCTCCCGGGGTTCCAAGCACTGGAACAGCAACACCAGAATCGCGTGGCCGAAAGAATCGACTCGATAGTAGCACGGCTCGATGATGAACCCAAGAGCACGGGCTGGAAAATGCGTGCGGGAATTGGCACGAAGAAGAAATGGTACAAAGAGATCTAGGACCGACACTACCCCTACTGCCATCTGCCAGCGTGCTAGCAGTAGGCTCGTCACGAGAGATTCACTTGGTCTTCTGTCTTCGCGGTTTCTTCATTACAATGACTGTGCAGTACTTGTCTCCCTTTGCGAGACCCATTTCGCCCACTTCTGGAGGAGTCCTCACGGTCAGCTCCGGGTTGAAACCCTCAGCAAAGCCCTTGTCAAACTGCTCCAGAATTGGACAGATGAACTCAAGATAGTCATCTGGCATCCCCCGGTCTTTGAACGGACCGATCAGCGATGGTACAGAACACGCCGTCCAATGTACGATGGCCTTGTCTCTTGTGAGTTCAATGAGCTCTGGATCGAAGACCTTGGTTCCTGATGACTCGCCGAAGAGCCTTGCGAGAGCCTCAAGGTCGTTCTTACCCAGTGCCTGCGCCGCTTGCTTCCCAGAAACAAGACCAGCCTCATAGTTGGCCTCCTTTATTGTGTCCAGAACCTTGTTCCCATATTCATCGAGAAGCTTCTTCGTGAGGAAGCCCACGATGAAACATCGTGTCGAAATCTCACTTGCCACAAGTTCTTTGCATAAGCTCATTGATATCTGGTCTGTTGTCATCATCAGTTCCCTTCTGTCATTAGGTTTTCACTAATAGTGGATGGCATCTTGTTCCTCCCTTTCATCCTAGAAAGCAAGCCAACCTCCATCGACGGCTAATGCGTGTCCAGTTATGTATTTGGCATCTTCACTGGCTAGGAAACACAGCGCTCCCCGTATCCACTCTTTCTGGGCAAGCATCGGCAGGGCAGTTCTAGCCTCGATTACGGTCTTTCTTACGGTCTCGTCCCTAAATGACGGGAGTGTCATATCCGTCGGAAAGTACCCGGGAACAATCGCATTCACTCTGATGTTGTGCTTTCCGAGTTCTACTGCAAGCGCCTTGGTCATCGCAATCAGGCCGCCCTTAGTTGCGTAGTAGCTCAGCATGGGCCATTTCGCGGCACCGAACCCGAACGTCGAGGCCGTATTGACTATGCACCCACTCCTCCTTGGGATCATCGTTCTTGCGGCTTCGCGTGTTGCAAGGAAGGCAGCCGTCAGATTGACCTTCAGGACCTCTTCCCATTCTGCAAGACTTGTGTCAACAAGCGGCTTGAGAGGTGCGATTCCCGCATTGTTGACAAGTATATCGACCGCGCCGAACCTGTCGGTAGCCGTGTTGACCATCCTGATGATATCGGCTTCTTGTCTTAGGTCGGTCCGGACGGGCACCGCAGTCACATGATACTTCTTCTGAATGTCCGCGGATACCTTCGCCAGAAGTTCAGTCCGCCTTGCTGCCAGGATGAGGTGCGCACCCGATTCTGCCAGTGCGTGGCAGAACTGTTCTCCAAGTCCAGACGATGCGCCGGTCACTATCGCGACCTTTCCTTCCAGACCGTATTTCGTCATATTAACCTCTTCTTGCTGGCCTGCTTAAAATGCATGCGGACTCACTGGTCTACTTAAAGTTCGTCCCAGAGATTCAAGAACACATCAGTCAGTGCCGATGCACTTCTGCGGACCTACTGCCACGCCAAGAATCATTGCGCGCCAGTTATCTGCACCTTTATCGATTTGGATTTCTCCTTGTTGAGGGCCACTTCGAATGCCTCGGCCGCCCTGGACAGGGGGAACTCGTGCGTGACGATTTTCTTTGCATTGATGCGTCCCGAGGCTAGATGACTCAGTCCGACCTCGATTTCCTTCATGTGAGTCCAATGTGCATATCCCCAGGCACTTGTCAGTGTGAGTTCCTTGAACAGCACGCCGAAGAAGTCGAGCAGCATTGGCTTGACAAAGATGCCAGTAAGAACGAACGTCCCTCCGCGCCTCAGCATGGAAGTACCCTCTGAGATGAGTGGCGACTCGCCTCCAACCGCCTCAATGACCTTGTCGACACCTCGGTTGCCTGTCAGTTCCATTATTCTCTCAACGGGCTTCTCCTTCTGTGAGTTTACGACATCTGTTGCACCGAGTTCTTTTGCGGTCTTCAGTTGAAAGTCGTGGTTTCCCACACAATACACTTCTCTCGCTCCAGCCACGGCTGCGGCTTGAGCAGCAAAGAGGCCGATGCTGCCTGCGCCCAATACTGCCACGACATCCTCACTGCAGACTGCTCCTCTCCTAACAGCATGCTCTCCGACTGCAATGCAGTCAAGGGTCGCCGCCTCTTGGAACGAAACATTGTCGGGAATCTTGAAGCACTTGTCGGATGGCACTGCACAGTAATCCGCAAGTCCCCCGTTGTAGTAGAAGCCGATCAGCTTGTATGTTGGGCAGATGTTGTATGCGCCTATCTGGCACCACTCGCAGGTACCACATCCCACAGTGGGTTCCACTCCCACTCTGTCACCGACGTGGAACTCCTGTACCTTTGGACCTACTTCAACCACTTCTCCGGACAGTTCGTGTCCAGGAACATACTTGCCGGCACCAAGCTCGGAGTTCACTGGGATTGAAACCTGCTGCTTGAAGAAATGCAAGTCGCTTCCACATATCCCGGAAGCCTTCACTTTAATGAGAACCCAGCCCGGCTTGGACTTTGGAACATCGAGTGTTTCCACCCTTACGTCGTGCGGGCCGTACAGTACCGCGGCCTTCATCTTGGTCTGAACGATGTTGCTCACCTAGCGGGGCCCTAGTGCGTGCCGGCTAGATAAGTGTTCTCAGAGAAAGGCGTGAGCGGTCACACGAGCGCAGCCCGAACGAGCGCCGTGAGATTGGCTTCTGGGGTTTCGATCGGTGTGTCGCATCCAGTACTCAGTATGAAGCCCCCACCAGAGGAAGCCTTGTCTAAGCAGTCACGCGCAGCGGCCGAAACCTGCTGAGTAGTCCCAGAGAGCATCAATGTCGTGTGTACGTTGCCCATTAGGGCGGCTCTTCTTCCGACCAGCATCTTGGCCTCCCGGAGATCTACGGCTGAGTCAAGACTAAGGACATCAGCTCGGACGGAAGCCATCATTTCCACCAAGGGCTTGGCCTTGCCGCAGATGTGTAGCGTTGCTTTCGTGCCGCTTCGGTGGATCTCCGACACAAGTTCCTTCAGATATGGAAGCGAGTACCTCTTGAAGTAGTCCGGGGACACAATGCTCCCACTCGCAGAAGGCTCAAGGATGGCGATGTTGTGGACTCCGGCGGCAGCATACTTCTCGATGAGCGGGCTCACAAGCGATCTGCAGTGACCCACAAGGCGAACGGCACGCTCGTCACCCTCGATGCAGAGGTCTAGGAGTCGTTCGAGCCCCAGAACCTGCCCACACAGTGTGAACGGGCCCGGAATGTAGGAAGTCACGAGATGCGATCTTCCGACTTCCTTCGCCAGGAAACGCGCAGCATCTACGAATGCCGCTACTCTCTTCGTGTCTGTCGAGATAGGTTTCAACTCAAGAAGCTGCTCCGGAGTATTCACTGCGTGCTTCCTCACGTAAGGCGGTGCATCATCTTTGAACTCGACCGTCGCCCCTAGAGCCTCAGCCTCAAGAGTCAGGTCCATCACAGTGAACACGCCGTCGTACCCGAAGTGCCGCAGCGCGTGTAGTTGGGAATCCGCCTGCTTCCTCCCATCGTGCAACACTTCTTTGATGCTGACGCCGGAATGCCTTGTAGAGGCAAGGCCAACCACCGGCATGACCGGTGTGCGCGGCGGAACCTCATGATTCAGTGTCCTTTCAATGATGTCGATGGATTTCTGTCCGGTCAAGTCGCTCACTGGTCGGACTGCTTTCTCATCTAACCCTATTAGCCTTCTGGACTGACATCAGATATCCGGAGTCATCACGGCCACAGCTGGCTCGAGTCGAAGTTGGTCGCACTGACAAAGAGATCCTTGAACATCGGATTTGAGGCCAGCTCTAGGTACTTCGAGGATCTTGCCACTCTCTCCGCGGTCTTCCGTGCTCGGCTCGAGAGGAGGAGCCGTTTTGCCCCCGCACCCGCTGCGTTTCCGACACACACTACATCAGATACATCAACTGGCGGAAGAAGACCGATTCGTATCGCGCTCTCGGGTCGGAGATATGTTCCGAAGGCGCCAGCCAGATAGACCGCCTCCAAATCCTCGACTCCGACACCAGCTTCTCTCAATAGCGTGATTGTACCCGCTTCGATAGCTGCCTTGGCAAGTTGCACCTGCCTGACGTCTCTCTGAGTGAACAACAGTGGATTGTGATCGCGAGTCTCTGAAACATCGGCAACGACATAGCCGCTGACTCGTTTCTTCCCTTCGAGAAGCCGCTTTGAGGATGCGTATCTGCCGTTTGACTCAATGATTCCGTGCCTTCTCATCTCGGAAACGAGGTCAAGTATTCCGGATCCGCACAAGCCAGTCGCAGGCTGAGTGCCGATTATCGACAGCTCTGGCGGCGAGTCAACACCGCCTATGGTCACGTACTCCACTGCCCCATCGTCCGCCCGCATTCCTTGAGAGATAGTCGCGCCCTCGAAAGCTGGTCCAGCGGCAGCGGAGCAACACCAGAGCTTGCGGTTGTTCACCAGTACAATCTCGCCGTTTGTTCCAATGTCTATGGCAAGGGCGGTTCCGGTCAGAGTATGCAGTGATTCACTCAGAATGAATCCGACGGTGTCGCCTCCCACGAACCCAGCGACGACGGGGGACGCGTAGACAGTAGCATTAGGCATCGATTTGAGGCCGAGCCTAGCTGCAGTGACCTCGATTGAGTCGTAAGTTGTGGGCGTGTACGGCGCCAGACCGAGCGGCCGCACGTCGAAACCTGCGAAGAGGTGCTCCATTGTGGTGTTGCCCACTGCCGCCAGAAAGCGGATGTCACGGGTGGATATTCCCACGCGACTACAGAGTTGGGCGGCCGTGGCTTCGAGTGCATCGAGCAACACCTGCTTCAGAGTAAGTGCGCCTTTCTCATTCTTGGTTGCATAATCAATTCGTGTTATCACGTCCGCGCCATAGGCGCCTTGAGGGTTGAGCAATGCCTCTTCTTCCATCTGAACCCCTGTGTAAAGATCGAGGAGGTAGACGGCGACTGTCGTGGTGCCGATATCAACTGCGAGGCCATAGTCGCCGTCCTCGTACCTGTCACGTCTGAGAGAAATGCTGCGGCTGAGGGCTTTCGCCTGTTTCACCCGCTCGGATACATCGACTATCGAAACAACGAGCCCATCCACCACATCGTGCTCGCAGGCCAGTCTTAGACCGGCATCAATCTCGACAGGAGAGAGGTGTTTCACGTCGGTTGGACTTGCCTTGGGAGCCGGTGACAATTGGACCCTGCATTTCCCGCAAGTCCCGTTTCCGCCACAAACCGAGGACAGATGTGCTCCTGTGCGTCGGACAACCTCGAGGACCGTTAGGGGGGATGTAAGGACCTTCAGTCCAAGAGGCTGTATCGTGACTAAAGCACTCGTCTGATCGCGGGACATGCACACCACGGTATCTCCTCGGGTCCAATCAGTTAAGTGCACCGGTAGTAATTGGTTTAAGTCACGTTAGCTCGTCAGTCGGCAACAGTTCGGAAACCACGGAGTTCTGCGAGATGAGACCAAGAGAGAGATTCCAGAAGTGCGTGAACCACGAGGAACCAGACCGTGTGCCCATTGACATGTGGATCACGCCAGCTGCCTATGAGAATCTAAAGCGTCACCTTCGTATCACTGCCCCAGAAACGCAGGAATGGGGTATCATGAGCAGCTGGAAGATATCGGAGGAGATGCTCCGCCGTTTGCACATCGATTTCCGTCGAGTCTACATGAACCCGTCGTCTGGATTCAAATCGAAGACGTATCCCGACGGTACTGTCGATAGCGAGTGGGGCTATAGAGGGAAGTGGGTCGGTCCATACTGGGAAATCTTCCATTTTCCGTGGGCCGAGTTTACAGAGGTCGAGCAGGTCAAGTCGTACGAATGGCTTGACCCGGAGGACCCATCCAGAATGGAGGGTGTCGCAGAATGGGCAAGACATCTTCACGAGGAGACAGACTTCGTCGCTTCGGGAATGGTAGGCGGACCGTGGGGCGTGTTCGAGATATGCGCTCACTACATGAGAGGCTTCAACAAGTTCCTTCTCGATCTTAGCCAACGCAGGGATTTGGCCGAGGCAATGATGGACAAAGCGATGGAGCTGGCAATAGGCATGAACCGCGTTCTTCTTGATGAGGTTGGGGACTACCTCGACATGATTCAGGTTGGCGACGACTTGGGTCATCAGGCTGGCTTGTTGATGAGTCCGAAGATGTTCCGTGAACTGGTGAAACCCCGCCTGAAGAGAGTCTACTCTGATATTCACAAGAGAGCGCCTCATATCAAGGTGCATTACCATAGCTGCGGCGCAGTAGAGCCGTTGATCAACGATCTGATTGAAGTAGGTGTGGACATTCTGAACCCAATCCAACCACTGGCGAAGGGCATGGACTCGGCTGAGCTCAAGGCCAAGTACGGAACTAGGCTGAGCTTCCACGGCGCAATTGATCTGCAGAAGGCCATGGCAGAAAGGGGCACAATGGACGATCTCAAGACGGAAATCGATACCCGGCTGAAGGCGTTGGCTCCGGGTGGAGGATACATACTTGCGCCGGCTCACAACATCCAGCCAGACTCCTCACCAGAGAAGATTGTTGGCATGTATGACTATGCTGAGAAGCGCGGCAAGTACCCCATCAGAATCTGAAGGATATTGCCTGCGCCACCACTCCCTACGGTATAGGTCTCTGCTTGTGGAGTTCGAGTGGGTCTTTTCCCTCATCGAGCTGCTTGGCCCACCAAGTGTCGGTCGCCGCTACCTCTTCTGCATGCACTAGCACGTCTTCAATCCGGGCCTGGGGAATCACGACCACGCCATCTCCATCCCCGAAAATGAGGTCCCCCGTATGCACCAGCACGCCTCCGCAGACGATAGGTTCGCCCACCGATTCGATGTCCAGTCGTGCTCTCATCGTACCGGGATGCCTCGCAAGTGCAAACACAGGGAAACCCATCTTGTCGATCTCGTCAACGTCTCGCGTCGTGCCTTCAAGGACTGCACCACGAATGCCGTGCGCTAGGGATATCTTGGTGATCACATTGCCCCAGACGGAACAGTCAGTCGCCCCAGCTGCATTCATGACAAGCACATCATCTTTCCTTGCCTGTGTGCCTAGGCTCATGAATGTCTCAAGGTGTACCTCGTCGTAGGGAATCTGCACGGCAGAGCGCACCATCTTGGCAGTTCTTGCAAAGCCTACAGCTCTTGTGTTCTTCGTCACAGGCGCTATCCTCGAGTCCATGCAGACCTGTGTTAACCCGACGGCATCGGAAGCGTCTGAGAATGCCGCCGCGTAGAGCTTCGTTGCCCTTTCGATTATTGCTTTCTTGTTCATCTGAATCACCTGCAAGACATCAATCTACTTGCTGAATCTGTAGATGCAGTGGCTGTCTCCCCTCATCATGCACTTCGTGAGGGTGAGCTTCAAGGCAGGGTCAACTGCTTGGGCAATCCCCTCATCTATCTTGCACACCCATTCACAGATGTCCGAGCCAGCCTTCTTTGCCTTGAATGCCTCTATCCATGGGCAGCCGGTCACCTTCATCTCCATCGAGTCTTTGGTCACCTTGGAGGGCTGGATTTCAAACCCAAAGTACGGACCCCCTCCCCTGAAGAAGCCATCGATTGACCCCAAGTCACCCTTTCGAAGACCTCCGTTTCTTATCCCCCCCTGTCCGAGCTCTAGGCCATGCAATCGATTTGCCTCACCTAGTGCTTCGAGCCCTTTTCTGCCAAAGTTCTTTCTAACGACTTCCACATAGACTGCATGAGCACTGCCAAGAGTGAACATGTTGGCTTTTCTAACATCGTCAGCGGTCGGATTCGTCATATTGCCACCAAGTGCCACCTAACGTGAGCTTTCATCTTAAATCTGATACGGATGGTACCTCCCGGCTTCCGGACTGCCAAGCTAGTCATGGTCGCTTTGGCATTCTATATAAGGAAGTATGAAACCGGCCGTCCCGTGACGGTGTCAACTATGATATCACAGAGAGCTCAACAGGTTGGTGCCAGTGAAATCCGAAAGATGTTCAACATGGTACAGGGACGAACCGACGTCCTCAACATGACCGTAGGTCAGCCCGACTTCGACACTCCGAAGCATATCAAAGAGGCAGCAAAAAAGGCCATTGATGATGGCATAACGAAATACACACACAATGCAGGGCTGATTGAAGTGAGAGAGGCTATGAGTGGGAAGCTCAAGAGAGAGAACGGCATCATAGCTGACCCAGCTACAGAGATCATCATGACCGCAGGCGGTATGGGGTCTCTTCTCCTGGCCAACCTAGTGTTGGTCAACCCAGGTGATGAGGTGATATACCCTGACCCCGGCTTTGTCAGTCACTTGGCGCATGTACAGATGGCCGGAGGTGTTCCTGTCCCAGTTCAGCTCAAGAGCGAGAATGGATTTGGGATGATGGCCAAGGATGTCGAGCGGCTGATCACTCCCAAGACAAAGCTACTCGTCGTGAACTCTCCCAATAACCCCACAGGCGGCGTCACTGCCAAGGCTGAACTTAGGAAGATGGCAGACCTCGCCAAGACGCATGGGTTTTACGTTCTATGCGACAACGCATATGAGAAGTTCCGGTATGACGGCGAGAAATCGTTCGATATCGGGTCCATGCCAGGGATGAAGGAGCGCTGCTTGACTCTTTGCTCGTTCTCAAAATCGTACTCGATGACAGGATGGCGAATCGGGTTCTGCACCGGACCCAAGGAAATCATAGCTGCCATGACGAAGTTGCAGGAGCACGTCCTCTCGATGCCCACGTCCATTTCTCAGAAGGCGGCCGAAGCCGCTGTCAATGGGCCGCAAGACTGCGTGAAGGAGATGATTGACACCTTCCGAAAGAGGCGTGACCTGATCACCAAAGGATTGAACGCAATCGATGGTGTGAAGATGGATCCTCCGAGTGGCGCATTCTATGCCTTTCCAGACGTGAGTGCCTACGGCAGGAAGTCGTACGACTTGGCTATTGACATACTGAAGAACACCGGCGTAGTCCTGGTGCATGGCTCTGGATTCGGACGATACGGTGAGGGGTTTCTAAGACTCTGCTATGCAGTGTCGACTGAGACAATCGAGGAAGCAATGAGCAGGATGGACTCGTACCTGCCCAAGCTCCTGAAGAAGTAGTCCCACACGCAAAGGAATATCTGCGAACTGAGAGCTCATACAACCCGCGAGGTGTTCAGATAGCATGTCGACGCGTGTCATGCGTATTCGCGACCGCACACTGGCGGCCCAGCCCACAGTCTCAGCTGAACGAGCTCGCTTGTTCACCGAGTACATCCAGCAGCACCCAGACGAGCCCAATATGCTGCAGCTGGCGAACGCATTCGCGCACGTCCTCGATAACATGACTGTGAGGATAGAGCCTGAGGAGCTCATTGTGGGAAACATGGGGCCCACGCCTCGCTCCTGTCAGGTCTTCCCTGAATACTCTTGGACATGGATTGATCAAGAACTCGACCGGCTGGACAAGAGAAGGACTGACCGCTTTGCCATCAGCGAAGACGACAAGCGAACACTAAGAGATGTCTTCAAGGCATGGATAGGAAGGAGCACAGCGGAGATCTCTGGAGACACCATGCCAGAGGAGTCGCAAGGTGCGTCCAAGGCGGGCCTATTCACAATCGGCGCGCCGGGGACAGGCATTGGCCACGTCACTGTGGACTATCGGAGAGTGTTGAGTGAGGGTCTGGAATCAATCATCTGGCAGACCCGCGAACTCGGAAAGAGGAACTCGCGAGACAAGAAGAAGCGCATGTTCTACGAGGCTGTCGAAATCGAGCTCAAGGCAGCAATAAGATTCGCTCGCAGATTCGGGACGCTGGCTGCGACTCTGGCACTGAACGATAGCAGCGTGGACCGAAGAAAGGAGCTCCGGGAGATATCAAGGATATGTTCGCAGGTACCTGAGAGACCGGCGACAACCTTCCACGAGGCCCTCCAGTCGTTCTGGTTCATTCATCTCTTGGTTCAGACCGAGTCGAATGGGCACTCGATTTCTGCAGGACGCTTTGACCAGTATATGTACCCCTTCTACAAAGCAGACATCGAGAAGGGCGTCCTGACAAGAGAGAGGGCGCTCGAACTCATCGAGATGCTGTGGATCAAACTCAGCTCAGTCATCAAGCTCAGGAACGAATACTACAGCGTCGCGTTTGCTGGATATCCGATGTTTCAGAACCTCACACTCGGGGGCCAAGACTGCGCCGGAAACGATGCCTGCAACGAGATCACCGCGCTTGCTCTTGAAGCAACGGCGAACGTACGCATGACCCAACCCACTGTGTCTTTCCGCTGGCACTCCAAGACACCTGACAAGTTCAAACAGAGTGTCGTGGACGTGATATCAAAGGGTCTCGGAATGCCGGGGATATTCAACGATGACATAATCATCCCGATGATGGTTGACAAGGGAACAGCCGCAGAAGAAGCACACGACTACTCGATTCTAGGCTGTGTTGAACCCATAATTGAAGGCAAGACCGACCCGAGGCCAAACATCGGATACGTCAATCTGCCGAAGATCATGGAAATCATGCTGAACAATGGCCGAGACCCGAAGTCCAGAGCCCTAGTTGGCAAGAAGACAGGCGACCCGAAGACCTTCAGGACTTTCAAGAGACTGTGGAAAGCCTATCAGGCACAGCTCGATAACACCATCGAACTCCTCACCAAGGCTGACCGTGCTGCGGCAGCTGTACTTGCTGATCATAAGCCTACACCTTTCATATCCGCTCTTCTTCAGAACTGCGTCGAGCAGGGCAAGTCCATGCAGGAGGGTGGCGCGCTCTACAACTCTGGAGGTATCATGGGTGTCGGGATTGCCATTGTGGCTGACTCGATGGAAATCATGCGCAAGTTGGTGTTCGAAGACAAGTCGGTTACAATGGCCACCCTCCTCGACGCATTGAGGAAAGACTACGCTGGGTACGAGGACCTGAGGGTGAAACTCGACAGCTATCCCCACAGGTATGGCAACGACATCGAACGAGTGGACCTGCTAGCTCGAGATGTAGGTACTGAGTTCTGCAGAACCGTCCAGAGCAGAATGACTACTAGAAGCGGGCCCTACCACGCCGGTCTCTTCTCCGTGTCCATGTACATCCCCATGGGCGAGTCTCTTGGTGCAACGCCAGACGGGCGGAAGGCCGGCATAATGTTGTCAGATGGGGTTTCTCCCGCGCGCAACAGGGACATTTCTGGGCCGACTGCTGCGATGAAATCGGTTGCGAGGCTCAACCACTCGCTCGCCTATGATGGCACACTTTACAACATGAAGTTCACACCTGATGTATTCGAGACTGCGGAGAGCCGCGCGAAGTTCATCGCGCTCGTGGAATCGTACTTGAAGCTCGGAGGTCTTCACGTCCAGTTCAATGTGCTATCGCGTGAGATACTGGAGGACGCGAAAGTCCACCCCGAACAGCATCGGGACCTGATAGTACGTGTGGCTGGCTTCAGTGCCTACTTCGTCGAACTCGACCCATTTGTGCAGGATGAGATCATAGCAAGGACTGAGTTCTCCGCGAAGAAACTCTGAATGCGAGTGTGCACTTTCGACAGCTTTAACATTCCGCCCTGCTGACTCTAGGGCAGGCTTTAACCCTCAGAGAGAGTGAGCAACCAATGGGTTACGATGTTGTGACTTTTGGGGAAGTGATGCTTCGGTTGTCACCCCCTGACTTCATGAGAATAGAGCAGACAAACAGCTTCGATGCACATGCCGGGGGCGCTGAGCTGAATGTCGCCGTCGCGTGCTCAAGACTAGGCCTGAAGGCCGCCTACGTGACCAAACTCACAGACAACTCGATAGGTCACTTCCTGAGAGACCAAGCAAGGCTTCACGGCGTCGACACTTCGAACATAGTGTGGGATCCGGAGGAGAGATGCGGCATCTACTTCGTCGAGTTTGGTGCTGCGCCTCGCGCGCAGAGGGTAATCTACGACAGGAAGATGTCCGCGATAAGCAGGGTCAAGCCAGGTGAGGTCCCTTGGGCGAGGGTCCTGAAAGGCAATCGGTTATTCCATACGAGTGGGATAACCCCAGCGTTGAGTCCGAGCGCTGCACAGGCAACTGAAGAGGCCATCAGGATTGCGAAGGAGCAGGGATGCAAGGTTTCCTACGATGTGAACTACCGAGGGAAGCTCTGGAGCGGCTCAGAGGCGAACAAGTTCGCCGAATCCATATCAAAGAGCGTGGACATCCTTCTGACTACAGAGGAGGATACGAAGATAGTCTATGGAATTGAGGGCAAGAACTACGAGGATGTCGCTCAGAAGCTTGCCGACAAGTTCGGCTTTGAGATTGTGGTGATTACGCTGAGAGAAACGCCCTCTGTCTGGCGCAACAACTGGTCAATCTTTGCGCTGTCCAAGGGCAAGTTGTACCATAGCGCCACATATGAGATAGAGGTAGTGGACCGACTTGGAGCGGGTGACTCGTGTAGTGCCGGATTCATCTACGGCTATCTTGAACTGAAAGACATGCAGAAGACTGTTGATTTCGCTGCTGCGTTTTCTGCCCTGAAACATTCGGTCCCGGGCGACTTTGCATTCCTCTACAAGGATGAGGCAGAGAAGCTCATGAAGGGCTCAGGCCTGAGGATTCAGAGGTGAGAAGAACATGTGGGACAAACAGGACGCATTCAATCTGATTAGAGAAACAGCATTGATACCTATCATCAGAGTT
>Ga0316620_10000284_pt1 | contig 20061 bp, 16 predicted proteins | sample OWC_Aug_M1_C1_D5_FD_207651 | JGI IMG/M metagenome (GOLD analysis project Ga0316620, IMG submission 207651) | Wetland soil microbial communities from Old Woman Creek delta, Ohio, United States - OWC_Aug_M1_C1_D5_B | ecosystem: Environmental > Terrestrial > Soil > Wetlands | place: USA: Ohio... | reverse complement strand
CTCCTGCCGCACCATCCCGGACACGACCGAGGTCGTGGCCGAGCTCCTGGCCCGGGGCGAAACCGTGGGCTGGCACCAGGGCCGCATGGAGTTCGGCCCCCGTGCCCTGGGCAACCGCTCGATCCTCGCCGACCCGCGCCGGGCCGAGATGAAGGACCACCTCAACGCCCGGGTGAAGTTCCGGGAGCCTTTCCGGCCCTTTGCCCCCGCCGTCCTCGACCAGGCCCGGGCCGAGTACTTCGCAGTCGACCACCCAGTCCCCCACATGACCGCCGTGCTCCTGGTGCGGCCGGCCGCCCGCGAGCGCATCCCAGCCGCGGTCCACGCCGACGGCACCGCCCGCGTCCAGACCTGCGGCCGCGAGGACAACCCCCTTTTCGCCGACCTCATCGCCGCCTTTGGCCGTCGCACGGGCGTGCCAGTCCTGCTCAACACCTCGCTCAACCTCAGCCGCATGCCGATCGCCGCCACTCCCCGCCAGAGCCTGCGCTGCCTGGTCGAGAGCGACCTCGACTTCCTCTGCGTCGGCGACCTCCTGGTGTGGAAGAAGGACCCGCTGACGCAGCTGGTGGACGAGATCACGGGCGCTCGGACCGCACAGGCGAGCGTGACCCCATGAAAGACGCGGGTTTCCATCCGGATCGCGGTCCTGCCGCAGGCGCCCAGCCGCAAGGGCTCGGGCCGGGGGCACCGCTGCCGGTGCTCACGGCCTGCCCCCCGTGGCCGACCGCAGCGCCCGGCAGGCGGGTCTACGTGGAGTCCCTCGGCTGCGTGGAGAACGCCCTCGCCTCGTCCCGCCTCATGCACTTCTTCGCGGCCAACGACTGGCGTCTGGTCGAGTCGGCGGAGAACGCCGACCTGGTGCTGGTCAACACCTGCGGGGTGGACGAGTGGCAGGAGAGGGACAGCCTGCGCAAGATCGCCTCTCTGCGCCGGACGCTGCACGACCACGCGCGCATGGTGGTGACCGGCTGCCTGGTCTCGATCAACCCCGAGCTCCTGCGCCGCTCCCCAGGCGGCGACGCCACCTTGCTGCCGGTCGAAGACAGCGCGCTGCTGGCCGAGATCACTGGCGCCACGATCCGGCTCGAGGAGGTGCGGGCGAACCGGGTCCCAGAGCGCTTCCTGCGCACCCGGCTGCGCCACTTCAACCGCGTTTCTCGGCTGGCCCGTGTCTACCGGCGCCTCGGCGGGACCATCCCCGGTCGACTCGAACGCGCCCTCACCGCCTTCGAGCTCGCCGATTGGTACTTCGTCCACATCTCCACCGGCTGCGTTCACGCCTGCAGCTACTGCGCCATCCGTCACGCCAAGGGGGCAATCCGCTCGCGGCCTCTGAACGAGATCGTGGCCGAGGTCCGGGCCGGAGTAGAGAGCGGCAACCGCAGGGTGGTGCTGGTGGGGGACGACACCGGTTCCTACGGCTTCGATCGCGGCGCCGACCTCGGCGACCTCCTCGAGGCGCTGGGGGAGATCCCCGGCGACTTCGGCATCCACGTTCGCAACCTCGAGCCGATGGGCCTGCTGCAGATGAGAAGACGCCTGGAGACGCTGGCGGCACAGGGCCACCTGCGGGCCATCACCGTGCCCCTTCAGTCCGGCAGCGACCGGGTGCTCGAGGCGATGGGCCGCCAGTACCGGGTGGAGCCGGTGCTGCGCGCCCTCAGCCGCCTGCGCGCGGTGCGGCCCGATCTCATCGTCCTCACCCACCTCATGGTCGGGTTTCCGGGCGAGAGCCGCGACGACTTTCGCGCGACCCTGCGCATGGTCCAGCGCTTCGATTTCGACGGCGTGGCACCCGGGTGCTTCTCGAAGCGCGCCAACACCCCTGCGGCAGGAATGGACCATCAGGTGCCGTCGCCGACCAAGCGCTGGCGCTACTGGAGGCTGCTTGCGACGATCGTGGGCCGTGTGTACCTGCGCGCCTGACTCTCCCTCGACGCCGTGGCGCTTCGCGGCGTGGGCGGGGTGCGCATGAGCAGCCTGCTCGAGCCCCTGCCGGTCGCGGCCGAGGAAGGCGGAACGCCGACCAGGGAGAGGCCGCATGGCGTCGAGCCTGAGCCTTGCCCCGCCGACCTCATCTCGGTCGTCATCCCCTGCTTCAACGAGGCCAGCGTGCTCGGCCGGACCCTCGCCCACCTGGCTCCACACCAGGCTGCCTCGCGCTTCGAGGTCGTGGTCGCGGACGACGGCAGCAGCGACGAGACCGTCGCCATCGCCGCCCGCCACGGGGTGCCGGTCGTGCTCAGCTCGGGTGGTGACCGGGGTTCTGCCGGCGCCCGCAATCGAGGCGCCAACCTGGCCCGCGGCCAGCTCCTGCTGTTCCTCGACGCCGACGTGCTCATCGATCGCCCGGAGTACTTCTTCGCGGAAGTGCGCCGGCGCTTTGCCGATCCCGGTCTGGCCGCAGCCTCGGTCCACTGCTCGGTCTACCCCGACCAGGCGACGCTGGCCGAACGGGTCTACCACCAGCTCTACGACGTCGTCGACTGGGCCTGCAACCGCCTCGGCCTGGGCACGGCCGGTGGTTGGTGCCAGATCGTGCGCCGCGCGCCCTTTGACGCGGTCGGCGGCTTTGACCCGACGTTCACCTCGGGCCAGGACGTGGACCTCTTCTTCCGCCTCAGCCGGAGCTACCGCACCCGCCACCTCCACAGCCTGGTCGTCCACGAGTCGCCCCGCCGCTACCGGGGCAAGGGCCTGCTCAGGACCGCGATAGGTTGGTTCGTGAACGGGGTCTCGGTCTGCTTCTTCCGGCGACCCTACCTCAGGAACTACCCGCCGGTGCGCTAGCCCATGCGCGTCCTCCTGGTCAACCCCGACGACGCCGGCAAGGTCGAGGTGGCGATCCACAAGCGCTTCCTGTCCAGGGACTTCGTTTATCCTCCGCTGGGCCTCCTCTTCCTCGCCGGCCACCTCCGGCAGGTCGCGCCCGAGCACCAGGTCAGGGTCCTCGACCTGCAGACCGAGCGCCGGCCGAAGGCGGTGCTGGAAAGCGCCCTGCGCCAATTCCGCCCGGGCGTCGTCGGGGTCTCGGTCTTCACCAACCTGCTCCGTCCGGCCCTGGCCGTGTGCCGGCTGGTCAAGCAGAAGCTGCCCCAAGCCACGGTGGTGGTCGGCGGTCCGCACGTCAGCCTGTTCGCGGCCGAGATGATGGGCTTCGAGGAGGTCGACTGCGCCGTGCGCGGCGACGGCGAGAGGACCTTGGCCGCGCTCGTCGCGCGGCTGAGTGCCGGGATGCGCGAGCCGGCGGCAATCCCGGGCCTGACCTGGCGCGCGCACGGCACCCCGGTCGAGGGCGGGGACGCCGGCCGAGTCGATGACCTGGACGCCCTGACCGCGCCGGCCCGTGACCTACTGCCGGTGCGCCGCTACTCCATGCTCACCGGCAGGCGCTCCCACTCCACCACCGCCGTCACCAGCCGCGGGTGCCCCTATCACTGCTCCTTCTGCGACGTGACCCAGCGCATGGTCCGCTTCCACTCCACCGAGTGGGTCCTGGAAGACCTGGCGCAGTGCGTCGCGCTGGGCATTCGCGAGGTCCACTTCTTCGACGACATCTTCAACCTCCGGCCCCAGCGCGTCGCCGCCATCAGCGAGGGCATCCTGGCACGCGGTCTCGACCTCGACTGGTCGTTCCGGGGACGGGTCGACCAACTCGAACCGGACATGCTCGGCCTGGCCCGGCGCGCGGGCTGCTACCGGGTCTACCTCGGCCTCGAGAGCGGCTCCCCGACGACCCTCGCGGCCATGCGCAAGGGCTTCACGGTCGAGGCCGTCCGCGCCGGGGTGGCGGCCGCCCGCGGCGCCGGCATGGAGGTCCACGGCTACTTCATGCTCGGCTTCCCGGGCGAGCCCGAGGAGGCCATGCAGCAGACGATCGGCTTGGCCACCGAGCTCGACCTCGACTACGCCCAGTTCTCGGTGACCTCGTACCTCCCGGGCTCCCAGATCTACCAGCAGGCGTGCGGCCAAGGGCTGGTCGACGACTTCTGGCGGGAGTTCGCGCGCGACCCCAGCCGCGAGCTTCGCGCCCCGCTCCCGGCCCGTTTCACGATCGGCGAGCGCGAAGTGTGGAAGCTCGCCAACGCCGCCTACCGCCGCTTTTACCTCCGTCCCCGCATGGTCGTCCGGGCTTTGCGCAGCGTGCGCTCGCCCCACGCCCTCTACCGCCGGGCCAGGGGCGCGCTGCTCTCGCTGGCCCTCCCGGCCGCCGACTGAGCCGGGCTGCACCGTGGCCAGCGCCCACTCCCCGAGCGACCTTGACCGCCAGCTGCAGGAGCTGAGATCGGCGCTCACGGCCGCCCGGGCCGAGCCCGGCCAAATGCCCGCCCTGTGCGAGTCAATCGCGGCCTGGGTCGGGGGGCTGTTCACGGACCCCTATACTCCTGCCGGCGAGCTGCCCTGGTTCGAGGTCGAGGGCCAGACCGGCGCGCGAGTCGGAGCCAAGGACCTGCTGCCCGAGCTCGACGACTACCTGCCCCTGCTCGCGGCCTGCGGACATCGCGCCTTTGCCCTCGAGCAGGGCGCCATCGTGCGCCGTACTCTGGTCGGCGGGCGGCTGATCGCCAACCCCGACCCTGGCCTGCTGCCCTGGATCACGCGCTCCAACCCCTTCTACTACACCGACCTCATCCTGGGCCTGCTCGCCTGCCACCGGCTCGGGCTCGGCGGGTGGTGGCTGGAGACGGCCAGGGACCAGGTCGACACCGTCCTCCGCCGCTTCTCCGCACACGGCCTGCTGGTCAAGGAGGTTCATCCGGGCAGCGGGCTCAAGCTGCCGGTCTCGGAGTCCAACTCGCTCGGGCTGGCCGAGATCCTGGTCGAGCTCGGCCAGCTGACCGGGGACCACGGGTACGTGGCAACGGCGGAACGACTGGTCGGCCCCTGGCTGGAGGTCGCCGAGCGCGAGGGCGCCGTACCCCAGCTGCTGATCCTGAACCCGGCCCTGGCCCTCGTGCCGCGCTTCGCGGCCCGCCGGCGCCGCGCTCTGCTCTACAAGCACAACCTGATGTTCCTCAACGCCCTGTGGGCACTGGCCGGGGGCGAGGCCCGCTGGAAAGACGTTGCGACGCGCTGCAGCGAGCGCGTGTGCGAGCACTTCGCCGGACCGGATGGAGTCCTCCACTACGTGGTCGTGCAGGAGCGTGGGCGCAGGCACCACCTGCGCCCGACTCTCAAGTGCACGCTGCTCGCCGAGCTCCTCTGCGACGTCGCGGTCGCTCTCGGCCGAGAGGGCTACCTGACGCGCGCGGCAGAGCTGGTCGAGCCCTGGCTCGCGGCGCGCCACCCGCTCACCGGCCTCATCCCGTATGATCTCGATGGGCGAGCGAGCGACGTGGATGCGCTGACCGACTTTGCGGTCACCCTGCTCAAGCTCCACGCCGCCAACCGCCAGCCCGCGTACGCGAGCGCAGCGCGCGACCTGATGGCAGCGATCATCGTCCACCATGGTGCACCGTACGGTCTGGTCAGGGCGGTCGACGTGACCACCGGCCAGCGGCTCGACCACCACGTCGAGACCCGTCACGTCTCCCTGGCCCTGAAACCTTGGTTGCTGCTGCCCCACGCCGCCGACCTCTACGCGCGGCGCGACCTTCTGACCCTGGTCCGGGATCGCTAGCACCTATGGCCGCAATTCCCTCACCCCAGCGCATCGCCGTCTTCCGTCTCCACGGCCTCGGCGACGCCCTGCTCACCACGCCCGCCATCCGAGCGCTGCGCACCACCTGGCCCCACGCGCGCATCACCGCCATCATCGGAGGCACCGCGGCGCCCGCCCTCCGGGACAACCCCTGCCTCGACCACCTGCTGGAAATCGACGAGAGGCCCTTCCTGCGCCGCCGTCCGCTGGCCCTGCTCCGCCTGGGGCTCAGGCTGCGGCGCGAGCGCTTCGACCTGCTCGTCCTCTTCTCCAGGTCGCGGGCACTGCGGACCTGGGCCAGGCTCACCGGCGCCACGACCGTGGCCGGGCTCACCCATCACCGCGACGCGCCGGACGGCACCTGGCGCGACACGACCTACGAGGGCGACCAGTACCTAGAGCTGGCGGCCTCGCTCGGCGCCGCCTCGGCCGGGAACGACCTCCAGCTCACCATCCCGACCGCGGCCACCGCGGCGGCCCGCGCGCTGCTTGACAGCCAGGAGGCGCGCTCGGGATGGCTGGCGCTGGCACCCGGCGGCGGCGACAACGCGGCCTGGGACATGCCCCAGAAACGCTGGCCGGCCGACCGTTTCGCCGCCTTCGCCGATCGAGCGGCCGATCGCTGGGGGCTGCGGTCGCTGGTCATCGGCGGGACCCAGGACAAGGCCCTCGCCCACGACATCGCGGCCCGGGTCGCGACACCCATTCTCGACGCTACCGGCACGCCCCTCAGCACCAGCGCCGCACTCATCGCCCGGAGCCGCCTCCTGGTCTGCAACGACTCGGTGGCCGTGCACATCGGTCTCATCACCGGCACCCCCACCGTGGCCCTGTTCGGGCCCACCAACCCGTGCGCAGTGCTGCCGCCTGCACCGCGGCGAGTGCGCGTTGTCCACAGCGCCCTACCCTGCGCCCCGTGCTTCTGGCAGGCCAGGCCCGACCTCCGCACCGCCACCGGCCACGGCGCCTTTGCCTGCACGGTGGCCGGGCCCGGCTGTCTCGAGCAGCTCGAGCTGGCCCCGGTGCTGGCCGCGGCCCGCGACCTTCTCGGCGCGGATGGTATAGCCTTGGGCCCTGGCGCATGAGGCTGCTCGACGCCTTCGACTTCGCCATCACCCAGCTGGTGAGGAACCTGCGACGCTCGGCCGTCGCCGCCCTCGGCCTGCTCATCGGCGTCGCCGCCCTGCTCGCGCTCGAGACCCTCGGCCGGGCGACATCCTTCTACCTCACCGGCTTCATCGAGCACCTCGGCAAGGCGCGCATCATCCGGGTCCGGGTCCTCGGCACCAAGGCCCTCGGTGGCGGCGCCCGCCCCTTCACCGAGGCCGACCTCGAGCGGGTGCGGCGGGAGTACCCCCACGTCGCCGGCGTCACCGCCGCGGTCATCGACTGGGACGCTCAGGTCGCGTTCCGACGGGCCCTGACCACGACTCACGTCGCGGCCATGGACGGCCACTACCTCGACGTCTTCGGGCTCGCGGTCGCGACCGGCCGTCCGTTCAGCGCCGAGGACGAAGGCTCCCACGCGGCCGTGGCCGTTCTCGGTGCGGAGACCTGCGACCGCCTCTTCGGGTCGGACCACGCCCTCGGCGCCGTGGTCGTCGCCGAGGGCGTGCCGGTGACGGTGGTCGGGGTGCTCGAGCCGACGCTGTCCGAGGAGTGGAACAACACCGTCTACGTCCCCCTGGCCTCGGCCATGGCCCGCTTTGCCGGCTGCCGCAAGCTCAACGCCTTCTACGTCGCCGCCGACGACACCGCGCACGTGCGCGGGCTCGCCGACCAGCTCCGTCATGACCTCCGCAGCTGGGCCCCGGGCGGCCTCCAGCAGTACGAGGTCGATGTCAACAAGACCGCCCTGCAGCAGATCACCGACTCGCTGCTCGTCCTCAGGGTCTTCGTGTGGGCCGTGAGCCTGGTCACCCTCGCCCTCGGCGGCATCGGCATCATGAACGTCTTCCTCGCTCTGGTCACCGAGCGAAGCGCCGAGATGGGCATCCGCAAAGCGGTCGGCGCTACCGAGGCCGAGATCGCCCTCCAGGTGATGGTCGAGGCGAGTGTGCTGTGTCTCGCGGCCTCCTCGGCCGGGGTGGCGCTGGGCGCGCTCGTCATCCGCGCCGTGGTCCTGATCACCGGTGAGCCGGAGCTGGCCGCCCTGTCCGTGCCGCACGTCGTTGCCGTGGTCGCGTTCGCGGTCCTGGTCGGCCTCGCCTTCTCCCTGTCGCCGGCCCTGCGCGCGGCGCGCAAGGACGTGGTCGAGGCGATCCGGTCGAGGTGAGCGACTCATGAGCCGACCTGACCTCGTCGAGCTCGAGGGCGTGACCAAGCGCTACGGCAGCGAGAAGAGCCCGGTCTTCGCCCTGCGCGGGGTGTCGTTGACCGTGAGCGAGGGCGACTACCTGGCCGTCACCGGGCCGTCGGGATCGGGCAAGTCGACCCTCCTCAACCTCATCGGGACCCTCCACCGGCCAACCTCCGGCAACCTGCGCCTGTTCGGACGCGACGCCACCTCCTACGGCCGCACCGAGACCGCCCGCCTGCGCAACCAGCGCTTCGGCTTCGTCTTCCAGGACTCGCTGCTCATACCGTCGCTGACCCTGATCGAGAACGTCTGCCTGCCGCTGGTCTACGCGGGCCTGCCCCGGCGGCTACGCCAGGAGAAGGCGCTGGGGGTGCTCGAAGAGCTAGGTCTGGCCGAGCGGCAAAGCCACCTGCCGAGCGAGCTGTCGGGCGGCGAGAACCAGCGCGCAGCCATTGCCCGGGCGATCGTCAACCAGCCGACCGTGGTCCTCGCCGACGAGCCCACCGGCAACCTTGACCAGGAGAACAGCAGCAACATCATGCGCATCCTCGACCAGATGCACCGGGCCGGCCGGACCATCATCGTGGTCAGCCACGATCCCGAGGTCGTGCGCCACTGCCACCGCATCGTGTCGATCGTAGACGGCCGCATCGCAACCCCGGCATGACCATGCGCAGCGGCCCCATCCTGGTCGTCTTTAACCAGTTCCCCAAACGATCCGAGACCTTCCTCTGCGACGAGGTCATGGCCTGGCGCAGCCACGGCTGGGACGTCCGCCCGGTGTCCCTGCTGCCGTCGTCGACCGATGCCCTGCCGGGCGAGATGGTCGACCTGGCCCAGCAGACGCTCTGCCTGCGAGCGCGCGCCCTGCCCGAGCTCGGCCGTTTCCTCGCCGGTCGCTCGCTTGCCCCGCGCCTCGCCCTCCTGCGCCGGCTGACCCGTGCCGTGGGTGGCGCGCGCAATCGACACGACGCGCTCTGCTGCGCGCTGGGCTGGGCGGCCGGCGTCGCCCTGGCCTCGCTGGTGCGATCGACCGGCGCCGGCCACCTCCACGCCGCCTGGGGCAACGCGCCGGCCGAGGCCTGCCTCCACGCCTCGGCCCTGACCTCGGTGCCGTACACTGTGTCGGTGCATGCCGCGGACTACTGGAGGGACACGCCGCCCGACGCGCCGCGACTCGCCGCGGCCGCCCTCGTCCTGGCCTGCAACGCCGAGCTGTGCCAGGACCTCTGCCGCCGCGCGCCCGATCTCGGGCCGCGGGTCGCGCTGGTTCCGCACGGTGCCAGGCTCGACCGCTTCACTGCCGTCGAGCGGGCTCCGGGACCTCCCTGGCGCATCCTCGCCGTCGGCCGCAACGTGTCCAAGAAGGGCCTGCCGGTCCTGGTCGAGGCCTGCCGCAGGCTGGCCGAGGCGGGCCTCGACTTCCACTGCACCATCGCCGGCGACGGCACCCGCAGCCGCGCGCTCGTCCGCCAGGTCCGGGCCTGCCGCATGGAGCGACGCGTGCTACTCGCCGGCCCCCTCGACCACGGCCGGATCGCCGAGCTCATGGCTGGCCATCACCTGCTCGCCGTGCCCTCGCTGGTGGCCCCTGACGGCGACCGCGACGGCGTGCCCAACGTGCTGGTCGAGGCCCTGCTCCGCACTCTGCCGGTCGTGGCGTCGCGCTGCGGGTCGATCCCCGAGGTCATCACCCCCTCGAGCACCGGTTTGCTGGTCGAGCCCGGGGACCCGGAGGCCCTGGCGTGCGCTCTCCTCGCCGCCATCGCGAGCTACCGGGAAGCTCTGGCCATGGCCGCCAGGGGCCGCGAGCAGATGCTGGCCCGCGTTCAACGCGAGACCCAGGGGCCCTACCTGGAGCGGGTTTTCGCTCGCCTGGCTGCCGTCCCATGAACCGTCGCCTAGTGCTCGTTGCGCCTCTCACGATCGCCCTCTTCGCCGTTCTCGCCTGGCGCGCGGCCGACCGGCCGCTGGTGGCCGACGAGGTCGAGTTCGTGCAGACCTCCACGGCGCTGGTGCGAAGCGGCCAGCCCCTGGCCTGCGACGGGCTCGAGCAGAGCGTGATCCTGCACCATCCACAGGGCTATCACCTGATCCTCGGCGCCACCCTGGAGGCGCTCGGACACCCGGGCTCACCTCTGGTCGCCCGGCTCCCCGGTCTGCTCTCCCTGCTCCTGACGCTTCCTTTGACCTACCTCCTCGGCTGCCGGCTCGCCCGCTCACCCGCAACCAGCGCCGGCTGGCCCGCCGTCGTCCTGCTCCTCGCCGCGCCCCTCGCCATCCAGGGCAGCCTGGTGGTGGACATCGACAACACCGTCCTCACGCCGGCCCTGCTCGGCTTCCTCCTCGTGCTCATGCGTCACGCCGACCAGGAGCGTTCCTCGGCCCTCTCCCTGGCCGGCTCGGCGGGCCTGTTCGCGCTCCTCCTGTGGATCAAGCTGCCGACCCCGTTCCTGGCCACGGCTGCCCTGGCTGGGGCCGGCCTGCTGACCCGGGGCCGGCGGCGCTTGGTGCTCGAGTCGGCCGCCATCACCGCTCTTGGCGCCATCCTCTTCGCCCTCTCGTGGTGGGCTTTCTGCGCCTGGCTCGGTCTCGACCCACTGGGCCCGCTCAGCCACCTCGCGGGTCGCGGCGCCGACCGCGCGGCCCTAACCCTGACCGTGCTCGGCAAGCGGGCCCTGCGCCTCGGTTTCTGGCTCGGTCCCTGGCTGCCGATGGCGGCCGCGCTGGCCGCTCGCCGGCTCTGGTCGACTGACCCCTTTGGCCGCCAACCATCCCCGAGAGTCGCAGCGCTCTACGTCGCCCTGGTCCTGCTCGGCTACCTTGGGGTGGGCGGAGAGGCGTTCGGCTTCACCCGCTACCACGTGCCGCTGGTCCCGGTCCTGGCCGGCCTGGCCGCGACCACCCTCGGCCAGTCCTGGATCGTGGCCCGGCGGGCCACGATCCTGGGCGCAGGCCTGGTCGCCGCCATGCTCCTGGTGGCCGGAGATCCCCTGCTGCCTTGGTACACCCTGCGCGAGGCGCTTGCGGCCGGCGACATCGCGCCGGGCAAGGGCTCGGCGTGGCTCCTGGTGTCGAGCGCGGTGTGGCTGGCGCCGCTGGTCGTGGTGGTGGTGGCGCCGCGCTGGGGCGTGGCCGCTGGCGATGCCCTGGTCATCGCCGCCGTGGTCGCCGGTCTGGTGGTCTCGGTCCACCAGCTGGGCGCCGCCTACAGCACCAACTATCTCTACGGCGAGCGGGGCATGGACGCGGCCATCCACCACCTCGCCACCCGCGGACCCGAGCCCGGGCTGGTCATCGCGCCCAAGGACCTGGCCTTTGCCAGCCTGCCGTGCGGCAGCTATGCCTTCACCAGCCGTTCCCTCAGCCGCGGCCAGGTTCGGCCCCTCCTGGAGCGGGACCAGCTGAGCCTGCTCGTGATTCGCCGCGGCCACTTCGCCGACCGCACGGTCCGGGGCGAGCTCTTCGACCCCATTGTCCAGGCGACCCTGGCGGAACGCTTCGACCGCACCCGCGTCGGCGACTTCATATTCTTCGAGAGGGTCATCACCCAGTGACCTGCAAACGGTTGCTGCACGTGCAGAACTACTCCAACTGGGGCGGCAACCTGGAGCACGTGCGCCTGGTGCTTGACGGCCTTCGTAGTGGCGGGCTCGAGCTCTTCCTGGCCGCACCGCCAGGCGAGGAATTCCGGCGGCGGTTCCTCGACCTCGGCCTCACCCTGCTCGACTTCGAGGCCCGCTCGCGGGCCGATGCGCACGCCGTGCTCCGCCTCGCCGCCCTCGTCCGCAGACATCGCATCGACCTCGTCCACTCCCACACCCGCCGCACCGACTGGGTCTGCGCCTGGGCGCGCCAGCTCTGCCCGGGCCGTACTTGGCTGACCACGGTTCACGGCGAGCCCAACCTCGGCCCCGACTTCAGACGCTCCGGCAGCTTCAAGAACCGGGTCTACAGCTTCGTCCTCGCCCGCTGCTTCGACCGGGTGCTGGCCGTCTCCCGCGACCTCGCGGCCTGGCTCACCTGCTGCGAAGGGGTGCCCGCGAGCAGGGTCATCACGCTGACCAACGGCATCGACGGCCAGCGCTTCGCCCCGCCCTCGGACGAGGACAGGCGGCGTGCGCGCAATGCCCTCGGCCTGGCCGAACCCTGGCCGGTGCTGGTGATGGCCGGACGCTTCGGCCGACGCAAGGGGCACGACGTGCTGCTGCGCGCCGCCGCCATCGAGCTGGCCGCCGGGCGTCCCTGGTCCCTGCTCCTGGTCGGTGACGGCGACCTCGAGAGCGCGTGCCGGGACCTCGCCGGACAGCTGGGTCTCGAGCGGTCGACCCGCTTCTGCGGCTTCCAGGACGACGTGAGGCTCTTCTACCGCGCCGCCGACGTGGTGGTCATGCCCTCGTTCAGCGAAGGCCTCCCCCGCGGCCTGCTCGAAGGCATGGCGATGGGCCTGGCGCCGGTGGCGTCGGATATCGGTGGCATCCGCGAGCTGCTCGCCGAGAGCTCGGTCGGTCTGACCTTTGCCACCGGTGAGCCCCACGCTCTCGCCGCCTGCCTGGCCGCCCTGTTCGGGGACCCGGCGCGGCGGCGCCGGCTCGGAGAACGCGCCCGCGCGCTCGTTGCCGAGCGCTACCGCGCGGACCAGCTCATCGCGGAGCACCTCGCGCTCTACCAGGAGCTGGCCCGATGAGGAGCCTGGAGAGGCTCGTCCGCCTCGGCCCCAGCGGGCTCCTCCGCGAGCTCCGCCACCGCGCCCTGACCCGCCTCCACCTGGGGCAGCGCAGGGACGGCTGGGCGGCGCCCCCCTATAGCCTGGCCTGGTGGCTGACCGAGCGTTGCAACATGGCCTGCGAGGCGTGCTGGGTGGAGCACGCGCGACACGACGAGATGGACGCCGGCGAGTGGCTAGCCGTGGCCGACCAGCTCCGGCATGCTGCACCACGGATCACGCTCACCGGAGGCGAGCCCCTGCTCCACCCGGAGCTGCTGACCATCGTCGCCGGTGTCAAGCAGCGTGGTCTCTACCTCAGCCTCAACAGCAACGGGCTTCTGGTCGGCGAGATCGCGCACGAGCTCGTACAGCTCGGGGTCGACGACGTCTCCATCTCGGTGGACGGGATGCACGACCGGCACGACGCGGCCCGCGGCACCCCGGGCTGCTTTACCCGGGTCATGGCAGGCATCGAGGCGATGGTGGAGGCCCGCGGCTCGAGCTCGCTACCGATCGTGCGCGTCAACACCGTGGTCTCCGCCGCCAACGTCCCTGACCTGGAGGAGCTCCACTCCGCCCTCGCCGAGCTCGGCGTCGACTGCCACAGCCTGCAGCATCGCTGGTTCGTCTCCGCCGCCACCTTCAGCGCCCACCAGACCGAGTCGCTGCGCCGCCTGGACTGCGACGGCCGCGCCCTGCGCGGCTTCCTCTGGCTGGCACCTACGCCCCCACTCGGTCTCGACGAGACCGTCCGTCGCCTGCGCGCGCGACGGTGCGGGCCGCGCGTCCTGCTCAGCCCCGAGCTGGCTGACGACGAGAGCGAATGCTACTACTCGAGCGACCAACCGTTGCGCACCCGCTGCGTCTCGCGCTGGTATCGCCTGACCATCCTGCCCGACGGCATGGCCACGCCCTGCCTCGGCTATTGCGTGGGATCGGTTCGCGACCGTCCCTTCGACCAGGTCTGGAACGGGCCCGAGCTCCGTGACTTCCGCCGGGAGTTGGCCGCTCGCGGTCCCCTGCCCGGCTGCTCGAGGTGCTGTGGGCTGTTCAGCGACCACTGACGGCGGCGCCGCGGCCCGGCGGCGGATGGCGCGCGCCCTGGCTCGGCGCCAGCTCAAGCGCCGGCTCGAGGCCGCGGCCTACCGTCTCCTCCGCCTGCTCGTCAGCTGGGCCTTCCGCCGCCGCCAGCCACACCCGGCTCCGCGCCGCTTCTTGCTCGTGCTGCGCGGCCAGCGTTACGGGGATGCGGTGGTCAGCCTCGCCTTTTCGGCCGCGCTGCGGCAACGCTTCCCAGAGGCGGTGATCTGGGCCCTGGGCCCGCCCATGCTCCAGGCCGTGCTGGCGTGCGACCGCAACCTCGCCGGCTTCCTCCCCCTTCCCGATCCCGAGTGGCGGCACCCGGTGGAAACCCTGCGCGGCCTGCTCCGGGTCCGGCGCCTCGGGGCCGACCTCGCCTTTGCCCTCGGCATCCACTTCCGCACCTGCCTCCTGGCCAGGCTGGCCGCCGGCTACGGCATCGGCTACGACTACAATGGCCGCGGCTTCGTACTCGACCAGGCGCTGGCTCCCCATCTCTCCTGCAACCGATCGGGCTGGGAGTACGACGCCGGCAGCAACCCCCCCCACATCACCCGCTTCTGGGCCCGCCTGCTCGACCAGCCGATGGTCGCCGAGAGCGAGCCCTCGTGGACCGGGCTCGACCTCGGCCCCCACCAGGCGCGGGCCGCGGCCTTTCTCGCCGAGCACCTGCCCGGACCTTCGCCCCTGGTCCTCGTTCACCCCTGGGCGAGCAGCGCCATCCGCACCTGGCCCGCGCACCACCTGCAGGAGCTCCTGAGTCGGGCCGCTGCCGGCACCGACTGGCGACTCGTCGTTTCGGGCGGACCCGAGCACGCGGCCCGCGCCGCCGAGCTGGTCGAGCTCGCCCCCGGACGCCTGGCCGCAGCGGCCGGCAGGCTGACGCTGGCCGAGACCTGGGCGCTGCTCAGGCAGGCCTCGGCCGTGGTCAGCGTGGACACGGTCGTCATCCACATGGCCGCGGCGGTCAACGTGCCGGTGATCAGCCTGTTTGGCCCCGGCGACCCGCTGGTGTGGGGGCCATGGGGGCAGCTCGACCGCGTCCTCCAGCCTCACGCCCAGTGCCGCCGCTGCAAGCGTGCCACCTGCCTCCACCCCGGCCTGCCGTGCATGGAGGCGATCCAGCCGGAGTTGGTCCTCGAGCGGGTCCGCGCACTGATTGCGGGCTGCGGCTAGTCGACGAGATCCAGCACGGCCCCGGCCAGCTCCTCGCCGATGCGGCGGTGGACCGCGGCCGAGGGGTGGCCGTCGCGGGGGCTGACGCGGAAGGCCTCGTCGGACAGCTCCCGGCGCAGCCCGGTAAGGTCGAGGAAGGGAACCCCGTCCACCTCCAGCTGGCCGGTCACCGCTCGCAGCTCCGAGCCGTCGTGCTGGATCGTGGGTAGGGTGACGACCAGGGGTTCAATGGCGAGCTCGACGGCCGCGTCCGCGAACTGCCCGAGGTACGGGTATGCCGCCGGCAGCTCGCCCGGCAGGAGTGGCGGCGACGGGCCGCCATTCCGCGCGGGCCGACCGGCCTCGTATCTGACGACCAGGTCACGCACCAGGTAGGTGAGGTGGAAGTGCCGGAGGAGCAGGTAGCGCAGGGCGTCAGGGTGGTCGTACGAAGCCTGTTTGCGATTGTGGAGATACCCCCAGCGGTCGACCACGCCGCAACGCTCGACCTCGAAGTCGCTGAAGATCACGCACATCATCGCGAGGTCCGGCTCCACCGCGGCGACCCTCCCGCGCACGCTGGCCGCCATCTCTCGGACCGAGTAGCCGGGCACGCCGAAGTTGAAGACCCGCACCGAGACGTCGGGCCGAGCCTCGCGCAGCTCGGCCTGGAGCACCTCGCAAAAGGTGTCGGCGGTCGCCACCCCTTGGCCGAAGGTGACCGAGTCGCCGACGACAGCGATGCGGAGGTCGGCAGCGGTCGAGTCCGGGACACCGTCGGGCGACCTCAATCCCAGGGAGTCGGTCGAGAACACGGTCCCGGTCGGCGCGAGGGCATGGCGCAGGTCGGGCTTGAGCACGTACGGGATCTCGGCCGCTTCGGGGAAGGGCGCGAACACCGGGTCGCACAGGTAGCGTTTCGAGTAACCCGACAGCCTGGTCACACCTTCCATGAGCAGGACCGTGACCAGGCCGGCGCCGACCACCACCGCCGAGCCGCGTGCGAGGCGTCTGATCTTGCCGTCTCTCCTCTTCTTCGTGACCACTGATTCCGACCCTCGCCCTATCCGCGCTACCATGCTCGGCCGTGAGCTCTGCGCCGCAACCGGCGATCCGTCCCGGATTCTCGCTCTCCGAGCTCGGCCTCGGCATCGCGTTGCTCGCCGCGCTCAACCTCGCCTGGGGCTTCCCAGTCTACCTCGGTCAGGCTTACCCCGCGTCCAAGGACCTCGTGCTCAGCTATCAGCCGTCGTACACCGTGCTGGCCGCGCAGGGCGGGCCCGTGCTGCGGGTCATGGAGCCGCAAGGTGGCATGGGCTTCCCCATGCTCGCCGAGAGCCAGTCCAGCCAGCTCTACCCGCCGAGTCTGGTCGCGCGTTGGCTGCTCGACCCGGACACCGGTCTCTTCGTCCTGCTCTACCTCCACCTCTTCTTGAGCGCGGCCTTCATGCTCGTCCTCTGTCGCGAGCTGGGGCTCGGCCTCGGCCCGGGCCTGCTTGCCGCCGTGGCCTGGGGCGGATGCTCCTTCCTGGTCAACGCCATGGACGTGCCCTCGCTGTACTTCGAGACCTGCTGGCTGCCCGCAGTCGCCGTCGCCCTCGCCCGCCACCTCCGCACCGGGCGCTGGACCGCGCTCTGGCTGGGCGCGGCCGCCTTCGGCTGTCAGCTCACGCTCTGCCTGGCCCGCCAACGCTCCGCCCGCGGCTGGCTCGCGTCCGGGCTCGCGCCCTGCCTGGTCGTCCTCGCCCTCGGTCTGGCCCTGGCCTGGGCCCAGGTCGGCGCCACCCTCGACCTGCTCCCCGAGGCTGCCCGCAACGTTCCCGAGGATCCTGCTTGGCCCTCGTGGCCTCCCTACCAGATCGCCACCCTGCTCCAGCCCTTCCTGTTTGGCATCTTCCCCAACCACTTCCTGGGCGGTACGTTCCCGGCCTCGCTGCAGACCTACTGGGGCCCGGGCGTGTACTGGCTCAACGTGCTCTACGTGGGGCTCGCGCCCCTAGTCCTGGCCGTGGTCGGGCTGCTCCGGCCGCGACACGGATTGGCCGGCTTCCTGCTCCTCGCGCTCCTCGCCACTCTGGTCTGGGCGATGGGCGAGCTGCTGCCGCTCCATCACCTGATCGAGACGCTGCCGATCGTCGGTCAGTTCCGCTTCCCGCCGCGGGTCTTCGTGCTCACCTGCCTGTGCCTGGCCCTGGCCGCCGGGCTCGGCCTGGAGCGGGTGCTGCGGGGTGAGCCCGACGCCTCCGGTCGCCTGGCACGGCGGGTCTTGATCGGGCTCGCCAGCTCCCTTGCCGCGCTCGGCCTGGTCTGGGCCCTGGCCGGGCCCCATTTCGGGGCGATCGCGACCCTGAACCCCCTCCACCCCGACAACCTGCGCGCCGCGTGCCTCGCCGTCGCGCTGGCCGCCGGACTGCTGGTAGCTGCACGGCAGAGGCGTTGGCAGGCGTGGGTCGTCGGCGTGGTCCTGTCCCTGACCGCACTCGACCTGACCCTGTTCCTGGACCGCCACCGGCTGTGGGCCGCGCCCGACTTTTACCGGCGACTACCAGCCGTCGCGAGCGTCCTCGCGCCCCTGGCCGACACCGGCAGGTGGTACTCGAGCGCGCGCTACTACGCCGACCCGACCGACCACCAGCTCGACCTCCTTCCGCCCTCCTACAACCTGCGCAGCCGGCTGGCCACGGTCGGTTTTCGCGGCGCCCTCCTCCCCCGCCGTCTGGCCCGCTACCAGGAGGCGCTGGAGAGCTCCTACCAGGAACCTGACGGAACAATCCGCGAGCGTCCCCTGAACCTCGACCTCTTCCGGCTTGGAAACGTCTGCTTCTTCTTCCGCCGCGAGGAGGCGATCGGTCCCGGTCTGCGTCAGATCGCCGCGCTCGGCGCCACTCGGGTCCACCGCATCGAGGGCTGCTTGCCGCGCGTCCGCTGGGCGCCTGCCGCCGAGTGGGTGGCCGGCGAGGAGGAGGCATGGGCGGCGGTCACTGCCCCGGGCTTCCTGGATCGCGGCACGGTGGTGCTGGAAGACTCTCCCAGCGCCGAGGCTGGGGCAGGCGGCCCTGGAGCCGTCAGGGTGCTCGAGCAGGCGCCCGGCCAGCTGGTCGTCCGGGTTGACTCGGAGCGCGGCGGCTGGCTGGTGGTGGCCGACACCTGGCTCCCCAACTGGCAGGCCCGGGTCGACGATCTCCCCACCCAGATTCTGCGCGCCGACCATGCGTTCATGGCCGTGGGCGTGACCGCCGGCAGCCACCGCGTCACGTTCGAGTACGGCGAGCCGTCGCTGGCCGCCGGTGCGGTCGCCGCGCTCGCCGTCTTGGCCCTCCTCCCGGTCTGCCTGATGGTGGATCGCCGCCGCCGCCGCGCCGAGCGGGCCGGGCGGGCAGGATCGCCATGAGCCGGTCGGCCGATCGCGCGCGTCGGACCCTGGAGGTGACTCGCGACGAGTGGCAGGACCTGGCCGAGCTCGACCCTCTCTATGCCGTCCTCACCCACCCCGGGTCGCGCGGCGGCGCCTGGGACGTGGAACGATTCTTCGCCACCGGCGAGAGCTTCGTGCAGCGCCTGATAGGGCGCGCCGCCGAGCTCGGCTTGCCCCGCCAGCGGCGGCTCGCCCTCGACTTCGGCTGCGGCGTGGGCCGGCTCACCCGCGCCCTGGCCGGTCACTTCGAGCACTGCATCGGGATCGACGTCTCGCCGCGCATGGTCGAGCTCGCGCGCTCGCTCAACGCCCACCTGCCCGACTGCTCCTTCCTCGTCAACCAGTGGCCGCACCTGGAGGCGATCGCGAGCGAGTCGTGCGACCTGGTCCTGTGCAAGGCCGTGCTCCAGCACTTGCCCGGGATCGAGCTCAAACGCGATTACCTGGTCGAGATGGTGAGGGTGTGTCGTCCCGGGGGCTTGGTCGCGGTCCAGGTCCCAGGCCGACTGCCGCTGCGCCGGCGGCTGGGCGTCGCGCCCAGGCTGTACGCCGCCCTGCGCCGGCTGGGCGTGCCGCCGGGCGTGCTCTACCACCATCTCGGCCTGACCCCGATCCGCATGTCGGCCATGCCCCGGGCCGAGGTCCTCGCCGCGGTCGCGGAGGCCGGTGGATCGGTCCGCGCCGTCGACCGGCCAGCAGTCGATCCGGGCGACGAGACCTACTACCTGACCAGGCCCTGAGCGGCAGTGGGACAATGACGGACCGCACCAGGCCGCGCGGTTGAGCGGAGGTTGCCCGATGTCCACACCCGACCATCTCTTCCACTTCTCGACCGAAGTTCGCGTGCGTCTGCCCGAGACCGACGCCATGGGCATTGTCTTCCACGGCACCTTCTTCACCTATCTCGAGGTGGGCCGGGTCGACTACCTGCGCAACCTCGGTCTGGCCGAAGGTGTGCGCCCGATCAAGGATTTCGAGAACCTGGTGGTCAGCGGCCACCTCGACTTCAAGTCGCCGGCGCGCTACGACGACCCGCTGGTCATCGACGTGCGCATGCGCGAGATCAGGGGGTCGAGCTTCACGTTCGCCTTCTGCATCCGCCACAAACCCGAGAACCGGGTGGTCGCCCTCGGCCAAACCACCCACTGCGCGGTCGATGCCGAGCTCCGCCCGATCCGAGTGCCGGACCGGTTCCGCGACGTCATCGCCGCCTACGAGGGCTGGAGCGCGGAGTAGAATGCCGGCCGCGAGGGAACCCGCAGGCATGTCCGCAACCGTCGTCGTCACCGGCGCCGCCGGCTTCATCGGCAGCAACCTGGTTCAGGCCCTGAACCGCTCGGGCACCACCGACGTGCTCGCGGTCGACCGGCTCGGCAACGCTCGCAAGGTCGACAACCTCGCCCGCTGTCAGATCTTCGACTTCCTGGAGAGCGACGACTTTCTGGAACTGCTCGAGCGCCGCGACCCGGGCTTGGCCGGCGTCCGCGCCGTGCTCCACCAGGGCGCCTGCACCGACACCACGGTCGATGACGGACGCCACGTCATGCGCCTCAACTACGAGTTCTCCAAGGTCCTTCTCCGCCACTGCCTGGAGCGCGGAATCCAGCTCGTCTACGCCTCGTCGGCCGCAGTCTACGGCGCCGGCACCTGCTCCAAGGAGATCGCCGAACACGAGCGTCCGCTCAACGTCTACGGCTTCTCCAAGCTGATGTTCGACCGCTTGGTCCGCCGCCACCTCTCGGCCCCGAGTCAGGTGGCGG
>Ga0316620_10000283_pt1 | contig 20071 bp, 15 predicted proteins | sample OWC_Aug_M1_C1_D5_FD_207651 | JGI IMG/M metagenome (GOLD analysis project Ga0316620, IMG submission 207651) | Wetland soil microbial communities from Old Woman Creek delta, Ohio, United States - OWC_Aug_M1_C1_D5_B | ecosystem: Environmental > Terrestrial > Soil > Wetlands | place: USA: Ohio... | reverse complement strand
GTCGCCCTACCCGCCTCCCTCAGCGTCGGGGAAGCGGCGGACCGGGTGGCGGCGGCGCGGCGCTCCCGCTACCCGGTCTACGCCGACTCGATCGACTTCATCGTCGGGGTAGTGCACGCCAAGGACGTGCTGTCAGCGCTGCGGGCGAGCCCCGAGGTCGAGCTCCTGACCCTGGCGCGCGAGCCGCTGTTCGTGCCGCGGACCAAGGAGGTGGAGGACGTCTTGGTCGACATGAAACGGCTCAAGGTCCACCTGGCGGTGGTCCTCGACGAGTACGGTGGCACCGCCGGGCTGTTGACCATGGAGGACCTGCTCGAGGAGATCGTCGGCCCGATCTTCGACGAGCACGACCGCGGCGAGCGCCAGCTCGGCGCCCCGGTCGAGACCCCGCAGGGGACTCTGCTGCCCGGGTCGATACCTCTCGCCGACTTCAACAAGCGCTACGGCGGTACGCTCGACGAGGAGGAATACGCCACCCTTGGCGGCTTCCTCTTCGGCCAGCTCGGCCGCCTGCCGGTGGTTGGAGAGATCGTCGAGGCGGGCGGCAGGGTCTTTGAGATCGTGCAGATGTCCGGCACCCGGGTGAGCCGGGTGAGGATGCGGCACCCCGACACGCCGGAGCCGTGAGGAGCTGCGAGGGCCTGCCCGGTCGTCATCCCGGGCCCGCCCCTGGTGCGCTGTTGTGCCCTCGCCTCACTCCTCGGGTCGTGACTCCCCGTTCCCGAAGCGGGCCATCAAGGCGGGCACCAGCGTGAGCGAGGTGGCCAGGCAGGTGATCGATCCGATCAACGCCATGACGCCGACCGAGCGCATCGCGGCGTAATTGGCCAGGGTCAGGGTGCCGAACCCGGCGATATTGGTCGCGGTCGCGAGGACGACCCCCTTGCCGGTCTCGAGCACCCCCTCGTCGATCCGGCCGCCGTTGCGATGGAGGCGGTGGATGAGGTGGATGCTGTAGTCGATGCCGACGCCCATGATCATGGTCGCGACAAAGGCGTTGGCGTAGTTGATCGGCAGGTCGAGCACTCGCATGCAGCCCAGCATCAGGACCACGCCCGAGACGAGCTGGAGGAGCGCGATCGCCGCCAGTCGCGGGCTGCGGAAGTCCACCAGAAGCAGGATGCCGACCACGACCAGACCGAGCAGAGCGGCCCGCCATGCGTCCCGCAGGAAAATCCTCTTCAGCTCGCGCCCGAGGACGTTGGTGCCGGTGACCGTGATCCCCTGGTCATTCGCGACCAGCGCTTCGACCAAACCGGGGGGCGGAGTGCGCCGCCACTCGGGTCGGGTGGGGAAGAGATAGGTGACGATGCGCACCCGGCCCTCGTCACGCCGCAGGTAGTGGTCGATGATGCGGTCGAGGCCCTTGCCTTCGAAGTCGGCCAGGGTGAGGGGGCGCCCGGGGGCCAGGAAGTGGTCCAGCCGGGCCAGGTAGGGCTGGAATGGCTCGAGCCGGAAGCCGTTGTCGGCCAGGGCCTTGACCAGAGCCTCGCGTACCCGATCCGGGTCGAAGGCCTGGCCCGAGCCCGCTGCCAGCGCGGCCAGGACCTGCCGCTGTTGCTGGGCCGGCGGGAGGTAGCTGAAGATTGACTCGTAGCGCCCGACGATCCCCTCGGCCACGAAGGGCTGCAGCCGCTCGTCGACCCGGGCGGCGAGCGCGGCCGCCTGCTCGAGGGTCTCGCCCTCGGAGATCGCCATCATGTACGACAGCGAGGCGCCAAACCGCTCGGCAATGTCCTGCTGGACTTTGAAGGACTTCGACTCGGCCGAACGCAGCGAGTCGACGCTCTCGTTGAAGTCGAGCTGGCGGGCCGCCCAGGCCGCGGCCAGAGTCAGGGCGGTGACCGCGACGATGACCAGCACGCGGTGCCGGGCCGCCAGCGGCAAGCAGTGCTCCAGGCCGAAGGACTGGAGGTGGAGCCGTCTCACCGGCGACCGCCGGCGCCGCACCCCCTCGTTCCACACGATCATCGCCGGCAACAGGAAGAGGATCGCTACCCCGCACAGGGCGATCCCGGTACCGATCAGGAAGCCGAGGTCGGCCAGCCCGCGGTAGCTGCTGATGCACAGCGCGTAGAAGGTGCCGGCCGAGGTCACCGCCCCGGTGAACACGCCCAGACCCCCCTCGCCGACCATGGCCTCGGTCGCCTCGGCCAGGCTGCGACCCGCCTGTCGCTCCTCGACATAGCGCGCGTACATGACGATGGTGAAGTCGGTGCCCAGCCCCATCAGCAGCGCCGGGACCGCGGCCGAGGCCGAGTTCAGGCTACCCGGGTAGAAGTAAGCGATGGCGAAGGTCGCCGCCTGCCCGACCATCAGCGGCACGCTCGAATAGAAAAGGGTGGCGAGACGGCGGTAGCAGACGAGGTAGAGCCCGAGCACGGCGACGAACGCTGCCGTGCCGGTGACGAAGATGGTCCGCCGCACGAGCGACGCCTCCTCGACCAGCATCGACGGATTGCCACCGAGGCGGACCGCCAGCTTGGGTGGGTCGGTCATCGACCCCGTGACCTCGGACAGCGCCGCATTCGCGTCTTCGGCGGCGGCCTCCAGTAGGGTGGTCGAGAAGGCGAGGTCCTGCGACGGGCGGCGAGGCTTGACCAGCATGATCAGCGAGCGGCCATCGGTCGACAGGTAGTAGCCGCTCGACAGGTCGAGCCGGAGCGAACCGCGCTGGCTGAGCAACCGCCTGGCCAGAATCGGCATGAGCCGCAGGGGGTCTCGCTCCAGGCTCTCCTCGCCGAAGACGCCGGCAGGGGTACTGAGATTGGCGCGATTGTCGCGAATCCGACTGGCGATGGCCTCATCGGTCAGCCTTGCAGCGACGTTCGGCAGCTCCGCAGGAGGCAAGAAGAGGAGGGCGTTCTCGGAGAACAGCTCGATGAACTTCGGGTCGGGCTGCAGTCGGTACTCGACCGACTCGACGAGGTCCTTGCGAGCGGCCAGCCGCTCGGAAAGAACGTCGGCCAGCTCCTCGAGCCACTCGGTCTGATTGGGCTGCTCACTCTCGAGGAGGACCATCAAATAGTCAATCGAGCCGAAGTCGGCAAGGGCCTGGCGGAAGGTGTCGATCTGGTGGTTGCCGCGCGGGATCAGCCGCAGGATGTCGGATTCGAGCCGGATCCGGGAGCCGAGCCAGGAGGAGAACAGGAAGACCACCGCGGACACGGTCAGGACGACCGCCCACCGCCTGCGGCTGAACGCCTCCACCATGAGGAGGAGGCGCTGCTTTCTGGCGACATGGGTGTCGAGGTTCCCCGAGGTGCTCACGTGACGGACCCGCAGGCGCTGAGGCGAGAATCGCCCTCCATGGCGCGCGGATTATCCTCTCCGGCCGTGAGGTGGGTCAAGCGCGATCATGCGTCGTCGGCTGGGGTCCTGGGCGTTTTCGGAGGCCGTCAGGCGGCCGGTCTGTGCCGCCTCCGCCACAGGAGGTACGCCGGAACGCCGGTCAGCACGATGACGAGCCCGGGCCAGGTGGTCGCGGTCTTGTAGGCGAGCAGAACCGCGGCGATGACCGTCGCCGCCACGATGTACAAGGCCGGCAGCAGCGGATAGCCGAAGGCTCGGTACGGCCGTTCGGCGTGGGGCCTGGTCCGGCGCAGGACAAACAACCCTGCGATGGTCAGGATGTAGAACAGGAGCACCGCGAAGACCACGTAGTCAAGGAGGTTCGAGTACACGTTGCCGTACAGTGGCGCGCCGTCCGCACCGCGCACCAGCTCGCCCGCGGCGTTGCGCAAACGGGTGCGCGGCAGCACGAGCAGCACCGCCCAGGCGCACTGAAGCCACAGGCCGGCCGCGGGCACGTGCCGGTTGTTGAGCCGACCAGTCGAACGGAAGAACAGCCCGTCCTGCGCCATGGCGTAGTAAACCCGCGCCCCCGCCAGGATCAGGCCGTTGTTGCAGCCAAAGGTCGACACGACAATCGCCAGCGCCATGATGGCCGCCCCGGCGCCGCCGCAGATCGTGGACAGGGCGGCGGTGGCGACCCGGTCGTCGGGGGCATTCTGGATGGCTTCGATGGGCAGGGTCACCAGATAGGCCACGTGGGCCAGCAGATAGAGCACGACCACCAGGGAGGTGCCGAGCGCCATGGACAGGGCCAGGGTGCGCCGGGGGTCCTTGACCTCGCCCGCCGCGAAGGTGATGTTGTTCCACGCATCGGACGAGAACAGCGAGCCGACCTGGGCGACGCAAAACGCTACCAGCAGTCCGAACAGCCCGGCCGAGGCGCCGGTCGCCGGGACGAAGGGCAGGTCCGGCATGATCGTGTTGACCCCCCGCGGCGTCCACGGCGCGCCGAAGTTGGAGTGGACCGCATCGAGGTTGGCGCCCAGGACCACGCCGACCACGATCAGGCCGAGAAGGGCCAGGGTCTTGGTCGAGGTGAATACATTCTGGATGAACCGCCCGAGGGCGAGGCCGCGGGCGTTGGTCCAGGTGAGCAGGACCAGCATCAGCACCCCGACCAGCTGCTGTGTCGACAGGCTCACCGCGTAGTTGGTCGACAGGTCAACCGGCGGCACGATCCACTCGCCGGGTGAGATCGCCGGTACCAGCACTCCAAGGTAGCGGGAGAAGGCGACGGCGACCGCGGCGACGGTGCCGGTCTGGATGACCAGGAACAAAGCCCAGCCGTAGAGGAAACCCCAGAAGGGCGAGTACGCCTCGCGCAGGAACACGTACTGCCCGCCCGCCTCGGGGAACATCGCAGCCAGCTCGCCGTACGACAGCGCGGCGATCACGGTCAGGAGGCCGGTGACCACCCAAGCCAGCAGCACCCAGCCGGCCGCACCGACCTGCCGGGCGATGTCGGCCCCGACGATGAACACCCCCGAGCCGATCATCGAGCCAGCGACCACCATGGTCGCGTCCCATCGGCCCAGACCGCGCACGAAACCGCTCGTCTCCACCTTGAGGTCGCCTGCCATCACGCCTCCTCGTTGGGGGCGAAGCCCCGGGCACTCCGTCGGCTCCCTGACTGGGCGGGAAAGCACGCGCCCGAGGCATGCCCCGGGCGCGCGCGGGGGCTCAGATGAACAGCGGGGCCAAAACCAGGGTAATGGTCGAGAGCAGCTTGATCAGCACGTGCAGGGACGGGCCGGCGGTGTCCTTGAAGGGGTCGCCGACCGTGTCGCCGACCACGGCTGCACCGTGGGTCGGATTCTTGGACTTCCTGCCGTCGGCGGCGGTCAGGTACTTGCCGCCGTGGGCGCCGGCCTCGATGTACTTCTTGGCGTTGTCCCAGGCGCCGCCGCCGTTGTTGAGGAAGAGCGCGGTGATGATGCCGACGATGGTGCCGACCATGAGCAGGGCGGCGACCGCCTCGGCCGCGATCAGCTTGTCGGTCTCGGTGATGAAGACCTTGAACAGCAGGCCGACGCTGATCGGCATCAGGACCACGAGCAGGCCGGGCACCACCATCTTCTGCAGGGCGGATTTGGTCACGATGTCGACGCAGGAGCCGTAGTCCGGCTTGAAGTCCTTGGGGAACTGGATGATGTCGTTGACCCGCTCGAGCTTGGCGTACTGGCGGCGGACCTCCTCGATAATCGCCTGGGCGGCCTTGCCGACGGCGCGGATGGCCATGGCCGAGAACAGGAACACCAGCATGGCGCCGAGGAAGGCGCCGACGAACACCACCGGCTTGCCGAGGTCGACCTTGAAGACCGTGTCGTGACTCAGGCCGGCGTACTGGATGACCTCGTCCATGTAGGCCTGGAAGAGGAGGAAGGCGGCCAGGCCGGCGGAGCCAATCGCGTAGCCCTTGGTCAACGCCTTGGTGGTGTTGCCGACCGCGTCCAGGCGGTCGGTCTTCTTGCGGATCTCCTCCGGCTGCTCCGACATCTCGACGATGCCGCCGGCGTTGTCGGTGATCGGTCCGAAGGTGTCCATGGCCAGGATGTAGGCTGCGGTGGCGAGCATGCCCATGGTTGCCACCGCGGTGCCGAACAGCCCGGCGTGGGGCAGGCCGCTGGTGGCTCCCAGGTAGTAGGAGCCGAGCAGGGCGCCGCCCATGACCAGGGTTGGCATCCAGACGCACTCGAAGCCGACCCCGATGCCGGCGATGATATTGGTCGCCGGTCCGGTCTTGGAGGCCTCGGCGATCGACTGCACCGGTCGGAATCGGTACTCCGTGTAGTACTGGGTGATGTAGACAAAGGCGACCGAGGTCAGGACTCCGATGATCCCACACAGGAAGAAGTGCCACCACGCATGGGGTGCGGAGGGCGAGTTGAGGAGCCAGTAGGTTGCTCCGCCAAAGGCCGCCATGGCCAGGACGACCGCGTAGTAGTAGCCGCGGTTGAGGGCCTGCATCGGGTCCATCTTTTCCTCGCGGTCCATCTTGACCATCATGATGCCGATGATCGAGGCCACGATCCCGAATGCGCGGGCGACCAGCGGGAACATCATCACGCCGACGATGCCGGCCGAGAAACCCATGTTGGCCTTCTCGGCGGCGGCGGCCAGGGAGGCGCCGAGGATCATGGCGCCGATGTTCTCGGCTGCGGTCGACTCGAACAGGTCGGCGCCGCGGCCGGCACAGTCGCCGACGTTGTCGCCCACCAGGTCGGCGATGACGGCCGGGTTGCGGGGGTCGTCCTCGGGGATGCCGGCTTCGACCTTGCCGACCAGGTCAGCGCCGACATCGGCGGCCTTGGTGTAGATGCCGCCGCCGAGCTGGGCGAACAGCGCCACGAACGACGCGCCAAAGCCGTAACCCACGATCAGGAGCGGGATCTTGGTCGCCTCGACGTTGCCGACCGCGCTGACCAGGGCGTACAGGCCGGCCACCCCAAGCAAGCTCATGGCAACCACCAGCAGGCCCGACACCGCGCCGCCGCGCAGGGCGATGCGCAGCGCTTCGTTGAGGCTGGACAGGGCCGCGTGGGCGGTGCGGATGTTGGAGCGGATCGACACCCACATGCCAACGTAACCGGCGAACACCGAGCACAGGGCACCGAACACGAACGACAGCGTGATCCACGTGGCGAGGGCCATGGAGCTGCCGACCGGGTCGAAGTCGCGGTGACTGCGGATGAAACCGTAGCCGACGAACAAGACTGCCGCGAAGACCACGGCCAGCATCAGGATGGTGCGGTTCTGCCGGCGCAGGAAGGCCTCGGCCCCTTCCTTGATGGCGTTGGAGATCCGCTGCATCGCCTCACTCCCGGTCGAGTGCCGCAGCACCCACCGGGCGAGGTAAGCCGCAAAGGCCAGACCGAAGATGCTGAACCCGATGACCAGCAGAATCAGTTGTCCGGTGCTCCCCATGGCCGTGTCACTCTCCTTTCGCCCTTCGTTCCGCTCGTTGTCACATCGCCTATGTCCAACCGTTTCCTGGCCACGGCCGGGGACTCCGCGTTGCGATCCCTTCTAGCGAAACGCTTTGGGCGCTAACATGATACTTGCCCTGTCAAGATCGTTGTGAAAAAAAGTACAATGGTCCCAAGATCCCTCTGCCAAGGTGAGAAGAGAAACCAAGCTCGCTCCTTGGCTGCACGGGTGATATCGCTCACGGGCCCGCAAAGCGGCGCGCCCGCTCGGCTCCATCGAGCGGGTCGAAGAGCACGTCCGGGAGGGCCTCACTGACCACCTCGACGAAGTGCACCTCGACCGGCGGCCCGCGCCGCACTAGGTCCTTGACCAGTACCCTCTCCGGCGCCAGCTCGGCCTCGCTCCGCCAGGCCAGGTACTCGATCATTCGCAGGACCCGTCCGTCGGCCGCCTGCAAGTCGGTGCGCAACGGCACGCCGTCGGCCCGTCGCACAACGTGGCGGACGCGCGCGAAGGCGACCTCTGCCGACCGCGCGCTGAGGGCAAAGGTGACCACGCCCGAGACGTCGACCACGTCGGTCACGGCGTAGGCGGACGCCAGCCGGATGCCGATCAGCTCGTCGAGACCGACCCCGGCCAGGCGGTGGCCCGGCCCGACCTGCACCGGCCGACGAGCTCCGGGCGCCAGGAACCAGGTCTCGCCGTGGCAACGGAGGAGGAACTTGCCCCGCTCCGCTGGGTCCAGGAAGCGCAGCAGGGCGAGGTGGTCCCCGCTCCGGTAGAGCTCGAGCCGTAGCCGGCGCGCGCCGGCGACGACCTCGAGCGAGGCCCGGAACGACGACGGCCCGCGCGCAAAAGGGTCGGCCGTGGCCAGGAGGCGCTGGTCGGCCGGCGTGGGCGGCGCCGCGCCGACCTCGAGGGAAAGGGTAACGGCGACCAGCACCGCCGCCAGCAGCGCGCCGCAGCTGCCACGTTCAGACATGGCCCAGGGCCTCGACGATCTTGAGCCGCATCACTTTGGCGATCGGCGCCAGGGCGGCCAGGCCCAGGACCACGACCATCAGGACGACCGCGCCGGCGAACGCCTCGGGCACGTAGGCGAGCTGGAGGTCGATCGGGCTGACCGCGCCCGGAGGCGGCGGCAGCTTGAGATCGAGGGCGTTGAGCAGGGCGATGGTGCCCGCGCCCAGGACGTCGCCGGCCAGCCCGCCGAGGAGCCCGAGCCAGAGCGCCTCGGCGAGGAGCATGACCGCCAGCTGGCCGCCGCTGGTGCCGATGGCGCGCAGGGTACCGAGCTCGCGCACCCGCTCCATGACCGCCATCACCAGCGTGTTGGAGCAGGCCAGGACGACGAGGACAAACACGATCGAGCCCAGGAACGCGAAAACCCCGAGGTAGAGATTGCGCACCTGGCCGTAGAACGAGGCCCGCTCCTCCCAGGTGGTGACGGCGAGCGGCTGCGCGTGGTCGGCGAACGCCCGCTCCACGGCCGCGCGCAGCTCGGCGGTCCGCTCGGTGCGGTCGAGGCCCACGATGAGGTCCGAGACGAGCTCGGTCTGGAGCAGCCGCCGGGCGCTGGCGAGGTGGAGCTTGAGGAAGCGGGTGTCGAGGTCAGCGACGCCGGTGGTGAAGACCCCGGCCACCTGAACGTCGAGGGCGTTGAGCATGCCGTCGGCGTTGAGGGCGAGGAGGGTGACGACGGAGCCGGGCCGCGCGCCCAGGGCGCTGGCGAGCCCTCGCCCGAGAAGAACCGCGTCCTCACCCTCGGCCGGCGCGGCCGGCCGCAGGTCGATGCCCTCCAGGAGCCGCACCGAGAAGCCCATGCGCCGCTCCCGCTCCGGCTCCACGCCGAGACCAACGAAGGAGACCGGGTCGCCGTCCGGCAGCGAGGCCATACCCATCACCTGCAGGGTCGCGGCCGCCGCCTCGACGTGGGGCAGGGCCTCGAGCGTGGCCTGGATCGCGCGCCAATCGACCAGACCCTGGCGCAGGGAACGGTCGAGGGCGCCCGGCTCGCGACCGGCCAGCGCCCCGGCGGACACCACCTCGAGATGACCGAGGCCGCCGTGGATCAGGGCCTCCTTGAGCCCGTCGAAGGAGAAGCTGATGAAGCCGGCGGTGAGCAGGAGGGCGGCGGTACCGACGGCGACGATGGCGAGGGAGATCGCGCTCCGGCGCCGGTTGCGCGCCAGGTTGCGGAGGCCGAGGGCGACCAACCTCATGGCGACGGCTCCGCAGCGTCGTCGACCGCCACTCGTCCGTCGCGCAGCACGACGCGGCGCGGCGCGCGGGCGATGAGAGACGGATCGTGGGTGGCGAGCACGACCGTGACCCCGAGGTCGCGGTTGAGCCGCTCGAGCAGCTCCAGCACCGAGCCGGCGGTGGCCGAGTCGAGGAAACCGGTCGGCTCGTCGGCGAGCACGGCCTGGGGACGGTGGACGAGGGCGCGGGCGATCGCCACCCGCTGCTGCTCGCCCCCGGAGAGCTGGTCGGGCCGGTGCTGCGTCCGCCTTTCGAGCCCCACCGCCTCGAGCATCTCCAGCGCCCGTTCCCGGCACTGCCGGCGCGGAGCGCCGTCAATCAGCAGCGGGTACTCCACGTTCTCCCGCGCGGACAGAACCGGGACCAGGTTGAAGCTCTGGAAGACGAAGCCCAGCCGGCGGCGGCGGAGCAGGGTCCGCTCCCGCTCGGACAGAGTGGCGACATCGACCCCGTCGAGCTCCACCCGGCCAGCGTCTGGCCGGTCGAGGGCCCCGAGCACGTTGAGCAGCGTCGACTTGCCGCTGCCCGACGGCCCGGCGAGAACCACCACCTCGCCGCGGGCGATCGTTAGGTCGATGCCGCGCAGGGCTGCGACCCGAACCCGGCCCAGCGGGTAGCTCTTGGCCAGACCCGAAACTGCAAAGACGGGGGGCGCCGACTGGTCCACGACCGCTATCCTAGCCGCGAGCAGCCCGGCCCGTCGAGATGGGGGCCCCGGCTCGCCGCACGGACCTGGCGTCAGCCCTCCTGGCCGCGACCCCTCGTCGGCGTTCCCCACGCCACTACAATGGGCACGTGGACAACGACCGCGACACAGCGGCGCCGAGAGGGCCGGCGGCCTGGGCCGACGAGCGGCTGCGCGAGCTGCACCGACGCTACCGACGGCTGTTCTGGACCGTCCACTCGGTGTGGGCGCTGGCGACCGGGGTCGCGGTGCTGATCCTCGCCCACCACCGGCACGGGTACCTGCCCTGGGTCGTCCTCTTCCTCGCCCTGACCTGGGCCTCGACCCTCTTCTTCTCCCGCTTCGCTCCTGAGCCGGTCAGCCCGGCGGGACGCTTCGCTCAGAGCTTCGTCTCCTACCTGACCCGGGTGATGTACCAAGAGACGTTGTTCTTCCTCCTCCCCTTCTACGCCTACTCGACCACGCTGTGGTCCGTCAACGCCAGCTACACGGGGCTGCTCGCCGTCCTCGCCGTGCTCTCCTGCCTCGACCTTCCCTTCGACCGCTTGCTCCGCACCAGCCAGGCCTTTGCCCTCGCCTTCTTCTTCCTGGTCACCTTCTCGGCTCTCCAGCTCGTGCTCCCCCTCCTCCTCCGCCTGCCCATCTACCTCTCGGCCGAGCTGGCTGCCGCCGCTGCCTTTGTCGGCGCGGTCCCGCTCGTCGAGGCACCCGGACGCACGCGGGGGCGCCGGCTGGCTGTTCTCTGTCTCGGCTTCCTCGCCGCCCTGGTCGGCGTCCGCTTTCTGCTCCCGCTCATTCCCCCGGTCCCGCTACGCCTGGGCAGCGTCCAGTTCGCGACCAGAATCGACCCCGAGCGCGCGACCGCCGAGCGCCCGCTCGGTAGCACGGTGTCCCTGACCGAGCTGACCGGCGACCAGCTCTACGCGGTGGTCACGGTGCGCTCGCCATCACCGCAACGCACCACCCTCACCATCCTCTTCAGCCGCGACGGCACCAGGCTGCGACGGTCGCAGCCGATCACGACCACCGCCCACGACCTCGGCATCTGGGTCTGGGACGCCCTGCCCGCCCCTGCCTTCGGGTTCCTGCCCGGCACGTACACCGTCGAGGTCAGGACCGCGGAGGGCCAGCTAGTCGGACGCAAGGCGCTGAGGCTGGTCAGCGGCTGAGGGTGGCGGTCGCCGCGGCAACCGCGTCGATGTCGCGCTTCTGGGCCGGGCGCTGGCGCGGGCTCGCCGCCGCGTTGAAGGCGCGGATCCCGTCGGGTCGGGCGCTCGTGACGTCAACCGCGGCCGCCGACGTCAAGGTCGGTGGTCGTGTCGAGGCAGTAGCGGTGCGGGGCCTCCGCCAGGCGGCGGTCCTTCTGGGACCGGCACCGGTCTTCCCTCGCGGGCAGTTGCCCCTTCCCGGGCAGCGCCCCCCACCCCCCGACCGCGCAGCCCTTCTCGGCCCGCTCGGCTACACTGGTCATGTCCTGCATCATCGTCGCCGGGAGGTACTCATGAGACACTCCGCCGTCCTGCTCGTGCTGCTCGCGATCGTCGCGCCTGGTCTGGCCGAGGAGCCGGAGACGCAGGTCACCGAGGGCGTCCTCAGGGTGAGCGAGATCGCGATCTGCCCCCAGGTCGAGAATCGCCAGTGCCTCGGCGCTGCCGAGAGCTTCCCGGCCGACACCGGTATCCTCTCCTGCCTGACTCGGGTGAACGGTGCAGCTGGCGAGGCCACCATCACCCACGTCTGGATCAAGGACGGGAGCGAGATGCGCCGCATCGACCTCCCGGTCCGTTCCGCGTCGTGGCGGACGTGGAGCCAGAAGAACGTGACGCCCGGCAGGTGGACGGTCAGAGTGCTGGACGCAACCGGCGCCGAGATCGGCAGCACCAGCTTCACGGTCGGGCCCTGACGCGCCTGGCCGATCTGGCCGTGGCCGGGACCGAAGCTGGAGGTCCCAGCTAGAATGCTCCCATGCCCAACGCGTTCGTGGTCGTGCTCATCGTGGCCTTCATCGCCACCGTGTTTGCCGCCGCCGTGTCGCTCGAACGCAGGCGGTTAGGGCAACTGGCCAGCGCCTTTGGGCCCAACGCCACTGTCACCGGGCTGCTGCCGTCCCGGCTTTCGGCGCGGTTCGAGGAATTCGTCGTCGAGTACCGAGTCGTCAAGCATCACTCCCGGCACCGCCATCACGCGTTCCATCCCTCGCACGCGTACGGCCAGTCGGTTCTCGTCGTCCGTGCGCGAGGGGGCCCCACCTGGACCGCAGCGCCCGAAGGTCTGGGCACCTCGCTGCTCAAGGGGCTGGGCGTGATGAGCGACATCCAGCTCGGGATCGAGGACCTCGACCGCGCCCTTCGCTTCACCGCCAAGGCGCCGCGCCGCCTGCCCGACATGCTCGTCCGCCCGGCGGCCCAGGAGGCGTTGCGGACCCTCGCCGGCCTTCCTCGCTTTGCCGGCCTGCGCTGCGCCGAGTCGCGGATCGAGGCGCGCTACTCCATCGATCCTCACGACGTCGACGCCGAGTACGACCAGGACGAGCTGCTGCGCCGGCTCAAGGCCCTGATCGCGCTCGCGCAGGCCACTGGCGCCCGCCCGGCGCCGCTCGCCGGCTGACCACCCGGCGGCCGGGGCTCTCTCGGCCGCGCCTCAGCAGGCAAACAATATACTGTGGTGCCAGGCACCATTCTCGTCAACTCGAGAGCACGGCGAAAAGAGAGCCTCCAAAGGGCAGCGGCATGCGGGCGGTCAAGCGTTGCTCGAGCAGGCTGAGCCCGACCAGGAGGGTGTTGAGCGGCGTCGGAGGAATGGTCGCCCTCCCGATCGGCGCCCGGGTCAGGCGTTCGGCGAGTCGCACCACGAGCTTGGCCGGGAATACCCAGTGAAAGAAGTGCCTCAGCTCGTCAACCGTGAGCCCCGCCGAGCGGGCGAGCTCCTCGATGTCCCGTCGGCGGTACCGCCGCAGGTGGTCGTTGACGTCGTCCTGCGAGGTCCACAAGATCGGGAAGGCCGGCACCGTCACCAACACCAGTCCTCCCGGCTCGAGCAGCGCGCGGGCCCGCGCCAGGGCTGCGCGCGGGTCGGCGAGGTGCTCGAGCAGGTCGAGCAGGAGGATGAGACCGTAGGTCCTGCCAGGCTCGAAGCTAGCGTCGAACGGGCAGACATGGATGGTGCCCAGGCTGCGACCACGGGTGGTCACCACCTCCGGGTTGGGCTCCACTCCGTCCACCGTTCCGAGGTGGGTCAGGCAGGGGAAGAGCAGGCCGTCGCCGCAGCCCACGTCGAGGATGCTGCCGAAGCCGGCCGGTGGGGTGCGCCGGGCGAGCTCGCGGACCAGGAGCCGCTCGCGCGCCCGCCACCACCAGTGGCGCTCGTATAGCTCGCGGTACTGGCGTGCGTAGAGCTCGTCCATCAGGCTAGAGATCCGGCCGGAAACCCCGGTGAGTCGCGCGCAGCACGCGCCGCACCACGTAGTGGGGACGACGCTTGATCTCCTCGTAGACGCGCCCGACGTACTCGCCGAGAACGCCCAGCACGACGAGCTGGATCCCGGCCAGGAACACCACGGCCACGATCAGGGCCGTGAAGCCGCGCGGCGACTGCTGGAGGAAGAAACGGGCAAACAGCGCATACGCAACGTACACCGACGACACGAGCAGGCTGCCCAGGCCGAGCAGGGTCGCCAGCCGCAGCGGCGCCACCGAGAACGCGATCAACCCGTCCGCGGCCAGGCGTAGCAGCCGGCCCAGGGTGTACTTCGAGCGCCCAGCGTGGCGCGCGCCCCGCTCGACGTCGATCCCCTTCTGGCGGAAGCCGACCCAGGCGCGCAAGCCGCGCACGTAGCGGTGCCGCTCGGGCATCGCCTTGAGCTCTTCGACCACCCGCCGGCTGAGGAGCGAGAAGTCGCCGGCATCGACGGGGAGGTCGATGCTCGATAGAGCCGCCACGAGGCGGTAGAAGAGGGCGTACGCCGCCCGCAGCACGACGCCTTCCTTGCGGCCGACGCGGCGGGCGTAGACGACGTCGTACCCCTCCTGGTGCGCGGCGAGCAGGGTCGGGATCGCCTCCGGCAGGTCCTGCAGGTCACCGTCCATGACCACCACCACGTCGCCGCTGGCGTGGTCGAGGGCGGCGGTGACCGCCATCTGATGACCGAAGTTGCGGGACAGCTCGACGATCACCACCCGCCGGTCGCCGACGGCCGCCTCCTCGAGGAGACGCGTGGTGCCGTCCACGCTCCCGTCGTCGACCAGCACCAGCTCGTGCGGGCCGCCTGGCAAGCCGTCGAGGACGGCGGAGACGCGGCGCACCAGCTCGGGGATCACGTCCTTCTCGTCGCAGACCGGGACCGCCACCGACACCCGCGGGGCGGAAGTGGCGGCTTCGACGCTCCCGGGGGCGTCCGTTTCGGGACGGTCAGGCTGGGTCAGGGAGAGATTGTCCACCGCCGTCGATCCTACACCACGCCTACACCACGTCACGGGCCGGAGGCCCGCAGCTCGGCGATCACGTACTCCCCGATGCGCTCTCGCACCTCGTAGTCCCGTGCGAGGAGCGCCTCGAGCTCCGCGACCCGTTCCGGGGTCGGCCGGTAGACGAAGAAGCGCGGCCTCTCCGGGAGCATGCCGGCGTCGTTGACGCCGAGGCGCGCCAGCACCTCGCGGAAACGACCCCAGTGGTGCAGCCAGACGAAGTACCGGGTCGGGGCGCGGCGTTCGGCCAGAAAGTAGATCACCGAGTCGCCGCCAAGCACGAAGACGCGATCCTCGGCGGCAGAGTGCTCGCGCAGGTAGGTCGCGACCCGGCGCACGCTGTCGTCGCGCACGCGGTCCCGCCTGCGCTCCACCGCCTCGAAGCGATAGGGCGAGAACGAGCTCGCCGCGAGCAGAGCCAGACCGACCAGACTCAGCCGCGCCCAGTCCCGGCCGGCGACGTCAACCAGGCTGAGGCCCAGCCCGAAGGCCAGCGCGAGCGGCAGGCCCATGCCCAGGTAGTAGTGGAAGAACACGTTGCGCCCGAGGCCGACACCGAGGAACGAGGTCAGGAGGAGACCGAGCACGAGCCAGCTGGTCAGGCGCCGGTCGGCCGAGCGACGCCAGGTGACGAGGGCGAGGATCACTCCCCCCAGGCCGAGCATGGTGAAGGGGTCGTGGAGCGCGTTCCAGGCCATGAACCAGCCCAGGGTGGTCCAGGCCTCGTCGCTCGGCACCGTGCGCAGGTACTCGACGTTGTAGCGGTACACGAAGCCCAGCTCGAACAGGTTGCCGGCGGCAACGAAGGCGAGCACCACCAGGCCGACGACCACCACGCCGCCGGCCGCGCACCAGGCCGCCTCGCGCGCCAGCCGGGCGAGGCTGGCCGGAGGTCGTAGGAGCTGGCGGACGAGCAGGAGCAACGGCACGATGACCACCGAGTACGCGGCCTGGAAGCGGATCAGCACCGCCACCGCGCCCATCGCCCCGCATAGAAAGAGCCACCACCCGCGCCGGTCGTCCTCGAGGTAGCGCGTCAGGCCGAGGAGCGCGAGGCCGACCGGCAGGCTCATGAACAGCTCGGCCATCGAGGCCAGCCCGTTGAAGCGCGGCACCGAGAAGAACGCGCCGAAGAGGAGGGCCGGCGCGAACGAGACCGCTCGCCCGAACAGGCGCCGGCCGAGGAGGTCGACGACCAGCATCGACGCCAGCAGGTAGAAGGTCGTGTACAGCCGCAGGGCCGGGACGCTCGCGCCGAAGAGCCGGATCACCGGGACCAGGACGGCGAAGAGGAGCGGCTCCTTGGACTCCCAAGCGGTGACGTAGAGCGTTCCGCCGTGGGCCAAGTCCTGGGCCACGACCCAGAACATCGACTCGTCCTGGTTGATGACCAGCTCGTCGACGTACGGCAGCCGCAGGCCGAAGACCACGACCATCGCCAGCCCGAGGCGTAGCCACGGCCCGACTCTCTCCCCGGCCGTTGGCTGCTCCGGCGCCCCTTCAGCCGAACGTGTCACTGGGGAAGGATAGCGCAGGCGGGTGATGCCCTGTCTGGAGTCAGGCGGTCCGCCGCGCCCCTCTACGCTCCGCTTCACGCGCAAGGCAGAGAAACCCTGCGGGCATACGATCCGGTTCTGGCCCGCGGAAAAAGGCGCTGGTCAGCGCCGCCAGAACGTCCGCGACACGAGCGCGAGGAGGGTGAAGATCTCGAGACGGCCGAGCAGCATGCACAGGGAGAGCACGAGCTTGGCCAGCGCCGGCAGGCCGGCGAAGTTGTCGTAGGCCCCGACCTCGCCCAGGCCCGGGCCGACGTTGCCGAGCGCGGTCAGGGCCGCGGACATGCCGGTCAGCACGTCGTACCCGCAGGCCGTCACCACGCCCGTCGCCACGACCGCAATCACCAGGTAGGCGGTCAGAAACGCCCACACCTCAGACAGGAGCGGCTCCGGCACGGCCTCGCCGCCGTACTTGACCGGTCGCACCACATGGGGGCGGATGAGCCGGTGCAGGGTCGCCCGCACCGAGCGCAGGGCGAGCAGGGCGCGCAGGCTCTTGATGCCGCCGCCGGTCGAGCCGGACATGCCGCCGAGTACCATCAGCACCAGGATCACCAGGTGGGCCAAGTGGGGCCATCGCTCGAAGTCGGCGGTGACGTACCCGGTGGTGGTGAGGATCGACACCTCCTGCAACGCGCCCAACCGCAGCGCCTCTCCAGCCGAGGCCGCCGACGGCAGGACCAACACGGCCAGCACCACCGCTCCGGCCAGCGCCACGGCCAGGTAGTAGCGCAGCTCGCTGTCCCGCCACACCTCGTGGAACCGTCCGGCCAGCAGCCGGTAGTGAAGCACGAAGTTGACTCCGGCCAGGAGCATGAAGAGGACGATAATCCACTCCACGAGCGGCGATCCCATCTCCCCGACCGACAGGTTGCGGGTGGAAAAGCCACCGGTGGCGAGGGTCGTGAAGCTGTGGCACAGCGCTTCGAAGGAGCTCACCCCTGCCAGGCGCAGCAGCAGCCACTCCGCGGCGGTGAGGCCGACATAGATGCCCCACAGCGAGCGGGCGGTGGCCGTCAGCCGCGGCCGCACCTTGTCGTCCACAGGACCGGGCACCTCGGCCCTGAACAGTTGCATGCCGCCGATGCCGAGCAGGGGCAGGATGGCGATGGTGAAGAGGATGATCCCCATGCCGCCAAGCCACTGGGTCTCCGCCCGCCACAGCAGCAGCGCGGCGTCCACCGCGCTGGTGTCGACGATGGCGGTGGAGCCGGTTGTCGTGAAGCCCGACACCGACTCGAAGAGGGCATCGACCGGCGACAGGGCGCCCGCCACCACGTACGGCACTGCACCGACAACCGAGATCGCGAGCCAGGCGCCGCCTACCACCAGGAAGCCGTCGCGGGGCCGGATGCGACGGTCGCCGGGACGCATCAGACGCGCCAGGGCCAGCCCGCCAACCACGGCCAGGGCTTGCGCCGCGAGGTACGGGGTGATCGGCTCGGCGAAGAGGGTCGCCGCCACCATCGGCAGGAGCAGGAAGCCCCCGGTGAGGAGCAGCAGCCAGCCGAGGATCACGAGATCGTGGCGCGGGTTCACGAACCGGCTTCTCCGTCACCCGCCGAGGAAGGGGTCGAGGCGCGCCGTGCGGTCGCTGGTGGTGATGAACAGGACACTGTCGCCGGGCTGGATCTGGTCCGCGCCACCCGGCACCATGATCTCGTCCCTCCGCTTCAGGGCGGCCACCAGAATGCCGCGGGGCAGGCCGAGGCCGGCGAGGGGCCGGCGGACAAGTCGGCTGTCGGCCACGGCCTCGACCTCGAGCACCTCCACGGTGTCGTCCATCAGCGCCGCCACCGCGGTCACCCGCCCCTTGCGTGCGAGCTGCATGGCCAGGGAGACCGCCAGCAGCCGCGGCGAGATGATCGAGTCGATGCCGACATCGCCGATGAGGCCGGCCAGGGCCGCGTTGTCGACCACGGCGAAGGTGTGAGCCGCACCCAGCCGTCGCGCCAGCAAGCAGGCGACCATGTTCTCCTCGTGGTCGTCGGTGCAGGCGACGAAACCGTCCACCGCCTCTGCGCCCTCGTCCTCGAGCAGCTCCCGGTCGGTCGGGCTGCCGCGCACCACCAGGGTCGAGTCGAGGCTGACGGCCGCCGCCTCGCACGCCGCTTGGCGCGCGTCGAGCAGCGTCACCGGGATCCCCGCCCGCTCCAACCGGTGCGCCGGCTTGAGCCCGATCCGAGTCGCGCCGGCCACAATCACGCACCGGTCCTTGCCGCGGCGCAGGTGGAGCAGGGAAAGGACGTTGTCGACCTCACCGGTGCCGAGGGCGAGGTAGACCAAGTCGTGGGCCAGGATCTCGTCCTCGCCCGAAGGGATGATCCAGCGACCCTCGCGGCGGATCGCCACCACCAGCACGGGGGTGGTGGGGAAGAGCAGGCGAAAGTGCGACAGCAGCAACCCCTTGAAGTCGCTGTCCGGGGAGACGACGAAGCCGGCGACCAGCAGGCGGCGGTCGAAGAACGGCGCCACGTCCACCGCCCCCGGCACCGGGAGCATGGCCAGGATTCGCTCCACGGCCGCGCTCTCGGGGTCGATGGCGAGACGAGATCCGCCGACGGCGGCGGCGATCCGTCCTAGAGCCTCCTCATGCTCGGGGTCACGCAGGCGGGCCACGACCCGCGGCACGCGGAAGAGGGCCGAGCCGATCAGGGCCACCACCATGTTGGCCTCGTCCGAGTTGGTGGTGGCGAAGAGCAGGTCGCAGCCTTCGATGCCGGCCTTGACCAGCGTCGCCACCGTCGAGCCGTTGCCCTGGACCACCTGCACGTCGAGGCGCTCGCCGAGCTCGGCGACCAGCTCGCGGCTGAGCTCGACCACGACCACGTCGTGGCAGTCGCCCGCCAGCTTGCCGGCGAGCGACGACCCGACCATCCCCCCCCCCGACCACGATCGCCCGCATGCCGTCTCCTCGGCAGATAGTCAAGCGGTTTCGGCGGCCTCGCGGTCATGGTCGCGGGCTCGGGGCCGTCCCAGCTGCGCCGGTGTGCGGGCGGTGGAGCCAGACGCGGCCCCGGCGCGAGAGTAATCTCGTGGCCGGTTGTCCGTTTCTTGGAGGGGTGGCTCGCCCGCAGCAAGGAGGTCGTGATGCTGGTGATCAGGAGCCTGACCAAGGTCTACCCGGGGCCGGTGGCGGCGCTGCAGGGGATCGATCTCGAGGTGCCGGCCGGGATGTTCGGCCTGCTCGGCCCCAACGGCGCCGGCAAGACCACCTTGATGCGGGTGCTGGCCGGGCTCCTCGAGCCCACCGCCGGCAGCGTCAGCCTCGACGGCGTCGACATCGTGGCCCAGCCGCAGCGGGTCTGGTCCCAGCTCGGCTACCTGCCCCAGGACTTCGGCTTCTACCCCCACCTGAGCGGCGAGGCGATGCTGCTCCACCTGCTGCGCCTGAAAGGGGTCGAGGCGCAGGCCGGGCTCACGCGACTGGCGGCCGAGCTGCTGGAGCGGGTCAACCTGAGCTGGGCGGCGCGGCGCAAGGTGAAGACCTACTCCGGCGGCATGCGCCAGCGCCTCGGCCTGGCCCAGGCGATCGCCGGCGACCCGCGGCTGATCATCGTCGACGAGCCCACCTCCGGTCTCGACCCCGAAGAGAGGCTGCGCTTCTACCGCCTGCTGGCGGAGCTGGCCGAACGCCGGACGGTGATCCTCTCGACCCACATCGTCGAGGATGTGGCGGTGCTCTGCGCGCGCTTCGCGGTCATCCGCGGCGGCAAGCTCCTGGCGGTCACCTCCCCCACCGAGGCCAGGCAGGCGATCGCCGGCAAGATCTGGGAGGGCACGGTCGAGCCCCGCCAGCTCGAGGCCCTGGTCAGCAACCGGCG
>Ga0316620_10000282_pt1 | contig 20073 bp, 15 predicted proteins | sample OWC_Aug_M1_C1_D5_FD_207651 | JGI IMG/M metagenome (GOLD analysis project Ga0316620, IMG submission 207651) | Wetland soil microbial communities from Old Woman Creek delta, Ohio, United States - OWC_Aug_M1_C1_D5_B | ecosystem: Environmental > Terrestrial > Soil > Wetlands | place: USA: Ohio... | reverse complement strand
AATATGAAGAATCTGAGCGCGTCCACGACGACCTCTGACAGCGACTACATTGCCACTGGTGCCCAGTCAGCAACAAGGTGACTCGCCGGTTTCTCGATTGTGGGGACCTGCACCGAGCTCTCGTGCCAAGGAAGGTCCTGCAGAGAGGGCATTCCGTGGCTGGATCGGAACTGTTGCGGATCCAAACGGCAATGTGAGCTTCCTATGATGCGGTACGGGCAATGCGGAAGCCTGAGTTGCCGCAATGGTCTGCGCGCCCGAAACAGAAACGGCTGAAGACGCGGGCGGATCGTGCGTCGCCGCCCATGCTGCCGCCGCGCAGGATGCGAGGCTCGTCGCCGGGAACATACGGGTTGACCTGCCTCGCGGCCGGATATTCAGCCAGGACGTCGGCACACCACTCCCAGGCGTTTCCGCTCATGTCGTAGAGGCCCAGGGCGTTGGAGTGGAAGCTGCCGACGGGAGTGGAGCGGTCGCGCTTGAGCCCCTTTTCCGCGTAGGCGAACTTGTCGGAGCTTGCGTCGAAATTGATCTCGCTGGAACGTGCTACGTCCTTGCCGTTGCCGAACCGAACCTTCCTGCCACCCTCGCGGGCTGCGAATTCCCACTCCGCTTCGGTGGGAAGCCGGTAGCCTTTCGCTTTGCGCACATCTGTGGTTGCGCGCCCATCGGCGTCAAGCAGGGCCCCGGTCTTTTCATCGTAAGCCGGCGGCAAGCCCTCCTTGCGGCTGAGCCAGTTGCAGTAAGTGGCGGCATCGTTCCACGACATTTGCAGTACCGGCTCGCTGTTGGCTTGTGGGTAGCCCAGCAACTTCCAATGAGTCTCGTACGGCGTCTGGCTATAGGCCCCTTCGTGCTTCTCTGCGGAGGTCCGGTAGCCGGTGGCTTCGGCAAATTCCTTAAACTGGCCGAATGTCACCTCGTACCGGCCAATGTAAAACGAGTCCACTACGACCTCGTGAACGGGAGTCTCCGGCTGACCGGCCTTGCCGTCGCCAAAAACATCCCCCATCATGAACGTGCCGCCTGCCACAGAGATCATTCCCGCGGGCACAGAGGAAGATTTCTTTTCGGTGGTGCACGAAACCAGGCTGCACAGAATGGAAATCGCTACAGCTATCCCAACGGCTCTGCTGGATCGCGACATTGTGTGGGGCAAAATCATCGGTCTGCCTTTCGGATTGATCAAAACCGGGGATGCCCACCACTTTTTGTGAAAAATTTGCTCATCCTTCATGTGCCCGTCTTCCTGCGTCCTGTCTTCTGCAAACATTACACCATCTTCCACAAGCCGGTGCCCCGAAAATGCTTACGGCATACGTACAGCTCCGGGCATTTGCGGAGTGGCGGACTGGGAATAGGTGGAGGACATTCCTTATCGCTTTGGCTGCTCGGCCCCGGCCGCAAAAATATGGGCGGCGAGATGGTGAAGCGCCTGTGAACAACTTCCCCGGGTCGCATCAGTCCCTGGTCGGTGTTTCGTTGTGAAAGAAACCAAACGTTGAATTCAGCAGATTCTGGAGATATTGAGCGCTTGCAGCTGAAATCGTTTTATGGATCGATGGGGAGACCGGGAGGTTCACATCAAGGAACAACAGAGCTAAGGCCCGACGACAAACCTGAGTCTGTTGGACGCCCCGGCGGAGTGGAGCAAAAATAGATCGCACTCACCGGGCTCCGCCAGGAGCGGATCCGGAATAGTGGCGAGAATCCTCATCCAAGGATATTTCTGGTATCCTGTGGCGCAACCGGGCGTACTCCCCAGGAGGATCGAAGTATTGTCGAGAGGTTGCGCCGCGAAATTATTTCTAAGGAAACTCATGCCCGCACGTTGTACCTGGTGAGCAAGCGGGGAACCAGGTCAATGGATGAAGTACTCACCGAAATTTCAGCCGCCAAGGCCGCCGGGGAAATCTCAATGGATGAAGCACCGAGCGATGCAGCGGACGCGGAATTCGCCCGAACGGCACTGATCCGTTATGAGCGGGCGCTCACCCGCTACGCCGCCCATCTCACCGGAGACCTGGATCAAGCCCGTGAGGTTGTTCAGGACACGTTCCTGAAGCTTTGCTCGCAAAAGCCGTCCCGCATCCGAAATCATCTGGCGCAGTGGCTCTACACCGTCTGCCGCAACCGGGCGCTGGATGTCCGTCGAAAGGAAAAGAGGATGACTTCCATCAGCGAAGCACGGCTGGAAATGCAGGTCGATTCCCGGGCAGAACCCCACGGTCTCGCGGTGCACAGGGAGCAGGTGGGGCTGGCCCTGGAGATCCTGGGAACGCTCCCCCGCAGCCAGCAGGAGGTCCTGCGGCTGAAATTCCAGGGGGAATTGAGTTATCGCGAGATCAGCAGCATCACCAACCTGTCGGTCGCCAACGTGGGCTTCCTGATCCACACCGGATTGAAGACCGTCCGCGAGACCATGAAAGCGCGACAGGGGGCCGCGGCCATGAGGAGGGTGAAATGAAAATCGATGTCAACGATCCCAGGTGGACCGCCTACGCTCTCGGAGAACTGGAAGACGGAGCCGAGCGGGCGGAGATCGAAGCCGCATTGAATGAATCCGCCGAGGCGCGCAGGCTCGTCACGGATATCCGGAGTACTGCCGGAATGCTGGCCGAAGATCTCCGGAACCAGCCGGCGGTCGGTCTGACCGCCGGACAGCGCGGGCGAATCCTGGCCGGTGTGGCAATCGCGCAAAGCCGGATCCTGAACCGACGTTCCCGGATCCTCGTAGGCCTGGCCGCGGCCGCCGCTCTGGTTCTTGTGGTTATGGCCGGCAACCAGCTTTACCGGCATGCACGGAATACGGCGTCCCAAGCGTCGCCGGCGCCAATCGCGACCAAGAAACCGCAGCCGCAAAAGCCCGCGGTGGCGGCAGCCGCGGCTCCGGCCCCCGTAGCAGCGGCCCCATCCCGCCGGCCCCTCACAGCGGCCGCAACTCCGCCCCCCGTAACAAAGGCCCCATCCCGCGGACCTCTCACGGCGGCCGCAACTCCGCCCCATCAGGTCGATCCGCGGGCGGCCGGCGAGTCCAAGCCGGCCCCGAAGCCGGAGACACCGCGGTTCGCATCGCTCACCGGGCGCATAACCGATGCCGCCGGCGGCGTCATTCCCGGCGCGGAGATTCAGATCACCGACGAGGCCACGGGAGCCAAAACCCGCGCGGTTTCGGGCCTCGACGGGAAGTACTCCTTCCCGAACCTGAACCCCGGCGCCCACACTCTCACGGCGTCCATGCCCGGCTTCAAGCAGGCAACCATCACAGGACTGAATCTGAACGAGAGATCCGCCGGCAATCTCCACCTGAAACTGCATGTAGGGGGTATAAGCGAAACGGTCACCGTAAGTGCGACAGCGGAACCACCGCAAGCGATAAACGCCGCCTCAATCTCGAACTTGCCCCTTCGCGAACGCGGCACCGTGTCTGTGTTTTCTTACAAGCCGGGACAAGATATCACGGCGGACGGCATACCCCTCAAGCTCGGGGGAGTCCGGCCCTCCGTATCCGACGTCGTCCGCAGAGCCCAGGAATACCCGCGCCCCGGTTTCAACACCGAGGCGTATGATTACATCCGCGATAACCCCTTTCTCGAGGTTGCGCAGAATCCGTTGTCCACCTTCTCCATCGATGTCGACACCGCTTCCTACGCCAATGTCCGCCGCTTCCTGGACAGCGGTTCGCTTCCCCCCAAGGACGCCGTTCGCATCGAAGAGCTGATTAATTATTTCGCCTATGACTATGCGGGACCCCGGGATGGGAGACCATTCGCCGCTAACATGGAGGTCTCCGCCGCGCCCTGGGATCCCGCCCACAGGCTGCTGCGCATCGGGCTGAAGGGCCGGGAACTCGAAGGGTCACGCCCCCCGGCGAACCTTGTCTTCCTGCTCGACGTTTCCGGCTCGATGCAGCCGCCGAACAAGCTCCCGCTGGTCAAGGAATCGATGCGTCTGCTGGTCGACCGGCTGACTGAGGCGGACAACGTCGCCATCGTGGTGTATGCCGGGGCCTCCGGGCTGGTTCTCCCTTCCACGAGCGGATATCAGAAGGAGAAGATCCGGGAAGCGCTTGACCGGCTGCAGGCCGGCGGCAGCACCAACGGCGCCTCCGGAATCGAGCTGGCTTACCGCACGGCCGAGCAGAGTCTCCTCCGCGGCGGCATCAACCGGATCATCCTCGCCACCGACGGCGATTTCAACGTCGGCGTCACCAACCGCGGCGATCTCACGCGGCTGATCGAGGAGAAGGCCAAGAGCGGGATCTTCCTGAGCGCCCTCGGGTTCGGCATGGGCAACTACAAGGACTCGACCATCGAACTCTTGGCCGACAAGGGGAACGGCAATTACGCCTACATCGACAGCCTCCTCGAGGCGAAGAAGGTTCTGGTCGATCAGATCGATTCCACACTGGTTACGATCGCGAAGGACGTGAAGATCCAGATCGAGTTCAACCCCGCCGAGGTGGGCGCCTACCGGCTGATCGGCTACGAAAACCGGCTCCTGAACAAGGAAGACTTCAACGACGACGCCAAGGATGCCGGGGAGATCGGCGCCGGCCACACGGTGACGGTGCTCTACGAGCTGGTGCCCCCCGGCGTCGATGTTCCCGGGGCCAAGGTGGATCCGCTCCGGTATCAACAGCAGGCGCCCGCAACCTCTGCCCAGCGTTCCGGCGAACTGCTCACCCTCAAGATCCGGCACAAGGAGCCCGACCAGGACAGGAGCGTGCTTGCGGAATATGTTCTCCGGGATTCCGGGATGAACTTTTCGCAGGCTTCGCGCGATTTCAAATTCGCGGCTGCCGTAGCCGCATTCGGCATGGTGCTGCGTGACTCCCCGTACAAGGGGAGCGCCACGCTGGAGAGCGCCCTGCAGTGGGCTCAGCAAGGTTTGGGCTCGGACCAGTACGGATACCGCCAGGAGTTTGTCCGGTTGACCCACCGCGCCATCTCCATCCCCCGCCGGTAGGTGCGGCGGGCCGGACAAGTCTCGGGTCTGCTGCCCCGGGAAAAGAGTGAGCCAGGCACCGGAATATGGGGACGATGGATGCCCTCGCGAGCTTGAGACCTGTCCGGCATGCGCGTCCCCGTCGCAGTCATCCTGATCTTTACCTCGACCACGATGTTCGGCAGGCGGTTGTTCAGCGCGCGGCGCCTATAGGCTGGGCAGGGAACATCCTCAGATGTCTTTGGTGCACTCGGTGACGCATGAAAACGTTCGGGGTCGGCATCGGTTTCGATATCGATTGCGATACCGATACCGACCCCGATACCGACCCCGAAGTTCAAGGTCGAATGTCTGAGGTCGGTATTTTCGGAACAGCTGTTGCATGTCTGATCGACCGTGCTGCCCTCGACTCGGCATGCCCGCAAGCGAAGGCGAAGTCTTGGCCTGTGGTGACATAAGACCTTCATATCAGAAGTCGTAATCCGGGTTCCGCCAGAAAGCCGGCCGCACCCAGCCCCCCATCCTTCTTATCCTTCTGGAGACGAGAAGCACGTTTGACAGCGGTACCTGCGGCCCGTCCTTCTAAGGCACGAACCAACAAAACTGGATTGATACTTTGCCGGCCGAATCCGTTCCCAAAACCTGAGAATCCTGCTCGTTGGATCAACCGAACTTGTCAGGTTCAGGACAGGTACACGATCACTCATTAATCGGTAAGAATATATCGTATATCGATAAATTGATATTGACAAACAGTATGTATTTTCCGATACTGTTATCGGTGGCGAACGAGAGTATCGACACACCGCCACGAATCCAGGGGGTTCTCAATGCGCCTTTATGGAGCAGGCTCGATTTCCACACCGGTAAGAGTCGTTCTTGACGTGTTTCTCGTGATCGCCGGCTTGCTGATTGCGGCCGAGGTCTTGGTGGTCATTGTGCTGCTTGTCAATCCGGTCCACCCGATCCGGCAGCACTTCCAGTCGACGACGATTGCAGCCGTGCCGGTGGAGGTGTGGCCTCCCGAGGGCATCGTGCGCATCGAACCCGGCATCGCGATCGCCCGCGTCGATCCGTGGGCGTATATCAGGTATGAGCCCTCCAGCCGGTGGTTCGTCGTCGCGACGGCGGTCGTGAGCTTCTCCTGGTGGGCGTGCGCCTTGCTGATGCTGCTGTCCCTGCGACGCGCGTTCAGCAACCTCTCGGGCGGCATTCCGTTTCCGCGGGACAACATCCGATGCATTCGCAGGACGGGTCTGGCCATCCTCGGCATGGCGGCGGTCGAGCTGATCATCGACGCTGTCGGGCTAGGCTTCATACACGCCACGACGACCGTTGCCGGCAGGCCCGTGGTCATTCCTTGGGAGGTGTGGTTGATGGATTTCCCGCTGGGCACGATCCTGGCCGGCCTGGCCGTATTGATCCTCGCCGAGATCTTCCGTGCCGGCGCTGATCTCCAAGAAGACCAGGCATTGACGGTGTAGGGGGCAACCATGGCCATCGTCGTGAATTTGGACCTCCTGCTGGTGAAGCGGAAGATGAAGCTGACAGAGCTTGCCGGCCGCGTCGACATCACGCTGGCGAACCTGTCGGTGTTGAAGCAGAACAAGGCCCGCGCAATCCGCTTCTCGACGCTGGACGCCCTCTGCAGGGAACTCGGCTGCCAGCCCGGCGACCTGCTCGAGTATCAGCCCGAGGCGCCCCGGGAGGCAGGGCCCGCGGTTGCCCGCTCGGGCGACGATCGTGAGGCAGAGCTCGAATCCGGCCACTGATGAGGCACAGCAATCGGAATCAGATCGGCAGTTCGGCCGATCTGATTCCGGATTTTCAGGGAGAAATGCGATGGATGCTGTTCAGACGCTCCTTCAGCGGCTCCGCAACTGGTTTCTGGTCTGGTTCGTCGCCGAGGCGATCCTAGGTACGGCGGCCGCCGTCTATGTGCTTGAGGGCATGGGCCGGCATTCGCTCCTGCGTCACGTGGCGGGCGGTTTCAGCGCCGCAGGAACGATTCTGGCCGCCCTCGTCGTGTTGCTGATCCTTTTGCTGCTCGCTTTGACCGTATTCAGAGCGCTCCTCGATTTCCGTCCGTGGGCGCGCATGGTCATGCTGGTCGTAGGCTGGATCACGGTGGTGTCGGCCGCGCTGGACCTGCTTACGCTTCCGGGCATGAGATCGATCCTCAACCCGGTAGTGATGCTCACGGGAGACGAATGGCTGGCGCTCGTGGCGGTAAGCGTGCTCACGAAGGCGGCGGACCTGGGGTTCTGGGCCCGGGCGATCTATGTGTTGCAGATGAACACGGCCGTCCGAGAGGCTTTCGCCTGCCGTATGGCCCCTCGCGCGCCGGCGCGATGCCCCCGCTAATCCATCCCAGGAGGAAAAATAAATGTTGAAGGAATCTGCCGTGTTCGTTCTGATTATCGGGTTCATGATCTCCTCGGCCGGCTTGGCTTCGGGATCCAGCGAGCAATCGACACCCGCCCAGTCCACGGAGCGGTTCGCCAGAGTCCGGGCCATGGTTGTCGAGGCTTTGCAGAAGAGCGGAGTCCCTTCCATTTCGATCGCCGCCGCCGAAAACGGGAGGAGCGTCTGGGAAGAGAGTTTCGGCTTCGCGGATAAGGAGAAGAAGGTCAAGGCCACGCCCGATTCTCTTTATGCCCTGGCCTCCATATCCAAGGCGTTTACCGGAACGGGCCTGATGGTACTTGCCGAGAAGAGGCTCCTCGACCTGGACAGGCCGGTCAATGACTATCTGGGAGAGGCCAAACTGACGGCGCATGTTGGGAATGCCGACCAGGCCACGCTCCGGCGAATGATCTACCTCGAAGCCGGGATGCCGATGCACTGGAACATCTTCTATGCGACGGAACCGGCCAGGCCTCCCTCGCAGGATGAATCCATCCGCCGCTACGGCATCATCGTCAACGAGCCGGGCCGGGAGTACGTATATTCGAATTTCGCCTACGGCGTTCTCGACCGGGTCATCTCTCATGTCTCAGGGAAAGGGTATCCCGAATTCATGAAAGACGAGGTCTTCCAGCCCCTGCAGATGAACAGGACGTCGGTGCATATCGCTCCCGAGCTGGCAGACTACGCGGTGCAGAACTACGATGCCGCGGGAAAACCTCTGCCTCCACTGGATTACGACCATGACGGTGCATCGGCAGTCTATGCGAGCGTCCACGACCTGATCCGCTTCGGGTTGTTTCATCTGAAAAATCGTGTTCCCGGCCGGAAGCCCATTCTTCGTCCTGCCTCCCTGGACCTGCTGCATCAGCCCTCTTCCCTGAATGCTTCTTCTGATGTCAGTATGATCGGTGAATCCCGCATGGCCATGGGCTGGGGAGTTGTCGGCCTGGCCGGCCATCGTTTCGTCATCGCCAGCGGTAGAGCTCCGGGAACCCAGACGCGGCTGACCTTGCTCCCGGAGAAAAACATGGCGGTGGCTGTTCTGTGCAATGCCAACCCTTCGGATGAGTTCGGGCTGTGGAAAATAGAGTGGGAAACATTCGGCGCCATGGTCCCCGGATTTCCTGCAATTCCGGCGATTCCGGAGGAGAAGCCGGCAGCCTTTGTTCCGCCCACGGAACTCCTGGGAGAATGGCAAGGCACAGTGCGGACCTTTCAGAGAAACAGGCCCATGAAACTGTCGGTCAAAAGCGGCGGGGAGATTGCCATCGAGCTCGACGGCCAGCCGGGAGGACCGATACCCATCAACACGGCACTCGGTCCGCTGGCATTTCGGAGCGGCTGGCTGACCGGGCTCTTCTTCGGGACGATACCCACGGAGGACGCCAGGCGCTCGTCGCATGTGGTCTTCCTGCGCCTGCGGCTGGAGGGAGATATTCTCTGCGGAACCATATCGGCGGTCGCGGCCAACCAGACCTTCGCCCTGCCCTACTGGGCGTCGCTGAAGCGGAAGTAGCCGCGGCATTCCTTTTTGGGTCTTCAGCAAGAATCCGGGATCGAAGTGCCCCGCAATGTCGATCGATACTCGGTGGAGAGAAAGGAGCTTGCCGCGGCGCTGAACAGGAGCAGCCGGGGCATTCTCCGCCTGCTGGCGCTTGGCTGTGATCACGGTGGCAGGATTCCCGCTACCCGATCCTACGTGTGGCGCAATCTTGCCCTCGACGTCGGACATGTCCTGTCCTATTTCGTCGCACATGAGGGCCACCATCGTGGCCAGATTGTCATGCTCGGGCGCCAACTCGGTTTCCGTCTGCCGGCACAAGTCACGTCCGGCCTCTGGCTGTGGTCGAAGCGTTCGGCCGAGTCGCGCCGCTAGCCAACCGATCCGGTCCTGCAAGCTTATGCCGGCATGCGCCAGGAAGTCCGGTGCTGACCGGTCGCGAGCATCAGAACGTCCGCCGGGGGGCCGGTCAAGACGTACTGCGCGGCCGTCGCCGGAAATGCGGCGGAAACGAGTGCTTCCAGATCAGGCTCTGGATGCCGAAAACCACCCGGTAGGGAAGAGCCGGCCGTTCCCGGAGAAACCTGCCGCTGCTGGTCATTTCTGCGTACATGCTGCAGGTTGCGCAGGGGATGTCCTGCCGCGGCGGCTTTCGCCCGAGTAGCATCTGCCGGGCATAGGCCATCTTTTCTGAGTTGAGGCTGGCCGAAAGGCCGTCGCGGAATGCATTTCCGCCGAAGTCGCCCCAGAAGTTGCAGCTGCAGCCCAGCACCTCCCCGTCCGCGTTGATCTGGGGGTGGTGCCACAACTGGTGACACAATCCCCACGTGTAGCTTCTCCGGTGCTTCTCCTTGTACTCCTCTCTGGTGATCGCTCCGATTTCCTTTATCACGGACTGCCGGTCCCGGACCGGGGAGAATCGTGAATCCCAGGGAAGTTTTAGCTTGAATCTCATCCCGAGCTGTCCGGCCAGCCGTTTTGCTGCCGGAATCTCGTGCTCGTTATGCCCAAAGAGGATCATCTGCCATGTAAGATGCGGGTAATCCGATACGTATTTTCCCTTGAACACGTTTATCTTTCGTATGTTTTCGATGACCGTGGCGAAGTCTCCGCCTGCCCGGTAGATTCGATAGGTCTCATGGCTGGCCCCGTCGATCGAGCACGTAAGGCTGCGGAAGCGCTGCCTGACCAGTTCCTCGAGCACTCCTGTCTTCGCGTGGTTGAGGTTGACGCCATTGTCGGCGCTGAGAATCACGCCGCGCCCGCGGGCCAGCTTCATGATCTCCACCAACTCAGGATTGAGGAACATCTCGCCGTAATTGGAGAGTTCAATCATCCTGATGTGCGGGTTTTCGTCTATGACTTTCTCGAGATCGCTCAGTTTCAAAAAGCATTTGCCCACCGCCGAAGACGCGGTTCTGTTGTGCACCGGGCACCCCGGACATCTGAGCTGGCAAAAAGACGAGGCATCTATCCGTATCTTCGTCGGTTTTACGATCGACACGCGGTCTGAACTCCCATCACCGGATTCCCGGTGCTGCCGTTGATGCGGAATGGTCATCGGCTCCCATGATCCCTGGACCATCGTCTCACACGCCGCACCCAATGACCAGGATCGACCCATCGCGCGAGCAGGGAGCGCGCCCGCAGAACATGCCCCGCACTGAATCCGACAGGGGCTCCGTGGAGCTCGAAGACCAGGTACCGTGCGGCAGTGTCGCCAGGGTTCTGCATGCCGTGACGCTCGCCGGCGGCATAGTAGACAACCCCATGCCTGCCCAGCTTTTTACCAAGCGTCACTATTTCACCTTCCAGCACGATGATGACGACGTCGTAAGGATCCGCGTGGGGATTGTATCCCGAACGAGGGTGAAGGATGGAGGTATGGCAATGCAGTTTCCGGAGATACCCGGTAGGATCCTCGAACAGCAGGCTGGTGCGGAAGCCGGCCGATTTTCTCCCGTCGGCGGCTGAAGTATCCGTGGTCGCGGTGAAAATGCCGAACTCCTTGTGAGGCGGTTTCCTGATTGGATGGGAGTGCCATTTGAGCATGAAGTAATTGGCCGCGCCTTCGCTGACGGTCTCCAGCGTGTGGGCGTATCCCGCAGGATAATAGACAAACTGCCCGGGTTGCAGTCGATGGCGCCTGCCGCCCCGCTCGGGTGGACCATCCGGGACGATCAGATCGATTTCCCCGGCCAGCAACAGGAGGATCTCCTCCTCCGGATGCCGGTGAGGCGGGTGAGGAGATTCGCCCTTCCTCAGAGCCGATACATGGCAGGTCAGGAGCCAATCGTCGGAAGTCGATCCTCGGAACATCGGGCAGGGTCTCCACAGCTCTCCGGCGCCCGGTTCAAACGGGACTTCCAGTTGGTGGATCTGGCTCGCCAACCGCGGCATCACCTCGAGTCTCCGATCGCTTTCAGGATAAAACACGGACGTCGCATCAGAGAATACCTCTCATCCGGAACGCACGGCGCTGGAACCGTCCCGTGTTGAGAACTGTTTGGAGTGCACAGACTCGAAATGATAGTATGGCTTTTCATTCTTGAAAAGATCATCATTCCTTCATCAATGATGTCCACCATTTCGGCGATGCCCGTATACGATGATCCCCAAAACCATTCACTACTGCTGGTACGGGAACAAACCCCTTGATTCCCTCCAAACACGTTGCCTGGACAGTTGGCAGCGCCACCTGCCGGACTTCACAATCAAGAGGTGGAGCGAATCCAACTCTCCGGTGAACGCGACATATGCACAGGAGAGCCTGAACAAGGGGCTTTGGGCGCAACTGGCCAATTTCGTCAGATTGCACGCGCTGTATCACGAAGGAGGAATCTACCTGGACACCGATGTTGAAGTGATGAAGAGCTTCGATGCGGTCCTGCACGAGAACTGCTTTGTGGGGTTTCAGCAGGAAAAGAAGAGCGCTTTTTGGGTGAACAATGCGGTCATCGGATCCGTCCCGGGCCACCCGTTCGTCGGAAAATGCATCGAAATGACCGTGGAGGGATTGAGGAAGCGCAGGCATTGGAATCGGGGGCCGGTGATACTCACAAAGGTCTTGTTGGATATGGGGCTGGAGAGGTATGGCCCGCAGAAGATCGGGGACGTCCGACTCTTTCCGACGGAGTACTTCTATCCCTACCCCTGGTGGAAAGATTTTACTTCTGATTGTGTGACTGAGAATACTTTCTGCATACACCATTGGCAGATGACCTGGGTCAGGCATGAAGATGGGAAACTGAGTCTGACCTGGTGGCTTGGGAGGAAATGCAGAAAGGCCCTCAAAACCTATGCCGGCATCTGAAGCAAACCGGGATAGATACATTGAAGACCACAGGGAGAACGCCGGCAGTGACCACGGGCCTATCCTCGGAGGCGGTCTGAAAGTCGCTATCACACGGCATGTCTTCTTTCGCGCCGAACTGTTCGAGATCCTTGCAATGGGGCGAACGCGCTGGGGTTGGAACAGCGCTTCTATGAGAATTGACATCTGCTATTTAGGATCAGAAGCAGGCGCCTGATGGGCGGCGGGCAGAGGTGTGCGCAATTGCAGATCAGGCTGGATTATGCCATATAGATACAGGACCAGCGGGCACACCCCATGGTTCAGGAAAAAGGAGCGCGAAGGTGAAGGAGACACGGCGCGTATTCCTCCAGACGTCCATGATGTCCCTTGCCTCGATCGGTCTACCTGCGAGCATCATCGGACAGCAACGTAACCGGCAGCCGAATTTTGTCATCATCTTCCTGGACGATTCCGGCTGGTCCGATTTCCGGCCATTCAGCCGGACTGCCTATGCGACTCCCAATGTGGAAAGGCTTGCCCGGCAGGGCTGCGCCTTCCACAACTTTTACGTGCCGCAGGCGATTTGCTCCGCTTCCCGGGCGTCTCTGCTGACCGGATGTTACCCGGGCAGGACGAGCGTGTTCGGCGCGCACCCCCCGCGCGCCCGGGGACTGAACCCCAAATTCGCGACCATCGGCGAGGTCCTTAAAAAGAGCGGCTACCGCACGGCTGTCTTCGGCAAATGGCACGTGGGCGACCAACCGGAAACACGCCCGCCGGCACGCGGCTTTGATGAATCCTGCGGTCTCATGTACTCCAACGACATGTGGCAGTTCCATCCCGAAAATCCCGCATACTGGGGGCAGCATCCTCTCCAATACTGGGAAAACGGCAAGGTCGCCATCGAGCCGGTGACCAAAGAGCACCAGCCCATGCTCACCACCTGGTACACCGAACATGCCGTGGATTTCATCAAGCGCAACCGGGCGCGTCCATTCCTGCTCTATGTGCCCCATTCGATGCCGCACGTGCCGCTTTTTGTAAGCAGGAAGTTCAACGGCAAGTCGGGCGCGGGCTTGTATGGCGATGTGATGATGGAGATCGACTGGTCCGTGGGCGAAATCATGAAGGCGCTCAAGGAATCAGGCGTTGAGGACAACACGCTGGTGATTCTCACCTCCGATAACGGTCCCTGGCTTTCGTACGGGAACCATGCCGGCAAGACACCCTTCCGCGAGGGCAAAGGCACGGGCTTCGACGGGGGCACCCGCAGCGCGTGCATCATGCGCTATCCCGGCAGAATCAACTCCGGTACGATATGCAGGAAGGTGCTTTGCTCCATCGATTTCATGCCCACGATGGCTTACCTCGCCGGCGCGGCGCTCCCGCAAAATCCGATCGACGGAGCGAACGTGTGGGACCTGATCGCCGGCACGGCGGGATTCAGGAATCCGAGCGAATTTTATGCGTTCTCCACCAACGATAGGTTCGAGGGCATCATCACCTCCGATGGAAAGTGGAAGCTGCATCTGCCGCACCCGTACAATTCGCTGGCCGTTGCCGGTAAAGACGGCATGCCCGGCAAGTATGAGAGCAAGACCATCGATATGGCCCTTTTCGACATGGAAAATGATCCTCACGAGACCACAAATGTCCTGCAGGAATTTCCGGATGTTGCGGAGAGGCTGAAAGGCTACGCGGAGCAGCACCGCCGGCAGTTCTATAGCGACTGACAATCTCGTTTCCATCCGCCGACATTGCCAACCGGGACGCCGTGCTCGAGATCCGGGCGAACTCGAGACTATCATTTCTGTGCGCGCGACTGCCATTTGCGGAGTGCGGTCTCGACGTCTCTTTGCAGCCCCGCGGATGCTGGGGAGGTCGGCAAATCCAATGCCTCGCTCAGAGCTTCGCCGTACCACTTGATCCAGGCGGTCCTGACCTGGCTTTCACGCTCTTCTGCTGTAGCGCGGTCGGCGGCGCTTGCGATCATCCGGGCGCCCTGCTGCTGTTCCAAAGCCAGGCGCGCCCTGGCGGCGGACTCGACCAGCCTGACCACGCGGCGGGCGTCCGCATCTGAAGCGCTTGCCAGAAACCAGGCGGCCGCTGCAATGCAGACTCCGGCATGTTTCATTTCGGCAGGACTGGTCTTGTCCGGCCGGTCGAGACTTGTGTGATAGAACCAGTCCGGGAAGTGCCACGCGAGCAGCGAGGGAATGCCCTGGCCGAGGAACACAGAGTGATCGCTGCCGCCTTCGTATGGATTGGTCTTCACCACCCAACTCGTGCCGCGCGCATGGCGCTGGCAAACTGACAGGAAGAGGTCATTCAACAGCGTCCCCTTGAGCGCTTCGGCCCTGTATCGGCCTCCGCCCCATTCGGTATGCGGATCGGATGGCCTTTCCCAAACCGCGGTCGGGTCGGGTGCCTTCTCGATCAGAAACGGACCGCCGGTTTTTGCCGGGTCCTCGCCCGTCATATCGAGTGAAAACATGTAGCGGATCTGTTTCGCTTCGGCAGGGTGATCGGTGATCCACTGGCTGCTGCCGCGGATTTCGTCAAGCCATAGAAACGTGATCGTGCGCTTCGGCTTCGAAAGCCTGCCGGAGCGGACGGCGTCATGCAGTGCGCGCGCGAGTTCCACCAGCGTGGCGCACCCGCTCGAGTTGTCGTTGGCCCCCGGTTCCTGGACGTGTGCCGCGAGCAGGATGCGTTCCTCGGGCTTTTCGGAACCGGGGACCTCGGCCACCAGGGTCCGGACGGGTCCAGGTGTGAATGTGGATGCAATCTCGACCCTGACGCGGGCCGCTCCCGTCTTGAGCCGCTCCCGAATGATTTCCGCGGCCTTCGGAGTGGACTTGAATCCGAAGGCACGACGCGCCTCGTCGTAGGGGATGCTGCCCCACTGAAGGACATCCCACTCGCTGCGCGGCCGTAATGCATCGGCGGCCTCCGGACCTGGTCGCACGTAGGCAGCCATGGAAGGTGAGACCACGCCGATCGCTCCCCGCTGGACGACGGCTGACTGCCAGAGGCGGCCGATGCTGCCGTCTCCCAGGACTACCGCTCCTTTCACGTCCGCGCTGGCAAAATCCGCTTCGGCACCCTGGCCGACGTCCACAATGGGAGCCTCGATGCCGCCCGCTGGTGTTGAGAATGAGTTGATGCACAACGCGACCCGCTGCTGCCCCCGCGACAGCAGCACTTCATCTTTACCCCGCTCCCCGCCGAGCAACGTGAGCGTTCCGACGGTGAAGTCCCATCCCTGGGCACGGCCGTATTCCTCGATCCACGTGAGCGGCCCTGCCTGCGTTGCGGGGCCAGCGCCGCGATCGGCAAAACCCGACTGGAGCAACCGGGTGCGGACGCGGTCGAGCGACGCGTTGAATCCGGCGTTGCCGGCGTTGCGCCAGAACTGGTCCATGTACTCCACCAGGTCCATCGCCGCGCGTTCGTCAAAACTCCGGGAAAGGACGTTGAGCGCCTTAGCGGCGGCCGGCGGTGCGAAACTTGCCAGCGATGCAGGACCTGGCGGCGGACCTGCCTGCGTCTGAGCCGTGCCGCCCGGCACAACACTGATGCACAACAACACTGCTGCCAGGAATCGAATCGCTCGGTTCATCGATTGCTCCCTTTCTCCGATTTCAGCATCCTGCCGCCAGCAGCGCCGGCATTCGCGCTCTTCGCAATGTGCGGCGCGGCGTGGCTACTTCCTCATGAATGCCTCGATCTCGGCGACCGTCCGAGGCAATCCCGGCGTAAGATTCTCGCATCCCGTTTCCGTAATGACGACCGTGTCTTCCACCCGAACGCCCAGGTCCTCGCCGGGAAAGACGGCGTAGATGTCGCACGCGAACACCATGCCCGGCCGCAGCGGACCGCGAGGCCCGGCGCTGACGTCGTGGACCGCCATCCCCACATTGTGGCTGATGCCCGTCTGCATCGTCCGGATCTTGAACAGGTCCTTTTCGATATCGAAGCCCTGCTTTTTCAGGATCTCCAAAACCCGGGGCTGCACATCCCTGGCCTCGATGCCCGGCCGGTACACCCGTTTGCAGGCCTCCTGGATTGCCAGGGCCGCCTCGTAAATCTCGCGTTGGCGGGGGGTAAACTTGCCGTCGGCGGGGTAGGAGGCCGATATGTCGATGACGTAGTAGTCAAGGGCCGGCCCGGCATCGACGACGATGAAGTCGCCAGCCTTGAGGATGCGGTCGTGGCGATAGTAGTGAAGATAGGGGTGATTTTCGGCCGAACTGATGATGACGTTGTAGGCGAGGTCGCGCGCCCCGGCTTTCCTCGAAGCATATTCAAAGGCTGCCGACATCTCGTATTCGGGAACCCCGACCCGCGTGGCCCGCATCATCGCCTTGTGGGCTTCCACGCCGAGCAGGCCAACCTTGCGCAGTTGGTCGATTTCAACCGGCGACTTGATCGAGCGCAATTCCCAGATGAATGGGGCCGCATCCCTGACCGTGGCCTGGGGGAACCGCTCGCGGAGGTTTTTGACGAACTGCAGTTCGCGCGTGAGGCGGCCGTCCCACAGGTTGAGGATCACGGCGTTTTGCACGATACTGAACTTTTCGGCCGAGCATTCGCGGGCCAATTCCTCCGGCTTGAAAGATGTGTAAAGGACGGCACCGGAACCGGCCAGCCGGGACAGTGCCGGGGTGAACTGGTCGATGGGGGAGACGCGCTCGATGCCGGTGACGGCCGCCGGGTTGCGTACCAGGTCCAGGCTGATCCCCTCGTTGCGCGCGCCGCTGTCGGTGATGGTGAAGAAAAGCGTGCTCGTTTTGGACCGCCCGTCGATGATCAGGGCGGCATTGGGAATCTCTACGCCCGAGAAGTACATCATGTCGTTGTTCTGCACGGATTCGCCGTAGCCGGTGGCGGGAGCCGCCCCGAGGAGGATCGCAGCGCCGTCCGGGATCTTCTCCATCAACCTGGCCCGGCGGGCGGCATACTCGGCCTTGTCGAACAGGAGCGGCCCGGCCGCCAACGCGGTTGCACAACAGGCACATACCAGGACAATGATTGCACCTTTCGCCATCCGAACCTTCATGAAAGCCTCCTTCCAGTCCACGGACTCAGGTCCAGCTGTTTTATCAGCCTAGTGAGCGCTACCGGTGAATCAGGTCGCCCGCAATCCAGAAAATAACACGCAATCCGTTCGTCGGACCGCAAAAATCATTCTCTATCTGCTCGCACAGGCAGGTTCCGGCCGGGATCTGCCGATTTTCGAAGCAGCTCCCATGCGCCGTGGCGCACCCGGTGACGCATGAAAATGTTCGGGGTCGGCATCGGGTCGTGGTGATTCACTTTCGATCCCGATCCCGATCCCGACCCCGACGCTCCAGGTCGGAGGTCGGAGGTCTGGGGTCGGAGGTCGGTATTTTCGGAACAGGTAAGATGCCCTTACCGGCATTGACCGGCTCCCTTTCAAAAGGTTGTGCCTAAGGTTATGTAAAACTTGCCTGCGCCTCCCTTGCCGACGGCACCAATGAGCGCAAGGCGCCCCAGTTGGGTGTCCAACATCAGGCCGGCGGAACCCTGGTACTGTATGACCGGCGAGTGAACGTCCATATAGGAGCCGCCCGCATCAAACCATGTGATTCCGTACACCGCTCCGCCCAGCGGCGATAGATTTCCCAGATGGTGCCGATAGCCGAGACTCCCGAGAAAGTAGTGATTGCCCAGGAACTCCTGGTAATCGTAAGCCCCGAGCCTGAATGGCCCACCGAGGGCAAACATCATCCCGGGCGGAGCGTCCCGGTTGAAAGATGTACCAAACTGGGCGTTCACGAACAGGGATCCCCGGTTCGAGACCGGCTGAAACACGAGTGCCTTGATTTCAGCCTGGGGAAATCCTGACATAGCCAGTGGAGCATCCAGATACCATCGCCCATCCGCGGAAAACCGGAGCCCGCGGGAAGGCACGGTCGCGCTATCCGTTCCGTCAAAGGCCCAGCGCAAGCGGGCCATGCTCACCATCCCGCTCACGGATTCCACCGCCGGCCGGCCGGAATGGACGTCGGCGTTGAAGCGGCCGATCTCGTATCCGGCCCGGAATTCGGTGCGCCTGGTCAGGTAACCCAGGTCGGCACGCAGCCCGATTCTATTGGTTTGATAGTCGCTCACCGGGGCGTCCGTGGCGGCGAAGATCTTCTCTACCGAACGCGTGAAATAACCCTGGGACGCCGCAAAGAGGCCACGCCACCCGATCGGACGCCAGTATTCGCTGGCCAGCAGCGCCTTTTGGCCAATTCGTGCGTCATTTCGCCATTCCGATCCGTACTTGCCGATATCGTAGAGTGTCACCCGCGTCCCGAGGTTAAAATGAATGGCATCGATATCGGACCCTTCGAGTTGCAGGCCGAAATCAATCGTAGGCGGCGCGTATGCTTTTTCCTTTGCACTTATCAGCAGGACATCGGCAGACGGCGCATTCCCGGACCGAACGAACTGATAGTCAAGGCTCTCGTACCTTCCCTGACCAACGACCTGCGTCAGGGTGGCTTCCAGCTGCGCCGTGTCCAGTTGCCTGCCGACGAACTTCTCGAGCAGCCTGCGCATGGGGACCTGTGCACTCTCTGCCACTCCGGTGATCCGGAGTGACGTGGGAACAGGTATGCTGGAGATGATCTTTGCCTTCCGCGCAGCCAGGTGCCGCTGCCAGGAAGCTTCATCGAGGGCATACGCCTGCAGGACCGAAGACTTCGCCTCGGCTCCCTGGTGTCCGAGGCGGATCAGTTCGTCAATGGCGGAAAAATCCAGTATGGAGTGATCGCCGAGATCGGGCGTGATGATCACGTCGGCCAGCAGCAGGTTGCGCCTGTCGCTGTCCATGGTCATCACAATCGACGCCTGTCGCAAAATCCCTCCCAGTGTCGCGATGTTTTTGAGATCTCCCAACGGCGTGCCGATATCCACGCCGATCACGACACCCGCGTTCATTTCCCGCACCAGACCGGTGGGCACATTGTTCAGCAGTCCCCCGTCCACCAGAATCCGCCCTTCCCTCTCGACGGGCGGGAATACGCCCGGAATCGACATCGTGGCACGCATTGCCGATGCCAGAGAACCGTCCTTCAAGGTCAACGACTGGGCGGCAAGGAAGTCCGTCGCCGTGCACCGGTATGGGATCGGCAGGTCGTCAAAGCTCGCGAGGGTTGAATAGGGAAGCGTCAGGCGATCGATCGTCAGACCCACGTAATGGCCGGAGCTGATCCCCGTGGCAAGCTGGATTCCGTGTCTGGCGCCCATCTGGAAGGCGACCTGGTATTCTCTGCGGTCCTCTCTGCGCCGGAAGGACATCTCCTCATAGCTCGGCCCGCTGGCGAGAGCCCGCTCCCAGTCAACGGAATGAATGAAATCACTGATTTCCGAGGGTGTCATGCCCATGGCATACATCCCGCCGATCAGGCCGCCGATGCTCGTCCCGGCGAGACAGTCCACAGGAATCCGATGCTCCTCGAGCCACTGCAGGACGCCGATATGGGCCAGACCGCGCGCTCCGCCGCCGCTCAATGCGACGCCGATTTTGAGCGGCTGGTTCGGGTCATTGCCCGGGTCTCCGGTCTGGCCCGCAGCCCGGGGATGGATCGTGAGCAGAAGGCAAGAAATGAATACAGGATCCAATGCACGCATCCGAATCATGCCCGTTTTTCTCCCATTTGCGGCAGTACAGCGATGAGATTCTATACTTTTATGTCCCGGCAGGCACCCCTCATCACCAGCGCTCATCGAATCTTGACCTGACGTTGGCAGAACAGCAGAACGTAAAGACGCAAGGACACAATGACGCAAAGAGATTCCTTTCGGTTCGCCGGCGTGGGCGGTCTCCGGCCGCCTCCTTGGGCGAGCCGCGGGAGAAAGCGCAATCCTCCTGAGTAGCCGTTGCGCGCGCATTCTCGCGCGGCTC
>Ga0316620_10000281_pt1 | contig 20090 bp, 15 predicted proteins | sample OWC_Aug_M1_C1_D5_FD_207651 | JGI IMG/M metagenome (GOLD analysis project Ga0316620, IMG submission 207651) | Wetland soil microbial communities from Old Woman Creek delta, Ohio, United States - OWC_Aug_M1_C1_D5_B | ecosystem: Environmental > Terrestrial > Soil > Wetlands | place: USA: Ohio... | reverse complement strand
TCGAGGCGAGCCCATCGGCCACCCGCTGGTGGCGGCGAGACGCAAGCGCCGAAGGCGCGCAGCGAACGTACTGCAGAGTACGCCTCACTCGCTCGCGCGGCGCAAACGCCACATCTCACGGCAGCTAGCGGCTCTCGCGACGAACACTGGTGAGAAGTTCGGGCGAGACGCGCATCTCGCGCCTCGGCCCGGTCCCGTTTCCGATGGAGTCGGGCGGTGGTGGAGGCGCGCGTCTCATGCGCCCCCCGGGCGATGGATGGTCGAAGCGCGCTCGATTCGCGGGACGTCCATGGGCGCACGAAAGTCGCGCGCCTCCAGGCTCGCCCGCCGGTCAACTGCCGTCGACCTTGAGCAGCTCGGTCTCCTCGTCGCTGGGTTGGAAGACCGCGGCGCCGACCGCGCCCGGGCCGACGTGGCAGGTGACGGCCGGACCGATCTGGTTCTCCATCAGCTCGATGACCTTGAAGCGGCTGAGGAGCAGGCGGCGGAGCACCGCCGCCCCGGCCGGGGACGAGGCGTGGACCAGCGACGCCATGACCGGCCGCGCCGGGTCGATGGGCTCCTCGAGCAGCTCGAGGATGCGGGAGAAGGCTTTGGTGCCTCCGGCCACCGAGTCCGCGAGCTCGAGGGCGCCGTTCTTGACCACCAGGATGGGTCGCGCATCCTGTCGCCGCTGGCGGCCGGCGACCTGCTCAGGCCGCACCTCGCCGGTGCGCTGCAGGGAGTCCAGCGAGGCGACCAGGAGCACGGTCCGCAGGCGCGCGGCCATGGACGTGATGCGGGCCGCCACCTCGCGCACCCCGAGGCCCTTGCGCAGCATGCGGGCGGCGAAGATCACCAGCATGCCCATCGGGTTGGAGGCCTGGCCTGCGTCCACGGTGAGGATGGTGGGCTGCACCGAGACGTTGGCCTGCCGGCGCAGCTCGAGGAACTCCTCCATCCCCTCGCTGGCGGCGGCCACGGCGTTGTCGTAGCTCTTGGAAAGCTTGGACGAGCAGTGGATGGAGAGGATGTCGCCGCTGGTCACGAACCTGCGGTAGACCTCCATGAACTCGCCGCGGGTGACCGGGTTGGTCACCGGCAGGGATCGCAGCCCCTGCAGGCGGCGGTGGAAGTCCTCCGGCGTCAAGTCGATGCCGTCCTTGTAGACCTCGGCGTCGAGGACCAGAGAGACGGCCAGGACCGTGATCCCCAGTCGGCGGGCATCGGCCGGCAGGATGTCGGCCGTGGAGTCGGTGACGAGGTGGACGCGGGACACTGGCTCGGAGAGGACGAGGATCGCCTTGGAGCGCAGGCTGGCGACGGCCTGGACAACCTCGAGGTCGGTCGCCGGGACGCGGTCGATGAGCTCGCCCAGCGAGGACGCCTTCTGGGCGCGGCTGATGGTCAGGCGCTCGACCTCGGTGAACTCGAGCTCGAAGAAGTTCTTGACCAGGCGCACCTCGGCCCGCGACTCGAGGGACGGGAGCTCGGCCAGGGCCTCCTCGAACTCGACCCGCTCGTCGACCGCGTCGGTGAGCAGGGTCGCCAGGTCGGCGTCCAGGGTGCGTTCGCCCGCGACCTCGCCGAGGTTCAAGGAGAAGGCCCCGCTGGGCAGGCCGGCGAGGCGGTTGAACGCCTTGCGCCCGCGCGCCTCGCCCCACCATGCGTCGACGATCACGCCCTCGCGGGTGGAGACACCGGCCTGGGTCGAGAGCGAGAAGCTGACGCGGCCGGTCAAGACGTGCCTCTGGAGGGCCTGCACAAGGTCCCCGAACGAGGTCCGCGTGAGGTCCCCGTGCATCACGTCGAGGCCGTCCTCGAACTCGCCGGAGATGTCATCGGCGAGCAGGATCAGGCGCACGTGGTCGACCAGGGCCGCCGGCGTCAGCCCGCCGCTGGGGATGAAGTAGATCGCCCCGTCAGGCGTGTCCTCGGGCAGCTCGTCCGGGCGGTCGTAGAGGATCACGAACGGCGGCAGGGAGAGCCCGGTGGCGCGCAGGCGGGCATAGACCTGGGTGGCGCGGACCTTCTCCAATGCGTCGTGGGCCACCACCACGGTCGGGTTCATCCCGGCCGTCGAGCGCAACGCCTCCTCGCCGTTGGCGGCCTTGATGACGTCGTAGCCGGCGTCGTGGAGCGCGGCGCTGAGCTTGACGCGCTCCTCCTCCGAGGCGTGAGCCACGAGGACCGTCGTCGGCATGAGACCTCGGTTCCTCCCCCTGTGCTCAAGTCGAGCTAAGGCATTGTCCCACTGCAGGGGTCGCAACGCAAAGCCTCCTGGAAACCGAGCCCGAGCCGGTTCGCTTCGCCGCTGCGCGGCTTGCGACCCGCCGCGGTCAGCGGATGGCCGTACGCCGCCCAACCGCTCTCCGGTCGGGCATTGCCTCCCTGCGACCCCCTCGGCTACGGCCACTCACCGCTGCCCGACGGCGGGTTCACGGGACCGTTGCCGTCGCCGAGGGGGCGAGGTTACGATGCTGCCGCCCGCCATGGCGCCGCGTACGGGATCCCCTCCCCTGATGGGCCGGGCACGCTCGTGGAAGTGCTTCAATGCTCGTGGCCAGCTCGGGCCGGCCGGCGTCTTCGGCAAAGGCAACGTCAACGGCAACGGGATCGGGATCGGGAAGGGGCTTGGGAGCGGGCACGGACCGCACACCGCCGGCGCCGGTGACGGTACGATGTGCACTCGAGGGAGGCGACGGTCATGTCCTGGATAACCGACCCGCAGGCGTGGATCGCACTGGCCACGCTGACCGCGCTGGAGATCGTGCTCGGCATCGACAACATCATCTTCATCTCGGTCCTTTCCGGGAGGGTGGCCGAGCGGCAGCGGGCGCGGGCCCGCAGCGTGGGCCTGGTCGCGGCCATGGTCACTCGCATCGCCCTGCTCGCCTCCCTGGCCTGGCTGGCGCACCTGGTGGCCCCCCTCTTCAGCGTCGGCGGGCACGCCGTGTCGGCGCGCGATCTGATCCTGTTCATCGGTGGGCTCTTCCTGCTCGGCAAGGCAACCTTCGAGATCCACCACAACCTCGAGGGCGAGGAGGGCAGGCGGGGCTCGGTCGCGGTCGCCTCCTTCTCTTCAGTGATCGTCCAGATCATGATCCTCGACATCGTGTTCTCGCTCGACTCGGTGATCACCGCCATCGGCATGGCCGAGCACCTGCCGGTGATGATCGCCGCCATCGTCATCGCGGTCGGCGTCATGATGCTCGCGGCCGGGCCCATCTCGAGCTTCGTCGAGGCCCACCCGACGATCAAGATGCTCGCCCTGAGCTTCCTGCTCCTGGTCGGCATGGCCCTGGTCGCCGACGGTTTCGGGCGCCACATCCCCAAGGGCTACCTCTACTTCGCGATGGGCTTCTCGGTCTTCGTCGAGATGCTCAACCTGCGGGTCCGGGACTCGAGGCGGCCGGTCCACCTGCGCGGGCGCTACCTGCTGCGCAAGATCCGGCCCGACGAAGGCGAGTAGGCGCGCGAAAGTCGCGCGCCTACCCGCTCAACCCGGCCCGGGTATGATGCTCGCGACCGTGCTCTACCCCCTGTCCCGCGCCCTGCTCTTCCGCCTCGACCCCGAGCGGGCCCATCGCCTGGCCCTGCGGGCGATCGCCGCGGCCGGCTCGGCCCCGGGCATTGGCGCCGCCCTGCGCGCCGCCTACTGCGTGCCCGAGGCCGAGCCGGTGCAGGCCTTCGGTCTGACCTTCCCCAACCGGGTCGGTCTGGCCGCGGGCTACGACAAGGACGGCGAGGCCTGGCGCGGCCTCGCCGCGCTCGGCTTCGGTCACGTCGAGATCGGTACCGTGACCCCGGCGCCCCAGTCCGGCAACCCGCGGCCGCGCCTCTTCCGGCTGGTCGAGGACCGTTCGCTGGTCAACCGCATGGGCTTCCCGGGCCGTGGCGCAGCCTACGTGGCCGCGCGGCTGCGCGGGCGGCGGCCGCCGGGCCTGGTCCTCGGCGTCAACATCGGCAAGCAGAAAGCCACCCCGCTGGAGCAGGCGGCCGACGACTACGAGGCGCTGATCGACGTCTTTGCCCCGCTCGCCGACTACCTGGCGGTCAACGTCAGCTCGCCCAACACACCCGGCCTGCGCAGGTTGCAGGAGCGCGGCTTCCTCGAGGGCCTGCTCGCCCGCCTGGTCACCCGTCGCGACGAGCGCGCACGGGAGCTCGGTCGCCGGGTACCGCTCCTGGTCAAGCTGGCGCCGGACCTCGACCCGGCCCAGCTCGCGGCCGCATTGGAGGCGATCCTGGCGACCGGCGTCGACGGCGTCATCGCCACCAACACCACCCTCGGCCGAGAGGGCCTGCGCTCGCCCCTGGCCAGCGAGGAGGGCGGGCTCAGCGGCGCCGCCCTGACCGCGCTGAGCACCGACGTCGTGCGCCGCATCCACGAGGCGGTCGGCGACCGCCTGCCGATCGTCGCCGTGGGCGGGATCATGGGCCCGGACGACGCCCGCGCCAAGCTCGACGCCGGCGCCACCCTGCTCCAGCTCTACACCGGCCTGGTCTACGCAGGCCCGGGGCTGGTGAAGAGGATTCTGCAGGCTCTGTGAACCTACTCCACCGCGGCCGACCACGCCCAGGTGTTGGCCGACTCGAAGCCGTCGGCGAAGAGGACGTCCGGGCAGCTCGAGTTCTCGAGGACGAGCATGCCGCGGTAGCCGTCGGCAAGGAACGCAAACGAACCCGAGATGGCGAAGTTGGCGGCATGTCCGATGCCGGCGTAGCCCACCTGCACCGGGGCCAAGGGGTTGGACACGTCGAGGACGCGCTCGCCCCAGCCGGATTCCGCGACGTACAGCAGGTTGCCGTCCACGGCCAGGCGCGTCGCCGACCCGGGCCAGCCCCAGAGCCCGACTTCGACCGGGTCGGAGGGAATCGACACGTCCACGACCCAGAGCCCGGAGTCCCAGTCGGTGACAAAGGCGTGGCTGCCCGCAACCGCCACCCTGCCCGGACGCGTCGCGACCGTCCAGGACCCGACCCTGGTCGGGCTCGCGGGAATCGACACATCGACTACCCACAGGCCGTAGTCGCGGGTCACGACGTAGGCATAGTCGCCCTCCACGGCCACGTCGTAGGCGGGGCCTGTGACGAGGAGGCCGACCGGGTTCGGATCGGGCGGCGACGAAATGTCGACCACCGTGAAACGGTACCCGGTGGTCACGTAGGCGTAGGAGCCCTGGAGGGCGACCGAGTATGCGGGATCCGTCCAGCAGTTGCCGATCTCAACCGGCGTCGAGGGGGTCGAGAGATCGATCACCCGCAGACTTGAGGCCCCTTCGGGGTAGATCACGCAAGCATCGACCAGGAATGCATGGGATGCCTGAACGGCGACGTCGACAGCCCAGTTGAGATCGCAGGAGTGGCTGATGTGCCAAGCGCCGAGCACGCCCGGGCTGGCCGGCACTGACACGTCCACCACCTTGAGGCCGAGGTCGCTGTCCATGACCACGGCGAGGGACGCCGAGACCGCGACCTCGTCGGCGCTGCCCAGAACCGGCAGACGACCCACCACGTCCGGGCTCGACGGTGTGGAGACATCGACGATGTGGAGATCCCAGCGTGCACCGACGCAGGCGACCGAGCCCAGCGCTACGATCTCGCCCGGGTCCCACATATTTTGCCAGCCGACCTCGATCGGGCTCGACGGTATGGAGACGTCGATGACCGTCATCCTACCGAATGGTTGCTCGGGGTTGAATAGGCTGGGGTTCAGCGTCACGTACGCGAATGAGCCTGACGCGGACACTCCGCGCACGCCCCACTGGGGATCATTCCAGGATCCAAGCTCGACGGGGCTCGTGGAGTTCGACACGTCGATGATGCGCAGACCGGCCTCTCCGGCAGTGACGTAGGCCAACGTGCCGGACACGACGATGGCGCCGGCCTCGCCTAGGTTCTCGAGGAAACCGACCTCAACTGGCGCGGATGGCGTCGCGACGTCGATGATGCGCAGACCGGCCTCTCCGGCAGTGACGTAGGCCGTGGTGCCCTGGGCCGCCATTCTGTGGGTTGGGCTCGGCAAAGTGCAGGCGCCGACCTGGGCCGGGCTGGCGGGGTTGGAGACGTCGACCACGAGCAGCTCGGTGCTGGTGCCGACGTAGGCGTAGCTGGCCACAGCCGCGACGCCGAGGAAGGCTGCCCCGGGGAGACCGCCGACCTCGACCGGGGACGACGGAGTCGAGACGTCGATGACGCGCAAGCCCGCGTCGCCGTTGGCGACGAACGCGAGACCGCCGGATGCCGCGATCCCCATCGGAAAGTCCGGGAGCTCGATCGCACCAACTCGGGTTGGCGAGGCTGGGTCAGTGATGTCGACCACCATTAGCCACGTTCCACTCCCGACGTAGGCATGGTCACCCTCGACCGCGACCAGGTAGGCAGCCCCGAAGGGGAACCCGCCAGCTTCCTCCAGGCAGCCAGGGACGTTGGCCCAGCCACTCGACGCAAGCGCGAGGGCAAGGCCGACAGCCGGCGCGGCGTGCCAAGCTCTGAAGCGCTGTGTCATCACTCACCCCCTCGGGTAGTCTCCTTCCAGTATGGGTCCCAGGGGTCGTCCCGGCAAGCCGGAAGGTGTGTCGATTCCGCTCCTCTATCGCCTTGCGCCGGGTGCGACTTGCCGCTGTTGTCCTCTGTCGGCGAGAAACGGGTTCTCGACCAGGATGCCGCCGAAGTCGCTCCCGTCTTGGAGGTCCTCGCTCAGGATCCGCGTGCAGGCGGCGGAGCGGGCAGCCTCGACGATCAGCGCGTCCCAGATTGCGATCTGATGCTCGCGGCTCGAGCGGATGGCTCGCGCCACGAGCTCGCTGTCGGTGCCGACCACCGGCAGCTTGGCGAGCTCGTCGACCACGTCCGTGGCCCGTTCCGGGCTCAGGGGCGTGGCCAGCTTGCGGGTCAGGGTCCACCAGGTCTCGAGCAGGACCTGAGGGCTGACCACCAGGCGCTCGTCCGACTCGAGGATCGTGATCGCGGCCCGCTGCTTGACCGGGTCGGCACGGTCGAAGGCGTAGACCGCGACGTTGGTGTCGAGAAAGACCCTCACCTCTTCTCGCTCACTCGGGAGCGGCGGCCGAGCCGTTCCTCGTAGAGCTGGTCGCGGGTCCAGGAGCGACCGCCCGGCCCGCTCGATGCCTTCGAGCCGCGGGCGAGCTCGACCAGGCGCGCGCGGGCACGCCGTTCCCCCTCGCCTCCAGCGTAGCTCTCGAGGAACCCGCGGATGACCGCGTTGACCGAGGTCCCCTGCTCGAGGGCGCGGATCCGTGCCCGCCGCAGCAGCTCCTCGTCAACCGCGATCGTCAGGCTCATGGCGATCGGTGCTCTACGGGATCGGTGCAACACGAGATTCCGCCGACGGGCCTCAGCCTGTCGAGCCCGAGCCGCGCTACCCTCGCTCGCGATGAGCCCGCGGGTCTCGGTGCTGCTGCCGTTGCGTGACGCTGGCCCGGACCTCGAGGTCGCCCTGGACAGCCTCACCCGCCAGACCCTCGCCGACTACGAGCTGGTGGCGGTGGACGACGGCTCGGTCGACGGCTCGGGTGAGGCGCTGGAGCGCCGGGCGCGGGCTGACTTCCGCCTCAGGGTGATACGCCAACCCCGACGCGGCCTGGTGGCGGCGCTCAACGCCGGGCTCGCCGCCTGCTCGGCGCCCTACGTGGCGCGGATGGACGCCGACGACGTCAGCCACCCGCGCCGGCTCGAGCTGCAAGCCGAGCTCCTCGACCGGCGGCCCGAGGTGGGGGTGGCGTCGTGCCTGGTGCGCTGCTTTCCCCGCCGCCGGGTGGAGGAGGGCTTCCGGCTCTACGAGCAGTGGCTCAACAGCCTGGTCGAGCCCGTGGCCATCGCCCGCGAGCGCTTCGTCGAGAGCCCGGTCGCCCACCCCTCGGTGGTGGTCCGGCGCCAGCTCCTGGAGGATGCCGGCGGCTACCGCGACCTGGGCTGGGCCGAGGACTACGACCTCTGGCTGCGCCTGCTCGAGGCCGGCGTGGGTTTCGCCAAGGTCGAGCGCTGCCTGCTCTTCTGGCGAGAGGGCGGGCAGCGCCTGACCCGGGTCGAACCGCGCTACACCGGCGAGCGCTTCCTCGAGTGCAAGGCCCACTTCCTGGCCCGCGGGCCGCTGCGCGACCGCGGGCGGGTCGTGATCTGGGGCGCGGGCAAGAGCGGGCGACGGCTCGCGACCCACCTCGTTGCCCGCGACCAGCGACTGGTCGCGTTCGTCGACATCGACCCGGCCAAGGTTGGCCGCACCGTGCGCGGCGCGCCAGTGGTCGCGGCCGAGGACCTGCCCGGGCTCCTCCGCGACCGCCTCGTAATCCTGGCCGCGGTGCCGTCGCGGGGGGCACGCCAGCTGATCCGGGCCAAGCTCGACCGGCTCGGGCTGGGCGAGGGCCGCGACTACTGGTGCGTGGCATAGAGGAACCCGGGCGTCGACCGGGGTTCGAGGCCGCGGCGGATGCGTAGGCGCGCGTCTCACGCGCCCCCCAGAGCGACGGGTGGGTGCAGCGCGCTCGATTCCCGGAGCGGCGAGGGGACGCGCGAAAGTCGCGCGCCTACCTGTTAGCGATGGGCAATCTTTGACACAATAGGCCCTGCCATGTCGTCGGTCGACGAAACCGGAAGTGAGCAGTCCCAGGTCGCGGACAGCCGTCTGCGCTTCCACTTGGCGATGCAGAAGAGCCGCGTCGCGGTCTACTCCATCGCCTTCCCGGTGGTGCTGCTCCTCACCTTCACCGGCTTCCACCGCATCCGCCCCCTGGAGGCGGTCGTGGTGTGGGGGCTGGCCTGCTTGAGCGCGCTCGGCGTGGCCGCCCTCTACCGTGCCGGCCTCGACCGGCGCTGGGGCGTCGACCTGGAGCCGGTGTGGATGGGGATCGACGTTGTCCTCGTCACCCTGGTGGTGTGGGGCGACGGTGGCGACGTCAGCCTGTGGTTCATCCTCTACACCTCCAACGTCGCCTCGGCGGCCTTTGTCAGCGGTCGCAGAGGTGCCTACCTGATGATGGCGGCGTGCTCGGCGGCCTACATCGGCCTGCTCATGGGCATGGGTCAGATCCAGGGCCTGGATCAGGGCCTGTTCCACGCCGTCTGCCGCCTCGCCATCCTCTTCGGCTCGGCCTTCTATGCTCTGCGCAGCATCGCCGGCGTGCAGCACAAGCGAGCCCTGATCAGGGAGCTGCGGGCGCTCGACCAGGCCAAGCTCGCGCAGCTGACCCGGCTCAACGCCGAGCTCGACCACCAGTCCCGGGTCCTGGCCGAGCAGAACCGCCGGGTCGAGGTCGCCAACCAGCTCAAGAGCGCGTTCCTGGCCCGCATGAGCCACGAGCTGCGCACGCCCATGAACTCCATCCTCGGCTTCACCCAGATCCTGCAGAAGAAGCTCGCCGGCCGGGTCGACGAGCGCGAGTCCAAGTTCCTGGACAACGTGCTGTCCAGTGGCAACCACCTCCTCGGGCTGATCAACGACCTCCTCGACCTGTCCAAGATCGAGGCCGGCCGGATGGAGGTGTTCCCAGAGCCGGTGACTGCGGACGAGACCTGCGGTCATGCCTGCGAGCTGATGCGGGCCCTGGCCGAGGAGCGCGGCGTGCAGCTTGCGCTCGAGGTGGCCGAGGACGCGCCCCGCATCGTCACCGATCGCGCCAAGCTCGAGCAGGTGCTGCTCAACCTCGTCTCCAATGCGGTCAAGTTCTCCCCACGGGGATCGACGGTCCGGGTCCGGGCCTCGGCCAGGGCGCCGGGCGAGCCGCCGCTCGAGGAAGGCGGCCTGCGCATCGACGTGGTCGACCAGGGCCCCGGCATTCGGGCCGAGGATCAGGGCCTGATCTTCGAGGAGTTCCGGCAGGTCGCGCGGGCCGCGAATCGACCGGGCGAGGGGACCGGGCTCGGGCTGACCCTGGTCAAACGGTTGCTCGAGCTGCAGGGGGGTGCGGTCGAGGTCATTTCTGCCCCGGGCCATGGCGCCACCTTCAGCGCCTTCCTGCCCCTACGGTCAAGGATCCCGCCCGGGCAGCTGGCGCCGCAGCCGGCGGCGGTGGCCCCGGCGATCGAGGCCGCCGAGCCCGGCCAACCGGCCCGGCCCAGGGTGCTCATCGTCGAGGACGACCCCAACGCCGCCCAGCTCCTCGCCAAGACCCTCGAGGAGGCCGGATACGCAACCACCCAGGCGCGATGGGGAGAGGAGGCGCTGCAGCTCATCGAGAGCGACCCGCCGGCTGCCGTGACCCTCGACCTCATCCTGCCCGGGGTAGACGGGTGGGAGGTGCTCAAAGCGCTCAAGGACAAGCCCTCGACGCGCGGCATCCCGGTGGTCATCGTCAGCGTCATCGACAGCCGCGAGCTGGCGGTGGCCCTCGGCGCCGACGACTTCTTCGTCAAGCCGGCGCCGCACGACGAGCTGGTGCGCCGGATCCGCGAGCTGGCCGGGCCGCCCGCGGTCGATCGCGTCCCCTCGATTCTGGTGGTGGACGACGACCAGGCGGTGCACGACATCCTCGGCGAGCACATCGACCCCGACGACTTCCGCATGTTGAGCGCCCTCGACGGCGCCAAGGGCATCGCCCTGGCCCGCGCGGAGCGGCCGAGCGTGATCGTCCTCGACCTGATGATGCCGGGCCTGAGCGGCTTCGACGTGGCGGCGCGGCTGCGCGACGACCCCTCGACCAGGGACATCCCGATCGTCGTCCTCACCGCCATGGATCCGACGCCCGCCGACCGGGAGCGGCTGCGCGGCCGCATGGAGGCGCTGCAGCGCAAGGTTCCGCCCTGGCCGGTGCAGCTGGTGGAGACGATCCGCGGCCTGCTCCGGCGGCAGCTCGAGTCCTAGTCCGACCTTCTCACCCTCTTCTACTACGGGCCGTGATCTGCCGCGATCTGTGGCGCTTGCTTGCGCTCGCTCGTTCGCCGTACTGCAGAGTGCGCCTCACTAGCTCGCGCTGCGCAAACGCCACATCTCACGGCACCTCACGACCCTCGCGACGAACAGGGTGAGAACGTCGGGCTAGAGCCCCGATCGGGTCTCTAACCCGTGAACTTGTACCCCAGGCGGTGGACCGTGATCAGGTAGGCGGGGTCGGAGGGGTCAGGCTCGATCTTCTTGCGCAGCTTGGCGACATGGGTGTCGACGGTGCGGGTGAAGGGGATGGTCTCGTAGCCCCACACCGCGTCCAGGAGCTCCTCGCGGGTGACCACGCGGCCGCGGTTCTCGACGAAGAAGCGCAGGAGGCGGAACTCGCGCGGCGACAGGCTGAGCGCCTCGCCGGCCCGGCTCGCCTGGTGGCGGTCGAAGTCCACGGTGACGTCGCCGAAGGAGTAGACAGAGGGCGCGGCGGTGAAGCCGTTGCCGCTCTGGCTGCGGCGCAGCACGGCCTCGCAGCGTGCCATGAGCTCCATGAAGGAGAAGGGCTTGGTGACGTAGTCGTCGGCGCCGAGCTTGAGCCCGAGGACCTTGTCGATCTCCTGGCCGCGGGCGGTGAGCATGATGATCGGCACCCGGTTGCCCTCGGATCGCAGGCGCTGGCAGATCTCGAGACCGCTCAGCCTGGGCAGCATGACGTCGAGGATGATGAGGTCCGGCTTGATGGAGCGGGCCATGGCCAGGCCGCTCTCGCCGTCCCGCGCGACCTCGACCTGGTAGCCCTCGTAGTCGAATCCGTCGCGCAAGGCGACGGCCATGGCCTCGTCGTCCTCCACCACCAGCACCCGGTAGGTCATGGCGTATCACCTCCTGGCTCGAGCTCGGCGGACGACGGGTCGAGCGGCAGTCGGAACGAGAACGTCGAGCCCTTGCCGACCTCGGACTCGACCGCCACGGTCCCTCCGTGGGCCTCGACGATGTGCTGGACCAGGGACAGGCCGAGCCCGCTGCCTTTGACGTCGTGGACCAAGCCGGTGGAGACGCGGTGGAAGCGCTCGAAGACCCGCTGTTGCTCGTCGCGCGGAATGCCGATGCCGTGGTCGGTGACCGAGACCACGGCGTGGTCGCCGTCGCGCTTGAGCTCGACCTTGATGGTGTGGTCGCCGTCCGAGTACTTGACCGCGTTGTCGAGCAGGTTGGCCAACGCCCGGCCGATGGCGTTGCCGTCGAGGACCATGGTCGGCAGGTCGTCCTCGGGCGGTTCGAAGTGGAGCTCGAACCCGCTCGAGCGCAGGCGGACCGAGAAGGTGGCCAGGGTCTCGGCGACGACGCTCTCGAGGTCGGTGGGCTCGAAGCGGTAGACGCGGCGACCCGACTCGATGCGCGAGAAGTCGAGGATGTTGTTGATGAGCTGGGTCAGGCGCCGGCTCTCGGTCTCGATGTACTCGCCGTACTCGCGCACCTTGTCGGGGTCAGTGACGCGGCCGAGGCGCATGAACTCGCCGAAGACGCGGATCGACGACAGCGGGGTGCGCAGCTCATGGGAGACGTTGGACACGAAGTCGTTCTTCATGGTCGAGAGCTTCATCTCGCGGGAGGCGGAGCGCAGGGCGAGCACGATTCCCGAGACGAGCACCAGGGCGAGCACTACCGACAGCGTCATGTTGAAGGCGAAGTTGGTGCGCGCCCAGCGCTCGGGCGAGGCGTAGTCGCCCTGCAGGGCGATGGTCCAGTCCGCGAAGACGAAGGTCATGGGAGCGCGCACCACGTCCTTCTCGGGCCCCTGCTCGCAGCCCGAGAGAGGTACCGTGCGACCGTTCTGGTCGCGGACGACGAAGACCAGGTCGTCCGACCCCGAGAGCTTGGAGAGGATGGTGGTAACGACCTTGGGCAGGAGCTGGTCCTCGAAGAACTCCTGGTCGACGATCATGCCGGCAAAGCCCACCACCCGCCACTTCTCGTCGGTGATGGGGTTGAGGATGATGCGGTTGCCAGGGTCACGCAGGTCGACGCTGAAGGTGCTCGTCTCCAGCTTCGGGTTCTTGGACAGGACCACCTTCCAGGGTGCGATCGCCGCCCACACTGCCAGCGTCTCGGCCGAGAACTCGCGCGGCAGCATGGCCTGGGTCGCCGGGTCATAGAAGTAGAGCTTCCCCTGGTCGAGGAGGGAGATCACGAACAGGCGTCGCGCCCCCTTGATCTCCTTCATCTTGAAGTGCAGGCCGATCTTGGGGAAGGCGTTCGGGGCGAAGAGCTCGTAGGGAACGTTGAGGGCGCGCTCCGAGATCTTGAGGTAGTAGACGTGGGTCTCCTTGGACACGGCCTCCAGGAAGTGGTGCATGGTTGCCTTACGGGCAAGGGCCGAGCTGTTCTCGAGGTCGGCCAGCCACAACGACTGGAAGACCAAGAGCAGGACCAGCGGCACCAACGCCACCACGAAGCCGATCCACAGCGCGCTCCGCCGGCGCAGAACCCGCCGTTCGACGGCCTTGAGCTCGGAGCTCGAGAAGCTGTCCCTGGTACCGTTCCTCGCCATTGCTGCTCCAGGTCCCGCGATCGAATATAGCGCGCGAACGCGACTCTGCCCGGCGTTTTTGCAGCATGTTCACACGCTTGACGAGATTTCACCGTGCATTCAGGACATTCACGGCCCCGGGAACGAAGCTCTTCCCATGCCCGAAACAGCTCGTCTCCGCCGCCGGCGCGTCGCCCCGGGCAACGCTGCCGCCGGAGCATCTGGAATCGCCGTCAGGGCCGGAGCGGGGCCGGCACGCGGCCATCCCCCGGAGGTGTGTCGCATGAGAAGAGCACTGTGCATCGTCGTCGCCGCCCTGGTCGTTGCCATCGCCGTGCCCGGTTGGGCGGGGTGCAAGGAGCACGAGAAGTGCACCCTGAGCCCGCAGGAATGCCAGGCCAAGCTGCAGCAGAAGCTCGCCGCCAAGCCCTGGCTGGGCATCGAGATGGACGTGGCCGAAGACGGTACCCACAGCATCAAGCTGGTGGTGCCGGGCAGCCCGGCCGAGGCCGCCGGCCTGCAAGCTGGCGACGTCCTGGTGACCATGAACGGGGTCAAGTACGTCAAGAGCGAGGAGCTGGGCAAGGTCTGGTCCGATGCCAAGCCTGGCTCGACTGCGGTCTACACGGTGCTGCGCAGCGGCAGCGAGGTCAAGGTCAAGGCCACGCTCGGCAACGTGCCCAAGGAGCAGATGGCCAAGTGGATCGACGAGCACATGAAGAAGTTCCACTCCGAGAGCTAGGCGGCTGTCCCCCGGGGCGGTCGTCGGGGCCGCCCCGGTCTTGACCTACGGACCACATCACGAAAGGAGGAGAGGCGCCATGGCCGGCATGGAAGGCACGCACGAGCTCGGTTGCCACTGGTCAACGCCCCTCATCACCGCCCTGGTGGTGCTGATCCTGGGCCTGGTCGCCCTGGCCGTGGGCTGAGCAGGTCCGGCTAGTGATCCCATTCCCCAGCGAAGAAGGCGCGGACAGTGGCGGAGAACTGGGGCGCCAGCGCGCCGTCGATCGGCACATGGCCTCCGTTCGGTACCACCCACAGGTAGGCCTCGGGGATCGCGGAGTAGATGTCCCAGGCCATGGAGGCCGGGAAGCAGTAGTCACGATCGCCGTGCACGACCAGGGTCGCGGCGGTGATGGGTGCCAGCTGGGCCGCGGTGAAGCTCATGTCGTCGGGGCCCCGGGAGAGCGAGGCGATCCAGGCGTGAAGCGCGCGGATCTGCTCGTCGCCGTGGGTGTGCCTGGCCCGCAGCTTCGCCCACACCGGCTCCGCGTAGGCGTCGACGTCGGTCCGCGCCAGAACCTCGCGGCAGCTGGCGGGCAGGGAGGTTCCCACCCCGACCACCACCATGGCGACCACCCGCTGCGGTTGCTGGGTCGCCATGTGGAGCAGGGTCATGCCGCCCGCGCTGACGCCGACTGCCCTGAACCGCTCCACCCCGAGGTGGTCGAGGAGTGCGAAGACGTCGCGGGCGAACTGGCGGGTGTCCCACCGCCCATCGGGATTGGTGGACGAGCCATGTCCGCGGAGGTCGGGGATGATCAGCCGGTACTCAGACGACAGATCGGGGACGAAGGGGTCGAACATCTCGCCGGACTGGATGCCCCCGTGCAGCAGCACTAGGGGCTCGCCGGCGCCGACCACCCTGTAGTGCATCTCCATGCCCTCGACGGAGACGGTGGAGCTGCCGGTGCCGGTCTGGCTCTCACCCCAGCCGACAGCCGCCCCGGCGAGTGCACACCCCGTGACTGCAACCGCAACCGCTCGCAAACGCCAGACCATAAGCAGCTCCCCCAGCGAAGTCCGCCTGCGTCGCGTTCGAGGTTGCGACAGCACGGCGGCGTGGCCGGCCTCAGCCCGGTGCCGAGACCCCGAGCGCCACGACCTGTCCGTCGAAGTAAGTTGGTATCAGCACGACTCCTCGGTCCGGGACGACCTCGATGTCGGCGCAAGGACGGTCCAAGGCGCTCGAGTCGTACAGCTTCGTGACCGCACCGTCGGATGAGACCCGAAACAGCTTGCCGTCGGTGGACGAAACCAGCGCGCCGCCGTTGGCGAACGGCTCGATGCCGTCGAGGGTCCCCGGCGGCAGCATCGCGAACGGGTGGATCTCACGATCGTCGAGGTCGATCGCGATCACACGATGGGTCGGATCGATCACGGCCACTGCACGCGGTTCGACGGCGAGCACGTGGCCGCCCTTCCAGGCGAGGCCGGTCGGGTGGGTCAGGCCGCCGACCCAGACCTCGTCGAGCACCCTGCCATCGGCCGCCAGGCGCGTCAGGTGCTGGCCCGCCTCACCAAGCCCGAAGGCGAAGCCGTCGAACGACGAAACGTACGTCACCTCCCGTGAGGGATCCCACAGCACCGACTCGGGCATGCGAAGCCCGGCTGACGCCTGCCACAGCTGCCAGTGCGCGTCGTCGAAGGGCAAGATCGGCAGCTCCTGGGCGGCGACGCCAGGTGTGGCGGCGGCTGCGAACCAGACCACCACCAAACCCATGACTCGGTGTGCGGCCCACGTTCGCGCGGCTTGGTTCGGCCGTGCTCGGGAAGTCATGCCCGGAGTACGAGCTGAGCGCGGCGGGGGTTGCACCAGGGTGCCACCCTTCACAATCTGCTTTCGCAGCAGGCAACACCTGCGCAGGGTCACATCCGTCGCAGATTGTGAAGGGTGGCACCCTCGGGCTAGCCGTGCTCCCAGGACTGGATGGAAACGGCGCTGTGGGGGCAGCCCGGCGGGCGGTCGGCGAGGGAGGTCGGGCAGGTGTCCCACAGCGTCGCCAGGGCCCCGGCCTGCAAGTCCATCGTCGGAATCGGGACCGGCTGGATGCCCCACACCTGGTCGGCGTACTCGCGCACCGCGCGGTCGGAGGAGAAGCGGCCCATGGCGGCGATGTTGCGGATCACCGCCGCGGCCCACGCGTGGCGGTCGCGGTAAAGGCGGGACACCCGCTCCTGGGTGTCGACGTAGGAGCGGAAGTCGGCCAGGTGCATGTAGCGGTCGCCGTGCTCCATGAGGCTCGACCAGATCTCGCGCAGGACCACGGCATCGCCGCCGACGAAGGCGCCGGTCGAGAGCGCGTCGACCACTGCCGCTAGCTCGGGATCCGCGGCGTGGAGCTGCCACGGTTTGTAGCTGCCGTTGTCGCGCATGGCCGCAACCTCGTCGGCGGTGGCGCCGAAAATGAAGATGTTGTCGGCCCCGACCGCGTCGCGGATCTCGATGTTGGCCCCGTCGAGAGTGCCGATCGTGAGGGCGCCGTTGATCGCCAGCTTCATGTTGCCGGTTCCCGATGCCTCCATGCCGGCGGTCGAGATCTGCTCCGAGAGGTCGGCGGCCGGGATGGTCCGCTCGGCGACCGTGACCCGGTAGTCGGGCAGGAAGGCGACCCGCAGCCGGCCCGCCACGTCGGGGTCGGCGTTGACCACCCGCGCCACGGAGTTGACGAGCTTGATGATCAGCTTGGCCATGTGGTAGGCGGGCGGGGCCTTGGCGCCGAAGATGAAGCTGCGCGGCACCATGTCGCGGGCCGGGTCGTCCTTGAGCCGCAGGTAGAGGGCGACGATGTGCATGACATTGAGGAGCTGGCGCTTGTACTCGTGCAGGCGCTTGACCTGGACGTCGTACATGGAGTCGGGGTCGAGACGCACGCCGCACAGCCGCTCGGACAGCGCCGCCAGGTCGACCTTGTTGGCCCGTTTGACGGCCAATACCTCTTCGCGCAGCGCGGGGTCCTCGGCGTGCGGGCCGAGCGCGGCCAGCCGCTCCAGGTCGCGGGCCCAGCCCTCGCCGATGCGCTGGGTGATGACCCGGGCCAGACGCGGGTTGCAGGCCAGCAGCCAGCGTCGCGGCGTGATGCCGTTGGTGATGGGCAGGAAGCGCTCCGGCCACAGCTCGGCGAAGTCCCTGACCACCCGTCGCCGCAGGAGCTCGGTGTGGAGCCGGGCCACGCCGTTAACGCGGTGGCTGCCGAGGATGGCGAGGTTGGCCATGCGCAACCGCTTGCTGCCGCCGTCCTGGATGACCGAGAGACGGGCGAGGCGGTCGGGGTCGTGGTCGACCCGACCGGCCACCGACTTGAGGAAGCGCTTGTCGAGCTCGTAAATGATCTGCAGGTGACGTGGCAGCAGCTCCTCCATCAGCGACACCGGCCAGGTCTCGAGGGCCTCGGGCAGGAGGGTGTGGTTGGTGTAGGCGCAGGTGGCGCGCACCAGGTCCCAGGCGGTGGACCAGCGCAGCTCGGCCTCGTCCACGAAGACGCGCATCAGCTCGGCTACGGTCAGGGCGGGGTGGGTGTCGTTGAGCTGCAGGGCGACGCGCTGGGGGAATAGCTCCCAGGCCTCACCGTGGCGCTGGCGGAAGCGGTTGACCACGTCGCGCACCGAGCAGGCGACCAGGAAGTACTCCTGCAGCAGGCGCAGGCGGCGGCCCGCCTCCACGTGATCGGCCGGATAGAGGACACGGGTGATGGCGTCGGTGCGCTCGCGGTCGGCCACGGCCTTCAGGTAGTCGCCCTGCGAGAAGATGTGGAGGTCGAACTCGGAGGCCGCCTCGGCCGCCCACAGGCGCAGCACCGAGACCGTGGTGGTGCCGAAGCCGGCGACCAGGATGTCGTGCGGCACGCCGTAGAAACGGCGCTGCTCGATCCACACCGGGCGCTGCTTGCCCTGCTCGGTACGGGTCCACTCGACCCGGCCACCGATCATCACCGGTACGGTCAGGTCGGGACGCGGGATCTCCCACGGGTACCCGCCCTTGAGCCAACTATCGGGTCGCTCGACCTGCCAGCCGTCCTCGAAGCTCTGATGGAACATGCCGTAGTCGTAGCGCAGGCCGTAGCCGAAGGCCGGGTAGTCGAGGGTGGCCAGCGAGTCGAGGTAGCAGGCGGCGAGCCGGCCCAAACCGCCGTTGCCGAGGCCGGGATCAGTCTCCTCCTCGGCGATCGTGTCGAGGCTGAGGCCGAGCAGCTGCATGGCCTCACGGGCCACGGGCAAGAGCCCGGTGGCGATCAGGTTGTTGCGCAGGAGACGGCCGAGGAGGTACTCCATGCACAGGTAGTGGACGGTCTTGGGCTGGACCCGGTCATAGCAGGCGTGGGTCGCTACGGCGCGGTCGATCAGGGCCTCGCGCACGGTCAGCTCGAGCGCCGCCAGGTGATCGGCAGCCGACGCCTGCCTCAGCTCCAGCCCGCGGCTGTAGCGCAGATAGTGCAGAAACCGGTCGCGAAACTGCGCCGGTGTCAGGTGCCCGGCGGGCCCCTCCTCCATCGAACCCCCTCCTTCGACGGCGACAGGGTAGCGAAAGTCGGCGCGAGGGGGAAGCCTCACTGAGACATGATCGCAGCTTGGTAGGATGTGGGCATCGTCGGCCCGCGCCTGGGGTGCGGATTGCGGAACGTCCCCGATTCCTGATCCACGGCTCTCTGTTTCGTGGACGTGGACGTGCTCGTGGACAGTCTCGGGCACGGGAAGGGGCACGGGCACGGGGAATCCGGTTACCATGTCCCCACCATGAGCACCACCTTCGAGCGATCCGCCGGCGTCCTCCTCCACCCCACGTGCCTGCCCTCCCGGTTCGGGATCGGCGACCTGGGGCCGGACGCCCTGGGCTACGTCGAGTGGCTGGCCCAGGCTGGCGTGACCTGGTGGCAGGTGCTACCCCTCAACCCGCCGGGCGCCGCTCACTCGCCCTATTCCTGCCCTTCGTCGTTCGCTGGCAACACCCTCCTGGTCAGCCCCCAGCTCCTGCTCGAGGACGGGCTCCTCGAGCCCTCGGATCTGGCCGATGCGCCCACCTTCCCCGACTACACGGTGGAGTACGAGCGCGTGATTCCGTTCAAAGAGTCGCTCCTGCGGCGCGCTTTCGCGGTCTTCACGAGCTCCCCGCCGATGGGCATGGACGTGGAGCTGGACGACTTCCGCGAGCGCCATCGGGCCTGGCTCGACAGCTATGCGCTGTTCGCCGCCCTCAAGGCGGCGCATGGCGGGGACCAGTGGCTGCGCTGGCCCGAGGAGCTGGCAGCCGCCGAGCCTCGCGCCCTGGCGGTTTGGAGACGGACGCACGAGGAGGATGTGGCGTTCGAAGCGTTCGCCCAGTTCCTCTTCTTCCGCCAGTGGTCGGCCCTGCGCGAGGCGGCCAACGAGCGCGGCGTCCGCATCCTCGGCGACATTCCCATCTTCGTCGACCACGACTCGGCCGACGTGTGGGCCAACCGCGAGCTCTTCCTTCTCGACGCGAGCGGCCGGCCCACCAGCGTGTCCGGGGTGCCGCCCGACTACTTCTCCGAGACCGGCCAGCTGTGGGGCAACCCGCTCTACGACTGGTCGCGTATGGCCGACGACGGCTTTGCCTGGTGGGTGGCCCGGTTCTGCCATGCCCTCGGCCTGGTCGATGCGGCCCGCCTCGACCACTTCCGAGGCTTCGTCGCCCACTGGCAGGTGCCGGCCGAGGCCACGGTGGCCACCAATGGCGCCTGGGTGGCGGGGCCGGGCGCGGCCCTGTTCGAGACGGTCCGCGAGCGGCTCGGCGGCCTGCCCTTTGTGGCCGAGGACCTGGGTCACATCACCGAGGACGTTGTCCAGCTCCGCCGCGAGCTGGACCTGCCGGGCATGGCCATCCTCCACTTCGGCTTCTCGCCTCGGCCGCGCAGCCTGTTCATTCCCTACGCCCACACCGTGGACCTGGTGGTCTACACCGGCACCCACGACAACAACACCAGCGTCGGCTGGTACCTCGAG
>Ga0316620_10000280_pt1 | contig 20163 bp, 23 predicted proteins | sample OWC_Aug_M1_C1_D5_FD_207651 | JGI IMG/M metagenome (GOLD analysis project Ga0316620, IMG submission 207651) | Wetland soil microbial communities from Old Woman Creek delta, Ohio, United States - OWC_Aug_M1_C1_D5_B | ecosystem: Environmental > Terrestrial > Soil > Wetlands | place: USA: Ohio... | reverse complement strand
ATGATTTCCGGATAGAAGGCATGCAGGTCTTGGAGCATCTGTGGATTCATGGCTTATCCCTTGAGCGTGTCCGCCTTGTCCAGGTTCACCGATTTGAGCAGCCGGTACATCGACAGGACGATGGCCAAACCTACGGCGGCCTCCGCAGCTGCGATGACGATTATGAAGATGGCAAACAACTGGCCATCGAGGTTTGCGGACGAAAACCTGGAAAACGCAACCAGATTGATATTGGCTGAGTTCAGGATGAGTTCGACGCCCATAAGTACATTGACGGCGTTCTTGCGCGTCAGCACGGCCATGATACCCAGCGAAAAGAGCGCAGCGCTGATGATGAGATAGTGGCTTAGCCCAATCATTCGGATTTTCTCCTGACAATCATCGCCGCCCCGATCAGGGCGATGAGCAGAAAGATCGAAGCGAGTTCGAAGGGGAGGATGTATTCCTTCATGAACAGTTCGCCGATGCCGGCGGTCGTCGGATTCAGCGCCCTGGTGCCCCTGCTGTACCAGGTGGTGCGCATCATCACATAGACCAGGACCAGGAACACGGCCGTCACCAGGGTCAGTCCGGGCCAGAACTGGTACGTCTCCGCTTTCAGCTTCATGTCGTACAGCTTGTGGGTGAGCATGACGCCGAAAATCAACAGCACGAGAATGCCGCCCACATAAATCACCATCTGGGTGGCGGCAAGAAAATCCGCACCCAGGAAAGCATAGAGTGCGGCGACCCCGAAAAAGGTGAACAGCAGCGCAAAGGCGGAGTGGATCAGATTCCTGGCGAACACAACCACAGCCGCCGAAAGCACCGTCATGGCAGCGAAAAAATAAAAGGCGATCATGTTGAGGATTGTCGCATCCATAGGGTTATGCCTTGTCTGCCGGAGGTTCCTTGGCGGGTTTGGGGTATAAGGGTTTGTCTACGGCAAAGTGGTACACATGATCCTTTTTGTCGTATGCCGAGTACTCGTACGCCGGTGTCATTACGAGGCAATGAGTCGGGCACGGGAAGGTGCACAAAGCGCAGTAGCAGCAGAGCGTCATATCGATATCGAACAGGTAGGTCCGCAGTTTGATGGGCGTCCCGTCGGAGGCGAAAATCGGCGGTTCGTCCTTGCCGCGCTTCTCGGTCTCGATGAAGATGCAGTCCGTGGGGCATGCCCGTGCGCACTGTCCGCACCCGATGCAGTCCTCGATTTTGTTGAAGAGCCGTCCCCTTGACCGCTCCGGCATAGTCCACTTTTCGGTCGGGTACTGGAGGGTGACCGAGCGTGTGAACAGGTGAAGCCACGCTACCCACATGGACCGCGCAATGGTGGCAATCCCAAGCCAGAGATCCCTGAAATAAGTCCTCATAACAAGCCCCAGTGAATCTTCACTTCCAATAGACTGCCAGCCAGCCGGCGCCCACGATCAGCAGGAACGATGCAGGGAGCAGCACTTTCCAGCACACGTACATGAGTTGATCGACGCGCAGGCGCGGTAAAGACCAGCGCAGCCACATCTGCAAAAAAATGATCGCGGTGGCCTTTACCAGGAAAAGGACGGGACCGGGCACGAGCTGCGGCGTCAGGCTCTCGGGGAGCACCTGCGTCCATCCACCCAGAAACAGCGTCGTAGCCACGGCCGCCACGACAATCATGTTGGCGTATTCGGCAAGGTAGAAAAACGCGAAGCGCATGCCCGAATATTCGGTATGGTAACCGGCAACCAGCTCCGACTCCGCTTCCGGTATGTCGAAGGGCGTGCGGTTGACCTCGGCCAGCGAGCTGACAAAATAGATGAAGAATGCCAGAAACGTGAAGGGATTGCGGAACAGGAACCAGTTCTGGATGCCGCCCTTCTGCGCGTTCACAATCGTCTGCATCGAAAGGCTGCCCACGAGGATCACGACCGTCATGATGGACAAGGCCGCAGGGATTTCGTAGCTGACGATCTGAGCTACGGAACGCATGCCGCCGTACAGGGAATATTTGCTGTTCGAGGCCCACCCGGCCATCATGATGCCGACCACGGCCAGGCTGCTGACGGCAAAAATGTAGAGAATGCCGATGTTGAGGTCGGACACAATCGAAGACGCACCGAAGGGCAGCACGACAAACGCGGCGAATGCGCCCAGGAAGACTATGAAGGGAGCCATCTTGTACAGCGCGCGGTCGGTCGCCGCGGGCACGATATCCTCCTTGAGCAGGAGCTTGAGCGCGTCGGCAATCGTCTGAGACCAGCCGTGCCAGCCCCCCACATACATCGGCCCGAGCCGGTCCTGCATGTGGGCGGAAACTTTCCTTTCCAGCCACACCAGGAAAAGAACGAAGAGCGCCAGCAGTGCGAAAAGGAGGACGCTGCTCACCAGTGCGGGCATGAAATCACGCACCAGCCCGGGAAGCGCGTCGTATTTAGGTATCAGGTTCAAGAGCTGCGCGATGGATTCCATCCGTACTCCCTCAGCTAGCGATCGATTTCCCCCAGGACCACGTCCACGCTTCCCAGGATGGCAACGATGTCGGCGATCATGGCCCCGCGGCTGATTTCACGAAAAGCGCTCATCACCGTGAAACAGGGAGATTTCACCTTGACGCGGTAGGGTTTGAGGCCGCCGTCGCTGACAATGTAGTATCCCAACTCGCCGCGCGGACACTCGGTTCGCATGTAGACTTCACCTGCCGGGGGCTTGAGACGCTTGGGAAGCGCTTCGTGCACATCGCCCGGTGTCATCCTGGCCACCGCCTGGCGGATGATCTTGCACGATTCCTTGACCTCCCGGATGCGCACCATGTAACGGTCCCAGCAGGAACCGACCGGTCCGTGCTCCCCCAGACCGACGGGCACATCGAAATCAAACTCCTCGTATCCCAGGTAGGGCTCATCCTTGCGGACGTCGAACTTCACGCCGCTGCCCCGCAGGTTGGGGCCGGTCACGCCATAGCTGATCGCTGTCTCCGGCGGCATGATGCCGACATTCGCGGTCCGCTTGATGAAGATGTGATTGTCCGACAGCAGCTTGTTGAGATTGTCCACCTGGGGTTCGAAATAATCGATGAAGTCAATGACCTTCTTCTCAAATCCCGGCTTGACATCGAACATCAGGCCGCCGATCCAGTTGTAGTTGTACAGCAGACGGGCGCCGCAGGTCTCCTCGAACAGATCCAGGATCGTCTCGCGGTCCCGGAAACACCACAGAAACGGCGTGAAGGACCCGATATCGTTTCCGTAAGTGCCGGCCGCGATCAGGTGGCTCTGGATGCGGCTCAGTTCGGCCATGATGATCCGGATGCACCGCACCCTGTTGTTGACCTGAATGCCCATCAGCTTCTCGACCGCCAGCACGTAGCCGAGCTCCATGTTCATGGCGGCGCAGTAGTCCATCCGGTCCGTATAGGGAACCACGCCGGCATAATCCACATTCTCGGCATGTTTCTCGAAACAGCGATGGAGATAGCCGATGTGCGGGATCGCCTCGGCGACGACCTCGCCGTCCGTCTTGAGTTCGAGGCGCAGCACCCCGTGCGTCGAGGGGTGCTGGGGCCCCATGTTCAGCGTCATGGTATCGCCGCTGTACTCTACTTGCATCGAACCTCCTACACGGGCATGTCCCGATAGCTCTTGGGAAACGTATAGTCCTTGCGCAGGGGATGCCCTTCCCAGTCGTCCGGACAGAGGATCCTGCGCAAATCGCTGTGGCCCTCGAAGGCGACTCCAAGCAAATCAAAGGCTTCGCGCTCGTGCCAGTTGGCCACTCCCCAGAACGATTCGACCGAATGCACTTTCGGATTCTCGCGCGGCAGACGAACCTTGAGCGTGTAACGGTGCCGGTGTTTCATCGAATAGAGGGTGTAAACGACCTCGATCCGGTCCTTGTAGTCCACCCCGGACAGGCACTCCAGGTGATCCATCTGCAGTCGCTCGTCGTGCCGGATGAACCCGCAGACGTCCAGAATCCCGGCAGGCTCCACCACACTGAAGGGAAGCAGCCCGTCGCTCTTCGATTCAAGAATTCCCGTGCCGAATTTCTCGACGAGCAGGGCGGCGATTTCTTCTGGTTTCATGCGGCACCCTCATCCTTTTTTTTCGCAATGGTTTCACGCCTGATCTTTTGCTGCAGCTTCATAATCCCTTCCAGCAGGGATTCCGGTCGGGGCGGGCAGCCGGGGACGTAGACGTCTACCGGGATGATTTCATCAACCCCTTTCAGCACGTGGTAGCCGTGCTTCCAGTACGGACCGCCGTTGTTGGCGCAACTCCCCATGGAGATCACGTACTTGGGCTCTGCCATCTGGTTGTACAGCCTCTTGATGCGCGTGGCCATTTTGAGCGAAACCGTCCCGGCCACGATCATCACGTCCGCCTGGCGGGGCGTTCCCCGGAAAACCTCAGCCCCGAATCTGGCCAGATCATAGCGGGAAGCGCCCGTAGCCATCATTTCGATCGCGCAACAGGCGAGCCCGAACGAGAGCGGCCACGGCGAGGAGGATCGGGCCCAGTTGAAGATCCAGTCCAGCGATGTGATGAAGACGTTGTCTTCGAACTTACCTTCTAAAACTCCCATGGTGATCTCCTCAAAACGACCCGCACCCCGCCGACAACCGGCGCGCGCCGCTATTCCTCCTTCATCGCACCGACATCGCCCGGTTTTATCCAGGAAAGGTCCCCCTTCTTCCAGACATAGGCCAGACCGATTGCCAGAATGCCGACGAAAATCAATCCTTCCACAAAGGCAAAGGGGCCCAGCGCCCTGAAAACCACGGCCCAAGGCAGCAGGAAGATGATTTCCACGTCGAATATGATGAAGATGAGGGCGCAGACATAGAAACGGATGTTGAAACGGACCCATGCGGATCCTTGGGGCAGTTCTCCGCACTCGTAGGGAATATATTTGTCGGCGGCATCTTTGCCCGTCGGCCGCAGAATACGGGCAAGTAACAGGGCTACTACGAGCAACAGCAGGCCAACCACGAAGAACAACAGCACGCTTGAAAAACCGAAAAGCATAGGTCTACTCCCGAGCCGCTTGAACGGCGAATATGACACCCTGGGTTTTCTGTGCTGCCCGTTCCATCCAATAACGGTTTAGCAAATTGTCCTTGGGGCGGCGCACGGGTGGCATTCTGGGCGTAAATCGAATTGTCAGACTACTATCCCCCGGGTTTCCGGTCAAGGCGAAATTACGGTTTCTCGTGCGCAGACCTACTCCTCAAACATCCGGCCTTCGGACGGCGGCGAAGCCGCCCCGGAGTGCGGTATCCGTACTCCGCGTTGCGGCATCCCTATACTCCGCAGTGTCATCCCCAGACAGCTACGAATCGCCGCACCCAAGGGCCCGGCGCTTGGCGACCGGTTTCCGCCCCCTTGCATTGGCATGGTCCATCCTCTAGTATGAGCCGAACATTCGCGGTTTGGTGGTCGCAGTCCAGGACGATCTTGCTGCAAATTCATCTGGGAGCCGAACATGAAGGCGATTCGCTTTTACGAGCATGGGGCCTCGGACCGGCTGCGTTATGAAGACGCGCTGGACCCGGTCGCCGGCCCGGCAGAAGTAGTGGTCCGCGTTAAAGCCTGTGCTCTCAACTACCTCGACGTGTGGCAGCGCAAGGGCTTGCCGGGCATCCAGATCCCACTGCCCCATATCTCCGGCAGCGATATCACGGGCATCATCGAGAGTGTCGGTGCAGGGGTCGAACATCTCAAACCGGGGGACAAAACTCTGGTGAACCCCGGCCTCAGCTGCATGCATTGCGAACTGTGTTACCAGGGGAATGACAACCAGTGCCGGAGTTACTCCGTGCTCGGCAATTTCAATGACGGCGGCTATGCGGAACGCGTCAAGATCCCCGCCGTCAACGCACTACCCTACCCAGATCCCATGCCGTTTTTCGAGGCTGCGGCCCTGCCTCTGGTGTTTATGACCGCGTGGCACATGCTGGTTACCCGTTGCGCATTGCGTGCGGGTGAAGATGTCCTTGTGTTGGGCGCCGGGAGCGGTGTAGGCAGCGCTGCCATCCAGATAGCCAAGCTTTTCCACGCGCGCGTCATCGCCACCGCCGGCACCGATGCCAAGATCGAGAAGGCCCACGCCCTGGGGGCGGATTATGTCATCAACCATACAAAACAAAAGATCAGGGATGAGGTCCGGGGAATCACGAATAAGCGCGGCGTGGACGTCGTTTTCGAGCACATCGGCGCCGTCACCTGGCAGGACAGCATTTCCTGCCTAGCACGGCATGGCCGGCTGGTCACCTGCGGCGTAACGACCGGCTATGACGTACGCCTCGATCTGCGGCACTTGTTCGCTAAGGAAATCAGCATCATGGGATCCTTCATGGGATCCAAGCACGAGTTGCTCCAGGTGCTGAGACACGTGCAGGCCGGGCTTCTCCGTCCCGTGGTCTCGCAGGTGTTGCCGCTGAGGGATGCAGCACGCGCTCAGGATATGCTGGAAAATCGCGAGCATTTCGGCAAGATCGTCCTGGCGACAGAATAGCAGCGGGGCGGATCTCCGCGCTCAGCCACGGCTTTCATCTTCGACAGGCAGCAGGCAGGCGTCCGGGCGTCGCGCGGGTCTGCTGCAGGATGAACACCACTGCTGCAAGCCGGACCCCCGGGCGCGTGCCGGGTTCATCAGCCGATCCCGCTATTCGATCCACTGGTCCCATGACTGGAGCCTGGCTTTCAGCGCGGCCATAAACCGGTCGGCAACCGCACCGTCCACCACCCGGTGGTCAAACGACAAAACCAGGTAGACCATGGTGCGAATCGCGATGGCATCATGGATGATGACCGGCCGCTTTTCCAGGGTGCCGACATCGAGGATGGCCACTTGCGGCTGATTGATGATCGGCGTGCCGAACAGCGCGCCGATGTAGCCTGGATTGGTGATCGTGATGGTTCCCTGCTGGACATCCGCAGGCGTAAGCCTTTTGGTTCGGGCGCGCTCCGCAACATCCCGGATGGCGGCCGCCAGGGCGGTAAAAGATTTCAGGTGGGCATCCTTGACCACCGGCACGATGAGACCGGTGTCCAGCGCGACGGCGATGCCGACGTTGATCTGCTTCTTAAAGACAATCTGGTCTCCCGACACAGAGCAGTTCAGGATCGGATAGTCGCGAACCGTATCCACAAGGGCTTTCACAAAGAACGGCGTATACGTCAATTTGAATCCTTCCCGTTTCTCGAATTCGTCCCTGTGTTTTTCATACACGGTCACGACCGAAGTCAGGTCGACCTCAAAAACCGTCTGCACGTGCGCGGACGTCCTTCTGCTGAGCACCATATGCTCCGCGATCGCTTTGCGCATGGGAGTCATGGGTACGGTTTCCGTTTCGTCCTGCGGCGGCGGGCCGGCGGATATGTCGGCATCCTTGGTATGGGGCGCGGGAGCCGCAGGCGGCGCCTCGGCCACGACCTCCTTCTCACCGGCCGGAGCCCGGGTCTGTTGTTCCTCGGCAGCCGCCCGGCTTGCTTCCTTCCCGGCGGCTGACGCCAGATACCGGAGAACGTCCTCCCTGGTGATCCTCCCCGACAAACCGGTGCCGTGAATCAGGGACAGATCCACACCGTTGTCGCGCGCGATCCGTCGCACAAGCGGAGAGGTGTGGACGCTCCGCGGCTGCCGTTCGCCCGCAACACCGGCCCCGGCCTTCCTTGCCGGCGCTGCCTCCGTTGCCGTCACGGTTTCAAGGACGATCCCTGCCGTCGCCTCCGGAAGTGCCTGAGGTTCGGTCACGATACCGGATTCTCCTGGTATCCTCCGCCCGGGAGTGGGTTCGTTCACGGCAGGCGCAGCCTCCCCGGCAGGCGGCGCCAGATCCTTCGGTTCTTCCTGGGGATGTACGTCGGCCGCCTTCTCTGCCACAACCTGAGCCGGCGGTTCTGCCGGGACATCTTCGCGGCTCGCAAGGCCGGGCGGCTTCGGTTCCGCCGCCGAGGTCGCGGTCTCCTCGATCATGGCAACAACCGTGTTGATCTCGACGGTCTGACCCGCAGACACGAGGATTTGTGTCAAAACACCCTCGGCAGGCGACGCAATCTCGGAGTCGACCTTGTCGGTGGAAATTTCAAAGAGGGGCTCATCGCGGGCGACCCGGTCACCTACATTCTTCAGCCACTTCGTAATTGTCCCCTCAAGAACGGACTCGCCCATCTGCGGCATGATGACTTTGGTCGACATGAGCCCTCCTCTTCCGATACCGTAGATCAGATCACACAAATCCTAAAGAGCCAAGATCCTAAACCATGGCTTCCGCCCGGCGGTCTCCGCGGAACCGGCCCAGGCCTTCACCGGCTAGATAAGCCCCGCCAGTTCCTCGGGCGTTATCGGTTTCATATCCCGCCGCAAAATCCGGCCAAAATGACCGGCGAGTTTCTCGGCAACCTCGCGGAGATCCACCTCATGTCCCAGGGCCTGCTGCATCGAATGCACCCGCCTGCCAACCAAGCCACAGGGCACAATCAGGTCATAGAAAGCAAGATCCGTGTTGACATTGAGGGCGAAGCCGTGCCGTGTCACCCAGCGGCTGATGTGGACGCCCATGGCGCAGATCTTGCCTGCATCCGTCCATACTCCTGTCAGGTTTTCCTCGCGTCCTGCCCGGATGCCGAACTCGTCAAGCACGCGGATGATCACTTCCTCCAGGTTCCGCATGTAGCGGTGAGTGTCCTGTTCGTGCGGCTCGAGCTTCAACAACGGATAGCCGACCAACTGCCCGGGGCCATGGAAGGTGATGTCACCGCCGCGATCCGCCCGGTGGAGGCTGACTCCCCGAACTCGCAGCGTTTCCTCCGAGACCACCAGATTGCGCCAATCGGCATTGCGTCCGAGCGTGATGACCGGCGGGTGTTCCAGCAGCATCAGAACGTCCGCGGACATGCCGGCCTTCTTGCGCTCGCAGATCCGCATCTGCAATGCAAGCGCGTCCTCGTAGCTCAGGCGCCCGGGGAAGCTGACGGCATAACAGGTTTTTCCCGAACTGCTCAAGGATGTGTTCAAAAGTGGATCGCCGCCCCGTAGATTGCCTCCGCCGCCTCCATGACCGCTTCGGAAACCGTGGGATGTGCATGAATCAGGTGGGACACATCTTCGGCGGTGGCCTCCAGGCCCAGCGCGGCGGTCCCTTCCGCGATGAGTTCCGTGACGTGCGGCCCGATCATGTGGACACCTAGGACCTGATTGTATTTTTTATCGCAGACGAACTTCACAAAGCCGTCGTTTTCTCCCAGAATCGATGCTTTGCCGATCGCGGCGAACGGAAACCGGCTGGTCACAACCTCGTGCCCCCGATCGCGCGCCTGGTCTTCCGTAAGCCCGACGCTGGCGATCTCGGGACTGCAATACGTGCAGTTCGGCACCTGGTCGTAGTTAAGAGGCGTTGTCGGCTCCCCGGCCAGATGCCGCATCACGAGCATTCCTTCATGGGAGGCGACGTGCGCCAGCTGAGGTGTCGGCACCACGTCGCCGATCGCAAATATGCCGGGAACGTTGGTCTCCATGTGCGGGCCGACCGGAATGAACCCACGCGCCATGGTGACGCCAAGACTCTCCAGACCGATTCCCTCGGTCGCCGGCTTGCGGCCGACCGCGATCAGGGCCCTGTCGGCCGTCATGGTCTGCACTGCACCGCCCTCGGCAGCGACTTCCGCGACCACTTTATCCTCCTGTACTGTAAGTCTCTCCAGACGTGTACCGGTGTGCAGGCGGATGCGCCGCTTGCTCAGGAGCTTGTGCAACTCGGCGGAAATATCCCGGTCCTCCAGGGGGAGAATGCGCGGGAGCATTTCCAGGACCGTGACTTCGGTACCGAGACGCGAGAATAGCGAGGCGAATTCGATGCCCACGGCGCCGGCCCCTACTATCAGCAGCGACTTGGGGACTTGATCGATGTCCAGGATTTCCTTGTTCGTCAGAATAATGTGGCCATCCGGCTCGACGCCGGAAAAGGTCATTGCCTCCGATCCGGTGGCGATCACGATATTCCTGGCGGACACCTCGGTGACGGTATTTCCTTCTACCCGGATGGCTCCCGGAGAGACCAGGGTCCCTTTGCCCGCAAAAGTGGCGACCCGGTTTTTCTTCATCAGGAAATCCGTTCCCATGGCCAGTTTCTTGACCACGCGATCCTTGCGAGCCATCGCCAGGCGGAAGTCCAACCTGACGTCCTTGCACAGGACGCCGAACTCCTTCCCTCTGAGCGCTTTTTCGTACAACTCCACACTGTAGAGAAGCGATTTGGTCGGAATGCATCCCCAGTGCAGGCAGGTTCCGCCGAATTTCGCGTACTTCTCAATCAGGGCGACTTTACGCCCCAAGTGGCTTGCCTTAATGGCCGCCACATACCCCCCCGGGCCACTTCCGATGACCGCAACGTCGAAAAAATTGCTGGATTCCGTGCTCAAGATTCACCCTCTGTGAGATCAATTTCCACGAGATACCGGCACACTGCCCCGAAACACAACGGCATGGCATGCTATCACCCATGGAATAAGGTAGTCAAGCCGACCCCAGAACACGCGCATGGCACACCTGTCAGGGCGCCGTCATTTGCGCAAATCCTCTGTTTGCCGCCGAAGATCGACAGGATATGGATTGATTTAAGGGCCTGACACCGACAATCGCAGGGAGATCACCGGGATGGCAAACTGAAATGCCCAACACCGAAACGGTCGTGCAACGACACGCCGCAAATCAGTCACTGCCTCCGCGCCAAAATGAGCGGCCGCAGCATCCTTGCGAATCACGCGGCCCACATCCTAATGCATGACGCCAACAACATTCTCGACGTATTCCTGGATGCGACTCAAAATGTCGGCATCGGACGTGCTGAACTCCACTCCGACATGTGTTTTTTTTGCATCGTGGCGCAGATTCTTGATGACGCCGGGAATGCCCTTATCCGGCCTGATCCCCAGCATTTCGATCGCGATCAGCACCGATTTCTCCAGCTCGAACGACGGCAATCGATCGCTGCCCTCAAGGTTCATAGTGATCCGACACCCGCCCGTGCTCAGATCCGAAATCACTCCCCGGCATACGGTTTCTTCAGCGGTTTGGATGGTGGCCGGGATGGAACAGTCAATCCGCAGGTTTTTCCGCATCTCATGCCGGTCCATCGCATCGGGGTAGGAGATGAAGAGCAATGGGGCTGGCACTCTGACCTGGTGGAGATACTTGGATAGGAACCCGTAAATGGTTCCGTCGTGAATGAAGATGACCTTGATCGGATCCCCGCGGCTCAGCAACATGTCGGCGCTGGCTACTTTAGGCGCGCGCACGATGAGAAACTCACCCCATGCCTCTCCGATCAACTTGCTGTTCAGCCGGGCTTCGGTCCCCTCAAACCGCAGCACCAGATCCGTTCCCACAGGGCAGTGGAAGTCGACTGCATCAGGTTGTCCGTCTTTCGCATCCGCCATAATGGCCCCGTTTCTTTAGTTACGGCCCGTTCCAGCATGCTGCCATCCGGCCGTAATCCAGGTATGCCGATCGGCTTTGCCAGGTTGAAATCTCGTTCGGATACAAGATTCTATCTTCATTCCGGTCCTTTTGCAAATGATCCGCATGCCATGGCGACCTTAAGCCGCTGCGGATCTTGAATATCTTGTATGTTGCAGATGCAGCCCCGCTGGCGCATAATCCTCCGGCATGCCAGAGGATATTTACGAGGAAATTGTCCAGCTCCGCCGCCAGGGCCGGCGGGCCGCGCTGGCGACCATCGTCTCCCGCCAAGGGTCCACACCACGCAAAGATGCAGCCAAGATGCTGATCTATGAGGACGGCCGTCATACCGGGACGATCGGGGGCGGCTGCTCCGAAGCCGAGGTCTGCCGCGAAGCTCTGGCCAGCATCCGAAGCGGAAAACCACAGCTGCTGAAATTCGATCTTACCGGCGATGATGCCGAGGATGGCGGGCTGATCTGCGGCGGGACCATGGAGGTGTATGTGGAACCTATCCTTCCTGATCCGATCCTCATCATATTCGGGGCAGGGCACGTCGGGCGTTCGGTCGCCGATATTGTCCATACCCTGGGATTCCGCATTGTGGTGGTCGACGACCGCATCAAGTACGCGAATCGCGAGCGTTTCCCCCATGCCGACGCCCTGATTGTCGACGCCTGGGAGAAGGTTTTCTCGCAGCTTACGGTTACGGACTCATCCTACCTGCTCATTGTGACCCGCGGTCACGATTACGACCTCACCTGCCTGCGCTTCGCGCTCGGGACGGCGGCGAAGTACATCGGATTGATGGGCAGCAGCCGGAAGATCAAGCTGTTTTACGAAACGCTCGAAAAGGAGGGATTTGATCCGGCACTTTTCAAGCGTGTCCACGCGCCGGTCGGGATTGCGATCGGTTCAGAGACTCCGGAAGAGATCGCCATAAGCATTGCAGCCCAGCTCATTCAGGTCCGGAAGTCAGGCCGCCAGAGCTCGCCTGTGTGACGGCAGTCGCGGATTCTGGAAACGCCCGCCTCCCGCAAAAGTGTCGCCTCATGCGGCGATTGCAGCGCCGGGCGCGAAAACAGGCGTTTTTCAGGATGACAGGCAGGCCTGGCAGAAGGCGCCCGAGAGGCGGTGGGCCTTCGGCCGTCAGGACAGGAGCCGGTCCATGCGGTAGATCATGCCCTCGCGGGTGTAAGCGGCGAGCTCGACGATCCCCGTATCCATGCGGATCGCATCCTCCGGGCAAGCCTCTACGCAGAAGCCGCAGAAAACGCACACGCCGATGTCGATATCGAAAATCCTCGGCATCTTCTCAATGTTGGGATCCGGGTGTTCCGTGGCCACGATGTGGATACAGCGTGCCGGGCACACGGTTTCGCACATCATGCAGGCCACGCAGCGCGGCGTGCCGTCCTGGCGTTTCGTCAGCCGGTGGCGTGTGCGCAGCCTCGTAGCATAAGGCCGGCGTTCCTCCGGGTACTCATAGGTGACGGTGCTCCCCTTGCCCACCTTGAGGCCAAGGCCGCGCGCGACGTGCCGGGGCATGTTGGCAAAGAAATGGCGCGCCGTAAGCGCCAAGCCCTGAACGATCTCGATAAGATAGAAGCGCTGGAAGAACCCGAGGGATTGCTGACCCATAAGCACTCAATGATAATCGAGGGGGAGGGCGGTGTCCAGCCCGCGGGTGGTCTCGTGATTCTCCCGCGGCGACGGCACGGTTATGCCGAGGCAGGGGCGATCGCTTCCGCCCGGCGGTTGATCGATGCAAAGTGCTTCATCTGTTGTTCGGCGCACCTCTCAAAGATCCTCTTCCCTTCCGTCTCGCCGAACCTCTCGGCGTAATCCTTGAAGAATCCCGCGGCACGCTTCTCCAGCTGCAAGGCGATTTCCAGGGCCCGCCGGGCATCCAGTCGCAATTCGCTGTCCCCCAGATCGGATGGCAGATTCGGGATCAGCTGCTGCAGTTCGCAGCTGTCGAAATGCAGGAACACGGGAGCCTCCTCGAGTCCCTTTTCATACCGGTGCATCATTTCGAGTTCCATCTCGAGTTGCAGGGCGTGCGACTCTTCCTCCAGCGCGATGCTCTCGAAAACTTCACGTCCGGCGGGATCCTGGTTGCAGGAGGCAGCCGACCGGTAGAACTCACATCCCTGCCGTTGCATGGCGATAGCCATGCGGAGGGCGTCCCGGGCAAATATCTTCTCCGTATCCGGTTGCGGGCCGGTCGGGGCCGCCCGGTTTTCGCGGCAATCCTCGCACAATCCGTAGATCTGGATGCGCTGATGCAAAGGTTGGAATCGATACCTGCTGACCACTCCCTGCTGAACCCTCTCCAGCTCGGGAGACAGGAATTCGATCACTCTGAGGCACTTGGTGCAGATAATATGATGGTGAACAGGATGCTGATAGCAGTGTTCGAACCTCGTCAGGCCGTCTCCCAGGTTGATCTCCCTGGCAATGCCGCAGGCATTCAGCGATTTGAGCGTACGAAAGACCGTGACGATTCCCACCTTGCGGTCCCTCTTCTTGACCAGGGCATAAATATCCTCAACACTCATATGCCCTTCGTTGCCCAGAAAGGTGTCCAGGATAAGATCCTTCTGACGGGTCTTCTTCAGCCCGTTCTGGCGGAGGTATTCATAGAACAGTTCCTTCTCGGCTTCGAGCTTTCTTCCAGGCATGTTGATTATCCTCCCCGTCGATGCAGCAACGGCTCCTGGGGCATCGCGTCTATCATATCATTTTGCCACGCAAAGAGATTCAGGAAATATGGCGGGCCAGAAAGGTATAGCTGATCCGGTGCCGTTCGCTTGCCAGCATCTTGAGACCGTGAAGCCTGACCTGTTCCCGCAATCCGGTTTCACTGAAAAACCCGAAGCGAATGAACTTCTCGAGCACGTAAGCGATTCCGCCTGAGTGTTCCGGGCGGATGGTGGTCTGCACCGTCAGGTGCCCGCTGCGGTGCAGCACGCGCTCGATCTCCCCGAGCGCCAGATCCGGGCGGTCAAACAGGTGCAGAGCACCGCAGCAGTTGATGTACGGCAGGGCGCCGGCAATGAAAGGAAGCCGGTATGCCGTACCGCGTATCAGCACGATGTTCTGCAGTCCGTCGCGATCAGCCAGACGCCGTGCCTTTCGCAGCATCGGCCAGGAAAGGTCCAAACCGATCACGATGCCTTGGGTGCGGCGCGCCAGCGGCCGCGTGAAAACGCCGGTGCCGCAGGCCAGGTCCAGAACCCGTTCCGCTCCACGTCCCTGCTGGAAATCGACGATTGTCTGCAATTCCTTCTCGAACGACCGCGAGCTCGCGACGAAATACCCCAGACGGCGCCACAGTCTCTCATACACCGAAACCACGAGCTGGGTCTGCATGATGCGCTGGAACGGCGTGATGACCTCGGCGGTTCCATCCCCCAGGAGGTCCAGAATTCCCTCCCGGACCGGAAAATGGACGTCGCACGGGCGGCAGGAGATGCCGGCAGCGGCAACGCGCAGGTCCGTTCCGGCGCAGCGCGGGCATCGGAGGTATGGGAGCAGGTTCTCGATCATCACGGATTCCATCCCCGGAAGAGCGACGCACAGGTGCCTCGGCCCCGAGGCACCGGGCAGGCGGACAGCGGGCAGCCGCTCCATCTCCTCAGCATCGGATCAGGACACTGTTGTGAGGATTTCCGGCCCGACTTCGCTGATAACGATGGTGTGCTCGAAGTGGGCCGACGGCTTACCGTCCTGCGTCACAACCGTCCACCCGTCAGCCAGGGTCTGTATCCTGTCGGTACCAAGATTCAACATGGGCTCGAGTGCCAGCACCAGACCGGGCTGAAGCTTGATGCCCCGTCCGTTGGTGACGTAGTTGAGCACCATCGGCTCCTCGTGCATGCGCTTACCGATTCCATGGCCGCCGAGCTCCTTCACGATCCCGAAGCCGTGCGCTTCCGCATGCTGCTGGATCGCGCGAGAGATATCCACAAGGTGGTGCCCGACCACTGCCTGTTCAATCCCCAGATACAGGCTTTCCTCGGTCACGCGGAGCAACTCCCGGACCTCCGGGGCTATCTCCCCGATGGCGACCGTGATGCTGGCATCGCCGTGATAGCCGTTATAAAGAACGCCGAAATCCAAACCTACAATATCACCCTCCTCGAGCACACGGTTCCCTGGAATCCCGTGCACGACTTCCTGGTTGACGGAGGCGCAGAGGCTGGCAGGATATCCCCGATATCCCTTAAAGGCCGGGCGCGCTTTTCTCTTGAGGGTTTCCTCTTCGGCGATGCGGTCCAGTTCGCGGGTCTTAATTCCTGCCCGGCAATGATCGCGCAGGAGCAGCAGAATCTCCGCCACGATCCGGCCGGCATGCCTCATGATGTCCACCTCACGCTTGGATTTCAGCGTCACCATGGCGCGCTCCCGGCAACCCGGCAGGAGGGCCGCTGAGCCGGAACTATCCTGAAGCGCAAGCGACGGCAATCTCGAAGTCGTCGTGGCATGGCCCGCTTCCCTCTGCTTGTCATTATATCAATTCACCCATTTCAGATGCTCGCTGGCGGCATTGATGCTGTCCGTCAGCGGACGCCGATGGCTGAAGTTTTCCCAGGTCTTGTGGGTGAAAGCGATCTTCTCCTCCCCGTAGTTCCAGCAGTACAGCAGCTCCGGATCCATGGATTGGAAGTCGACCGTGAAGTAGCCTTTCGGGTTTCCGCCCAGTTCCAGCACGCGCTCGGACCACGTCCGCAAGACCTCCTCCACCTCCTTGAGAACGGCATCGGAAATGGAGGATGCGCCGGATTCGCGATCCGGCGCCGCCCGGCGGCGGATCTCGTCCAGTTCTTGGATGACCTCTTGCGTAAGATCCATGACCTTGGGAACCATCTCGTTGGCCTCATGGAAGCTGAAGATTTTTGCGGGACGGTTTGCCATGGACAGCATCCTCGGGATTATTTTAGCGTCTCGAAGACCGAAATGTTGCGCATCTGCGCCAGGCGCTCGAAAAACGGGATGGCCTTGCGCACGGTATGCGTGTTGATCAAAAAACTCGCGGCGGCGACTGCCAACCTGGGCCGGGCGGCAGGGCAGTTCCGGCAGGCACGGTACGCGCTCAGATCGCCCCGGATGTGCGCCTGCCGCAGCCTTGTCATGCTGGCCGAATTCCAGATTTCCCTGAGCGTGTTCCGCCGGCAATTGCCGACCGCCTCATCCGGGTAGATGTAACAGCATGGGTAAGCGGTGCCGTCATAGTGGATGTACATCGGACCGCGCCAGAGCAGATAGCACGGGTGCCGGAGGGGGGGCCGCGAAACGTTGTCGCCCGGGATGGCGCTCCCCGGATTATGGACTTCGTCCTTCTTGATGCGCACCTCGTTGATCCCATCCACGCGCCACATACGGATCAGGTCCGGCAGTTCCGCCGCGTTATCCTTGAGCTTGACTGCCTGGACGATGCAGAAGATCCCCGCCTTCATCTCCTTCTTGACGCGCAGGAAGGTCAGAATATTGTCGCGGACCTTGTGGAAATCAGCCCCTTTGCGATACTTGGCGAATGTCTCGGGGGTGGCCCCGTCAAACGCGAAGATGATGTAATCCAGCCCGGCTTCGATCAGCTTGCGGCTGGCCTTTTCCGTCAGCACCGTGGCGTTCGTCGAAAGCCCCGTCGGAACACCGAGATCCCTGCAATAACCGATCATTTCGTAGATTTCGGGGTTCAACAACGGCTCGCCGACGCCGTACGGCACGGCAAATTCCAGAAAATCACGTCCCTCGTCGATGATCTTCCTGAACAGGGAAAGCTCCATGTCCCTGGGCGGGAAATAGAGCGTCTCCCGGGGACACATGGAACAGAAAAGATTGCACTTGGCGGTGCTTTCGATGGCAAGCGTGAGCGGCCCCCCGGGAACGACCGCCCGCTTTCCAAGATAGCTTTTCAGCAAACCCAGCCGGTTGCGCATTTGTACGGAGAAACGGGCCATTCCAGATATCCAGTCGGCAGCGCGTCGTCGGTGCGCGCTTCATGACTCATGCGCGAGCTGCCGCTACCTGTCCAGTTCACCGGCAATCATGTTGATCGAGCCGAAGGTTGCGATAACATCCGCCAGCAGGTAGCCTTCGAGCATGGTGTGAAGTCCGGCCATATTGAAGAAACAGGGGGGACGGACGCGCACTCGATAGGGCCGGTCCTTCCCATCGCTAACCACGTAGAAGCCGAGCTCGCCATTGGCTCCTTCCACAGCAAAGTAGGCCTCGCCTGCCGGCGGCCGGATTCCGTGGTAGTCCATAATCAGCTTGAAATGGTTCATCAGGCCTTCAATGTTGCCGTAGGTATCCTCCTTGCTGGGCAGGGCCACTGACCTGTCTGATGAGGCAAACCGGGACCGATACCGCTTTTGAGTGCCCTCCAGGGTGGGCTCGACCGTGGTGGCAACATCGACCAGCCCTGCCGTCCTGCCGAGCTTTGCCTCGTCGACAAGATCGAAGGACTGCACGACTTTCCCGCCCGCATCAACCGCAATCGGGCCGCCCGGCAGGTCGCGGACTGCCTGGCGCAAGATGCGAATGCTCTGCCGCATTTCCTCCATGCGCACCAGGTAACGGTCGTAATTATCCCCACGCTCGCCCAACGGCACTTCAAATGCCATACGCTCATACACCAGGTAGGGGAATGCCTTGCGGACATCGTAATTGATGCCGGCGGCGCGGGCGAGAGGACCGGTAATTCCAAAGGTCACGGCATTTTCCCTGGTCAGCACACCGACGTCCCTGGTGCGGTCCACCCAGATACGGTTCTTCGTCAACAGCCTGTCGACCTCCGACAGTTCACGCTCCGTCAGGCGGAGCGCCTCCAGGAGGTTTTTGTCAAAGCCTTCGGGCAGATCGGCCTTGACGCCGCCGATCCGGCCATAGGAAATGGTAAGGCGCGCCCCGGTGACCTGTTCGATCACCTCGTACAGATATTCGCGCGCCTTCATCAGATACAGAAACGCCGTCATGGCCCCCAATTCCATGGTGCAGGCCGCGATGCAGGTCAGGTGATCGGTAATGCGCGATACCTCGCTCATCATCACCCGGATGTATTTGCAGCGCTCGGGGATCTCTATTTCCAGCAGCTTCTCGACGGCCCCGCAATAGCCAAAGTTGTTGATTAACGGGGAGACATAGTTCAGCCGGTCCGTATAGGGCATGACCTGCGTCCAGCTCGAATTTTCGGCGCTTTTTTCAAAAGCGCGGTGCAGGTACCCGATCTCAGCTTCCACCTTCAGGATCTTTTCCCCCTCCAGCTCGGTTATCAGCCGGATGACGCCGTGCATCGCGGGATGCGACGGCCCCATGTTGAGGAGCATGCTCTTCGTTTCATGGGCTGCGGTGGTTGTCTCTTCCATGTTCATCCTCGGCTCAACTGCTGCTGCTTCCCGATCTTGGCCTGCAGCTTCATCAGGCCGTCCAAAACCGCTTCCGGCCGCGGCGGACAACCGGGTATGTAAATGTCGACCGGAATGATCGTGTCAATTCCCTGAACCGTGGCATAGTTGTCATAGAAGCCGCCGGTGCAGGTACAGACGCCGAACGCCACAACCCATTTGGGTTCGCACATCTGGTCATAGACCCGCTTCAAGACCGGGGCCATTTTGTGGCTGATCGTCCCGACGACGAAGAGCACATCCGCCTGGCGCGGCGAGAACCGCGGCAGGCCGGCGCCGAAACGATCTATGTCATAATGTCCGGCCGCTACCGACATGTACTCCATGCCGCAGCATGCGGTGACAAAAGGATACTGGAAAATGGAGTACTTGCGCGCCCAGCCGATCACGCGCTCCAGCCTTGATGTGAAGAATCCAGGTCCGGCATCCGGGATTTCCGACATTTTCGATCCTCCTTCCATCCAAATCCTCGGGCCGCGAAGGTTTGCCCTGGCCGCCTTCTTGCCCGGCCGGCCCCACACGAAATTCCGGAATCCGTCACTCGAGGTCCGGGAGTCAGGGAGGGCCCGGCCTCGCGCCGCACGGCTACTGAATCAGGATCTTGAGCGTATCCGGTACCGCCTCCCTGGGATTGATGCGCGAGCAGTTGCCGCAGGATGCGGACTCCAGCAAAAACTCATGTCCGCATTGTTCACAGGAGCTCAATATGTCCAGAGCGCCCAGCAACTCGGCTTTCACGTTGTTGAGCGCGCGTATCCTCGACTCGACTTGTTGCAGCTTCTCGTGGAAGACATCGCGCAGTGCGATTACCGCTGCCTTGTCCCCAGCCCTTGTGCTCCGCGCCAGAAAAATCTGGCGTATCTCCGTCAGCGAAAGACCGACCTCCTTGAGAAAGTGGATGACCGCCAGCTTCCGATGGTTCTCCCTGTCATACAGTCGGAAACCGCCGCGGCTGCGCCTCTGCGGCCGCAGCAAGCCGAGCTCTTCATAGAATCGGATGGCACGCACGCTGACACCCGCCCGCCTTGCCAACTCACCGATCTTCATGATCTGGTCTTTGCCGTCTTTGTTCATGACATTCCACTTGAGCGGAGCCCCAACGGGCTCGCCTGCGGTTCAGGATTCGTCGACTTCCACTTCGACGTGGTCCAGCCTGTCGGTCATGGTTGCAGGATACTTCCGCACCTTGACGCTGACGCGCTGTGCGGGAAAAGCCTCGAGCACTTCCCGTGCCAGCCGATACGCAAGTGTCTCCAGCAGGTTATACTCGCGCATCTGCGCGGACTGGACAACCTTGGCCAGGATCTTGCTGTAATCCAGGGCGTCG
>Ga0316620_10000279_pt1 | contig 20171 bp, 15 predicted proteins | sample OWC_Aug_M1_C1_D5_FD_207651 | JGI IMG/M metagenome (GOLD analysis project Ga0316620, IMG submission 207651) | Wetland soil microbial communities from Old Woman Creek delta, Ohio, United States - OWC_Aug_M1_C1_D5_B | ecosystem: Environmental > Terrestrial > Soil > Wetlands | place: USA: Ohio... | reverse complement strand
GTATATTGAGCGGCAGCGTTGTTATAAATCAGGTTTATTTCTGCTCCGCAACGCTGGGTTTTTTCGAGATACACCCCCCAGCTTGCGTTATCGTGGACTATGTTTGATTTGACGAGGGTGGGCTGCAAAGACGGAATTTTGACTTCATCGAGCCAGATGCCAACCCCGCGGAGGTCGTCGTGTCCGTCAGATGTAACCCATGGGTGCGGTGCATTTCCCCATACCTTGTTTTCGGACACGATGGTATCGGCACCCGAGTCGGGTGCGTTGGCGCACCAGATTTTAACGCCGGCGCTGTACTGTTGCTGAGGGTCACCGCCGACCAGAGCATTGTGCAAGCGGCTGTTCTCGTGGATTACATTGCGTTGGATGCGTCCTCCGGAGAGGTTGTAGGCTAAGATAACGCCGTTGGCACCGGCCTCAGAGATGTCGCAGTCATAGACCGCAGGATTCATGTATGTCCCGAATGGCGCACCGAAGCCGATGTTGTTCAGAAAAGCCTGGCGAACGGTGCAGCGCTGAATTGTTATATTATTTTTGCTTCCTAACGTACCGGATTCGGAGGACTTGGTCAACTCGAGATCCTGGATGACAATATTGGATTGTGAAATCTCAATGCAGCGAAATCTGACGCTCGCCTCGATAGTATAACTAAAAGCGGGGTCGTCGTGAGAAGTTCTGATATAAACTTGCGAATTTGGGGCATCCCAGAACCATGAGCCGGGCACCAGGAGGGATTTAGCTGACACCTGTAGTTTGCGAACGGAATTTTCAAAGACCTGGGTCGGGCGAGTTGCGATCGTGGTTTTATATAGCGTAATCGAGCCGAAGGATTCTGCTGACCATCGGGTTAGCAGATCGGCACCAGTAATAAGAGGCTTGTCCGTTCCTGTGCCATAGGCGCCGAAAGTAATGGGAGTTCCCGTACTACCCGAGCTCGGTACGGTCAGTTGTTCTCTCCAAATCTCCCCGCGCTTGAATAGAATTGCGTCGCCGGCGACAAAGGTGCTTGCATTAACTTTGGCGATTGTTCTCCAAGGGCCATTGGCCGGGTTTGCTGTCGGAGTGGGGAGCGCTAAGGTCCCGGGCCATGCGTCGTTGCCGTACGTCTGATCGACGTAGTAGATGGTTGGCATGGGGAGCACGGCATGCAGGCAAACCGATTGAAGAAGAAACAGGATCGAAAGTGCTAGGATTCGTTTTCCATTGCTGATCATAGCTGGTGCCTTCTGTGAAATCAATTCAAGCGCTTATGGTGAAAGCGGTAAATTATAAATTCGCTACAATTGATTCTGGTTTCCGGGTCCTGGATTATGGCCGGACTTTCTAGCAGATAGCTGATCTGTTTGATAATCCTCGTATGAATCGGCGTTGGAGTCCTGCCCCAAAACGATCGCAGGACACCCATGGCCTGCCCGACAGGTCTCCGGAGATATCATCGCCATTTCGCGGGCTATTTATTGTGACGGGTGACACATAATCAGGATAGAGAGGAGATGGCGAAGCGGTTGATCCAAGACGCGTGCGAGCAGCAGGACATGAGGCCTGTACGGCTGACGATTCATGCAGATAGATGACATCTGATGAAATCTAAACCCATGGACCTGATCTCGGTCGGTCTTGACGCAACGAACGACCAAGGCCATCCGTGATTTGGCATTCGGGAGTGAACACTCAGCATTAACCTTCTGCCATTCACGAGTAAGGCATGACGGCTATTCGAGAGTGTAACAACGCCTATCCACGCAGAAGTTTGCCCGGGGCATTCAGGGCCCTTGCACCGGCAGTGCGGTTTCTCGGCGGAAATAAGAGCGGTGGCGCGGCCCTGGCGCGGTGGCTTTGGCCTGCGATTCTCGTGGGTGAAATCATCGGGCTTGCTTTAGGCTATAGCACTCAATCGCTGGATAGCAGAGTAGAGTGGTGGGCACGCTTATTTCGTTCCACGCGCTATTTTATCCCGCTCTCCGCGACGGTCCTGGCCGTAATGGTGCTTTGGGGCGGGCGGAAATTATACAAGGAAATCGCATGCAGCATTCAGGACGTGCGACATTGGATTGGCGCATTACCTTTCTTTCTAGCCCACCTTTCCGTCTTTGCCGCATTCGCCTTTCTGACGCACGCCACTTTCAGCGGGCAAATCGTTGGCGGCCAATATTCCATTACCTGGGCACTTCTGTGGGTCGTTGCGGGATCAGCGACGTTTCTATCCTGGTGTCTGATAGCTCTGCCTCCGAAGGCGTGGTTGGACTTGGTCAGCCGATGCAGGAGCATACTGCTGACCGGATTGACCGTCGGTGCCGGCGTCTGGTTTGCAGGATTGGTGGCTCAGCACTTTTGGACCTCCCTGGGAAAGTACACGTTTCTGACGGTCCAATGGATGCTATCGCCGATGTTCCCCAACATTGTCGCTGATCCGAATACCTTGGCCTTGGGAGTTCCCAAATTCATGGTTTTCGTTGCCCCCGAATGTTCGGGATATGAGGGCATAGGCATCGTCTCGGCTATGCTCGGATTTTATCTGTGGTTCTTTCGGCAGCGACTTCGCTTCCCGCTCGCGATGCTCCTCTTGCCCCTTGGGATTGGCGCCGTATGGCTAGCAAACTCCCTTCGCATAGCCGCGCTCCTGACTATCGGAATCCTGGTTTCGCCCGAACTGGCCGTGGGGGGATTCCATGAGCATTCTGGATGGCTGGCCACCATTGGGATTTCCCTGGGATTGATCTTTGCAGCCGAGCGCTTGAACTTTTTCAGGCGGCCTGCATCTGATATGTCGGCAGTATCGGGCACGGATAATCCGACGGCGGCCTATCTTATCCCTCTGCTCGCGATCATCGCCACTGCCATGATAACTGGGGCTTTCACCACAGGATTCGACTGGCTCTATCCCATACGTGTTCTGGTAGGCTTTGGAGTTCTGTGGTTCTTCAAGAAGTCCTATGCCGAAATCCAGTGGTCATGGTCATGGCATGCGGTTGCGTTCGCTGCCGTCACAGCTGCGATCTGGGTGGCTCTGGGCAGCTCAGGACCGTCTGAAAGGGCGGCGTTGCCGGATATGCTCGTACGCCTCCCTGTCGGCTGGTCTGCCATTTGGATTTTCTTTGGATTCGCTCAATATATCCTGGTTGCACCGATAGCGGAGGAATTAGCCTTTCGTGGATACCTTGCGCGCCGGCTGGTCTCGGCGGATTTCTTGAATGTAGAGTACCGCCGATTGTCGTGGATCTCCCTTCTCGTTACATCTGCTATATTTGGGGCGATGCATGGCAGCAATTGGCTTCCCGGAATCCTGGCGGGAGCAGTTTTCTTCTGGGCCTTTCGCAGGCGCGGGCAGATCGGCGAAGCCGTTCAGGCCCATATATTTACAAACGGACTCATCGCCATCTATGCAGTTTTCAGCGGAGATTGGTCCAGATTGTCGTGATTACCTGCCGAAGTCGGTTCCCATAGGATACAACTTCTTGTGGCTATGGCGACGTTTGTACCGAAAATATTGTGGTTTTTGCTTTGCAGATGGTGCACAATTACCTGTGTCTGCTTTGATCATCTGAGGACAGAGCCGATCGATTGGCGTGGAAGCTCACAATGAATTTGAATGCAGGGGAGAAAAGCCGCTAGAAGCGAGGTCAATCTGAAAACGCTTCCCCTTGGCGTTTCCATCACCCGCCCTTGCGTTGCCGCTTCTGCTGAGTCTTGCACGTGTTTTGTTCGTCGTGCGACCGTTCCTGTCACCGGTGATGGCATGGTTTCGAAGCTTCGCCAGAGCCGTTGGAATCTCAGATGGAAGGACAAAGCGAAGATCAAACAAAAGGGGAAAAGCCGATGCGATTTCCATTCTCAAAAGTGCTGTCGAATTGCACCTGGAATCTGTATCGCGTTTTGCTCACATTTTCGCTAGTGACCATGCCGGCCATTGCAGAGGCTAGAGGGCGTGGTCACTGTATTCCCGAACTCGACGCCGGCTCCATCGGCAGTGCTCTGATGCTTCTGGTCGGCGGATTCATGATCCTAAAGGATCGCAAGCGCCAGAATTGATCAGATAACTATTTACCTCGTATCTGAAAAAGCCCTCCCCACCAATGGAGGGCTTTTTCGTTTCTTTGGGGCGCAACTCACGCAGCCATGTGAACGAAACCTGGGATAGCTTCCGGGCGAGCGGATCCACAGCCCCAGTTGAACTTGAGATCAAGAATGGATCGGCGGCCACTGGGCGCCGCCAAAGCCGGAGGAAATCTCGATGGTTAAATTCCCGCCACGCGGCAGCGATTTCGGATGCTGGGGATGTGGCGTCGCCATCCATTCCCAGTGTCCCCAATTGCTTGCGGCGAATTGATCCAAGGTGCTGTCGTCAGTTTGGCCTCGGTAGCGGGGGAATTTGCGTCAGGGACTTACTCCGGGCGAATGGGTTGTCATAAGCTGCATCGGCGGGCGCGTTTTACTCGACGCGATGCGAGCGGGCTACTGCTGCGCAACCGAGGCATAAGAGATGGCGCGTTTTTGGCAATAGTGGTTGTGGTGAGAGATGGCAGGTGCTAAGAATTACGGGGAGATAATGCCAACGAGAGGCTGACAATAATGTCTTATGTGGATCCGGGTTCCGGCTTGCTGATTTGGCAGGCTTTGGTTGCCGCAGTTTTTGGTCTGCTTTTCTACTTGAAGAAGACACGGGAGTTCTTGCTTTCGATTGTCCGGACATGCTTCGGCGGGAAGAAGCGGTCTTGAATCGTCCGCGCCTGTGAGAAGGCGGCTACCCAACCGCCGCGCCTTGAGTATGATACCTTCCACCAGTTTTCGCGATCCCGCAGGGCGCTGTTGCGTCGGCGAGAACCGGGTTTTACGCTGGATAGCGGCTGAGCACACGCCGGCATTCGAGGCGTTTCTGGAAACGCCTTTTGCCCGCCGGTTCACTGCGGAACGCCGGCTGATCCCCACCCGCAAACTCGGCCGCGTGGAACGTGAAGCAATGGAATGCCTGCCCGGCATGGACCGCGAGATGCTGGCCGCGGGTGAAATCTACGAACACGAGCGAGTGACCTTTCCGAGTTATGCGTGGGAGTGGCCCGCGGAGATGCTCCACGCTGCCGGGGAACTGACCATGCTGTTGGCGCTCGCCGCTCTGGCCGACGGGTATGGCGTAAAAGATGCCACCCCCGACAATGTTTTGTTTCAAGGTCCCAAACCGATCTTCGTTGACGTGCTGTCGTTTGAAAAACGCGAGCCCGGGGATCCGGTTTGGCAACCGTACGCGCAATTTGTGCGGACATTTCTACTGCCGTTGTTGGCCGCCCGTTGGTGGGGTTTGCCGTTGGCGGACGTTTTCATCACCCGGCGCGACGGTTTGGAGCCGGAAACGTTGTACCGCTGGTGCGGCCCGCTGCAAAGGTTGAGGCCGATGTTCCTGGGATTGGTCACGCTCCCCACCTGGCTGGCCGGCCGGGGCCAGGCGCCCAGCGCGCACCATGAGCGTCGCCTGGCTGATCCCGAAAAAGCGCGCTTCATCCTGGAAATGACCCTGAGACGTTCGGGCCGTGTCTTGGCGGACCTTAAGCCACGCAGCGGGAACCGTTCGACTTGGTCCGACTACATGGAAACGCACAGCTATGGTGAAGCTGCTTTCAAACTCAAAGAGGAATTTGTGCGCCTCGTCCTGGAGGAAGCCAGGCCGCGCCGGGTGCTGGATGTGGGCGCCAACACCGGACATTTCAGCGCGCTGGCGGCCGCAGCCGGGGCAACGGTGGTAGCAATTGACAGCGATGCCCGCTGTGCGGGTGCCGTTTGGCAGCGCGCACTCACCGAGACACTGAATGTCCTTCCGCTGGTGATTGATATCGCTCGTCCCACGCCGCCGCTCGGCTGGCGGAATCGTGAATGCCCCTCCTTCCTGGAGCGGGCGCGCGGCGGTTTCGACTGTCTGCTGATGCTGGCGATACTGCACCACTTGCTGGTGATGGAACGGGTGCCGCTTGAAGACATCCTCGCGCTGGCCGCTGAATTGACCACAGCGCATCTGGTAATCGAGTGGGTTGCACCGGCGGATGAGATGTTCCGCCGGCTCGCGCGCGGGCGCGACCACCTGCACGCGGACTTGGATAGGGATGCGTTCGAGCGCGCCTGCCGGCCGCACTTCGATGTGGTTCGCTTCAGCCGCGTAGGTGACGCACACCGGTGGTTATACTGGCTGCGTAAAAGGTCGGTCAAATCCTAGCCTCATGGCCCACATAACGTCCACCGCTATCAGCGCCCCTGAGAGCCAACGCCGCCGGTCCTGGCTCGTGAACGCGGCGCTGGCGATGTCCCTGGCACACCTGTGTTTTGTTCGGGCATGGTTCTCCGTGTTGAACGACGCTGATTATGGCTACTTCAACCGCATTCCAGTTAACGCTGCCACATTGGCCGGCTTGGCGCTGAATATGCTGCTTCTGGCGTCGGTTTTCTGGCTGGCGGCTACTGGCCTGGGGCGCCAACACCGCCTCTGGCCCAAACGGCTCGGCATCTTGGCCGTGCTGGCGCTGTTTCTGATCCCGATTGATTTCGTTCGTCTGAATTATTTCGCCATCAGCGGTGCCGCCATGCTTGCCCTGGTTCGCCAGCCGTTGGTGCTGGCTCTGAGCGCGGTCCTGTGCCTGCTCGTCTGGCGCTGGCATTCCCTCGCGGCCCGCGGCGTGCGGGCCATCCTCCTGATTCTGTTGCCGCTGGCAGGCCTGACCTGGGTCAGGCTATTTCTGATCATGCTGAATCTGGTGACGCTTCGTCAGTATGAGGGGCTGCCGGTGTTGGCCCCACCGCTAACCCTTGCCAAATCCCAGCCCCGGATCGTCTGGCTGGTTTTCGACGAGCTTGATTATCGCGTCACATTTGCCGAACGCCCCGCCAACCTGCCCCTGCCGGAATTGGACCGATTGCGCGCGGAGTCCCTTTGCGCGACCGCCGCCCTGCCCCCATCCAATGACACGCTGCTGTCGATGCCGGCGCTAACCACCGGCCGGCGAGTGGTGGCCGCCGAACCCTGTTCGCCGCAGGACCTCCGGCTGACGCTCGCCGATCCCAGCCTGACAGCCACCTGGAGTTCATTGCCCAATGTATTTTCCCGCGCTCAAAAACTGGGATTCAACTGCGCCGTGGTCGCCTGGTATCACCCCTATGATCGGGTGTTCGGTAACCTGCTCACTCATTGCACGTGGTATCCCTTTCCATTGTTCGAGCTGGGGCGCGGGCTCACTCTGGCCAGCGCCATGGCCAACCAATTCTGGTCCACCCTCGCGCCACTTCAGCTACGCCGGCTCGAGCTTCAAGTTTATCAGCATTCCCTGAGCGACGCACTCGAGGTGGTGGCCAGCCGCCAGTTTGGGCTGAGCCTGCTGCACCTGCCCGGGCCGCATAAACCCGGCATTTACCTGCCGCATGAGAATCGCTTCACTATCGCGCATTTCTCAACGGTGCAAGGTTATTTTGACAACCTCGCGCTCACCGATCTGACGCTCGGCCAACTGCGGCTGCGGATGGAGTCCGCCGGTACCTGGGACCAGAGTTGGCTGATTGTCAGTTCCGACCATGGCTGGCGCGAGGCCGTGCGTTACGACGGCAGATCCGACCTTCGCGTGCCGTTCCTGGTAAAGGCTCCGGGCCATGCCCAAGGCATGGAGTTCACCGCCCGTTTCAACACGCTGCTGACACCGGGACTCATCATGGCCATCCTGCGCGAGGATGTCCGCTCGCTGGAGGCGGCGCGAGATTGGCTCGCCAAAAATCTGGTGGATCACCCGCCGTCAGCGCGCAACCCCGAGCATGATCACGAATAGCGAGCCGCCGCCCCATAAATCCGAAGCCAACCATCCCTGTATGGCAAATGTCCTCATGGCTGCATCAGCCCCTCAGCGGCTGACACCACCGCCGCTTCGAATACTTCTCGGCGTTGGCGCGACCACTCGATAGCCTCCTGGCGCGAACGCTGATCAGGCACGGCGTGCACCGCCGTTGAAATGTACTGGACGAAAGTATCTGGGTCGTCCGCCACACTCACGGTGGCAGGAAAATGAGCTAGCCCGCGCATCGCCACAGATGTAGCGACCACCGCGTTACCGCTGGCAATAGCGTCGAGCGTTTTGATTTGGACGCCACCGCCGGTCAACAATGGGATGGCGATAACACGAGCTGTCTGGAGGAATTCCTGCGCCTCGGGCACAAATCCGCAATAAGCAACGTTCGCGTAGCGGCCAGCAAGCCATTCAGCTCCACGCCCTGCGACACTGATTCGCAGATCCTTTGCGAGGCGCGGGTAAACCTCTTTGAAAAACCACACGAGGCCAAGGCGATTGGGCTGCCATGTCCAGAGTCCCAGCATGCAGACATCACATTTCGGTGGTGGGGGCGGCTCAGAAGGGGGTGTCACACTCGAATACATGCCAAAAACCCTCGGCGGCCGACACGAGCCAATGGCGGCGAAGCAGTCACGATCATGTTCAGATAAGGACCAGGTCTCTATTGCCGAGGTAGCAAGCCGCCGTTCCAGGTGTCCTAACAGCCGGGCTTCGCGTTGGTACATGAGTCTCACCAACCCGGGGTGTGTGGCAACCGCCAGTTTATCATACAGTTCCTCTTCCACGTTGTGGGCGACGAATACAATCTTGGCGGCATGAGGCAAATAGGGCAATAACCAGGCCATCTGCGCGTGATCGACAACGACAAGACTATAAGCACCAACATACATCTTCTTTAATACTCTGACGTAAGCCGGGGCAAAGAACTTTGTTGTACTATAGGGCAGGCCCTTGAGAAGACTGGTTACCAGCCATATGGCAGACTGTCCTTTGGAACGCGATGTTTCCCCATATCGCTCATCGACAACAATCTCATCTGTTCCTGGTTGGTAGTTTTCGCCTTTACGGCAAAATCCAAGCACGATGACGCGGAGGCCAGCGGATCTTAAGGCATCAATAAAAGCTTGACTGGCGACTTCGCCGCCTTGCTGTTTTCGGCTGGGCAAAATGGTGGTCAGGTAAAGAACTTTCCCGGAGAGGCAAAAAGGCTCTCGCATTCCTTCAAGCGGCCGCTGCATAATAAGACAGAGCACCTGATGTCCGAGCATCCACAAACTCACTGATTTGCAGTAACACTGGCCCTTGATTTTGACTCGGACTGTAGATGGTTGTGTGATCAAGGTTCCCGCTATGGGAGACGTTTCGCTCGAACCCCCTGTCCAAGAGGAACTCCAGGCTCCCGTCTGTTTGCGAAATCTTCGAGCCGGGAACTCTCGATGCTCTCGAATGATTTATATGCTCGCCTATGGCGAATTGTGCACTTTTACATTCCGGGGGCGTGACTGCGATCCGGACTATGCGGGCTGCTGGGAGGAGATTCATATCATTGCTGGCAATCTGTCGACTCACAAGACACGCGGGATTCTGCAGCTTTTTGGTGATCATCCGAATGTGCGCCTTCGCGTTACATTGATTCATTCGTCCTGGCTTAGCCAGGCGCATAAGATAAAACCAGCATCCGGTATGACGCGGCAGCGGCCGGGTTTGCATCTCCTGCAGTTACCGGCGTGGGACAGGTCAGATGATTCCACTTTTAGCGCTCGCCAGCGCGATTGTAGATCAAAGCGATGGTCAGGATACAGGATTTTCAGCCACGTCCGAACACGCGGCTGATGAGTGTTCCCGCTCGCGAAATGTGCGGCTCGCCCATGCCCGGGAGGGCACCATCCCTCGGAGGCGGTCTGGAAGGGATGCCGAGGCAGTCACGGGTTCTCCGAATCGTCTCAGGCAGTTCTGTCCCCTTTGCAGTCATGTTGCGTTGGACTCCGGAGTACCGTGCTCCACAGCGTTTGCATTCGTATCTGAGCTCGATAGCCGCTCCAGGCCGCGACGGAAGAAATCGGTGCTTGGCGCGAAGCGCCTGAATGCCCGCCTATTTGTCTGCCGACAAGACGAACTCGTCATCCTTGAGCGAGCGGCCCTTCGAGGTTTTTTCCTGCAGGGCGAGAATGCGCTCGGCCTTGCCCGCAAAATTGGGATTCCGTGCAAATATCCAGCACCGGCGCTGCCAGGATCGAAAGGCATCCTCGGTGAGCCAGCGCCATATCGTGGCGCCTCTGATCGAGGTTCCAATCCCAGATTGCCGTCCCGACGTCGGGGGATCCCGCCTGCTCCATCGGAAGAAAGGCATGCCCAACGTCGATGGCAACCCGCAGGCGAGCGCCCTAGTCTGAACGATCCTGTCTGTGGGAAGAAGCCCCGGGACAACCCGGGGGAGATGCTCCTCCAGCCCAGCTGGGCTTCTCTCATAAAATCTCTTGCGCCACAACCAAAAAACCTCTCGTCGCGTTTGAGACGACAGGCGATCTCAGTATTCTCTACCCCTCTCCGCCCAAGTAAGAATATTCTTGCTCACTGGACCTGAAAGTACGGCAACGTGTACTTCCGGGCTCGTGCGACCAGCTCCTGTTTCTCATCTGACGAGAGGACCAATTGAGATAAGCTTCGTGTCGGCATTCTGATTGGCTCCTTCCCGATCAGAACGCCATCAACGGCAATGAAATCAAATAAGCAATATGCTGGTGCATCTGTGAACGGGAGTGCTTATTGGGGATCAGGGAATAAATATGATAATGAGCACAAGCCAACACGAGAGACCGGTTCTGTCGGAAAGCCCTTCTCCCCGGCTCATTGGTCTCGGCGTCTTCTTTCTCGTCGCAGCCATCGCCTTAACCCCGCAACTTCTCATCCGCTTGGGCCCGATGCGCCAGAGCCTCACGTCGCAGCAGCCATTGGTCCGTCAGATGGCGCACCTTGAGGTCTCCGCCGGGCGTGGGTTGTTCGTGCTGGCCTCCATTGTCTTCTTCGGCCTTTTTCCCCTCTGGAAAAAGGTCCGGGTCAGCAGGCCGATGCGGGCAATTGGTGCACACCGGATCTCCCCGGTTCTTCTCAGCGTTCCCGACCGCCAGATCCATTTCTCTTCTTATCTGGTTTTGGCCGTTGCGGCTCTGACCGTCGCCTTCGATTACTCGGCGAAGAGCCTATTTCGTTTCGGGCCGGAGACGATCAAGCTGATTTTTTTTGAGGACGGCCTTATCGAAAATGCTACGCCTATCCTCTTTGCCTTGAACGCACTACTGGCGGGTTTGATGAGCTGGAGGATCGGGGGCCGGCACAGGACGACTCTCATACTCCTCGGCACCTTCTTCTTTCTGTGCCTCATGGAGGAAATCAGCTGGGGCCAGAGAGTTTTCGGATTCAAGACGACAGGAATCATGGCCGGACTTAATGTCCAGAACGAAGTCAACCTGCACAATTTCGGGGGATACCTGGCCGATCACATTTTCATGGTGCTTGTTTTCCTCTACGGTTTTGTCGTTCCTTTACTCTGCCTCCGCTCTGTTTTCTGGCAGCGGCTTTTCGACATGCTCGGTCTGCCCGTCGCCTCGAGGGGCCTGGCCATCGCGATGCTCGTCATCTCTTTCCTTCAGCCCTGGACTGTCTATCGGATTTTCGGGCAAGGCATCAATGTCCAGGAAGAAAGGGAATTCCTGACCGCCATGGCATTTCTGGCATTGATGGGGGAATCGTGGATCAAGGTCCAGCGATCCCGTCAGCTCTCCTAAATTTCAGAGCACTCTTCCCGGAGGCCGTGAACATGAAAGAGCACGACGGTGGATGCCCAGGTCGGGATAAACAGAAAAAGTCGTGCAGCGATGCTCTTATAGCATGTTGTATTTCTTGATGCCGAGCATTTGCATCGTGATTTTGAAGACGAAGATCGGGTTGTTGATCAGGTAACGCCGCCACAACCGCCGCGGTTCCTGAAGCAGGCGATGAGACCATTGCAATCCCGCGTTCTTGATCCACGGGGGCGAATCCTTGATCCGGCCCGTGTGGATGTCGAAAGCAGCGCCCACGCCCGCCATTAGTTTCACCTCTAGTTTCTCCAGATAGGCAGCCATGAACCTTTCCTGCTTCGGCGTGCTCAAGCCCACCCAAAAAAAATCCGGCTTCGATCCCGAAACGAGCCGCGCGAGTTCGCGATCTTCCTCCGCGTTCAAGGGCCGGAACGGCGGTGTCAGCGTGCCCGCGATTTTCAGGCCGGGAAACATCTCAGGCAATCGCACGGCGAGCTGTTCCGCAACGCCCGGCTGTCCGCCGTACAGAAAGTGCGAGTATCCGCGCTTCGCCGACAGGCGGCAGACTTCGAGCATCAGATCGGGGCCATAAACACGTCCTACCGAACGGAAACCCTGCAACCTTCCGATCCACACCAGCGGCATTCCATCCGGCGTCGTCAGGAAGGAATGGTTCAGAATCGTTCCGAAGGACGAATCACTCTGCGCCTCCATCACGCCGTGAACGCCGGTGACGCAAATGTAGCCCTTCTGCATTGATCGTATTGCATTGTCAATCGCTGCGATCGCGGACGCCATGTTGATCGCATGCACGCCGATACCGAGTACATTGAACCGTGGAGCGGCTTCGTTCATGCGCGTGTCCTGTTGGAATGATCGCGGTCGTCTGAGGGCCGCCAGTCCCATTTGCATTCCGGATCAGCGCTGTCGTCTCGCAAATGTTGCAGCGCGCCCGATGGATACGCATCATCCGGAGGCATGCCAACCTGTGGCGCAAAAATCCGCGCTCCCGAAAATAAGCATGATCTTTGCTTGTGCCGTTGCCACTGGTTGAGTATGTGGACGTACTTCCCAGTCACGGTCTCATCGTTCCGAGTAGTCTCCTCGATTTCGATGCGGGTTCCGCGCCGAGCACGGGCGTGAAATCGCGAAGAGTCAGTTAACTGTTTTTGCGCCATTTCGACTCGTCGTACGATGCCGCCAGCGCACAAGGAATAGCAAACAGAGGACTTGGAGCGCAGTCGACCCGGAATGCATTTGTTGAGGTTACTGATATGAAGTTTTGGATCAGCTTCCGCCTTTTTCCCCATTCAAAGCGCGATTATAAGCCATTGCCAAGGCGTAGGATACGGGATAATTGGGTTCAGCACCCAAAGAGGGATTCTCCAATCAGATTCGATTCCGATTGGGGGAAGCCGGATTTGGGGCTGCGTGGCATGTCCCACTTGTGAGTATTAGAAGTAAGGTTCCAGGCCCTTTGTCATGACATCAGCGTAGCCGGGCAGGCCGGAAACGGCAATCGGCCGGTCCGGATATTTTGAGGCGAAGGCTGCAAGCACCGCCAGGATCGTCGAGGCGTGGCGTCCCACCCGCTGTTTCAGCGGCCACCCTTTCTCATCAAAAGGCACCGCCAGCCTGCCGAGCTTCGCGGCCCGCAGGTATTTGTCGTCCGTTCCTTCGATCACCAGGCGCGCGTCCGTGGCGCCGCGCAGGCGCCCCTGGGAGGCATTGGCGGACTCCACAAGCATGGCCAGCGCGCCCGTCGAATCGCCCAGCTCGCGGTGGGATAGCCCGCGCAGGTTCTGCGGCGACGGTTCCAGAGCGATCTTGATGTCCTCAAACTCGAGGTTCAGGACGGCGACGGAGGCAATGGGCATGGCCCGCTCGTGCGCAACGATGGCGTTGATCACCGGGTATTCCGGCGAGGCTTCGTGCAGGTCAAGAACCATGTCGACCTTTTCCGACCGGATCAGTGAGGTGATACCAAAGGCGACTCGCTCTGTGAATGTCCCGTCCGGGCGGCCGGGATAAGCGCGGTTCAGATTCCTGGTTTCAGCCCCGGAAAGCTTCTGCCCCGAGGATGCATGGACATAGATGTCCGGATCCGGCCACTGGTCGACCGGATTGGTTGCCCGGCTCCCGTAGCGGAAAGCCCTCAGGCCGGATCGGGCCTTGAATTCCAGCAGGCGGGGCGAAGCCTCCTGATAATCGCTGTGCGTCATGGCTGACCGGTTCGCATGAGGCACCACGAACAGCTTCCCCGATTGCGACACGGCATTTTCCACCACGAGAATGGCGGCCAGAAAGCCGGCCGGCTCGTTGCCATGAGTTCCGCCCAGGATGAGGGCGGTTGCACCCGGCCTACCTGAATCGAGCACATACACATCCGTATCGCCGCGGCTGCCACGGATCCCCGGGAACCACTCCGAAAGCTTCCTGACCGCCGTAATCCCCGGACCCCTGCGAATCGTTTCATCCCGCCCCTGAGCGACATATCCCGGCGTCACCGCCGCAATCAGCGCCAGACTGCCGGCCAGCACGCATAAGGAAGAAATCAGACGGTACCGGAACCGCCCGGCTGCCGCCGCTTCCTGCGCCTGTTCCACTTCCATTCCCGCCTTCCTCATTGTCAATCCACTGCGTTCCGCTGCTCCGCAAATAAACCCCTGCTTTCAAAAACAGCCACGGATTTCACGGATTTCGCGGATGGCCCCATTCACGAAAGAAAGCAATCAGCGAGATCCGTGAGATCCGTGGCTGGTTTTGTCTTTGCATCCTCTTTTCTCACAGAAAACAACCTAGGCGATCATGAGAACGCGCAGCAGCAGCGGCACAAGCACCAGGGCGGCGTTGATCTTGAGCCTCAGGCTGCGCTGGGAAAAAATCTCGGCGATCACCAGAAGCACAGCCAGCGCGACGATGCCGCGGTACACGAGCGTCATTATGATTACACCCCCAGGAACCTTGCGATCGGGTTCGCAAAGACCAGTATCAAAACTCCTAAAACCACGGCGGCGGCGGCCGGAACCAGGCAGCGGCGGACGATGGCCAGGTAATTCTCTCCGATAAGGCCTGCGGTCACCATGGGCGTAAATGCCACCGGCGGCAGGTAGCTTCCCATCGCGCCGATCAGGGAAAGGGCCGAGAGCACCATGATCTGGTTGCGACCGAGCAGCGCCAGCGCAAACGGCACGCCGAGAACGCTGGCGCCGCCATAAACCGAGATGCCGCCGAACAACGGCAGGATGAGCGCGATGCCGGCGTACAGGAAAGCGCTGGGGAGTGAAAGGGAGCCGACCACGATCGCGCCCCGGAGGCCGGTCAGCGTGAGCATCTCGATCAGCATGCCGACTCCCAGGAGAATGCCGATGACCGGCAGTATCTCGCTCACGCCCGCGCGCGCCGTCCGCACCACATTGAACCGCCGTCCCGAAAACACGCCCGCCAGGCTGCCGAGAAGGAACGTCAGCGGCAGCCGCGGGTCGGGGAACCAGGCCGAAAACGCCTTGGGCCCGATCATCAGGACCACGATGATCACGAGCGGCTGGTACAACACCGCCCGGCGGACGCCGCGGAATGCGTTCTCCCCGGCCTCCGCCCGGTATTGCCCGACTATTTCTGCGAGCCCGCTGCGGTTTACAGAGCCAGCGGCGATCCAGAGAGTGGTCAGGACAGCCGGGAAAAAGGTCAGCAACGCCAGGACCAGGTCGAAGCCGATGTAGGGCATGTCGATACCGCCGCCAATGATCATCACGGGAATATTGACCGGCGGCGCGATCATGCCGTAGACCGCGGCGCTCGATATCACCGCCCCGGCGGCAGCCAGCGGCAGTCCCATGCGTCTCAACACCGGCGTGACGATCGCGCCGGTGCCCAGGACCGACGCGGTGCATGAACCCGTGATCATGCCGGGAAACATGATGAGCACGGTGAGCGCTACCAGAAGCAGCCTCGGCCGGCTGCCGAGGCGCACGATGATGCTGCGCGTCAGTTCGCGGAGCAGGCCGTTCGCTTCGATCACCTTCATGAAAATCATCGCCATGATAATGACCAGGCAGACATCAAGATAGCTGAACATGCCCTCGACCAGATGCTCCACAGGCAGGCCTTTCCCGGCAACGAGGGCGAGAAGAATCGAGCTGGCAACGAGGCTCAGGGACACCGGCAGCTTCGCGGCCACGACCAGCACGATGAAGCTTGCGGCCGTCAGCAGGAGAAGCATCACCTCGATCAGGTTCATCAGAACTGCTCCGCAAGTACCGACCTCAGACCTCCGACCCCCAACCCAGAAGGTCGGGGTCGGGATCGGGATCGGGATCGAAGCTCACACCTTCTCGATCCCGATCCCGAACGTTTTCATGCGTCACTGGGTGCGCCACGGCGCATGAGAGGCTGCTCCGAAAATTAAACTTGGCACTTTGGCGTCCTGGCAGCTCTGCGGCTTCTTCTGCTGGAACCGCCAGGTGCCGATACGACTGCACTCATTCATGAGTGCTTTGAGCCCGCCTCATCCCGGAAAGCCATGGAGCGGGCCTACAGCCCTTACTCGTTCATGGCCTCACTTCTCTGGGGCGTTGCCCCAGGCTGGTATGAAGCCGCACCTTCGGCGCTCCATTGCAATGTGTTCCGAACGACTCCCTGACTCACCGGAGTTGTGTAAAACGCTGGAGTTTACGCCCTGGGCGTTGCCGCTCCGTCCCTTCGGGCCAATCACTCAATATGCTAGAACTTACGGGTGATTGAGGACGGCTACTATCTGGCGCCGGTGAGGGGCATCATTATCTAAAGGCCTTCTGCAGCGGCTCGATGGCTTTCGAGATCCTTTCCACCTTGTCCAGAGGGATCCTGCCACCGCAGAGCCTGCCGAAGAACCCGTCCTTGTCCCCTTCGGCCACCACGACGACATAGTCGCAGGAGGGAACAGCAGCCTGAATAAACTTGTCGGAGAGTTCGCCCCGGCGCGCTTCGCCGCCGACATGCAGGCCGATGATCTTCATGCCCAGCTTCTTCGCCTCGGCCAGGAGGGCCTTGGTCCGCTCAAGCTCGGCGTCTGCGGAGATGCCGGCAGCACCCAATCCCTTCGTGCTGCCGCCGAGCACGACAATCAGCGTCTTTGCCCCCGAACCTGAGAGCTCCGCAGCCTTCGCCTGGGCGCCGGCCTTGTAGGGCACCGCAGCCCGTTCAAGTATCACCTTCACCATTTCGATGTCGGCACTCTGGCCGATCGACGTCAGAAAGGCGGGCTTTGCCGCGATGGGCCCTTTGAGCACATAGCTCTGGCCGGCCAGGGCCGAAGCCAGCGCGAGGATGACCGCGGCAGCGAGAGGGACGGTGCGTTTCATCGGGATTCTCCTTGTCGAGGTGCCGGGTTTCATTCCGGATATCAGTATGCAGCTGCCTGCCCGTCCCGGCGCGGGTCGGCGCCGCCGTACAGCATCCTGGCGCCATAATCATACAGCACCGCATGGACGCCGCCGAACGCGGGATCGTAGTCGAGCCCTACGGTGACCTCGTGACCGAGCGCCCTGACTCCCTGGAAGGCGTTGATCGAATAACGGCCCTCCATCGAGAGGTTGCCGGCGCGCGACTGGAAGAGACGCGGCGCGCTGATCGCCAGCTGAATCGGCATGCCGCGATCGATCACATTCGAGATCACCTGGGCAACCGTGGGTATGATGCGCGTGGCGCCCGGTGAGCCCAGAACCATGAACGGGCGCCCCTGCGGGTCAAGCACCAGCGTCGGGCTCATGCTCGACAGCGGCCGCTTCCCCGGCTCGATCGAGTTGACGGATCCGGGCCGCACGTCAAAGTCGTCCATATCGTCTCCCATGATGATCCCGGTTCCCGGCACGACGACACCCGAGGCGAAAAACATGTTGATGGTCTTGGTCACGGCGACCATGTTGCCGTCCTTGTCCATCACGCTGAAGTGCGTGGTGGAACCCGACTCATATTTCCAGGGGTCTCCCGCGGCCGGAGCCGGCATCGACTTGTCGGCGGAAATCAGCGCCGCCAGATTCTTCGCATAGACTTTGGAGGTGATCCCCAGGTAGGGAACTTTGACGAAATCCATGTCCGCCGAGTATTTGCCGCGGTCCGCAAAGACAAGTTTCATCGCTTCCGACCAGAGATGCGCGGTCGCCGTCGTTCCTTCGCCGAGCCCGCCGAGATCGAAATTCTCGAGGATCTGCAGCAACTGGATCACATGCATGCCGCCGGAGGGCGGCGGCGGCGAAATGATCGTGTAGCCTCGATAGCTGCCGGTGACAGGCTTGCGGATCTTCACCTGGTAATTGGCCAGGTCCTCCAGCGTTAAAATCCCGCCGCACCTCTTGACTTCTTCGACGATCTTGCGGGCGATTTCGCCTCGATAGATTGCCTCCGCACCCTGTTTCTGGATGAGGCGCAGAGTGCCTGCCAGGTCCTTGTTGACGATCCTCTCGCCGGCCTCCCACGGGAAGCCGTCATTCGAATATACGGCAAGGCCGTTCTGGAATTTCCGCAGCTTGCCGAAATTGTCCTTGAGGATCTGCGCCAGGTTCGCGGTCACGGGGACGCCCCGTTCGGCCCGGTCGATCGCGGGCTGAAGCACCTGCGCGCGCGTCAATCTCCCGGAACCGTAATGCTCGAGCGCGTACAGCAATCCCTTTACCTCTCCCGGCACCGCCGACGCCAGGCCGCCTTCCACCGAGGCGTTGCCGATCGGGCGGCCCTTCTCGTCCAGCTTGTACATGTCGGGCGTTGCGGCTGCCGGCGCCGTCGGCCGGAAGTCGATGACAACGGCTTCCTTCATGCCGGCCATCTTGATGGTCATGAAACCGCCGCCACCGATGCCGGACGCGTTCGGCTCGAGAACACCGAGCGCAAAACCGGTGGCCACCGCCGCATCCACCGCGTTGCCTCCCTTGCGGAAAACCTCGATTCCGGCAAGGGAAGCCTCGGGCTTTGCTGCAGCAACCACGCCGTTGGCGCCCGCGGCGCCCCGGCCATACAGATTTGTGGGCGTCTGGGATACGACGGGTGAATCGATGGCAAAAACCAATACCGCCAGTACGACGACTGCCATGAGCCCGCACCGGCGAAGAGTCCTGCCCGCTGGCATTGAAGATGCCCTCCATGAGATTTAGGGTGCCGACAACGAGAGCCTAATCGCAGCACCAAAAAAGTAAAGGGAAAAATCAGCGGCCGCGGTTCGAGATCTAAACCTTGAGTCGTGAATCCTGCATCATCCGGCCAGGATCTTAATCCACACCTGACGGGTGCGCGGGCCGTCGAATTCCGCCAAAAAGACGCCCTGCCAGGTGCCCAACTGGAGCCTGCCGCGGGATACGAATACGGTCAGAGAGGATCCCATCAGGCTTGCCTTGATGTGGGCGGCGGAGTTGCCTTCGGAGTGGCTGTAGCCGTCCTCCCAGGGGACCGTCTTATCGAGCTCGGCAAGCAGGTCCGACGGTACCGTCGGATCGGCATTTTCGTTGATGGTGAGCCCGGCAGTGGTGTGCGGGACGAAGATGTGACAGATGCCTTCTTCGATGCGGTGCTGCCCGACAACACGGTCAATGCGAGCCGTGATATCGATCAGACATGAATGGACGCTCGTGCGTATTTCGAGTTTGTCCAACACGGAATCCCCCTTCCTTGAGTCGCACGGCAGGACTTGGTCCGGCGAACATATCCCAACCCGCATGTCCGTGTCAAAGGCTCCGCTTCTAAGCTGCGGCGGTAGGGAGGGGAAGAACAGAGCCGGTGAGTGAACTGCACCTTTCGCCAGGGCGTGAGCGCCGGAGGCGCCTTGGAGTGCGGCGATCATTCGCCGCTTTGGGCTGTAGCGTGAAGGCAAGGCGAAGCCCAAAGGCGGCTTCGCCGCCGCTTTCTCGGGGACTACGGCGTGTCGATGGGATCAAGCCGCAAGGCCGGTGAGTGAACTACACCTTCCGCCAGGACGCGGGCGCCGGAGGCGCCTTGGAGTGCGGCGATGATTCGCCGCTTTGGGCTGTAGCGTGAAGGCAAGGCGAAGCCCGAAGGCGGCGCATAAGCGCCGCACTCCAAAGGCGGCTTCGCCGCCGCTTTCATGGGGACTGCGGCGTGCCGATGGGATCAAGCCGCAAGGCCGGCGAGTGAACTACACCTTCCGCCAGGACGCGGGCGCCGGAGGCGCCTTGGAGTGCGGTGATCATTCGCCGCTTTGGGGTGTGGCGGGGAGGTAAGGCGAAGCCCGAAGGCGGCGCATAAGCGCCGCACTCCAAGGGCGGCTTCGCCGCCGCTTTCATGGGGACTACGGCGTGCCGGTGGGGCGAAATCGCAAGGCCGGTGAGTGAACAACACCTTCTGCCAGGACGCGGGCGCCGGAGGCGCCTTGGAGTGCGGTGATCATTCACCGCTTTGGGGTGTGACGGGAAGGTAAGGCGAAGCCCGAAGGCGGCGTATAAACGCCGCACTCCAAGGGCGGCTTCGCCGCCGCTTTCATGGGGACTACGGCGTGCCGGTGGGGCGAAATCGCAAGGCCGGTGAGTGAACAACACCTTCTGCCAGGACGCGGGCGCCGGAGGCGCCTTGG
>Ga0316620_10000278_pt1 | contig 20178 bp, 15 predicted proteins | sample OWC_Aug_M1_C1_D5_FD_207651 | JGI IMG/M metagenome (GOLD analysis project Ga0316620, IMG submission 207651) | Wetland soil microbial communities from Old Woman Creek delta, Ohio, United States - OWC_Aug_M1_C1_D5_B | ecosystem: Environmental > Terrestrial > Soil > Wetlands | place: USA: Ohio... | reverse complement strand
CAACTACAACCCACGGCGAAACACCCCGAAATGACGTGTATGTTTTGAATATGGCCCTCAATATCACAGGCTCGCTGACAGGCCTGGCTCCGGGGGAAACCATCTATTCTGCCAGGTTTATGGGTGAGAGATGCTATCTGGTGACTTTCAGAAACATTGACCCCCTATTCGTGATAGATCTAGGTAACCCCTACAACCCCCAAGTTCTGGGTGAGTTGAAGATAACAGGCTACTCAAGTTACCTGCATCCCTACGACGAGACCCACATTATAGGGATAGGTAAGGAGACAGTGGCGGAGCGCGAAGACTTTGCCTGGTATCAAGGAGTCAAGATATCGCTCTTTGATGTCAGCGACGTGAACAACCCTGTGGAGATAGGCGATCCGTATGTAATAGGCGAGAGGGGCACTGATTCGCCGGTCCTGTGGGACCACAAGGCATTCCTATTTGATAGGTCCAGGAACTTGCTGGTGATACCCGTTTTGGTCGCGGAGATAGATGAGTCGGACTATCCTGAGCCAGTTCCCCCTGACGCTTACGGCGAGCCTGTCTGGCAGGGAGCCTACGTATTGCATGTGTCTGTGGATGCAGGTATCAGTCTGGAAGGTAGAATCACCCATATTGAGAATATCGCTGAGCCTGAAAAAGAGTACTACTACTATTACTCTCCCTTCTCGGTGGAGAGATCTCTTTACATAGGCGATGTTCTCTACACTATCTCGCAGGCTAAGATAAAGATGAACAACCTGGACAATCTAGGCTACATCAACGAGGTGCCACTTCCATACTCAACCTGGACACCCTATGACTACCCGTCTGAAGAGCCCCGCAGCGAGGAACCATCTCAGGGTGCTGAATCTGGAGGTGAAACGCTTCCAAAATAGCCAAATTTGTATGGAAGAGCAAAATTAAACAGTATTGGTATTTATAGGAGGCAAGTGAAAATGAAAAGCAATATTTTCAGAGCAATTCTGTGTCTAGTGTTAATCGGCACTGCGCTGACAACTCTGCAGTGCACAACTATCTATCCTGGGTCTTCGGAAATCAGCAGGTTCTCTTCTTACCGGGAATTGAAGGAATTTGTGAATGTGAACACACAGGATAAGGATATGCTCGTTACGCCGGGCCGCTTTTGGGCAGGTGTTGCCGAAGAAGAAGGCGATGCTGCTGCACCTGCTGCGTCCGACTACTCCACGACCAACATTCAGGTAGCTGGAGTAGACGAGGCAGACATCGTCAAGACCGACGGAGAGTATATTTATTTTGTTTCCGGGAACAAGACCATCATCGTGAAAGCCTATCCGCCTGAGCAAGCTCAAATCGTGTCTGAGATTGAGTTAGAGGGGACCATAATAGGGATATTTGTCAACGGAAATAGGCTGGTCGTATTTGAGCAGGAAACCACTTATTATCTCTACTATGATGACATGCCTGTTGTGAAGGAATCTTACGCGCCCTACGTATCGCCCAAGATGTTTATCAAGGTATATGATGTCTCAGACAGAGAGAACCCTCAATTGCAGAGGGAGCTTTCTAGTGATGGTCAGTATGTGAGTTCACGGATGATCGGCGATTATGCTTATGTGGTGACAAATGAGCCCGTATACGAGGAAGAGGGTGAAGTAAACCTTCCCGAGATCTATGTTGGCGGCAACGAGACGGAAATACCGGCCACAGATATCTACTATTCCGATGTCGCTGACTATTATTATATGTACACAACCATTATAGCCATAAACACGCAGAACGATGGCCAGGAGCCCGCATATGAAACAATCCTGCTGGGAGCCTCTAGCAACCTGTATGTCTCTCCGGACAACATTTACCTCACTTTTCCGGTGTGGGGGACCGATATGTTGGGGAGGGAGGTCTGGGAGTCCCCAAAAACCTCTATCCACAGGATTCATATAGAAGGCGCTGAAATCGAGTATGTCGCCAGTGGCCAGGTCCCCGGCATGGTGCTGAATCAGTTCTCTATGGACGAGTATGACGGCTACTTGAGGGTGGCAACCACAACCCAGGGGGAAACAACCGGGAACAACGTATATATTCTGGATATGAATCTCAACATTGTGGGCTTACTGGAGAACCTGGCTCCAGGGGAGATGATATATGCAGCCAGGTTTATGGGTGATAGAGGCTACCTGGTAACCTTCAAGCAGGTTGACCCACTATTCGTCATAGATCTGAGTGACCCCAGTAACCCCAGAGAGCTCGGGTACTTGAAGGTAACTGGCTACTCGGGCTACCTGCATCCGTACGACGAAACTCACCTTATAGGCATAGGTAAGGAGACAACAGACGCGGGAGAATTTGCCTGGTATCAAGGAGTGAAGATATCGCTCTTCGATGTCACCGATGTCAATAACCCGCTGGAGATATCGAAGCTTGAAATAGGGGACAGAGGCACCGATTCACCGGTCCTGTGGGACCACAAAGCATTTCTATTCGACAAGTCCAGGAACTTGATGGTGATGCCTATTCTGGAGGCCAAGGTGGACGAGACGAAGTATTCTGAGGAGGATCTTGTGTGGGCTTATGGCGAGCCTGTCTGGCAGGGGGCCTACGTGTTCCGTGTATCCTTGGATGCAGGTATCAGTCTGCAAGGTAGAATCACCCATATTGAGAATATCGCTGAGCCTGAGAAAGAGTACTACTATTATTACTCTCCCTTTGCAGTAGAGCGGTCCCTATACATAGAGGATGTCCTCTACACTATCTCGCAAGCCAAGATAAAGATGAACAACCTGGAGACTCTGGCTTACATCAACGAGGTGGAGCTTCCATACTCAACCTGGACACCCTATGAGTACCCGCCCGAAGAGCCCAGGGAGGAAGAGACGTCCCCAGATGCTAAGTCTGGAACTGAAGAGCTTCTAGGTAGCCAAAATTGAGTTGAATGGGAGAATGGATAATCCAGATATTAGTAGGAGGCGAATGAAATGAAGAGATTGATGATCGTGCTGGTCTTGCTCTTGCTGGTGCCGCTGATGGCCTGTGATCAGCAGACAGCAGCTGAATTGCTGATGTCAGACAAACCGCGGGAGACATCCCCCGACGTCAGCGAAGCTGACCTGGCTCTGCTGGTCGAGGGGAACAGTGCCTTCGCCTTCGAGCTCTATCAGGCTCTTAAAGAGAAGGACGGCAATTTGTTTTATTCTCCTCACAGCATCTCAGTGGCGCTGGCGATGACATACGCCGGAGCTCGCGGCAACACCGCAGAGGAGATGGCCGCCACCCTTCACTTTTTGCTTGAACAGGATAGGCTGCACCCGGCGTTTAACTGGCTTGATGCCGAACTTGCCAGCAGAGGTGAAGGTGCTCAAGGCAAGGACGGTGAAGGCTTCAGGCTGAACATCGTTAACGCCATCTGGGGGCAAAAAGACTATGAGTTCCTTACGACTTTCCTAGATGTCCTGGCCGAGAATTACGGTGCCGGGCTGAGAATACTGGACTTCATAACGGAGACCGAAGCGTCCCGCCTTGCCATCAACCAGTGGGTTAGTGACCAGACGAATGAGCGCATTCCAGAACTTATCCCACAGGGCGCAATTGATGCACTGACGCGCCTGGTGCTAACCAATGCCATCTACTTCAATGCAGCTTGGGAGTACCCTTTCAATGGAAACATTACGTCAGAGGGGCCGTTCTATCTGCTCGATGGCGGGCAGGTGCCAGTGCCGATGATGAAGCAAACGGAGTCCTTCGGCTACACAGAGGGGGAAGGATACCAGGCAGTTGAGCTGCTCTACGACGGAGACGAACTGTCGATGGTGATTTTGCTGCCTGCGTCCGGGAACTTCGAGGCTTTTGAAGAAGGACTTCAAGCCGAGGACGTCAGTGACATCATAAGCGATCTGCAACCTGCTGAAGTTGCCCTGACGATGCCCAAGTTTGAATTTGACTCGGACTTCAGTCTGAAGGACACTCTTACCGCGATGGGTATGCCGATTGCTTTTTCTGGGGCGGCCGATTTCTCGGGGATGACTGGTGGACTAGACCTGTGCATAAGTGAAGTGCTGCACAAGGCCTTTGTCTCGGTGGATGAGGCAGGCACAGAGGCGGCAGCGGCCACGGCGGTGATCATGCGAGAAACCGCAATGCCCGACCAGCCAGTCGAAGTCACCATAGACCGCCCCTTCATCTTCTTGATTCGCGACATTGAGACAAGTGCCATTCTCTTCGTCGGCCGAGTGCTGAATCCTGGTTCATAAGTAAACGCTGCCCGTTTTGTACGAAAGCCTGCTAAGCGATTTGTAGAATACAAGGGCTGGAAATCCCTGCACCGGGAACGTCCGGCCCTTCTGATTTCACGGATAACCGTAATTCATCACCCTGGGTTCACCCCTTTCCTCCCTGGTCGCTTCTGGGCAAGCTAGTGAGATGTAGGACAACATCAGTCCCTTACGAAAGTGGGATTACCAATGGGTGATTGACGGGGAAGCGATCGAGTCCTAGACTATATTCAGTTAGTCCTAGGGGGTGTTACACATGCCTATAAGAATGGATGGCCAAGTCTACTATAGGACGGCTGAAGTTTGCCAGATGGTTGGCATAGGTAAGAGCACTCTATTCCGCTGGATTAGGCAGAATACTATAAGGGATGCCGAATATAGAGACAGGAAAGGGTGGAGACTGTTCACGGAGGAAGAACTACTCCATCTCAAATGGGAGACTAACAGAATTCAGACGAATCATGTGGCTGAAATGTGAGAAGTACCATTGATAGTAATGAAACGAGACTACGTGTTATTGAGTCCTGTGAAAAAGGGGGATGAGACTATGAATATTATAGGTAATGCTGTTAAAGATGATGCGGTTGCGCTGGGCGGGCATGAGTTCAAGAGAGCCAAGAATGGATTGGATGAGGCTCAGGTAACATCCTTCATTAACGAGCTTATCAAGGAGCGAGACAAAATGACTCAGTCCCAGGATCATATCGCGTCTCTCAATAGGCTTGCAGAAAGGGCCATTGTCGAAGCAGATAAGCTGGCTATGCAAATCAAGACAGAAGCTGCGGAACAAGCTAAAGCTGAAAGTGCCGCCATCGTAGATAGGGCCAAAGAACAAGCTCGACAGATGGCGGAAAAGAAGATAGCTGAAGCTGTAAAGCTCGCTAATGAAGAGGCTACTGCAATCAAGGTCAAAGCTGAAAAGGAAGCAGCAATCCTGCTAGAGGACGAGAAAAACAGAATCCGTAATGATCTACGGGACCTTGTGAATCAGCAATTTGGCTATTTGCAGGAAGGGCTGGAACGCCTTAGGCAGCAGGCGGTGGCGATCCAAGCAGATTTTGACAATAGGTCGCCTGAGTTTGGAGAAGAGAAGAGCCCCGCAACCGTCGGAATCGCACAAGAGAAAGAAGGCGCGGCAGCGAAAATGGCTGAACAGAGCAATAATGTAGTTGCACAAGTGAGCGATAAGACGCCTGGGGAGCAGCCGCACCAACCGGAGCCAATCTGGCGGGCTACAGACGACGCTGAAAAGAGCTTCGAGCCCTCGGGACTGCTTCGTATGGAAGAGCAGCCAGAATCAGGCAAGCCGCAATGGGAAGTGGAAATCTTGCCTCCGTTTGAAATAGCCAAAATCATGGAGGTCGTGTCCTTCCTCGACCAGTTGCCCGAAGTTGCCAATACTGAGATGATTGTACCTCAGATTGATGCGCCCTTAATTCTGGTCTTCCTGCGTAGGCCCATAGATGTTGTTGATGTGCTGCAAAAAGTTCCTGCAGTGGCTCACGTTGAAGCAGTCGCGTCTAATATAGCTGCTACCAATGGCAAACCACGGAAAGTTCGCATAAGTCTTTCTGCAGACACAAAGGTACAAGGAAGATAGGAACACGCCTCTCTGCAACGATAACTGGCTAAGCCTTCTTGGGAGTTCCGGTCATGACTCGACCAGTGCGTGATTTTGATGGGCGAATAGAGGGGCAGCCTCGGAAATTGTCATCGGGTAGAGAGTTGCTGCCAGTACTACGTGTTTCGGCTGCTGCCCTGAAGTAGGGGTTGGTTTCAAAGAGCCACTTGTTTCCAAGGATTGACGTCTGGATGGCTGATCTTAGGTAAGGATTACCCCGATCCTCGGAAGAAGACTCTCGCTCCAGAAAACGCTGTCTTCACGCAAATCCGCTTGAGCAGCCTATCAAGCCCTGGCTAGGATGACCAGAAAGGCCCCGATCCTCCAGACAAAGCCGTGTCAAATTCAGTTTTGCCAGCGGAGAAATCAGGGCATAAACGATGATGAGTTGTGTAGCGAAGCTCGGAAACCTTGCCCTTATCGATAGAATGTTTTATTCTTGAGATGGACACTGGCGCAGAGACTAGTGCCAAGCAGAAGGAGGGATTGCCATGGAGAGAGAAAGAATCTCTTATCACGAGTCTGTACGTCGAGTATACGATAGGATCAAAGCAGATGGGATGAGTAACATCTGGGACAGGTACGAAGCCCAGGGAATGGGAGGCAATCCTGACCAGCGTTGTCCCTTCTGTATGGGGGGAGTTCGTTGTGACCTGTGCTCCAATGGGCCGTGTCGCGCTGATGTTGCCAAGGACAAGAGGGGCGTGTGCGGCATAACTGGCGACGGCATGGCAATGCGTATGATGCTCCTCAGGAACACCATGGGAGCTTCAACATATCACTATCACACCGAGCAGACCATCAAGACGCTTCGCGCTACAGCCCAAGGGAAAACCCCCTTCAAAATAGTTGAGAAAGAGAAATTGAAGGTATTTGCTGGCCGGCTGGGGATAGGCACATCCGGCACGATTAGGAAGACAGCTTTGAATCTCTGCGATTTCGTCGGAGCTGACTTCAATCGCAAAGCCGATGAGCCCAGCCAGATAGTGGAAGCCCTGGCTCCCGACGAACGAAAGAAAACCTGGAAAGCTCTGGATTTGTTTCCCGGCGGAATATATGGTGAGATGCTGCGTGCGACAAGTTCTTGCCTCACTAATGTGGATGGCTATTACGTCAGCCTGGCACTAAAAGCGATGCGCATGAGCATAGCCATGGCTTACCAGAGTCAAATTGTCAATGAGTACTGCCAAGATATTATCTTCGGTCTTCCTAGGCCGCATAAGATGCGTGTTGACCTTGGAGTTCTTGACCCCGATTATGTTAATGCTTTACCGAATGGTCATGAGCCTTTCCTCGGTTTCGCGATGGTTCAGTTGGCCAGGAAGCCGGAGTGGCAGAATAAAGCCCGAGCGGTCGGGGCCAAAGGATTGCGCATTATTGCCAACATCGAGACCGGTCAGGAGATGATTCAAAGATGGGAAATGGATGACGCCTTCTATGGTTTTACAGGTAACTGGATAACGCAGGAGGCTGTTCTCGCCAGTGGCTGTGTTGACCTTTTTGCCTGCGATATGAACTGCTCGATGCCGATCGACCCGGCCTATGCCCGGAAGTACAAAATAAAGCTGGTACCGGTCAGTGATCTTGTTGCTTTCGAAGGCATTGCCGAGCGTATCAACTATGAGCCCGAAAAGGCCGAAGAGCAGGCAGCCCGGCTGTTGCAGATGGCCATAGATAACTTCAAAGAACGCCATGACTCGGTGTCGCCGGTTACGGGTTTGCCAATGAATGAAGCCATGGTCGGGTTCTCATCAGAGAGCATCGTTGAAGCGCTGGGTGGCTCGTTGGAGCCGCTCTTGAAGGCGATCAAAGACGGTATCATAAGGGGTGTAATTGGACTTGTCTCATGCACTACTCTGAGAGATACTGGCCAGGATGTACACAGCGTGCGGATGGCTAAGGAGCTCGTTAAGCGCGATCTGCTCGTCCTTTCTATGGGTTGTGGTAACGGGGCAATGCAGGTGGCGGGTTTATGCCGTCCCGAGGCCAGCGAGCTTGCGGGCACCGGTCTTAGGGGTCTCTGCCAGACTCTGGGCATACCACCGGTACTGAGTTATGGAACGTGTACTGATACCGGGCGCATTGCCGATCTGCTGGCCAGTTTATCCCACGCTTTGGGAAATGTACCTGTCTCCGACCTACCTGTCGCTGCCGTCGCCCCCGAGTATATGGAGCAGAAAGCGACTATTGATGCCATCTTTGCCCTGGCTTTTGGTCTTTATACCTATGTGAATCCACTACCCACGGTTACGGGGGCACCTAATCTGGTTCACTTGTTGACACAGGACTGCAAGCAGGTGACCGGCGGTATATTGAATGTCGAAAAAGACCCCGTCCAGGCTGCCAATGCTATCGTGACCCACATAGAGACAAATCGCAAGAAGCTGGGTCTATAGAATCAGCGCCGGCAAAAGGACGTCCATGATTCCTCTGCCTCCGTGTTATGATTTGGGGGACATCTTTGGGGAAAGAGGATAGGAATTCATGATTGGATTTGAGGCACGATGCGGCACTACCGCTATGGGGATAATGCCTCATAGGAATGTTGAGCAGGCGCTGCAGCTTGCCTTGAGCTTGGATATCCCGTTCTGGCCCCAGCTTCCCAAAGTAAGCCTGTATGAAGATATGTATGTTCAGACCTCTCAGAATTTCCCTGGCATAGCTATTGACTTTGATAAAGAGCGAGTTAAGTTTGACACTTCCCGATTTGAACAGGAACTCGACGGATATTTCGTGAAAATGGATGTCCCGGAGACTTTCGCACTCACCGCCCAGTATTCCACTGTATTCCACAAGTTTCTCTCCAAGGAGCTTCAAGGTTATAAGGCTATCAGGGGACAGGTAACTGGTCCCGTGAGCTTTGGCTTCAAGGTGCTGGATGAGAACCTTAAGCCAATCATTTATAACGATGAGGTAAGGACTGTTTTGTTTGATTTCATTCAGAAGAAAGCCAACGCTCAGTATCGGGCGCTCAAGGAAAGGAATACCAATGCCTTTGTCTGGCTGGACGAGCCGGGGCTGGGTTACGTGTTTAGTGGTCTTTCGGGATATAATGAGCAACAGGCTAAAGCAGACTACCATAGTTTTGTTGAAGGACTGGAATGTCCCAAGGGACTGCATCTCTGCGCCGAGGTGAACTTACCTTATCTATTAGAGCTTGGGGTGGAAATTCTGTCCTTCGATGCCTACCAAATTGGGTTCATGCCTAAGGAGTACGCCGGCAGTGTGGCTGAGTTTATCAGGAAGGACGGGATTATCTCGTGGGGCATTGTCCCTACTGAGTCCACAGCCCTGGCAACGCAGACACCGGAGACACTGGCTCGGATCCTTGCAGATTACTGGGACGTGGTCTCGGAGGGTACAGGTTTGTCCTTGAACCAAATTGCCATGCAAGCATTGGTGGCGCCGGCCAGATGTTGCCTTAGCGATATAGGGCAGAGCAACGCCAGCGATAAGAAGGCAGGCGGATGCCAGACTTCCAGCCATGAGGAGGAAATTGTGGAGAAGGCGTTTGCTTTCTTGCCTGAGCTGTCACAGATACTGAAACATAAGTATGGCGTATAAGTATGATAAGAGTAGCATGAGAGTCTTAGGTATTATGGGCAGCCCGAGAAGGCAGAGCAATACCGAAATCCTTCTGGATAGGGCGCTGGAAGGTGCCAGAGAGGCCGGAGCCGAGGTCGAGAAGCTACTGGTTTCGAAGCTCAAAATCGCACCGTGCCTTGAGATATATGCCTGCCGTAAGGACGGCAAGTGCTCCATCAAAGACGATATGCAATTGCTATACAAGAAGCTTCTGGAAGCAGACCATGTCATTTTTGCTTCGCCGATATTCTTCTACGGTATTACCAGCCAGGCGAAAGCCGTAGTGGACAGATGCCAGGCTCTTTGGGTAAGAAGACATGTGCTGGGCATGGGCAAGGAAGATAAGAGAGCGCGAAGGGGAGTGTTTATCTCGGTAGGCGCTACTCGAGGTGCAAAGCTCTTTGAAGGCGCTGTGCTCACCGTGAAGTATTTCTTCGATGCTATAGGTGTGGAATATTCTGGCGATTTGTTAGTCAGGGGAATTGACAACAAAGGCCAAATCAGGGAGCATCCTACGGCTCTCGAAGATGCGTTTCGCCTCGGTCAGGAGCTTGTCCGTGGGAAGTAGAGACGGACAATGAAGGCAATAGCCACGGACAAACTAGCCAAGGTGTTTGGTCATCTTGTTGCGGTAGATAATATCTCATTTGCATAGGTTCTTACTTCTTCTCCAAGATGGAAGCCGACTAACAGAGAATGGAACATAAATTTGGACAAGGTACAGCCAATTACGTCAGACGATTGGGGTACTACAGGTTCGGACAACGTACAAGAACAAACCTGTTGATTGTGGTTGAACCTTGACCAAGGGAGGTGTCTATGCAACTATCACCAGAAGAAAGGCGCAGAATCTACGAGGAAGAGAAGGCGCACATTGAAGCTGAACAAAAGCAACGGATGACTGCAGGTGGCTCATCCACCGGACTGGAACCGAATGTCGCTGGATTGCTCTGTTACCTCGGAGGCTGGATCAGCGGTATTGTTTTTCTTGTAATAGAACAAAAAAACAAATTCGTCCGCTTCCATGCCCTCCAATCCATAGTCACATTTGGTGCCTTGACTGTTGCTGGGGCCCTTCTAGGCTGGATACCCTACGCAGGCAGTGTATTTGGCATCGTTATAGGCATCCTGGCCTTCATTCTGTGGGTAGTTCTGATGGTCAAGGCTTACCAGGGTGAACTATATAAGCTTCCGGTAGCTGGGCAGGTGGCTGAGGGACTACTGCCTGCTGGTTGGGGTACCGGAAGGCCTGAACCAGGGGAGCAGAAGACAGCTGAGGCCAAGAGGAGCGCCGAGGGGACTGAAAAACCACCAGAGTCTCAAGGAGAACCGTCTCCTCCTGTAGCAGAAAGGATTAGGGAGTTTGGGAAGCAAACAGAGAACTACTTCAAAGGAACTAGAGCTGGTAGGGTTGCCGGCTACAGCGCCACCATATTCTTCAATGTAGTTTTCATTGTATTCTTTTCCTTCTTCCACAGGTATATAGCCTGGTACCACGCTGAACCGGACGGTGGTATTACCAGATTGCCGCTTCTAACCGGCGCTTATTTCACCTGGCTACCAGTTCTGGTTACGGCATTGGCCATATCTATAGCCGCCCACATTGTATTGATCATTTACGATAGGTACTGGCTGCGGGAGGTTACTCGCATTATCCTCGACGCGATTGGCGCTGCAGTGGTTGCTAAGCTAATAGCTATATTTCCGTTTAATTTCAGCGTGATTCCTAATCCCACCGCTGCTGATGTCGTGCCGGTAGTGGTGAACATTGTTCTAGTTATCATCGCCGTTGGGTTGGGAATCGGGGCGCTGGTTCGGCTCATAAAATTATTGGTCGGCGTAGCCCAATAAAGGCGATTTTCACGAGACAAGTTCACATATAGCGTAGAGGTAGGGTGGGGATAGCCTGTTCTCTGCCAAGCCAGGAGCGGAGGATAATTATGAAGTACTCAAACTAGTAGGGTCATAATCTTCCCCCTGACATACACACTAGAAGAAACTGATAGCGCTGTGGGTGCGATACAATAATATGTGATACAATAATATTGCAGGCCAATGATTTTGGGGAAATCAGACTCTCGCAAAAGCTGAATCTTTCATACGCACGAGAGGTATTGCGGTTTTCGCATGGAGGATAATGGGAGGCGGCAATGAAAAGTAGAAAAATGCTCCTACCAGTTTTACTCTCTATCCCTCTGGTCTTCAGCCTGATGCTTCCTGCATTGGCAGTGGGAGCTTCAACAGGCATGCCACTGTCAGATGACCATTCCATTATTCATTCGGCTGTAGATAGATCCAGCCTTGTTTCTGCAACGGCCCTGAATATGCCTCAGGGAAATGTAACGCCCATGGTCGCCGCAGGCTGGGATCACACGGTAGGGCTTAAGTCCGACGGCACCGTGGTCGCCGTGGGAGATAACCGCTCCGGGCAGTGTGATGTCGGCAGCTGGACAGACATCGTCCAGGTTGCCGCAGGCAACTGTCATACGGTAGGGCTTAAGTCCGATAGCACCGTGGTCGCCGTGGGGTGCAACGATGATGGTCAGTGCAATGTCGGCGGCTGGACGGATATGGTCCAGGTCGCCGCAGGCGCCGGTCATACGGTAGGGCTTAAGTCCGACGGCACCGTGGTCGCCGTGGGGTGGAAAGATGACGGTCAGTGCGATGTCGGCGGCTGGACGGATATGGTCCAGGTCGCCGCAGGCGCCTATCATACAATAGGGCTTAAGTCCGACGGCACCGTGGTCGCCGTGGGAGATAACCAAGTCGGGCAGTGTGATGTCGGCGGCTGGACGGACATCGTCCAGGTCGCCGCAGGCTGGCGTCTCACGGTAGGGCTTAAGTTCGGCGGCACCGTGGTCGCCGTGGGAGATAACCAAGTCGGGCAGTGCGATGTCAGTGGCTGGACAGATATTATCCAGGTCACCGCAAGCGTCATTCACACGTTGGGGCTTAAGTCCGACAGCACAGTAGTCGCCGCCGGCCCCAATGTCCAGAGGGTGCTGGAGGATGTTTGTAGCTGGACGGACATCGTCCAGGTCGCCGCAGGCGCAGGTCATACGGTAGGTCTTAAGTCCGACGGCACTATGATCGCCGTGGGATGGAACTACTACGGTCAGTGCGATGTCGGCGGCTGGACAGACATCACCCAGGTCGCCGCAGGCGCCGGTCATACGGTAGGGCTTAAGTCCGACGATACCGTGGTCGCCGTGGGATGGAATAACGATGGTCAGTGTAATATCGGCAATTGGACGGCTATCGTCCAGGTCGCCGCAGGCTGGGGTCACACGGTAGGGCTCAAGTCCGACGGCACCGTGGTCGCTGTGGGAGACAACGACGAGGGGCAGTGCGATGTTGGTAACTGGACAGACATCATACAGGTCGCCACAGGCCGCTCCCACACAGTGGGACTGAAGTCTGATGGCACCGCGGTCGCCGTGGGAAATAACGGCGCCGAGCAGTGCAATGTCGGTAACTGGACGGACATCATACGGGTCGCCGCAGGCGCCTATCATACGATAGGGCTCAAGTCCAATGGCACCGTGGTCGCCGTAGGAAATAACGGCGCCAGGCAGTGCAATGTCGGTAACTGGACGGACATCATCCAGGTCGCCGCTGGCGAGGATCACACGGTGGGGGTTAAAGCCGACGGCACCGTGGTCGCCGTGGGAGACAATCACTCCGAGCAGTGTGACGTAGGCGGCTGGACGGACATCATCCAGGTCGCCGCTGGCACCTATCACACGGTGGGGGTTAGGTCTGACGGCACCATGGTCGCCGTAGGAGACACAGGCTCCAGGCAGTGCGATATCGGCAACTGGACGTATATCATCCGGACCGCCGCGGGCGCCGTTCACAGCGTGGGGCTTAAGGCCGACGGCACCGTGGTCGCCGTAGGCCCCGAGATCGAGCTTGCCAAATGGAATCTGGGAGTTATCAAGTATGCCCTTACCGTCTCCAGCACCGCCGGCGGTTCGGTAAGCAACCCTAGCGAGGGGGCGTTCACTTATAATGCCGGCGTTGTAGTTCGTATAGTCGCCCAGGCTGAGAAGGGCTACCGCTTTGTCAACTGGACTGGGGATGTGGGCGCCATCTTCAATGTGAACGCTGCTACATCCGTCATCACCATGAGTGGCAACTACTCCATAACAGCCAGTTTTGAGAAGAAGCCGCCAATCAATTGGCCGCTAATTGGCGGAATTATGGCAGCGGTGGTAATAGTGGGACTGGTGATTTTCTTCGCTCGTAGAAAGGGAACTGCCTAGACCAAAGGGTGCTGGGCTGAACTCTCTCCGTACCTCCGCCGTGAAGGGCGAAGCGAATCTCTTCGCGTAATAATTAATAGCGTTTAGTTTGCCGTGTCGGCTTTACATTGCCCCTATAGTCGGGAGCGGTGATGTTGAAGACCAGGCTTATCCTGGGGTCTACCATTCGTGAACTTATTCGTGTTTCAATCTCGTCTAAAGAGAGACATGTAGTGACCACCATGGGCAAGCGGGCATTATACCTGTAATTAATCAACTGATATAGCTTCTCCTGGGCCCAGGGTGTGGCTGATTGCTCCCCGAAGTCATCGAGTATCAGCAGAGGAGTTTCTTTGAGCTTCTCAGAAAATTCGTCGTAGGATATTTTGCTATCTGGACTGAATGTAGAGCGCAAATGGTCCAGAAGGTCGGGGACAACCACAAATAAGACTGGCTTCCCCTGCGCCAGCCGATAATTAGCGATGGCTGCTGCTAGGTGAGTCTTACCACAGCCATTAACGCCTTGATATATCAGCCAACCCTCTGGTGAGCGAGCGAATTCTACTGCTAAGTTGAAAGCTTGCCGCAAGTTTTGCCGCTGTTCTGCGGGAAGCTCCAATCTCTTGTGGTCAAAATTATCAAAGGTCATATTTCGTAATAGCTCTAACTCTAAGCCACCTCGGGATTCCAGGGGCGATGCTGGTTCAATCGTCCATACTTGACAGAATTCATTATCAATAAGACGACCGCGTAAACGTTCATCCATTCTTTCCACTGGTACATCGGTGGTGATTACCGTAGCCAGTCTGGTATTAAAGCGATGGTTAAGGAGTTGCTCCAGCTTCTCTTTAGCCCAGGCAGTAGCGCTTCCCAGAGTAAGATCATCAAGCACTAACAGAGGGGCGTTCTTTACTTGCTCAAACAGCTCGTCATAGGTGGTATCGCTGGTTGGACTGAAAGTAGACCGTAGGTGATCCAGGAGGTCAGCAGCGGCAATGTAGAATACTGGCTCCCCCAACTTGAGGCGGTGATTGGCGACGGCACAGGCCAGGTGTGTCTTACCGGAGCCGCTGGGACCTAAAAATACCAGCCAACCCCGGGGATTATCAGCAAAGGCTTTGGCAGCTTGGTAGATCTGAGCAGAGTGCTCTTGAGATTCTTCGCTTCGCTCAGAATGACGGGTAGGTTTTCCCTTGGGAGATAAGTTGTCAAAGGTAAATTGCGACAGAGAACCCAAATTGCTGTATTTCTCAAAATATTCTGTCTTCTTCTTTCTCAGCTCTCCCTTACTGCATCGGCAGGGTACCACCCGGCCAAAATCAGCTTTTCCTGAATCTAGAGCAGGATGGACGAACCCGGCCCCTTTGCAGACAGGGCAGATTTCGCCTGCGCCTTCTTCTGAGGGAAGGGAAACGTTATCTTTTGACGAGGTGTCCGTATTTGCCCTTGACGTACTTGTCTGGGCCATACGTTTTAGCGTGTCTCTTATACTCTCCACTGTCTTTACCTTCGCTAGCCCATCTTTCCAGGATGCGAGCGATATATCTCCAGCTCCGTTTGTTCAGCGCAACTGCTTCCTTAAAGGCTTCTTCAATCCACTGGGGCGGATAAAGTCTCTCGGCTTCCTTGAGTTCTTCAGCAATCATGGGCGTTATTATGCCGATATTCTGCTCGTAGAGGGCGAAGATGTTGATGGCCTGCCCGCCGAGGCTTGGCAGGCGGGTCGGCGGTTGAAGGCTATCACCGGTCAGAGAGTAAACATCCTCGAGCACTTCATCTACATTTAAGGTCGAGCGTAATAGAATGCCGTGCTTGACAGCCGAGTCCAAAGCCTGGCGAAGTGTCTCCTCGTCTAACGCGGGCGATAGCCGACAGGCCTCAGCTTTCAGCTGCTTGTAAGCAACAGAGTGGGTATGATCTGGCTTTCGCAGGATAAGATAAGCCACATATAACACTACCTTAAGTTCGGTCAGGTCCTGAATTTTAGGCACCGCCTGGGTAAAGAAAGAGTCAGGCAAGGAGACAAGAACTGTTTTGCTGTGAGGATTTATCAACTCCCTGTCAGGCATCTTCTCACCGTTAATTAAGCTAAGAAGTCCGTGGTCTAAGAGGCAGAAATCAGTTCAGCCTGTACATTGTCAAATCTGGCAATCCTTTCCAGAAAGCGCAGCTTGATCTGTCCTAACGGACCATTGCGGTGTTTGGCTATGATAATCTCGGCGATGCCGCGGGGATAAGGTTCCCTCTCGATATCATGCAACTTGCTCCAATCCTCCGGAGAACAATTCAGATCTTCCCGGTGAATGAAAACAACCACGTCAGCATCTTGCTCGATACTGCCAGATTCGCGCAGGTCCGAAAGCTGGGGTACATGGGAGGGACGCGCTTCTACAGCCCGACTGAGTTGTGATAGGGCTAAGATAGGCACATTCAGTTCCCGGGCCAAGGTCTTCAAGGCACGAGTTATGTTACTGATCTCCTGGACTCGTGTTTCATTCTTGCCGTCGCCTTGTATCAGTTGCAGATAATCGATGATAACAAGGTTGATGCCGCGTTCGAAATGAAGTCGCCGTGCCTTGCTCCTTATATCTGCCACCCGAAGCATGGGAGAATCATCAACATAGATGGGTGCCTCAGATAAGACGCCGCTGGCTTGCATGATTCTTGTCTCATCCTTCTCACTAAAGTGCCAAAGGCGAACCTTCGTAGAATCAACCCCGGATTCGCTGGCTAGAAGCCTCTGTACCACCGCGTCTCGAGACATCTCCAAACTGAATAACGCAATACAGGCCTTCTGGTTAATAGCGGTATTCCTGGCGACATTTAGGGCCAAACTGGTCTTACCCAGACTGGTCTTGGCGGCTAGAACGATTAGGTCGGTCCTCTGTAATCCTCCTAGAAAATCATCTAAGGCAGTAAAACCAGTTAGAATGTGAGGTATTTCACCTGCCCTAAGCGCAGTAGCCGGCCCGCCTCCCTCAAAATATTGACCCAGAAGCTCACGAATCGGAACAAGGCCTCGAAGACCCTGTCTGGCTCGTACTTTAAACAGGATATCTTCAGCGTCATTGAGGCTAGCCTCAACATCCGGGCTGGCTTCGTAGCCAAGGGCCGCAATTTGCCCGGCGGCGGCGATCAGTCGCCGCATCACTGCTGTATTGGATACTATTTGAGCATAGTATTCAACATGGAGGGATGTGGGCACATTGCTTATTAAATGGCTTAGGAAGGCAGCCCCACCGACTTGTTCGAGCTTGTCCAGGCGCATTAGCTCATGGGCCACTGTAATCTGGTTTATGGCTTCATTGCGCTGATAAAGAGAAACACAAGCTTGGTAAATCGCCCGGTTTGTTTCTGAAAAGAAATCCTCAGACTTCAGAGACGCAGCGATTTTCAATATGGCATCAGGGTCAATAAGCAGAGATCCAATTACTGCCTCTTCGGCTTCGATATCATGAGGTGGTAATTTTTCGTCTGCCATGCCTAATCTTTCTTCTCCTCTTTCACTTCCTCTTGTTCCTTTCCTTTTGCCTTCCTTTTCTTTTTCTCTTGTTTTTCTTCTTTTTCCTGCTTTTTCTCCGCCTTTTGCTCTGTCTCTGCCTCTTTCTCTTCTTCTTCCTCAATAACTACTGTGATTTTCGGCTTAATGTCGCCGGCTAGCTTGACGGCCACCTCATAGCTGCCCGTTTGGCGGAAAGGTTTCTCTATATCTATCCTCTTTTTGTCAATAACAGAACCTATGGCCCGACTTAGTTCTCCAGCTACGTCGGCAGCGGTGATAGAGCCGAACAAGCGCTCTCCGCCGCCCATGCGAGCCTTAAGGTGAATTTCCTTTCCCTCAATTTGCTGAGCCAGTTCAACTAGTTTCTCTCGGTCAACATTTTCTTCAAGCTTTTTCCTCTCGAGCCTGGACTCTACCTGCTTACTGACAGCGGGGGTGGCTACCAGAGCTAACCCTCGACGCAAAAGGAAATTCTTGGCATAACCTTTGCTCACTTCCTTAATCTCTCCAGCTCTTCCCGTTCCCGGGATGTCTTCTAATAAAACAACTTTCATAAAATCCCTCACTTCTCTCAGAATGACAAAAATTTCGCTGCCGATAGGGCGGCAGTAGCACCATCTCCAGCAGCAGTTACGGCCTGCCTGGCTGAATTGTGGCGAACGTCTCCAGCAGCAAATATTCCTGGGATCCTCGTTTCCATGAGCTCATTGGTGATTATGTAGCCTTCTTCGTCCAAAGGTAGCAATCCCCGCCATTGAACACTATTGGGCTTCGAGCCGATCGCCACAAAAACGCCTGCTAGCTCTAATACCGATATTTTATCATTTCTGGTGTTTTTCAGCCTGAGCTGCTTAACCACTCCATCGCCTTCAATTTCGGTCACTGCATTATCCCAAATGAACTCTATCTTGGGTTCGGCCGTAGCTCTTTCCTCGAATATCTTGCTGGCTCGAAGCTGGCTGCGACGGTGGATGACCTTTACTGAGGAGGCAAATTTGCTCAGGTAGAGAGCCTCGGTGACGGCACTATCGCCGCCACCTATAACAGCCACTGTTTTGCCTTTGAATAAAGGGCCATCGCAGGTGGCACAATAAGAGATTCCCTTGCCCACAAATTTGTCTTCCCCGGGCACACCCAGTTTGCGAAATTGCGAGCCAGAGGCAATGATTACCGACTCAGCTATGAAATCGCCTTCACTGCTGTTGACCAGATTGTGCTTTTGGCCGGGCACCACTGTGCCAACCTCGGCAAGTAGGATTTCCAATCCATAGCTAGTGGCTTGCTCATTGATGAGCTGTCCTAACTCAATACCCGAGATACTCTTGGGAAAGCCAGGGTAGTTCTCCACTCGCTCGGCGTTGGTTATCTTCCCACCGATTATTCCCTGCTCGATAAGCAGAGTGCTAAATCTGGAGCGGGCGCAATATAGCCCGGCGGTGAGTCCGGCGGGCCCACCGCCGATGATAACCACTTGGTGACTCCTGCTGGAATTGCTTCGTTTCACTCGCAATGACATTACTTTAGCTTGTAGCTGTCTCCCCGGAACTCACAGCGTTCCCCGCCTTGCGAAATCTTGCCCTCTAGAGATTTGAGCATTTTCATATAGGGGACAAGGTTCACACTCATTATACCATCGTTTCCTGTCATTCGATGGGCAATACCCACGTTAGCCGCGGCGGAACTCTTGCCTAATTTTATCGATCGTTCCTGGCTGTAGGATATCAGCCACAGTCATTGCCATCGCCTTGGCTGCATCCAGTAGAGCGTTGTGACCTGCTTCAGAGGCGGCCGCAGCGGCAAACTCCGGTGTATGTATCAATACCTCATGGGAGGCGATGGCTATTGCAGGATGTATGCTGGGCACCACCTGACTAACATTTCCCATATCGGTGCTGCCCAAGCCAAAACGAGGGTCGAAGGCTTCTACTTTGCGATCCAGGGACTCTAGATTTTGCTTGAATAGCCCGGCCAAAGTCATATTGTTCTTCATCGGAGCATAAGTCCTGTCTCTCCATCTGTATTCCAATCTTGCCCCAGTGGCTACAGATGCTCCTGCAAAGCAATTCAAAACCCTATCCTTTAGTTCAGAGAGATAGTCATCATCCAGAGCACGTACCAAGAACACAGCAGCGCTGTGAGCAGGTACTATATTAGGCGCCTCACCTCCATCAGTGATTATGCCATGGATGCGGGCATCCCCCCTTATGTGCTGGCGCAGCGAATTTATCGAGTTGAAAGCTAGAATCATAGCGTCAAGGGCGTTTATGCCTTTGTGAGGTTGGCCAGCAGCGTGAGCCGGTCGGCCGAAGAATTCCACTTCTAAGGTGCTGGCGGCAAGCGCCTCTTCGGTCGGCATGTTTCTTGTATCAGGGTGTACAATCATAGCCACATCTATTTCTCTGAATGCTCCTGCTTTCACCATGTCTATCTTGCCGCCGAAGCCTTCCTCTCCAGGCGTACCCAGAACCACAACTCTCCCTCCTAACTGGTCGATAATATGCTTACTGGCGACACCGGCGCCAACTGCTGAAACACCTATGATATTGTGTCCGCAGCCATGTCCTATTTTGGGCAAAGCATCATATTCGGCAAGCAGGGCGACTCTTGGGCTCCCTTGACCATACGTCGCTCGAAAGGCTGTGGGCAGGCCGGCAATGCCCCGTTCTACATGAAATCCTTTGTCTTCGAGATAGTTAGTAAGCCAAACCGATGCCTTCTCTTCCTTGAAGCCCAACTCGGGGTTATCATGAATATTCAGGCTCAACTGGATAAGCTGCTGCCTCTGGAATTCGACGCTATCTTTTACTTTTAGCTTCAGTTCTTTTATATCCAAGGTTGCCTAGCACTCTCCCTCCGTCATTCTGAGCGAATCGAAGAATCCAAATCTTGCTCAATGTGATAGAATAAGCGTTCTCTACTTCTAACTTGAACCTCTTGTGGATAGTTATTATACTTTGCACCTGGTCTGAATTTCTAGGTATGACAGATGAA
>Ga0316620_10000277_pt1 | contig 20217 bp, 22 predicted proteins | sample OWC_Aug_M1_C1_D5_FD_207651 | JGI IMG/M metagenome (GOLD analysis project Ga0316620, IMG submission 207651) | Wetland soil microbial communities from Old Woman Creek delta, Ohio, United States - OWC_Aug_M1_C1_D5_B | ecosystem: Environmental > Terrestrial > Soil > Wetlands | place: USA: Ohio... | reverse complement strand
AGAAGTAGTAGAATACAAGCAAGCATAACGTACTACTACTTCTACTTCGAGCAGGAAAACGTCTGCGTGTTTAGTTTATTGTTGCCGTCTCTTTTTTTAAGTTTTAGTCAAAAACCTTCGTCGAAAACTTAGGCGCTGACGACAGATGGCAAAATTAAAAGGGAACCGCTGACACATTAGCTTACCGACTGGTGAATTGTTATGAGCAAAAGTGAAGTAGCCGTCAGTTATGAACCCTTCAAACAAATTGTTATCATGGAGAAAACCCGTTTTGGCAGCGCAGAAGAAATCGCCCGCTTCACCTCTGTGATTGCAGGCGGCAAACTAGCTGGCTTGTACTGGGTTGACGGCATAGTCTTCCTCTACTTCCCACTAACCGCATCGACAACGGCAGTCGCCAAAGAACTGCTGGTTGACCACAAAGTCTACTGGACGTTTGTAGGTTATGCACTAATGCCTAAATATGCCCCGACAATTGAAACCAAAGAGAAAATGATTGTGCCAGTCGTTGACATCTCAGCTGATCCTATCCTCAGAACCGTGGCTCACTGGCTAAAAGAACAAAAAGAATAAGCCCCTGAAGGGCACGGCTTTGCCGACGATTGTTTTTGAGGCAAAGGTTTTCTCAGGCAACGGCGCAGGCAGAAAATTTATTGAATTACCATGGGTTAAGCGGCAAATTCAGGAGAAGCTGGGTTTTTCGCCGTATTTTGGAACCTTAAACCTACGCTTATCCAAAGGCATTGCAATAAAGCGAGTTTTGTTAGAGAAGGCTGAGGGGATAGAGGTTGCTCCCCAAGCAGGCTACTATTCTGGCGTAATGTTCAAAGCACAAATAGGCGGCTTGCAGGCAGGGGTGATTATTCCTAAAGTTCCCAATTACCCGAGTGATGTCTTGGAGGTTATTGCGCCCGTTTGCCTGCGAGAACACCTCAAGTTGGCGGATAGCAGTCTGGTAGCTGTTACGGTTGAAGTCTAGGTGTGCAGGCTTTTTTGAAGGCAGATATGTACTCGTCTGAGCAACCAGCCTTCTTCAAGTACTCGCCATACGTCACCAGCGCTTTCATAGCTCTTGCAGCATCTTCAGGCGACCCAAATGAGGGTACGCAAAGCCTGTCAAACCTTGAGCGTGTGAAGAGCGCCATTTCTGTCTCGCCAATGTCGCACATGACGATGGGCTTAGTGTATTTAGCGGCAATTTGCACTGTGCCATCAATATACTTCTCACGTAAGCCGGGCATGTGGTGCAGTCCTAGAAGAATTATACCGAAAACTTTTGGGTCCTGAAACATCAACTCAACGGACATTTCAAACATTTCATCCGTCACCGAACCAGTCAAATCAACAGGATTTGCGGTAGCCGCAATTTTTAAGATCGCATTTTTATCTTTAAGTTCCTGGAACTTCTGCAAAGTCTCATCAGAAAAGTGTTCTACAGTTAATCCTAAGATAATGCATTCATCGACTGTCATGACTCCTGGACCGCCTGCATCTGTGAGTATGCCGATGTTTTTGCCCAAGGCTGGCGGCTGCATAGCCAAAGCTTTGCCCATATCAAAGAATTCCTCCATGTCTCTAGCCCTAATAACTCCGCCCTGCTCAAAGGCCGCGTCATAGATTTTGTCTGAGCCTGCGATGGCGCCAGTATGGGACGCAGCTGCTCTTGCGCCTGCAGCGCTTCTACCTGTCTTGATGACTACGACGGGTTTTTTGGCGGTGACTTTCTTGGCTATTTCGAGAAATTTCCTGCCTGCCTTAATGTCTTCTAAGTAAACTAGGATAACTTTAGTTTCCTTGTCATGTAAAAGGTAATGCAAAATGTCCGTCTCTGTAACGTCACATTTGTTGCCGAAACTAACGAATTTGCTAACACCCATCTGGCGGCCAGTCAAGTAATCCAAGGCTGCCACGCCGAATGCACCGCTCTGAGTTATCATGGCTATATTGCCTGGCAATGGTCTTGGGGTTGCAACCACGTCTTCTCCTGTTGTAAGAACTTTTGTTTCTGGCAAAAAAAGGGTATCGATGCCTGTTTTTGAATAGTATATGCCAAGGCAGTTGGGTCCTAAGACTCGTATGCCACCTTTTTGGGCTATCTCTGTTACCTGATTTTCAAGTTCGGTATTGCCGACTTCTTTGAAGCCTGAGCTAATTATTATGGCGGTTTTGACTTTTTTAGTTGCTGCCTCCTCCATGATAGCTGGCACAACTTTTGCTGGAACAATAACAACGATGAGTTCAATTTCACCTGGAATTTGAGCTATAGACTTATAGCATTTGAAGCCTAAAATTGAGTCTTCGTTAGGGTTGACGGGGTAGAGTTCGCCTCTAAACACGCCGCGTTGCTTGTTAGTTGAGAAGTTTTTAAAGATTACGTAACCTGCTTTATCCACTTTTTTTGTGGCGCCGACTACTGCGACTGAACTCGGGTTAAAGAAGGCGTCAAGCTTCTGTATTGTTTCTTCCATCAGTATCCCAACTATTCCGCTTAGAGCTTGGAAGTATTGTTTTTATGTGTTACTCTTTAAAATGGCTCTTTCAATTACTGTGACTATTATTTTTCTAATGTATTAAGCTTCTTAAATGCCTGTTTTCTAACAATTACGATCGGCTTATGTTTGATAGTGTCGAGCATCTCCCAGCTTACCATATTAACATCAACGTGAAACCTCGCAGCCATATCCCATACGGTTGCACCTGAACCTGGACCACGCGCCTTGTCAGCGATGTTGGTAATTTTTAGGGCTTCGCCTGCCCCAAGATTGCAGCCTGCAACCGCCAAAGGCGTAGAACTCTTTTTCAGCTTGAGCAGCTTGCCTAAGATGTACGCGATAACACCACCAATGGATTGAATGCCTTTGAGAGGTTGCGGTCTTGCAGTAAAGAAAAAGCTCCGAAACTTGTAAGTTTTATCAGTGTCGGCGATGATTACGCAGACATTCCTGTTTAACCTGACTAAAACCCGGTTCCTGATTCTTTGTGCCATTTCTCCAGCTTTGTTGAGTGGCAAACTAACGTAAGAATACGCTAGATTTGAGCCGTCAATTCCGCCTTCCGACCCGAACATGAGCGCCTGCATAAGTCCAGCTTGCTCCAACGCAACTTGTTTGTGGCGGCTACCCGACTTTAAGGGATACTCGCGCAGTCGCTTCAGCAGCCTTGGTCCAAAATGGCACATTACGCCAAGAAAGTAGCCCCAAGCGATTCGCATCCAGAACTTCGCAAGAACCTTTGCGTAAAAACTGGGTTTTATCCTGCTTTCGTCCACTATTCTGCCCGTCGCTGTTGCAATTGCTTTTTCTGATACTACAACAAAGTCGCCGTTCTCAATTTTGTCGCCTACGCTACTGATAATTTTTTCTATGTAGTTGCTGTTTGGTTTCCAGTAGTTGGTCGTAACAGCCAAAGCACTATACTTAGTCATTGCGCAGGCACTATTATTATGGTCTAATCTGCTTGCTTAATAAGCGTAAATAGAAAAAAGTAAAGTATGCGTTTTATGGGCTATAGGTGTAGCTTGTTTCTATAACTGTTTCGTTTTGCAGGGTGCCTTGCCAATTAACGGTGACTTGCTCTGACCCAGGTGGCGTATAGATTGCGCTGACTTCGTAAATTGGATTAGGGACTACTGGATACCCGATAGTTACGTTCCAGCCGTTGCCTGTGTAAATGTAGGTTTCATAGCCAAGAAGATTTTCAGGCGTAGCTTTTCCGCCACCCCATGTAATACCCGTTGTCAGAGATTGAGTTTCGGTGTGGTTGATTGCAATGAACATAATGGTTGAGTCTCGCACTTCTTCTTCTGCGGATGCGGGGATGGAGCTTGGAGTTGGCTGGCTTGGGTTCAATAAGTTATATCCAATGGAACCGCCAGCAATGATAACAACAGCTACTACAGCCACTACTGCAATTATGAATACACGTTTCATGCTTTGTTCGACCTACCCAGCAAGTTAGCGAACTAACTATATAGCATTTGCCTGGCTACCTAATCCCTGAGGTAACACTCATTTGCACTCTTAGTTAAGTTATAAAATTCATCAATCCAGCTTGTCTTGCCGCCTTAACCGCTTCCGTCTTGTCACGTTTGGACAGAATGCAGTCAAGTTCCTTTATTTCGCTTGCCCTCCATTCCGGATGGTACTGAAACATAAGGTTCACTCGGGTCTTAGGTGCAAGATTTTGACTTATCCAATTCAAAATTGGTCTAGTGCAGCATTCCAAGTGCCCTGGCAAAACAAGCACTCGCACGATTAATTCACCGTGTTTCTTAGCTTCAAGATGGTTACGGATGCATACTTGCCAATAGTTTGGCGCATCCGAAATTCTCTCAGCACAATCACCTGGTCCATATTTGAAATCCAAAAGGTAAACATCCGCAAAACCTGCCAACAACTGTGCCGTTTCTTGACTATAATAAGAATTAGAATTCCATACCACCGGAACATTTACGTTTACATACTGGAAGGTTTCGAGCCAATGCTTAACCCATGGCGTAGGTTCACCACCAACCAAATTGGCGTTTCTACATCCTCCTAAACGCAGATTAGCAATTTCCGATGCCAATTCCTGAGATGTGAACTCCATCGACGTTTTCTTCCACTGTGATATGGTCCAGTTTTGGCAGTGAAGACACCGCATAGTACAGCCCATCGTGAAAACAGTTCCAGAAGGCACAAGCTCAGGCTCCTCACCCAAATGCACAAAAATACTCGAAACATTCATGGCTTTGCCGCATTCACAAAAACCCAAGTTGCCAGCTAATCTGTTTATGCCACATCTACGATTACAAAAACTGCAACGCCCAAGCATCTTTTCAGCGATTCTAACCTTCAAATCAAAATATGATTTCTCAGGCAAAGAAATGGTATTGGATTCCAAACTCTTATCCATCTGATTCTGAAAGGTCAGGAACTTCTTCATGCAGTCTTTATGACATTTCCAAAGCACATCTAAAGAATTGTCGCTGTCGAATTCAGCAGTAACCTGCTTGGCTATAAGGAATTTTGCCGTCTTCTTGTTTGCAACAACGGCAAAGTACCTAGCTAGACTCTTCTTAACCAATTTGTCCTCTGAATTTGCATCTTTACTAGTAGTTATGCGCATAATTATTCAGTTGGCGCGTCGTCTAAAACAATGAATAGGGAAAACGCAAGTTGGAATGGTAAAGTTTGCCTTTTATTGGAATCTGATGTCCGCACACGGGGCACCGCATGTCAGCAGTCAAATTCCACTGGGTAATCTCAAAACTGTACCTTCGGATGACGGTTTCGTTGCAGTTAGGGCAATAAGTGTTCTCTGCTGGGTGCCCAGGCACATTGCCCATGTAAACATAGTTTAATCCTTCGTTTTTCGCCGTCATGTAAGCAGTCTCCATTTCCTGAACACTCGTAGCTGGAATAGTGGTCATTTTGTAATCAGGATGGAAGCGAAGCAGATGAAACGGCGTTTCTTTACCCAAGTAATCCCTAATCCAAACGGCCATCTGCCGGATTCTGTCCATAGAGTCTCCTACTTTGGGAACAATCAAATTAGTAATCTCAATATGTACACTGTTTAGCTTCAGCTCTTTAAGTGTCTCGTAGATCGCTTCAACATTGGGCACCGCCGAAACCGTTCGATAGAAGTCTGGGTCGCCGCCGCCCTTGAAATCAACCGTTGCTGCATCTAGGTAAGGTGCAACTGTCTTCACCGCTTCAGGCGTCATGTACCCATTGGTTACAAACGTGTTAAACAACCCTGCTTCATGCGCAAGTTTCGCTGTATCATAAGCGTACTCCATAAAGATGGTGGGCTCGGTGTATGTATAGCTTATACCTTGGCACATACTGTCCTTCGCCGACTTCACCACCTCTTCTGGCGGAAAGTTTCTGCCTGCAACTTCGTGGTCTTGGCTTATCATCCAGTTATCGCAGAATTGGCAGCGGAAATTGCAGCCAGCCGCCGCAACTGACATCACTAACGCACCAGGATTGAAGTGCGAGAGGGGTTTCTTGCTGATGGGGTCAACGCCAGCTGACACCGCTTTACCGTAGTTTAGTGTGAAGAGAGTGCCACCTTCGTTTTTGCGAACCAAACAAAAACCTGTTGCGCCATCGCTTATGAGGCATCGTCGTGCACATAGGCAGCATTTGACTTTGCCTTCTTTTTCTCGCTCATAAAGCATAGCTTGATGAAGTGACATTTCATTCAAACTCCAACAAATAGAATAGAATAGATTTTGTATAAAAAGGATTAACTACAGCAGCTTATTTTGGAAGCATGTGGGTGCTCCAGTGTGACATACAACGCCTTTCTGCTCTACCGTATACAGCAGGGCATCATAGTCGCAGTCGGCGGTAACGGTGATAATTTTTTGTGTGTGCCCTGAGGTTTCACCTTTCACCCATAGCTCTTTTCTGGAACGGCTCCAATAAGTGGCTTTCAACGTTTTTAGGGTGTTTTCGACTGCTTCCCTGTTCGCGTAAGCCAGCATCAACATCTCTTTGGTTTTTGCGTCCTGCACGACTACGGGGATGAGCCCGTTACCTTTCTTAAAATCTAGCTTTTCCAGCAAATCTTTGGTTGTCATTGTCTAATTGTCACCCCCATCTTGCGCAAGTAATCCTTCACAACTGGAACAGGGTAATTGTTGTAGTGGAAAATTGAAGCTGCCAACGCTGCATCCGCCTTGCCCTCAACGAACACGTCAAGGAGGTGCATTGGAATCCCAGCGCCGCCGCTTGCTATAACTGGCACGTTTACGCGTTCAGAAATGGCTCGGGTTAGTTCAATGTCATAACCGTTTTTTGTGCCATCTTTATCCATCGAAGTTACCAAAAACTCGCCTGCTCCAAGCTTTTCAGCCTGGAGCGCCCAGGCTATAGCGTCGATTCCTGTTGGTTTCCTGCCTCCGTAGGTGACCACTTCAAACCATACCTTGCCTTCGCTAGTATCAACCATAATCTTGCTGTTGCTGGCATTATGGTTTCTTCTAGCATCGATAGCTGTGACCACACATTGTCTTCCGAAAACATCGGCTAATTCGGTTATGACTTTGGGGTTTTCCACAGCCGCCGTGTTAACTGATACTTTGTCCCCACCGCTGCATAGGACAAGTCGTGCGTCTGAGACGTTTCGGATTCCGCCTCCGACGGTGAATGGGATGCTGATTGCTTTGGCGACGCCTTCTACGACTCCTCGCAGGATGTCGCGTTTTTCGGAGGATGCGGTTATGTCGAGGAAGACCAGTTCGTCTGCGCCGTCATCACTGTAGCGTTTAGCCATCTCCACAGGGTCACCTGCCTGTTTTGGGTTAAGGAAGTTTATGCATTTGACGACTTTTCCGTGGTCAACATCTAAGCAGGGTATAATACGTTTGGCTAGCGGCATGTTTTAGGCTCCTATTTTTTGTATGGCTTCCTTTAACGTAAAGCGCCCTTCATATAGGGCTTTGCCGATGACTGTGCCTTCACAGCCGATTTCTTTGAGTGCCGCCAAATCGCCTATGCTGCCTATTCCGCCTGCCGCTATAATTTTTGCGTTTGGATAAAGGGTAGCGCTGCCTAGTGTCAGCAGGTCTGGACCCGTTAACATGCCATCTTGGGCGATTGAGGTGATGAGGAAGCGTTGGACACCGCGCTGGGTGTATTTGTCGAGTGCATCGTCCAAGGTCATGGCGGTTGCGGTTTTCCAGCCCTCAACCATAATTTGCCCATCCCGATTGTCCAAAGCCACGATGACTGATTCTGCGCCGAATCTCTTCTGGATTTTAGTGATGGCTGAGGGATCACTAAACGCTAAAGCTCCAAGAATAACTTGGGTGATGCCTGTCTCGAAGAATTTCTCAGCTAATTCGAAGTTGCGGATTCCGCCGCCAACCTGAATAGGCAAATCTATGTTTTTGGCAATTTCAGCGATAACTGAGCGATTATCTCCAACTGCAAACGCGGCATCCAAATCGATTATATGCAACTTGCCAGCGCCCTCGTCTCTCCAAAGTTTTGCGGCTTCAAGGGGGGTGCCGAATTTGTCTTGATAGCTTTTGGCGGTTTTAGCTTCGCCGCGGGTTAGGCGCACGATTTTGCCGTTCATTAAATCAATTGCTGGAATCAACTGCATACAATCACCTGACCACTTGTTTGGCGAAGTTTTTGAGGATTTTTAAGCCAATGTCGCCTGATTTTTCAGGATGAAACTGGGTGCCGTAAACGTTTTTGTTGGCTACAGCTGAGGAAAAGGTTGTTCCGTACTCGGTTTTTGCGACGACAATGTCCTTGTCGGCTGGCACGGGGTATAGGGAGTGCACAAAGTAAACGTAGACACCTTCGGGTATGCCGTCGAAAAGCTCGTTTTTCTGGGCGAAGTTGAGTGTGTTCCAACCCATATGCGGCACCTTCACCGTCTTTGGCAACCACACGTTTCTGCCTTTGAAGAGTGCTAATCCATCGCCTGGGCCTTCTTCGCTTGACTCAAAGAACAACTGCAAACCCAAACAGATGCCCAAGAGCGGCGTGCCGTCCTTAACTTTCTCAAGGATTGTCTCTTTTACTGTGGCTAGTTTATTGCCTGCTGCAGTGAAGCTTCCAACGCCGGGCAACGCTATGGCATCTGCTTTCGCGAGTTCTTTGGGGGTGGTGCCGATAGTTGCGTTTAAGCCTACTTTTTCCAGTGCGGTTTTTAGGCTCAGCAGGTTTCCTACGCCGTAGTCGAAGATGACTGCGTTTGCCACTGTTAGATGGCTCCTTTGCTGCTGGGCACGCCTTTGCGTCTTGGATCCATGGTGATTGCTTGGCGTAGAGAGAGTGCGAGGGCTTTGGTGGCGGCTTCTGCTTTGTGGTGGTCGTTGCTGCCGTACTCGACAAGAATGTGCACGTTAGCCTGCAGCGATTGGGCGAGGGATTCAAAGAAGTGTTGGATGTCTTCGGTTGGCATGTCCTCTACTTTTTTGCCTCTGAGTTTGAGGTCAATTTTGAAGTAGGGGCGCTTCACGAGGTCTACTGCTGCAAATGCCAGCGAGCAGTCCATAGGTGCAATTGCACTTCCAAAGCGCGTGACGCCTTCACGGGTGCCCAACGCTTTGTTTAATGCTTCGCCTAAGCCTATGGCTAAGTCTTCGATGCTGTGGTGGACGAGGTCGCCTTTGACGGATGCGTCTATGTCGATTAGGCTATGTGTCGCCAGCGAGGTCAGCATGTGGTCTAGGAACGGCACGGGTGTGCATAATGTGGATTTTCCTTCGCCATCCAGGTTTACGCTGACTTTTACTTCGGTTTCTTTGGTTTTTCGGTAAACTTCTTGTGTCCTCATCTTAATCACTTTGAATTTGCCTCAATTCTTCAATTAGTTTTTTGTTCATTTCGGGCAAGCCAACGGTGACGCGGAAGCAGTTGTCGTATTGAAGGATTTTGCCCCATTTCTTGAGCATTATACCACGTTTAAGCAGTTTCTCGTAGACTTCGTCGGCTGGTTTCTGAGTGTTTATTAACAGAAAGTCTGCTTGCGAGTCAAAGGCTTGTACTCCCTCTATCTCGTTGAGTTCCTTTATGAATTTTCCCCGTTCGCTCACAAGTGACGTTACCGCTTTCCGCATTACGTCAGCATTGTCGAGCATTTTGCAGCCCATTCGAATGGTAAAACCGCTAACAGGATAGGGCAACGGACTCTTTTCAGTTAAGATTTTTGCCAACTCGGGGTTGGCTACTGCGTAGCCAAGCCGAAGCGCTGCCAATCCGAAGGCTTTGGAGAAAGTTCGCAGAATAATCATGTTGGGAAACTCGCGTATTCTGGAAACAAACGAGTAATTTGCAAACTCGCCGTACGCCTCATCTAAGATGACTATACCTGGGAAAGCTTTAGCTAAGGCTTCAACATCTTGGGCTTTGAACTGGTTGGCCGTCGGATTATTCGGCGAGCAGATGTAAAGTAGCCTTGTTTTGTCTGACAACACAGACAGCATGCCTTCTACGTCAAGTTCTAAGTTGCTTTTGAGTGGAACAGTAATGTATTCGCCTTCTTGACGCTTTATGCACAATCTTGGAATGCTAAACGACGGCGAGAAGGAGACTGCAACGTCGCCTTTCTCAATGAAGAGCCTTATTATACGGTCAATTAACTCATCGCTTGCATTGCCGACTACTAGGAAGTCTTTGGGAACCCTTATGTACTTGGTAAGCTTCTCGCGAAGTTTCGGTTCTTCGTCTTCTGGGTACATTCTCAGATCCAGTTCGTCAGCCAACTCCTTAACTAGCGCTGCCTGCCGAGTGCGGTCAACGTAAAAGTTCTCGTTAAAATTCAGCTTCAATATGTTTGCTGGCGGAACGCCTAATTGCTTCGCTATGGTTTCAGGTGTGGCTCCAGCGCTGTAGCAGTCGATCGCTTGGAGCTTTTGGAGTTTTTCTTTTAACCATTTTTTGTATGATTCGCTCATGGTTCAAACCTTGCCTGTATCGCTTTGTAGTGGTTTGGAAGGTTCTCGGCTTCCGTTAGTACCTTAATGTTGCCTTTTACTTTTTCCAGCCCTAGCTTTGAACTTTCAACGATGTTTACACGCCGCGTGAAATCCAGTGCAGATAACCCTGAGAAAGCCTGCGCAAAGCCGCCTGTGGGTAGTACATGGTTGGTTCCGCTACCATAGTCGCTTAGTGCTACTGGGCTGTATGGACCGATCAGGATTAGCCCAGCGGTTAGTTTCTGTGCAATCGCCTTTGCGTTGGCGGTCATGACTTCTAAGTGTTCAGCAGCAAACTGATTAACTAAGCCAATTGCCTGTTCCATGCTGTTGCAGGTTATTATGAACCCATATTTCGACAGTGACTCTGAAATTTTATCGCCCCTTTCCGCTGAGGCGGCAATTCTACGCAGATTCTCTTGAACTTGCAGTGCTAACTTTTCAGATGTTGTTATAAGCGCTGCAATGCTGTCTCCGCCATGCTCAGCCTGCGAAATCAAATCAAAAGAAACCAACCTCGCATCAGCTGACTCATCAGCCAGCACGAGAACTTCGCTTGGGCCTGCAGGCATATCAATTGCAACATCCGTTGAAACCAGAACTTTAGCCATTGTAACATACTTGCTGCCTGGACCAACAATCTTCCGCACAGGCGCTATAGACTCAGTCCCATAAGCCAACGCAGCTATGGCTTGGGCTCCACCAACCTTGAAAACTTCATCTACACCGCAGATGTCAGCGGCGACAAGAATCAACGAGTTAACCTTGCCCTGGGTGTCAGACGGCGAGCAAACAACTACCCGCGGCACACCAGCAATTTTGGCAGGTACCACAGTCATAACCAATGTGCTGGGGTAGGCGGCTTGTCCTCCTGGAACATAGCAGCCGACACTTTCGATTGGGCGCAGTAAAGTGTCAACAGTGATGCCGTCGCTTGTGGTTTCAATTTGGGTTTGGTTGAGTAATTGTTTTTGGAAGGTTTCGACTTTTTGTTTCACAAAGTTTATGGCGGCAACTTGCTGTGGGCTGACTTTTGTGTAGGCTTCCTTGATTTCCTCTGGCGCAGCTTTGAATGTTTTGGGGGTTAGTTTGGCTTTGTCAAATTTTAAGGCAAACTCAATTAGTGCTTTGTCGCCGTTTTCTTTAACTTGTTTCACAATGGCTTCAATGTTATCTTGAAGTTGTTCTGTGGCTTTTGGGTCTGCTTTCTGCCGCTTAAACCAATCCGTTGGCAGCATCTCTGCCTTCCAAACTCTCACTTGGACTTGCTTTTGCACGGCTTCTCCTCTCTTCTGCTAATCTCGTCGAGCGCCAACACCTGCCTTGGTTCGTAAACGACTAGACCTTGGGCGATTTTGCGGATTTTCGGCAACAGCTCAATTAGGCACTCTTTTTCGATGACGGTGTTAACGCTGACCCAAGTGTCATCTGCCAACGGCGAAATAGTCGGGTTCTTTAAAGCTGGCAACTCTGTTAGAAGTTTTTGGAGGTTCGACTTTTTGACGTTAACAAATATATGAATCCTCTTCGAGCCATCAACCACGCCTTTGAGAAGGGCAACTATGTCATAGATTTTCTCTCGTTTTTCTGGGTCTTCGAGGGCTTTCTTGTTGGCGATAAGTATGGCAGATGATTGCATGACTGTATCTATGATTTTTAAGTTGTTTGCCTCTAGAGTGGTACCTGTTTCGGTTACATCCATTATGCAGTCTGAATTTTCTGGCGGCTTAGCCTCTGTGGCGCCGAAAGAAAGGAATATCTTAGCTCGCGGGTTGTCGCCTTGCTTCCACCACGGCGTTACAATCATGGGGTCGGCATTGCCGAAGCGTTTCTTGTATTCAGGTTTACCCTTTATGTATTCAGAAGCAATGTTGAGGTATTCGGTGCTGACTCGGAAATTTTTACCTTGGCTCCAGATAGACTCCATATAGTCGCCGACAGTGCTGCCTTCAGGAACGCTTTTTGGCACAGCAATGATGAGTTTGATTTTTCCATATTCAAGGTTCTGTAAAATTTCTACGTCCGCACGGTTTTCCCTTACCCAATCTTCGCCTGTGATACCGAGGTCTTGGAGACCTTCGTTGACAAAGACAGGAATTTCTTGGGGTCGAAGAACTTTCATTTCAATTTTAGGGTCATTAATGGTTGGTCGATATGTCCGATCGGTTCCTGAGATTTTGTATCCTGAACGAGCGAGAAATTCACTAGTCGCTTTTGATAGGGAGCCAGCTGGCATAGCAAATTTTATTTTATCCAAGTTTTTTCACCTAAATTTTTAGAGAAACCTCTGGGGGTTTCTTGATTGTTTAAAACGATTTGTTGGAGGTTTGCGCCTAAATTCAAATAGCTAATCATTTGTTTAATTAAGCGGTTTTGATTGCTTTTACTTGCAATGAAGGCAATCGCCTTGTATGAACGCAATCCCTCATCGTACTTCACTGAAAGACACCTGAACGCCTGTCTTCCTAATAAATCTGTTTCCTAATATTTAACTGTCGGACGCCAACAATCCACTAAACTGACGTGGCTTTGTGTTTCTTTATTTCAAAAACCAGCGGCGGCACCGAATTCCGCGTCTCCAACTCGACGCTGAATAGTCCCTCCATGATACCTTTCCAAATCTCGCAGTCATTAATGAAAGGCGTCTTGAGGAGAAGGAATTTGTCTTTTAAGTAGAAGTCGCCAAACCCCTGTACCTTCAACCGTTTAAACACGATTTCCCAATTTTCTTGTTTGCTTGTATCTACTTCCAGCGTTGATTGTATGGAAACTTTTAGGGCGTTACCCATTTTTCCGCCGATTTCATGCCACTTCTCTTTGGGAACCTGCTGGGTTAGTATGTTTAGTAACTCAACGTTGACAAAGGCGATGCGGCTAATGCCACAGTAATATTCTCCTGGATACTTCCAATCGTTAACCATCAAGTTCTGGTAAATGTTGAGCATTTTTGAGATTAGCGGTTTGATGCCTGGTTCTTTGCCTTCCTTAACCAATGCCTCGACAAAGTCACGTTCGTTTTTCTCTAAAATTATGGTTGTTCTTTTTGTTCCTTTTTGTGCTAGCGCGTCAGGGATTCTTTGCTTGTTATTCTGCATAGACATTATTCTTCTGGTCATATTTAATATGCCTTATGTATTTTGGAAGCATATTCAAGCTAAAGGTCCTTTTAGACAAGGCAATAATATTTCTACTAAGCTGTTCGCTTGGTATGTTTCTCGATGTGAATCAGTTCAAACCGTCGCTGGACAAAAAATAAAACTAATCAGCAGCGTATTCAGCTCGGTAATGTATTCAAAAATGTGCTTATAAATCATATAAAACAATCACTCGATAATAAGAGGCACACGCACAACACTAAGCACCAAAGAATAGTTAATAAAACAGCTAACGCCTTATGCAGTAGCCGATGAAGAATCTAGACCGCTGATTTGATGATGCACCCTAGGGTATCTGAGGCAGAATTTACGTAACGACTTTCTTTCTAATCAAGTAAATCAGCACTACTAAGCCAACTATAAACAATACCAAGCCAACGCCAATGGAGACAAAATAATCTAGACCAAGAACATTAGCTAGCACATAGGGAACATAGGTTGGACCGACAAAAATCAAAAACACCGCTATGATTAAGGTGAAAACTCTCCAGAACTTGGACTCAAGGAAAGTTCCCTTTACTTCACTTTCATCGTTATTTTCTGTCATGCAACGCTCAACTTACTGTTCTTCAGGTGCATTATTCTCTACTAATCCTTCTAATCCTTCTTTTATCTCTTTTCCTAAAGCTTTCATCAAAAACTTGAAAACAAGCAAGCCAGCCGCCTCGTCAGCTTTAAAACCCATGGTTGTACCCAGCAAACTGATACCTTCCAACTTCCGCTCTTTCGCCAGCGCCAAGGTTAAGCCTGTTCCCCCAACGATTCTGCCTTTGCTATAGATGACTGCGCCCTTCTCCATAAACTCTGTCGCCAATCTCGACGAGGTAGCGGCAATGTAAACCTGCGTCTTATCCTCAGTTATCGGAACGCCACCCATAGTTACGATAAAGTTGCAGCCTAACGCTTGAGCAAAATCAATCACTGAGTCGCATACCTCATAATGCGCCACCACATCATCAAAAGAAGGCTGAATCTCACCCGTCATAATAACTAGGTCATTCTTATCCATAGGTGCATAATAAAACTCATAGTGCGGCAAAAGAGCAATTCCCTTAGAAGTTATAGACACATAATCTGGAAAAGAAGGCGAATATAACTCTGCAAACGACTTAGCATCGGTATACTTTATGAGAAGATGCGCTGCAATCCTGCCCACATTGCCAAACCCAGGCAGCCCCTGAACAAAGATAGGGTTCTGCAGCGTCGGGTTTGACAGTTTTCGCAAATAAGGCTTATTCATCAGCAATGCACCTGTGCCATACCACATTATTGTCGCCACTAAAATGCTTTGCCGAAACATGAAAAAGAAACTATTAATATTTGACAACTCAAGTAATAGGTTACGAAACAAAAATTATCCCAAAAGCAAAGCGGGGTGGGGTAGCCAGGATTAACCCGCTGGGCTCATAACCCAGAGATCAGTAGTTCAAATCTACTCCCCGCTACCAAAGTAACTTTTAAAAAACAACCCTTCCCCTCATATGACTATATAAAAGATAGGGATAGGTTAACGGAGAAAATAGTAGTTTTTTTCAGTCTGTTTTTTGTTGCAGCCAATTTGCCAAGAAAACTTTGTTTGTGTTGCCAGTCTTCTCTAGCGAAACGATGCCTCTGTCTGCGAGGCGTGCGACTATGCGGTGGGTTTGCAGTCGGCTCAGCCCCGTTTCGTTTTTTATGTATTTTTGCAGGTACTTGCCGTTATGCGAGTTGAGGACGTTGATGATTTTGCGTTCCTCCTCGGTTAGCGTTTTAGCGACTGATTCGTAAGCAGCGCCACCATTTTGGGTCGGCTGACTTAACGCAACTGCAGGTTTTGCAGCGCCGAACTTCATCTGAGGATACAAGAAATAGTAGGATACGCCGAAAATGCCGACTACTGTTACGCCAATCAAGACAGCGAACAGTACGCCGAAATAGGGTAGCAATGGACTAGAAGCAGCTTGTGTTGTTGGAGTAGTTCCAGTTTGTCCCATCATGCCGCCATTCCCGCCCCACATTTGACTCATCCAATTGTTTGCTGACTGCTGATTTGCCTCAGCTGATGTGAAGATGGTGAAGCCAACTATTGTCAACGCTACTATGGCTATCAGAGAAGCGATAAGTATGGTTAGAAATACTGTAACTTTTCTCATTTTATGTCTAAAAAAGACTTATCTTACAAAGATTTAAGTCTTACCAATCGCAAAACCAAATTTTCACAATCAAATAAGTCAGCAACGTTTTAGAAAACTGTTTCTTAAACCGTTTCAGCCAACTTTCTAACCGCTCCAAGCCCATAAAGTGTGTTGAGGTGCCATGAATGCAAAAGAAAAAAATCACTATTCGCCTGTTGGCAACGTCGCTTGTGGTGCTGGCTTAATCGGCGTAACCGTGCGCAATAAGTTAACGCACAACCCCAAAAAGCATCTAATAGAGCCAAACTCCAACCTACCCTACACCGGCAGTTATGGATACATGCAATCAGTCTGCAACAACGTCACAACCTTCTATCCATATCCGCAAGGAGCCTATCAATATCCTATGGTTACCGTACGGGCATAGGACGTGGACGCTGCTGGCAGAGCGAACAGCACCTCCCCGCCTTGATTTCCAAATCTCTTAAACTCGTTTATTCTAATAAAACAGGCGAATAACGGGCCAAATAGCCCTTTGAGATTTTTGGCTTTCTCGGTTTCCATGCTGCCAAGCGCTGTTTCAGTTCTTCATCAGACAGCTCTACTTTCAAGACACGGTTTGGAATGTCAATAGTGATGATATCGCCATTTTTGAGAGCAGCTATAGGTCCGCCTTCAAAGGCTTCTGGAGAAACATGCCCAATGCAGGGTCCACGGGTCGCGCCTGAGAATCTTCCATCAGTAATGAGTGCAACACTTTCGCTCAAGCCCATGCCTGCAATGGTTGCTGTGGGAATTAGCATTTCCGGCATTCCCGGTCCACCTCTTGGTCCCTCATAACGGATGACCACGACATCGCCTGCTTTGACTTCGTTGCGTCTCATCGCTGCTTCTGCTTCTTTTTCTGAATCGTAAACTTTGGCTGGACCTTGATGCCTTAACATCTTCGGTGAGACCGCTGCCATCTTGACAACTCCGCCTTGTGGTGCCAAGTTGCCTCTAAGTATGGCTATGCCGCCTTCCTTATGCACCGGATTGTCTAGCGGTCGGATGACTTCAGCGTTTATCACTCTTGCTTCCGAAACGTTTTCACCGACAGTTCTACCTGTACCCGTTAAGACGTCAAAGTTGACGAACGGTTTGAGTTCTTTGATGAGTGCAGGTAAGCCGCCTGCGTTACCCAAGTCTTCCATATCGAAAGGTCCGCTCGGAACCATGCTACATAAGTGCGGGATTTTTTTACCCGCATCATTAAAGGTTGACAGTTGAAGCTTCACGTCTGCCTCCTTGGCAATTGCAGATAAGTGCAGGACGGTGTTTGTTGAGCCGCCCAATGCCATATCAACCGCAATAGCGTTCTCAAAAGACTTCTGAGTCATAATTTGCGAGGGCGTGATGTTCTTCTTAACTAATTCAACAATTTGCACTCCTGTGTTCTTCGCAATTCTCTGCTTTAAAGCCCCATTCGCCAATGCTGTGGCGCAGTAAGGTAGCGACATGCCGAGCGCTTCGGTAACGCATGCCATGGTGTTTGCTGTGAACATGCCGTTGCAGGAGCCGCAGCCTGGACAAGCCACGTCCTCCAGTATGGCGGACTCTTTTTCCGTCATTTTGCCTGCAAAGACCTTGCCAACTGCTTCAAAAACGTTGTTTACGCCGACTTTTTGTCCTTCAAGAATGCCTGAAGCCATTGGTCCACCCGTAACAGAAATTGCTGGAACATCTATCCTTGCTGCAGCCATAAGCATGCCTGGTGTAACTTTGTCGCAGTTTGAGATCATGACCATGCCGTCTAGGCGGTGAGCTTGCATCATGATTTCTACTGAGTCAGCGATTAATTCGCGGCTTGGAAGACTGTAACGCATGCCTTCGTGTCCCATGGCTATGCCGTCGCACACGGCGATGGTGTTGAATTCAAACGGTGTTCCGCCTGCTTCTAAGATGCCTTGTTTTACAGCTTCACCTAGTTCTCTTAGGTGAACATGTCCTGGAACGATGGATGTATAACTATTAGCGATTCCGATGAAGGGTTTAGTTAAATCTTGATCTGTTAAACCTAGACTCTTAAGCAGCGCTCTATGTGGCGCCCGCTCAGTTCCAACTTTTATTTCGTCACTTCGCATATAAACTAACCTCTGGATTAATTAAGACACCAATAATTTTATATTTAAGCTTGACGCCTTCAAAACAGGTGTGATTTAAATGGGGTATTGCTTTATTCAACCGCTTCCCTAAACAAGTTAGATTTTTAGACACCACCCTTCGTGATGGCGAACAAACACCCGGAGTATCCTTAATACCTGAAAACAAACTGCGTATAGCCCAGCGACTAGACGAGCTCGGTGTAGATGTTATTGAGGCTGGGTTCGCCGCTGTTTCTGAAGGCGAAATGGAATCCGTCAGTCTAATTGCCAAGCAAGGCCTGAGAGCTAAAGTTTTCAGTGCAGCAAGAGGTACGAAAAACGATATTGATGCTGTGTTGAAAAGTGGTGCTTCGGGCATAAGCATGATTATTCCAACTTCTGATTTGCACATAGAGTGCAAACTGCATAAGACCCGTGAGCAAATTCTCAAATCTGCCGAGGAATGCGTCAGGTATGCTAAAGACCATGGCTTGATCGTGGAGCTGTTAGCTGAAGATTCAACACGCTCAGATTTTGGCTACTTGACCAAATTCTTCCAGGCAGCCGTAGATGTCAAAGTGGACAGAGTTGTTGTATGTGACACAGTGGGTATTTTGACTCCAGAGCGGTCATTTGAGTACTTCTCAAATCTGCAAAAAAGCATTAAAATTCCAATCGGCGTTCACTGTCATGATGACTTCGGTATGGCAGTCGCCAATTCCGTTGCCGCTTTGGGTGCGGGCGCTGATGAAGTGCATGCCACAATAAATGGGCTGGGTGAACGAGCAGGCAACGCTTCGCTGGAAGAAATTGTGATAGCTCTAAAATCACTCTACAAGCTTGATGTAGGAATAAAAACAGAACTACTCTATAGCACATCGCAATTGGTTTCGCGGTTAACTGGCGTTCACGTGCAACCTAACAAAGCAATCGTCGGCGAGAATGCTTTCACGCATGAATCAGGCATACACACACAGGGCTTACTCTCCAACCCCTTGACCTACGAGCCGATTGCACCTGAATTGGTTGGTTGCACACGTCGAATTTCCGCTGGCAAACACTCAGGCTCTCATGCTATACGAGCAGACTTAAAAAACATGGGTCTAAACCCAGGCGAAGAAGAATTAAAAGAAATCTTCCAACGCATCAAAGACTTAGGAGACAAAGGTAAAAGCGTCATGGACGCAGACGTGCTCGCAATCGCGGAGAACGTTATGGGGTTGAGCAAAGCTAAACCAATACAGCTTGAAGAAATGACTTTCGTTGGAGGCGACAAGGTTACAGCAACAGCTTCTGTTAGGTTAAAGGTAAACGGTAAGGAAGTCTGGGGTACAGCTGTGGGCGTTGGGCCTGTTGACGCAGCCATAAACGCAGTCAAAGATGCTATCGCAGAAGTCGAACCTATAACATTAGAACAATACAATGTTAAGGCAATCACCGGCGGAACCGATGCCATGGTTGAGGTCGTCGTTCGCATGCGTAAAGGCAACAGAATAGTCACAGCTATGGGCGTTCGCGAAGATATTGTCAAAGCCAGCATGGAAGCAGTCCTGAGCGGCATGAATGTCCTGTCAACAGACTACAACCACAAAAACCAGCAGAAATAGCGTTTTAGTCGCTTTTCGCCTTTTTTGAGCAAAAATTGTCTTTTCATAGCTAGCAAACTGTATCTTGAATCCGAAACGCTTATATTTTCTGCGCAACGTCTCATTGAGCAGGTTCGAAGCTCCAATGCTCAACAATACAGTCAAAGATACAAGCAGCAAGTCATGGTTCGTTAGCTTCGACTACTACTTTTATTATTATTTTCCTTAAGCCCAGGACTAGACGTTTTTAGGAAAGTTCTGGGCAAAGCATGGGTGTAGAAACAAATGGCAAAAAATAACTCAAAGAAACGAATTGTGGTTAAATTTGGCGGTTCTAGTCTCGCCGATCATGAAAAACTACTGAAAGCTGTCGTCGCCGTTGTGAACGAAGCGAAAAAAGGCACACAAATAGCCGTAGTAGTTTCAGCCATGGGCAAAACAACAGATGTACTCATGACTACAGCTAAAAACACTTCGAACGGTAAACTAACAAAACACGATTTGGACGACATTCTTTCTATGGGCGAGCGCACAAGCGTGCGCATATTCGCCGCTGCCCTGAGAAGCAATGGTGCGGACGCCTGCTACTTTGACCCAATCGACAACAACTGGCCTATAATCACTGATGAAGCTTTTCAGAACGCTAATCCAATCGTAATAGAATGCGAAAAAAACATCAAGCAATTCGTTTTGCCGATTGTTGAAAGAGGCACCATCCCCGTGATCGCAGGTTTTGTGGGCAAAACCAAAGACGGCAAAATCACCACGCTTGGCAGAGGCGGAAGCGACACCACAGCATTCATACTAGCT